>Ga0210064_1000347_pt1 | contig 22350 bp, 18 predicted proteins | sample Muzzi_CordC_D2_FD_185531 | JGI IMG/M metagenome (GOLD analysis project Ga0210064, IMG submission 185531) | Wetland microbial communities from San Francisco Bay, California, USA, that impact long-term carbon sequestration - Muzzi_CordC_D2 (SPAdes) | ecosystem: Environmental > Aquatic > Marine >...
CTGACGCCTGAAACCGTAATTTACAAAATGTAGCCGAATAAAAGGTCCCAGTTGCCTTTCAGTCTATAAGTCGAATCCCAACCCCGGCAGACCGGTGGGATACAGGATCCCGTCTTTCAATATCACGGCACCGGCTGAGGGATCATCAATTAAATCCAGGTGTCCGTCCAGATCGGCATAAATCACATTGGGGCGTGCCAGGGCAAAATGCAGCCCGGCTGCGATCGCCAGCGCGGCCTCATCCATGCAGCCCACCATGACATCAAGGCCTGCGGCCCGCGATACAACGTTAATGCGCATGGCTTCGGCAATACCGCCGACTTTCATCAGCTTGATATTGATCATATCCACCAGATCGCGGCGCGCCAGCCGGAACACATCCTTTAGGCTCATGATACTCTCGTCGGCCATCACCGGTATCGGCACCTTCGCCGTAATTCGTCCCAGCAAATCGAAATCTTTGCGGGCCGTCGGCTGTTCGATCAGCTCAAGCTTGGCCGAACGAGTTGCCTGCACGAAGTGCAGGGCATCTTCTTCGCCATACCCCTGGTTGGCATCAAAACGAAGTTCGATTCGCGACCCCACGGCTTCCCGGACCTTCAGGATGTGCTCGATATCATCGGCCGGATCCTTGCCGCCTTTGATTTTCAGAACTTTATATCCCCGGCCGACAAATTCACGGGCTTTGGCGACGGTTTCGGTCGTCGGCATGATACCGATGGTGATACTGGTCTTGATCCGCGTGCGAAACCCTCCCAGAAGCCGATAGACCGGCATTCCGGCGGACTTGCCTAAAATATCGTGCAATGCCATGTCCACCATAGCCACCGCCGAGGGGTGCTCGACCAGCGTCGGTGCCAGTCTTTCGAGGAGATAGGCGATTCGCAGGGGGTCGGAGTTGCGCAACACGGGTGCGATGATATCGTTAAAGACATCCATGACGGTCTGGGGCGTTTCGCCGGTAACCTGCTCATCGGGCGCCGCGCAGCCGAATCCGCAGATCCCGCTGCCGGTTTCGATGCGCAAAAAGATATTCTCCACGGCCGCAATGGTTTCATAGGCGATGGTATACGCTTCCGTCAGCCGCATCCTGACCGGCCAGACTTCCATGCTGCTAATTTTCATACCTAATACCTGCGATGATGGATTTCGTCCAGTGACATATGCTTTAAATCTTCCACCAGGGCTACCAGATGGGCGATCATCAGTTCCCAGATCTTTTGCCCCTTTTCCGCACTGGCAATGGTGGGATCACCCATCACGCCGGTATTTGAAATCCGGCGGGTGTGCGCGTACCACAGGACACCGCGTTTGGAGGTAAAATCCAGATAGCGGCTGGAAAACTCCGGAACCGATTTGATGGCCTGGTCCATTTTTACCAGGTGGGGCCTGACGGCCAGCGTGGTGCTGGTCTCAATTTCACCGGCATGGACGTCATTGGGGGTTTCAACCAGATTGTCGATATCGACATCGCTGGTTTCACCGGTATCGACGCACACGAAGATATGGGCATCGCGGTTGATCATTTGGGCGGCATGATTCAGGGCCGGACTGTTGCCGCCGTGTCCGTTTAATATCACCAGCTTGTTGATCCCGTTGCCGGCCACGCTGGTGCCGATTTCATAAATCAACCGGGCCAGGGTGTCATTGGAGATGCTGATGGTTCCCTGAAAACTGTCGTGGTGATAGGAAACCCCGTAATAAACCGTCGGCAGTACCATGGGTTTGGGGTCACTGCAGGCGTCGGCCACCCGACGGGCCAGGTAATCGGCGTCAAAGGCGTCGGTATCCAGCGGCAGGTGCGGCCCGTGCTGTTCGATGGCACCGACCGGCAGCAGGGCGACGTCCACTTCCTTCAGACGTCCGGCGGCATCCGGCCAGGTCAGCTCGCCCCACAAATAACTCGACGGCGAGGGTGGAAATGTCGGATCGGCGGCAGCCGTTTCGTTTTTAGCGGCATCCAGTTCAAACGGGTAGGGCTGGTGGATGGCCGGATCCTTAAGCGGATCGAACTCGACCCACCGCTGCCCGCTGCGCCGGATCGCTCCTTGAGCGTCTTGCAGGAGGATATTCAGGATCGGTTGCCGCAGATCCATGGGTATGGCATTTAACGGCGATACCGTGGCGACGAAGCGCGCTTTTAGTATCTCCGGCTGTTCCCTGAAAAGTTTTTTCTGATCCGGCGCAATATCAATCAGCCTCTTTTGAGTGAGCAGGAAACCGAGGTGCTGGAGCGCAGGCGTTTCCTGGGACACCCCGCGGGTGGTGAAAGTTTTCAGACAGGCGGCAATCTGGGATTGCCGGTAGCCACATTGCTGCGGGTCTTTGTCCAGAGCTGTCAGCATGCTGACGATCCGGCGGCATTTCTCGCATTTTCCGCAGGGATAAATACGCTCGCCCTCCTGGTGGGCCGCATGGCATGATATTTGATGCTGCAGCAGCTGTGGATATCTTTGGGCCAGAATTTTTTCGATCAACATCTCCGACAGCGGCCGCAGCAGAGAAAACTGGCTTACGGACCAGCCCTTGCGCATATAATAACGCGACAGGGCATGATCGAAAAATATGCTTTGATCGTACAACCCGTCATAGTGGGAGACCCCGGCTGCGGTTTTACGGACGGTGGTGTCGTATTCATCGCCGATTATCAGCCGTCCGATGCTCCGCTTACGCAGCAGCGGCAGCACCCCGAAGAGAAAAACCGCCACGGTCCACAGGCGGATGGGATATTGATCGGAACGGATATCGGCAAAGTCCTGACGGATAAACGGCATCCGGCGCAGCATCCAGTTAAACACCCGGTCGGAGTTGGTCCACACTCTGCCCGTGTTGCCGTCATTTTGCTTTAAATGACGATAGGCATTCAAGGCCGTAAACCAGTGGCGGCCGGATTCATTGACAAAAATCGGGTGAACCTCGCGCCCGATCTCATTGAGCATGCCGTAGCTCAACAGGCTGTCCTTGCCGCCGCTGGACAGTACACAGTGTCTGTTTTTATCGGTGGCCCAAAGCTTCCACTGCAAGCGCGATTTATGGCTTTTGTCGGGCGCAAACACAAACTCGGCCTGGAGGTATTTCGACCGTTTATCCGGCGCCAGATTAGCGGCTTCATCGACCAGAAACGGATTGGGTTCTAAAAATTTTTTGACAAAGATTTCCCGGGCCGTGTTCTCGGCCATGTCCCTTAAAAACCGCCGATCGATGTCATCGTAGCGGCCGTGAAACACAATCGAGCGGCAAAAAAGACCGTAATTAAGCGCCAACTGGGCGGCGATCATGTCCGCCAGATTCTGCGATTCGGGTTCGGACGGTATAAATACGGTTTCCTCATAGCGATAGATCAGTTCCGTGCGGTGCGCCTGGCCATCCAGATACAACCGGTAAGGCGCTGTCAGCCGCTGGGGTTCCAGTTTGACCGGTCCGACTTCGAGGCGGTCAAAAACAGTGAGAACGGAAAACAGATCCCCTTTGGTCTTCGGTCCTTTTTTTTGATTGCGGGTTTTGGGAAGATTTTTTTCAGGCATACTTTTTTACCTTTTTTTCATTTTGGGGTCCGTTTATTTCGCAATTCAGCTAACAGGGCAACCAAGTCCTGCGGACCGTCTTGGAGCACATCAAATGCCGGCAGGCCAACGACCTGTTTGATGGTACTGCAAACCAGCGGGACCTGAACGGGGGACAGGTCTTCATGGTTGATGGTCACCGCCACCACGGGTTTGCCGGCCAGCAGCTCGATGACCCGGATCTGTTGCGCCAGGGGATGGATGGGATAACCCGGGAAGCCGTCATATTCCCTGCGCGCCGGCGCATGCTGCAGGACAATGACGTCGGGACGTCCGGCAGCCAGAATCTCAAACCCGCCGGGATAGGCGGGATTCATCAGGCTGCCTTGCCCCTCGATGACGATGACTTCCGGCTTGTTCTCGTCCCAGGCCCGCCAGACGGCATGTTCGATTTCTCCGGCCACGAAATCGTTGACCAGTGAATCCATAATGACCCCGTAACGAGCACCCTGCATCCAGGCCGTCTGACCGGTACCGATCATCTCCGCTGAGACACCGCTCTGCTTGAGGCCATTGACCATGAGCCAGGCCGTCGTACGTTTACCGATCGCCGAATCGGTTCCCAGCACGGCGATTTTGAAAGATTGCACCGTTTCAATCTGACCGTTGAAAAAATGAAGTTTGTTGATGGGCGGCGGTTGGCGGATATCCCGAATCCTGATGCCGTATTTGGCGGCAAGTTTCTTCATTTCGGGGTCTTCGTCAAGATAATCGTGCAGGCCGCAATCTACATTTAAACTAAGGGAGATGGCACTGGCGACATCCTTGCGGGCTGTTGCAGTCAGACGGCCGCCATCCGGCGCCAGGCCCACTACAAAATGAGTGGCCGGATGTGGACTGCCGGCGGCCTTCTCGACCGCTTGATCCAGCGACTTGAATATCGGAATCTGTTTGGCCTTACCGTCCAATACTTCACCGGCATCCTGACCGGCGTAGCGGGAATCGATAACCGATAATACCCGATAACGGTTCGTAAACCGCACCAGCCCGTGGGCGGTTTTGCCATTGGTTGTGTTAAAAGCACCCTCGCAGTATACGATGGCATTTCCCTCTGCTACTTCGGTCATGATTTCCTCCCGGTTAAGACTACCACATAGCGATCATTGGGCAGTGGTACCTTTTGGTGTTGGCTCATCAGGGCAATCAGCCCGGCAGTGGACGCCGGCAGAACCTGCAGTCCTTCCTTCTGACGAATTAAACCGGCATAAGTCCGCATGGCCTTATCCGATGCATCGGCCGCCCAGCCCCCGGTCTGGCGGATGCCGTCCAGTGTAAGGTCGCCATCGATGGAATGCCAGTTGATGAGCGGTTCATTAATTTGAGTTTCATGAATTTTGGCGGGGTTGAGGTCCGTACAGGATGACATATTTTTTAAAAATGCGTAAACGATGGGATTTTTACGAAACGATGAACCGGCGACGATATGGGGCATGCGCGAGGTTTTGCCGCGGCGGTAAAGACTTAAAAATCCCCGATAAATCCCGGCCAGGGTCGTCCCGTTGGAAACCGGGGCCGCCACCGCAAGCGGGGCATCCCGCAATTCGTCGTATATTTCATAAGCGATTTGACCGTAAGCGTGCAGCTGGGTAAGGGTATTGCCCCCACCGGGATTGGCGTCATAATAATCTTCCTTTTGGGCCACATCGCTTGAAACGGTCACCGCTTTTTCATAATCCCCCGGTACACGGCTGATTTCCGCCGACAGGTCAATCATCTCCTTGATGCGGTTGGTGTGGAAATTCTGCGGGATAAATATGCGACATCGGATCCCGGCGAAACTGGCAGCCAGAGCGACGGCAACGCCATAATTGCCGCAGGTTGCCACTGTGATGGTATCGAAGCCCCGCCGCAGGGCGTCCATGGCCTGGGCAAATGCAATGCGATCCTTCTGGGTGCCGGTGGGATTGCCGCCTTCGAATTTTAAATAGATCTGGCGTAAGCCGACTTCCCGTTCGATGTTGCGTGCCCGCACCAGCGTTGTGTCGCCAACCTCGGAATCAAATATATCCTCATAAGCCTCCAGGCGTTGCGTGAGCGGCAAATCCGGATCAGAAGAAATTTTGCGCTGATCCGCCACCTCGCGGACAACCGCGTTGGCCTCACCATTGGCTCCGTCGATCAAATTATAGGGTTTATCATCAGAATTCATAATTTACCTACTTCTCTGTTTCATTTTTGCAGGTTGGCTAATCAACCCGTGTGCCAATTTAATCCCTGAACTTTGCACGCAAAAACCAGAATTCCGGAATCATTTATCCGATATCATGGCACATTTTCTCCCCCTGTCAAGCCTTTTGCATGCAGCACGTCGGATCCGGCGGTTTTTAAAATATCTTATATTTTTAAGGCACTCGACGGGTAATTTAACGCCATCCGAAAACAGGAACCTGGAATTCCGGCTAGTATAAAAACCGGAACAGCGGCTTCCGATCTATCTTTATGTTTAATATCAGTGGATTACAATTTTTTTGCGGCTTTGTTGTTCATTCGGCTGCTTGATTCATTTTAGCGTGTCAGAATCAGTCGTTCCTGTTTTTTATCGAATATATTATAAAAATAGTGCAATTACAGTTAGTTATATGATTGGCATGTCTATTGCGTAGATTAGGGCACTTCGGCAATTCAAATTATTGCTGTCGAATCCTTTGAAATTGTCGGGGAATAGCTGGTGGAATCCTCGGAGGTAGTTATGGGCCGGATCAATATCGACGACCTGGAATTGGAAGAAGACGAGCAGAAGCCTGACGGGCGCAACCGGCGAACCGTAAAAAAGAACGCCGATCAACCCAAATGGTCACCCATTCGTAGAAAAGACAAAATGCGACCGGAAGATGGACTGAAACCTAAAGCCAAAAGAAATCATAAAAAGGTACAGCAACGCATCAAGTACGAATGGAAGGAAGATTAGACAATGGATGGTCCGGATAATTTCTTCCGGGATTCAGATTAATTACTAGAAGGAGAAATTAGATGAATAAAGGCGAATTGGTTAATGAAGTTGCAAAAGTTGTCGGTACTAAAAAAGAGGCTCAAAGTGCAGTGGAATGTGTGATTTCCTCCATCACCCGGGCCATGAAAAAAGGTGAGGATGTCACCCTGACGGGATTCGGATCCTTTAAGGTAGTCCAGCGAAAAGCTCGCATGGGACGCAATCCCTATACGGGCGAAGAAATCAAAATTAAGGCTACCAAAGCACCGAAGTTTACGCCCGGCAAGGGTTTAAAAGAGGCAGTGAAATAGCAAGACATCCTGTTTGAACCTTTTTCGAGTTACCCGCAACATTTCATCCATCAAACGGCAGAACGCGTCATCCGGTTCTGCCGTTTGATATTCGTAACCAGAATCGGCGCTTTGCAGCCTGACGGCGACAATTTGTTGTTGATGTTGCTTGAGTCATTGTGTTTAAATGTTATCAATGAACTAAAATTCAAAATGATCCCGCTGAATAGCGGGACTAAAATTGTGGAATTATAGCATTAAAATAGACTGAAGACCTTTACTTTAGGCATTTTAGGCATTTGTTGGACAACCTAGGCAGCTAATTAGAATCAAAATGTTTATTCCAACCTGTATAGTTCCGGCTTATCCGGGTTAGGTCAAGGATCAGAAATGGACAGCCGAAAGCTGCGCTATTCACTGATAATGCTGGCGGCGCTCGTCGCTTTCGGCACCATCGGATATTATTTTTTTGAACACATGCCCATCTTTGATGCCTTTTATATGACCATCATTACCATATCCACCGTGGGATTTTCCGAGATCGTGCCATTGACCAAAGTGGGTCGCAGTATTACGGTGGTCATCATCATTCTGGGCATCAGCGTCGGAACCTACACGGTTGGCATTATCGTTCAATGGCTGGTCGGGGGCGAGCTTCAAAAAGTTTTCGGGAGAAGGAAATTGCAAAAACAAATTGCGGATTTAAGAAAGCACTTCATCATCTGCGGTTTTGGCCGGATCGGGCACATTATCTGCAAAGAGCTTCATGATGACGGGATTAAATTTGTCGTTATTGAACAGGATCCCGCAGCGATTGAAAAAATCATTTCCTTGAAATATCTTTGCATCGAGATGGACGCAACCTCAGAGCAAGCCCTGCAGGCAGCCGGCATCATGAACGCCAGGGGACTGGTGACGGCCGTCAATTCCGATGCCAACAATGTATTTATCACATTGACAGCCAAGGGCCTGCGACCCGATATCTTCATCCTGGCGCGTGCATCCGAAGAAAAGAATGAAGAGAAACTGCTCAAAGCCGGCGCCACCAGGGTTGTCTCCCCCTACCTCATCGGCGCCCGCCGAATGGCTCACGTGCTCAAGCGGCCGACAGTGGTCGACTTTCTGGACCTTGCCACTGTGGGCAACAAACTCGGGCTGATCATGGAGGAAGCCGAGGTCGGGTCAGCATCCGGCCTTTGCGGCAAAAACTTAATCGAGAGCCGGTTGAGACAGGACTTCAGCGTCATTATCGTGGCGATCAAAAAAGCATCCGGTCAGATGGTCTTTAATCCGGCCCCGTCGGAAACCCTTGAAGCCGGTGATGTCATTGTCGTTATCGGCCAAACGGAAGATCTGCAGCGCATGCGAGCAATCCTCTGATCGGTATTCCCACAATTCAGGCTTTTACCAGTGCTTCGAATGGGAAGTCAAAATTTACCTCTTGACATTTGCCCTGTTATCCAGTCAACTGACTGGCTGTATCGGAATAACTGCTTCTGAAGGTAAGGGCAAGCTTTTTGGGATCGAATAAAATCATCATCGGATGGCGGGAGTGGCTGGCGCTGCCGGAGCTGGGCATCCAGGCCATCAAGGCCAAGGTCGACACCGGCGCCCGTACCTCAGCCCTGCACACCTTCGGGCTGGAGCCGTTTGAGACTGACGGTACGCTCAAGGTGAAATTCGGCGTGCTTCCGCTGCAGGGAAGAAAAGATATTGCGGTCCATTGTGAGGCGGACGTCGTCGATCATCGCCGCGTGACCAGTTCCGCCGGCCAAAGCGAAATGCGCTATGTCATCCTGACCACCGTTGCCATTGGCGAATATCGCTGGCCGATCGAGTTGACGCTGACCAGCCGTCGATCCATGCGTTTTCGCATGTTGCTGGGGCGTGCCGCGATCAGCGGGCTGCAGCTGGTGGATCCGGCCAAATCCTATCTGACCGGTCGCAGGCTGGCCAAATTATATCCCAAATCCAAGAAAAAATCATAATGGGTTAATTTTGAAAATCGGAATTCTGTCACGCAAGGAAAGCTTATATTCAACCAGCCGGCTAAAAGAGGCCGGCATCAAACGCGGCCATGAGCTGCAGATCATCAACCCGCTGCGCTGTTACATGGACATTACGTCTCATCATCCCGCCATACATTACAAAGGCGAACAACTGCTGGGATTTGATGCCATCATTCCGCGGATCGGCGCTTCGATCACATTCTACGGCACGGCCGTCGTGCGGCAGTTTGAAATGATGGATGTTTACAGCGTTAATGAATCGGTGGCCATCAGCCGCTCCCGGGACAAATTGCGCAGCATGCAGTTGCTGGCCCGCAAAGGGATCGGCCTGCCGGTGACGGGCTTTGCCCACTCCACGAAATTCACCGCCGATCTGATCAATATGGTCGGCGGTTCTCCCCTGGTTGTCAAAATGCTGGAAGGCACCCAGGGCATCGGGGTCGTGCTGGCCGAAACTCGCAAAGCCGCCCAGAGTGTCATCGAAGCCTTCCGCGGACTTAAAGCCAATATCCTGGTGCAGGAGTATATCAAAGAGGCCCGCGGCAGCGATATTCGTTGTTTCGTAATCGGCGGCAAGGTGGTGGCGACCATGATGCGCCAGGGCGGTGAAGGCGAATTCCGGTCCAACATTCACCGGGGCGGCAAAGCCACTGCTATTCGCATAACCCCGGAAGAGCGTTCGACGGCGGTCCGGGCTGCAAAAATTATGGGCCTCAATGTGGCCGGCGTCGACATGCTGCGCTCCAACCACGGTCCGGTTGTCATGGAGGTCAACTCCTCGCCGGGCCTGGAAGGCATTGAAAAAACCACCGGCAAAGATGTGGCCGCGGTAGTCATTGAATTCATCGAAAAAAATGCCAAACCGGGCAAGACCCGCACCCGGGGAAAGGGCTGAATTAACAGGGCATGTCCAGGGGATTAAAGGTTGCCGGCCAACAAGTAGCCACCGGCCAGAGGCGCTCCATCAACATTCCGGTGGCGCGTCTTTACACCCACACCGAAATGACCATGCCGGTGCATGTCCTGCGGGGCAAAAAAGATGGCCCGCGCCTGTTTGTGTGCGCGGCCATCCATGGCGATGAAATCATCGGGGTCGAGATCATTCGCCGTCTATTGAAGCTCAAGATTCTGCAGCGTCTGCGCGGAACCCTGATAGCCGTTCCGGTGGTCAATGTTTATGGCTTTATCAACCATACCCGGTACCTGCCGGACCGGCGCGATCTGAACCGTTTTTTTCCCGGATCCGAAAAAGGATCGCTGACTTCGCGTCTGGCCAAAATTTTCATGGATGAAATCGTGGCCAACAGCACCCACGGCATTGATCTGCACGCCGGATCCGATCACCGCATCAACCTGCCCCACATCCGTGCCTGCCTGGACAACCAGCAAACAGAAAAGCTGGCCTTCGCCTTTGGGGCACCGGTGATCCTAAATGCCGGTCTGCGAGACGGTTCGCTGCGCCAGGCCGTGGAAGCAGCGGGCATCCCCATGTTGCTCTACGAAGCCGGCGAAGCGTTGCGCTTCGATGAATTTGCCGTGCGCGCCGGTGTGAAGGGGATTCTGGCCGTCATGCGATCCCTCGGCATGTTGACGTCCCGATCAGTCGCAACGTCGCGTATTCAACCGATGGTGGCCAGCGCCACCAGCTGGGTGCGGGCGACGGGCAGCGGCATATTGCGCACCCAGATTCCGCTGGGCGGTAAAATTACGGTTAATCAGAAAATCGGCGAGATCGCGGATCCTTTTGATGAACATGAAACCGCCGTTATTTCACCCGTTGCCGGTATTGTTATCGGACGCCTGAATTTACCCCTCGTCCACAAGGGGGATGCCCTGTTTCACGTCGCCGGTTTTGACGACTCGGTGGCCGTCAGCGAATCCCTTGACGAATTCAAAGTGGAAATCAGTGAGTCGATGCCGTCGGCGGGCGGAGGTTTAGACCATGTGACGAATACCTGAACACTGCCGGTAAACCGCATCACACATAACACCCCTCTCTCCGAGCTGCAGGCGCTGCGAGCCGTAAGCCGGGGTGGACCATGGATCCGAACCTTTACGGGGCCGGATTTTCGGTTTGACATCTGCATCAAGGTTCTTATAGTTATAGCTTTTACAGCCGGACGACAGGACGCCGAGAAGGAGGCAGGCGCAGGAAAATGTCCAAAAATATCGGATTCGTATCTACCCGCTTTGCAGGGACCGACGGGGTCACGTTGGAAGCCAGCAAGTGGGCCCAGGTATTAGAGAACGGCGGCCACAACTATTTCTGGTTTGCCGGGTTGCTGGACCGCAGGCCGGAAAGATGCTTTCTGGTTCCCGAAGCTTTTTTTCAGCATGAAAAAAATCGCTGGATCGATCGCCAAGTCTTCGGCCGAAAAAAACGGGACCCGGCGGTAACCGATGCCATCTATGAATTAAAGACCTATTTAAAAAGCCGGCTCAAGGAATTTGTGCGCCAATTTAAGATCGACCTGCTTGTGGCTCAAAACGTGCTCACGATTCCGATGCACATCCCCCTGGGTATCGCCCTGACAGAGCTTATAGCCGAGACCCAGATCCCAACCATTGCCCACCATCATGACTTTTACTGGGAGCGAACCCGCTTTCTGGTGAATGCCGTGGGTGACTACTTGCGGATGGCGTTTCCGCCCAACCTGCCCAGCATCGAGCATGTGGTCATCAATTCCGCGGCCCAGGAAGAACTGGCCCTGCGAACCGGAATTTCCTCGACTATCATTCCCAATGTCCTGGACTTTGAAAACCCTCCGACCGTCACCCATCAGCAAACCCATGATTTTCGGAAAGAAATCGGTCTGACAACGGATGATATCCTGATCCTGCAACCCACGCGGGTCGTCCAGCGCAAGGGAATCGAATACGCCATCCAATTGGTCGAGGAACTCGGAGACCCGCGTTACAAGCTGGTCATATCGCACGAGGCCGGCGACGAAGGGGCCGAATATGCCGAATGGCTCAAGGAAAACGCCCGGGAGTCCGGTGTGGACCTGCGCCTGCTGAATTTGCGTATTTCCGACCCCATGAATCCGGATATCAATCGCAAGGACCTCTACACCCTGTGGGACGTTTACCCCCACGCGGATTTCATCACCTATCCGAGTCTGTACGAAGGTTTTGGCAATGCCTTCCTGGAAGCCATCTATTTCAAAAAACCGCTGCTCATCAACCGCTACGCCATTTTCGTCAGAGACATTGAACCCAAGGGGTTTGATCTCATCGTTATGGACGGGTATCTCAACAATCATACCGTGGACCGGGTCAAAGAAGTGCTGCATTCCGGCCAACGCAGGGAAGAAATGGTTAACACCAATTACAGCATAGCCGGCCGGCATTACTCATACGGTGTTCTGCGCCGGTGGCTGAATACCTTGCTGATCAATTTTTTTGGAACCGACCTCTGATAGAATAGAGCCCCCAGTTTCTATTCGACCCCCATCGAAATTTGAAATTCTGCCTGAAAATCCTTCATATTACCTGTATTTTGCACGATGAGGGCTATTTGCGTGCAAAATTCAGGCGGGAAAACATTTCTTGACAATTGTACTTTGTATACCGTATACAATAATCGGTTCTGATGACTGCCCGACCGTTCAACCATTTCCGGTATTTAAGCTTACCTGATTAAGGAAATAAATAAATGAAATTATTTCAAAATCTTACAGTTTTAGCCCTTGAACAGGCCACTGTCTTGCCCTATTTGACTTATCGATTGGCCCAGGACGGTATGCATGTTGTGCGGTTGGAGCACCCGGTTTATGGCGATCCTAACCGCATGATCGGGGAGAATGTGCTGTCGGAAGAGCGGATGAACGCCTATTATTTATGCATCAATGCCGGCAAAAAGGACCTGACCCTGAATCTGGCGGAGAAAGAAGGGCAAAAAATCTTCCAGGCGCTTGTCCGTGAGTTAAAGGTGGATATATTTGCCACCAATCAGCTGCCCAGGAATTATGAAAAACTGGGTATTGATTACGAAACACTGAAATCATTGAGATCGGACATCATCTGGTTGGGGGTTACCGGGTTTGGACCCGACAGCAATGAGGCGGCCTATGATCCGATCTTGCAGGCCCGATCGGGTCTAATGAACTTGACCGGCGAAGGAAGCGGTGATCCGCAGGTTCTGGGAATACCCCTGCCGGATATGGGGACCAGCGAACATGCTTACGGACTGGTCATGAAAGCGCTCTTCAAACGCCAGGCAACCGGTGAGGGAAGCCGGATCGATATTGCCATGTTTGAATCGACTGTGTCATGGTTGACGGTTCCCATTACCCTGACCGACAGCTTCGGCAAAACCATTACCCGGCGCGGCAATACCCACGAGTTTTTCTGCCCGGTATCCGTCTATCAAACCAGCAACGGTTATGTTTATCTGGCGGTTGGAAACGATCGCCAATGGAAGAGCATGATCTCCCAGGAGATGTTCAAATCCCTGGACAAACCTGAATATGAGAAAAACGCCGGCCGGATCGGGGATGTCGCGAATCTAAACGCGGCGATCAATGCCGTCACCCGCAAATATACTTCCGAGGAACTGATCGATCTGTTTACAGCCATTACCGTACCGGTCAGCAAAATTAATACGGTCCGCGAAGTGATCTCGGATCCCCTGGTTGCAAATAAATTACTGCATGCCCATGATCCGGTCTCCGGGACCCGCATTACGCTGGCACCGCCGCCGAATATGACACCATTTCTCACCGCGTCGCAACAGCAGCTTTCATTTCCACCCCGTTTCGGAGAGAACAACCGGCAAATTTATGGTGAGATGCTGGGCTATTCCGACGACGAGCTGGCCCGGCTCAAAGAGAAAGGGATCATCTAGAAGTCGGAATTCGGAATACGGCCTGCGACGAGCTCAGCCGTGTCGAAGCTGGAATAGAAAATAAGTCGGAAGTGGGAATCTTTTTGAAGTCGGAAGTGGGAATGCGGAAGTCGGAATTAATATTGGATAATATCTGATTTTATTTTACAGATTCATCAGATCCCTGGATTACTTCCTGAAGTCATCCCGGTAAGCTTGTTGCTCATTGAAGCGTTTGCAATATGGAAATTAAGGACTGGCAATGAGAAAGAAGGCGGAATTAAAAGGGTTTGATCCCGGGCCGCTGCAGGAATTGCAGGAGCGCAAGCCCCTCGGGCAGCACGTTTTCGACAACTTAAAGCAGGCAATTATTCGAGGCAACATTGCACCGGGTGAGTGGCTGGTTGAAAGCCACATTGCCGAGATGCTGGGTATCAGTCGTACGCCGGTTAGAGAGGCGATCCACAAACTGGAGCGCGAAAGACTCATCGAGCGCCAGCCACGGGGTGGATTTACCGTTTTAGGGTTGAATCGGGATGATATCGAAGAGACTTTCGGCATTCGAAGTGTGCTGGAAGGATATGCCGCCAGGCTGGCAACCCTTAAACATCAACCCAAGGAACTTAAGGCGCTTGAAGCAAAAATTGAGAAATACCGGCGCTGCCTGGAAAAAAAACAATTGGAGACCCTGCCGGGGATCAATACGGAGTTTCACGAATTGCTCTATGATCTCAGCAAAAGCCCCAGGCTGATTCACATGATCAATGGACTTAGAGACCAGATTTTTCGATTCAGACAAATGATCTTAAAAAACCACAAATTCGCCATTATCAGCAATGAAGATCATCTTCAGATGCTTGAATTTATGCGCAAACGAGATGCGGAAAAAGTCGAAAGCCTGGTCCGAGAGCACATATTGAGAGGACGGGATGCGGTCCTGAAAGGGTTCGGGCAATAGCGGTCGAGCCAATAGGGAAAAGTCAAAATCATACAGTTGGAGAATTTAAATTTTATGACTGCAAAGAAAATCAAAATCCTTGTCGGTAAACCGGGCCTGGATGGCCATGACCGTGGGGCCAAAGTTATCGCTCTGGCCCTGCGAGATGCCGGAATGGAGGTTATCTATACCGGACTTCATCAGACCATCGAAGAAATCGTCAGGATGGCCGTGCAGGAGGCAGTCGATGTCATCGGTCTGAGCATCATGTCCGGTGCGCATCTCCCCATTTGCAAAACCCTGCTGGATCTGATGAAAGTCCAGGGAATTGAAGATATCCCGGTGGCGGTCGGCGGCGTCATTCCCAAACAGGACATCGCCAAACTTAAAGACTTAGGCGTCAAAGGGGTGTTTCCCGGCGGCACTTCGTTTGATGAGGTCATTGCGGGAATACAGGAATTAGTGGATTAGCTCGTGAGTTCGTAAGCTCGTAAGTTGTTGAGTTAAAAAAAGGACTATTTCCGAATTAAACGCTTACGAACTCACCAACTTACCAACTCAAGAGCTAAGTTGATCATTAAATATGTATTTAGAATTATCTTGAACCCCAGAAACGCTTTAACAGCTATATAAGGAATAAATCCATGGGTGTTGCAAAATATGTTAAAAATGAAAAAGATGCCATCGAGGAAGTGATTTATCAATCCGGCATCCATGTCAAACCGGTCTATACACCGCAGGATCTGGTCGAGGTTGGATTCGATTACGAGAAGGATCTCGGTGATCCCGGACAGTATCCATTCACCCGCAGCTTACACCCCCTGGGTTACCGTTCACGAGCCTGGACCACCCGTCAGTACACCGGTTTCGGTACACCCCGGGAAAGCAACCGGCGCTTCAAACTGATGATCTCCCACGGGCAAACCGGTTTGAATGTGGCTTTTGATTTACCCACCCAGATGGGCTATGATTCGGATGATCCCAGAGCGCTGGGAGAGGTTGGCCGCGTTGGAATGGCCATCGACTCCCTGCGTGATTTTGAGACTGCTTTTGAAGGCATCCCGCTGGATCGAATCGGTTCCGGGTTAACCATCAATGCGGTTGCATCCATCATGCTGGCCATGTATCAGGCCATGGCCGAAAAATTCGGATATTCCAAAGAAAAAATCAGTGCCACGCCCCAAAACGATATTCTCAAGGAAATGATCGGACGCGGCGCCTGGATTTATCCCGTAGAAGATGCGGTGCGTCTGGTGGGAGACAGCATCGAATACGCCGTCAAGGAGCTGCCGCGCTGTAACCCGGTCAGTATCTGCGGCTACCACATTCGAGAATCGGGGGCCAACCCGGCCCAGGAAATTGCCTGTGCCTTTGAAATTGCCAGGGCTTATATGGACAACGTCATTGCCCGGGGCATGCCGGCCGAGGAGTTTGTCGGACGCTTTTCCTTCAACCTGAATGTGTTCGGCAACCTGTGGGAACAAATCGCAAAATTCAGGGCCGCGCGCAAACTATGGGCTAAAATGCTGCGGGAAGAATATGGCGTACAGGATCAGAAAAAATTATATTTAAGGGGTCTGTTCGGCGGCGGCGGCAGCGGTCTGACCAAAGAGCAGCCTGAAAACAACATCATGCGCGGTGCCTTTTATGCGCTGGGCGCCGCCCTGAGCGGGGCCCAGACTACCGCCCTGTGCTCCTTTGACGAAGCCTATACCATCCCCACCCCGCGCGCAGCTCTGCTGTCATTGCGCACCCTCGAAATTCTGATGGATGAGGTCGGGCTGCGCGACACCGTGGATCCGCTGGCCGGGTCTTATTTCATCGAGACGCTGACCAAGCAAATGGAAGAAAAAATTCTTGATGAAATGAAGCAGATTCAGGAAATCGGAGGTATGGTGCATGCCGTGTCGACCGGTTTCATTCAGCGTAAAGTCGCCCGGCAGGCCTATGAATATGAGAAAGGGATTCAGGATGGCAAATACATTAAGGTCGGTGTCAATAAATACAGCGATGAAACTGAAGACCAAACCGATGTCGACCTGCATGAATACGATGAATCATGGGTCGACCGGCAAATTAAAACTCTCGAAGAGCTGCGCCGGACCCGTGACAATCGCGAGGTTGCCCGAGCCCTGAAAGAACTGGAACAGGGGACCCGCGCCGGCAAGAATGTCATGCCCCTGCTGGTGGATTGCTGCAAAGCCTATGCCACCGTGGGTGAGATGGCCGGTGTATTCCGGGACCAGTTTGGCGAGTGGGAAGAACCGAGTATCTTTTGAAGTTCGAAGTAGGAATGCGGAAGTGGGAAAAAAAGGAAATAAGTATGGTATGTTTTTTTTGCACACTCCACTTCAAACAAATAAAAGGAGTATTAAGTGGTTGACGGCACCTACAGATTGGGTTGTGACATCGGTGGAACGTTTACGGATTTTGTTCTGATAAATGACGACACGGGGCAATTTCAGATTAATAAATGCCTGACGACACCGGGCGATCCGTCGGATGCGGTGGAGCAGGGCATCCGGGAGATGCTGGAGCGTTCGCCCGGATTTATGCCGCAGATCGAGGAGATTATTCATGGTACGACCCTGGTGATCAATGCCATCATTGAAAGAAAAGGTGCTAAAACCGGCCTGATCACCACCAGGGGATTTCGGGATGTGCTGGAGCTCGGTCGCGAGCTGCGATACGATGCCTATGATATTTTTGCCGAATATCCGCCGCCCCTGGTACCCCGGTCACTGCGCCGTGAGGTGACCGAACGGGTTGCCAGCGACGGGCGGGTGATAAAGGCGCTGGATGAGGCGGAAGTGCCGAAGGTGCTGACCGGATTGCTCGATATGGGAATTGAATCACTGGCCGTGTGCCTGATTAACTCATATGAAAATCCGGTGCACGAGAAGCTGATCAAAGCTATTATCGAGCAACAGGCGCCCGGGCTTTCGTTGTCCACTTCCTTTGAAGTTTTGCCCCAGATCCGCGAATATGAAAGAACCTGCACCACGGTGACCAATGCCTATGTCAAACCGATCACGGCCGAATATCTGGCCAAACTTTCTGCGCGCCTGGAATCGCTTGGATTCAAGGGGAAACTGTTTATCATGCTTTCCAGCGGCGGCATCACTTCGGTTGAAACCGCCCGTCAGTTTCCGGTCAGAATCATCGAATCCGGGCCGACCGCAGCCGTGATCGCATCCCAGCACTACGGCCGGATGTTTGCGATCAAGGACATGTTCTGCTTCGATATGGGTGGCACCACGGCCAAATCCTGCCTGATTCAGAAAGGCCAGGCCGGTCTGGTTTCCACTTTCGAGGTCGGGCGCGTGCAACGCTTTAAAAAAGGCAGTGGCCTGCCGATCCAGGTTCCGGTGGTTGATTTAATGGAGATCGGGGCCGGTGGCGGCAGCATTGCCAGGATGAGCAATATGGGTCTTTTGCAGGTCGGACCGGAAAGTGCCGGCGCCGACCCGGGGCCGGCTTGCTATGGCCGCGGCGGTGAAAACCCTACGGTGACCGATGCGGACCTGGTTCTGGGTTACCTGGACCCTGACTATTTTCTGGGCGGCAGCATGTCCCTGGACAAGTCGGCTGCTGAAAATGCCATCGCTGAAAAAGTCGCCGGCCCCCTGGGCACATCACCCCTGGAGGCGGCCTTTGGGATTCACGATCTGATCAACGAAACCATGGCCGCCGCCGCTAAAACCCACATTGCCGAAAAAGGCGGCAATCCGAACATCGTCACCATCTCCGCCTTCGGCGGTGCGGGGCCGGTTCATGCCTATGGCCTGGCCAAGAAGATCGGCGCGCCGCGCATTTTGGTTCCGCCCCTGGCCGGTGTGGGGTCCGCACTGGGTTTTTTCACCGCGCCGGTGGCCTTTGATTTGACCCGCAGCCACCGGGTCTCCCTGAATGGTGCCGATTTTAATGAGATTGAACGTCTATTTAATGAGCTTGAAGAGGAGGGATCCGCGATCCTGCAGCAGGCCGGCAAAAACGCGAACATCAAATTCGAACGGACCCTGATGATGCGATTCATCGGGCAAGGTGCCGAAACCGACCTTATCATCGAGTCCAAGCCCTTCATTCAATGGGAAAAGGAACAGATTCGGGAGCTTTTCGATGAAGCATATAAAAAATTGTACGGCCGCACCTATCCGGAAACGCCGGTTGAATTCGTTACCTTTAAAGTACGCGCCAGCCTGCCCCAGCGTGAATTCCGTATACCACGGCTGGGGCAAGCCGCGGGAAAAATGGCCGATTGCATCAAGGGCGAGCGCCCGGCCTTCTCACTGTTAAGCAAGGCCTACATCCCCTTTACGGTATACGATCGTTTGAAGCTTTTTGCGGGAGCCGTACTGGATGGTCCCGCCATCATAGAAGAAAAAGAATCGACCATCGTTATCGGTGAAGATGCCAAAGCCAGTGTCGATGAGTATGGGTTTGTTTGGATTAATTTAAATTTAAAGGACGAAATTTAAATTAGTTATTGGATAGTCTGTTGGAGGACAAATTTGTTATGCCAGATAACGGGGGAACACCTAATATTCCGAATTCCGAATTCCGAATTCCGAATTTCCATAAGTTTGATCCGATTACCTTGGAAATTTTGTGGCGGCGGTTGGTTTCGATTGTCGATGAGGCGGATGCTTCCGTGGCACGGACTGCATTTTCCAGCCTTTTGCGGGACGCCCATGATTATACCTGCATGTTTACCGACAGCCGCGGTCAGGAACTGGTCCAGGGAACCTTTTGCACGCCGGGGCAGGCCGGTGCCATGGCGCTGGGCGTCAAGAAAATGATCAACTCGATTTCAATGGATAGCTACCGCCCCGGTGATGTATTTATTGTCAACGATCCGTGGCTGCTGGCCGGCCATCTGAATGATGTTTGTGTCATGAGTCCTATTTTTTACAAGGAGCGGCCGGTGGCTTTCACGGCGTGCGTATTTCACCACTCCGACATCGGCGGTCGCGTCGCTTCGGACAATCGCCAGGTCTATGAAGAGGGGATTTTTATTCCGCCCATAAAATTATACGATGCCGGGGTTCTTAACGAAAGCGTTCTGAAGTTGATCCGCTGGAATGTGAGAACGCCCGAAGAGGTCACCGGCGACATCCGTTCCCAGGTGGCTGCCAACCATGTATGCGCCCAGAAGGTCATTGAAATGCTGGCGGATGAAGGCCTGGATACGCTGGATGACCTGGCCGATGAAATCATTGACCGTACCGAACAAAGTATGCGCCGGGCAATCAGCAAGATTCCGAATGGCATATATCCCTATGAAGGCATTATCGAAGGCGCCGGCCGACGAAAAGATATCAACATTAAGCTGACCGTGGAAGTCAAAGGCAGCGATATCCACATTGATTTTGACGGCACATCGCCCCAGGTGGATTGGGGCGGCAACGTGGTTTACAATTTTACCTACGCCTACGTCTTTATGGCGGTCAAAAGTGCCTTTGATCCCGATATTCCGATTAATGAAGGCGCTATTCGACCGATCCAGATGACCGCCCCGGAAGGCACGGTGGTCAATTGCACGTTCCCGGCCGCTGTAGCGGCCCGCATGCAGATCGGACATTTCATGACCGAAATGGTATTCAAGGCCCTGGCCGCTGCTACCCCGGACAACATTATTGCCGAAAGCGGCGGGACGCCGGCTCAAACCAATATTTTCTACGGCAAGCGTCACAATTCAAAACCCTGGTTGACCATGATTATTCGCGGGGGCGGCCTGGGGGCCGGCAGTCGGATGGACGGCCACCACTGTGCTATTTTTCCGGCCAACGGGGCCAATACGCCGGTGGAAATTTTTGAAAGTGACACGCCGTTGATCGTGGAAGAACGCAGCCTGGTCTGCGACTCCGGGGGCCCCGGTCAACAGCGGGGCGGTTTGGGCCGTAAAATGGTCATCCGCGTTCCCGATGACGAATATGCGCCCGAAGGACCAACATCGATTGCGGTCCAGGCGGGACGCTTCAAATATCCCCCCGGGGGGCTGTTCGGCGCTGAGGCGGGGGCGATGGCCCAATTTTTAATCAATGGACAAGCGGGGGATCCCAGCGGTTTGACCCTGTGCCACAACGGTGATGTGATTCAGTTTCAAAGCGCCGGTGGCGGAGGGTACGGTGATCCGCGGCAGCGGGATCCGCAAGCGGTTGAAACGGATGTTCGCAACGGATATGTGAGCATCGATCAGGCCAGGGAAGGCTATGGGGTTGTCGTTGATCCGGCTAGTTTAAAAGTAGATTTGGCAGCGACGGAGAAATTGCGTTCTGATAGGAGATAGACGGCTGCGGTCTGCACCTTGTAGGTTTCAGGTGTCAGTGGTTCGACTATCCGCCGATGTGACCGGTTTGATCGAATAGGAAATTTTATAAAAATGGTATTGGATTTTTGTTTCGCACCTGTTTCCTAGTCAACCAATAAACTAATCAACTAATCAACCAAATTCTGGGGAGCTTAACAGTGCCAAAAACGTTCATGCCGTCTTTCCAAAACCTTGATGAACTGCACGCGCATCAGCTGAAGGGACTTCGCTGGACGGTCAATCATGTCTACCAGGGATCCGATTTCTACCGCAAGCGTTTGGCAGCGGCCGGCGTGGGGCCGGATGACATTCAAAGCCTGGATGATATCAGAAAGCTTCCGTTTACAACGGCCGACGATCTGCGGGACGGGTATCCGTTTCCCCTGCTGTCGGTGCCCGAATCCCGGGTGGTCAGAATCCATGCCTCTTCGGGCACGACCGGGAAACGGAAGATATTGAGCTATACCCAGAAGGACATTGATGACTGGACCCATTTTTTTGCCAGATGCTACGAGATGGCAGCGCTTTCCATCGAAGACAGGGTGCAAATTGCGGTCGGTTATGGCGTGTGGACCGCCGGCGTGGGGTTCCAGCTGGGCTGTGAGAAATTCGGCGCCATGGCCCTGCCGGTGGGACCCGGCAACGTGGATTTGCAATGTCAGTTCCTGGTGGATCTCCAATCGACCGTGATGTGCTGCACGGCATCCATGGGCCTTTTGCTGGCGGAAGAAATTAATCGCAGAAATCTTAAAGATCAGATTAACCTTAAAAGGATGATCTTCGGTTCCGAAAGAAGCAGCGATGCCATGCGTCAGCGAATCAAGGAACTGTTGGGTTTGGAGGATATGTTTGACATCCCCGGCATGACGGAACTGTACGGGCCGGGAACGGGACTGGACTGTGCCAAACACGAAGGGATCCATTACTGGGCGGATTATTATTTGCTGGAAATTCTGGATCCGGAGACCCTTGAACCGGTTCCGGCCGGAGAAGTCGGGGAAATGGTGCTGACGACACTCTGCAAGGAAGCCGCCCCGCTTATCCGCTACCGCACGAGGGATCTGACGCGCATGATAGCGCGGCCGTGTTCCTGCGGCAACATCCTGCCCCTGCACGACCGCCTGCTGGGTCGCTCGGATGACATGATCATTTTTCGGGCGGTAAACATTTACCCGGGTCAAATCGACGAAGTTCTGTCTCGCATTCCGGATGCCGGCTGTGAATACCAGGTTCGTCTGGAACGAAAAGATGACGGCAGGGATTATATGACTATCCGGCTGGAATGTTGCGAAAATTTTGAGCCAACCCGCAAACCCGAGCTCGCAAAAAATGTACAAACTGCCATCAAAAAGAAAATCATGGTCTCCTGTGAAGTGGAAGTCATGGACTACTGCACCCTGCCCAGATCGGAAAGGAAGTCACAACGGTTTTTTGATAACAGACAGTAGGGGAAGTGGGAAGTCGGAATTAAAACAGAAGTGGGAAGT
>Ga0210064_1000352_pt1 | contig 22259 bp, 21 predicted proteins | sample Muzzi_CordC_D2_FD_185531 | JGI IMG/M metagenome (GOLD analysis project Ga0210064, IMG submission 185531) | Wetland microbial communities from San Francisco Bay, California, USA, that impact long-term carbon sequestration - Muzzi_CordC_D2 (SPAdes) | ecosystem: Environmental > Aquatic > Marine >...
ATTATTGCAAATAATAATATTAATGATAGCTATAATTATACATACCGATATAGAAAATAAAAGGAGTCCTTTTGAACCTTCGCCCCCAGGAGAGCCATGGGAGTAGCTCTCGCAATAAACACATCACGCTGTTAGGAATTTACTCTCACATAATTTTGAATGTATCGGGTCGTCATGAAATGAAGTACAGATACCCGTTCAGACTGAAAATATATATATTAAACAATACGTAAGAAAATATTTATAGATTGCACAAATATTAGTGCCTGGTTGTTTTGCTTAGGGAATATGGCCGGATTTTCCACGCAAAAATCATGTGTAAGCTTTATTTATAGGGTTTTGCTCAAATAACCACTTTTTACCGGGAGAGTATTTTCAGGTGTGTAATGACAATGCAATCCTTGGGTGTCGGATACTCAGGCGGTTACATGCCTCAACACCACCAGCCGGTAGCTTTTATATCTTTCAAACACAACCCGATTGCGGTGTCCGGTGAAATACTTGTATTCGAGGCGAGCCAACTGGCGACGCAACAACCATTTCACCAGCCATGTCAGGCGCGGGTATTGCTCGAGGAACCAGCGGTTCAGTGAACCGGCGGCGGGAGCGAGCCGGTGCTTCAGCCAGTCATCGATCAGGGCGATGTTGGGGCTGACACGGGGCGTCAGATCTTCATCCAGCTCGATTGCAAACGGGACGGCCTCCACGGCACGATAAAATTCAGCCAGTGGGTGGCCACCTCCGAAACTGCCATCCCCCGGTCCGCCATCCCCGTTGGCCTCCGTCCTGAAAAAATCACAAATCACCAGCACTCCCCCGGCCTTGATAAGCGCGGCTGCCTGTGCAAAGAAACCCGCCAAGGGAATGTACTGGAAGCTCTCGCCGAACAGGATCAGGTTATATTGACGGGAACAGAAGGCACGCGGGATTTTTTCGAAGTTCATTTCCAGCAACTGGCTCTGATGCCCGGGAATAGTGCTCAGACGTTCCTTCACCAGCGCATTCAAGGCGGGCGAGGGATTGACCGCGTCGGCCCGCCAGCCGCGTGCGAGCATCAATTGCAGCATATGACCGGTCCCGCAACCGACATCCAGAATCGCCGGTGCAGGAATCCCGGAAACCAGGTTCGTGATCCGCTCCAGCAGCAGTTCGTTGTAACGTTGCTGGGCCGTGACCAGATTTGCCGCCGTTAACGGGAGGTCCGCATCCCACAATCCATAGTGCAGGTCTTCCACATCCAGCAGCTGCTGCGCCAGCACCAGCCCCAGCTCGCGGCTGCTCATTTTTTCTGCATTGGCCATCTCGGTACATTACCAGAGCAGGTTCGATCAAGTACGGCTCGTACCTTCGAAGCGTCTTTACATTTCAATTCGGGTGCGGAATCCCCAGACGTAAATCCTGTCTTCGTCCGGATTGCGCACCGGGTCGAAGATAACTTCCTGCGAGGGACCTGCCTGAATATCTGGCATCAGTTGTACACGGTAATACGCATCGGTCGCACCCTGGTGGTCCAGCCTCCGATCTGCCGGATCGGACCAGGTGCAGCCCACACCAATGCGATCCTTGTCCTGCTTGTTGGGTAAATGGCTGGTTAATGCTTTTCCGCCGTTCAGGCAGAGAGTATCAAGGTCTCACATGGGTCAACTACAATCCTTATTTTAGGGAAACTGATTTATTCGTCATGCCGGCGAAGGCCGGCATCCTGGTCATTGAAAACCCTGGATCCCGGCATGCGCCGGGATGACGATATTATGAATTAATCAGAACTTCCCTAGTCTTGCGTTAGCTACAATTAGCTTACGCACAAATTTTATATAGGTCTTTATAATATATTAATATCTACATATATTACGGATAGTTACAAGTAACATAGCGTCAGTAGAAGTAAGCTAACGTAAAACACGATCGGCGAAGTTATTTACCGATACAGAAACTGCTGAAGATCCGCTCCAGCAGGTCCTCGCTGGTGAACTCCCCGGTGATCTCCCCCAGTGCCTGCTGGGCCTGACGCAGTTCCTCGGCAAGCAGCTCGCCGGCACGGTATTCCCGGAGCTGGAGTATGCCCTGCTCGATATGCCGGCGTGCTCGCGCGAGCGCATCCAGGTGCCGGCGGCGTGCACTGAAACCACCTTCGATCTGCTCGCTGAACCCGACACAGTGTTTCAGATGGGTACGCAGATCTTCCAGTCCTGCACCGGTGTTTACCGACAGTGCAATTTCCGTAACGGCCCCCCGGCCAACGAGTCCGGGTTCGCGGCCGGTCAGGTCGATCTTGTTGCAGATTCGCGTATGCGGCACTCCCTGCGGCAACTCATCCAGAATCGCGGCATCGGCAGCATCGAATCCCTGCTGGTCGTCGATCACCAGCAACACACGATCGGCATTTTCAAGCGCGCGCCTGGCGCGTTCCATACCCTGTTGTTCTACCGGATCGCTGCTGTCATGCAGGCCGGCGGTATCGAGAATATGCAGGGGCATACCATCGATCTGGATGTGCTCGTGCAACACATCACGCGTGGTACCGGGTATCTCGGTTACGATGGCGGCATCACGACCGGCCAGCGCATTGAGCAGGCTGGACTTGCCTGCATTGGGCCGTCCGGCAATCACCAGCGTCATGCCATCCCGCAGCAACTGGCCCTGATGAGCGCTTTCCAGTACGCGGTCGAACTCATCATGCAAACTGGCGAGCAGCGTGCTGATCCGGGTATCCGCGAGGAAGTCGATTTCCTCTTCCGGGAAATCCATAGCGGCCTCGATGTGAATCCGGAGTTCGATCAGCTGTTCGAGCAGATCGTGGATTCGCTCTGAAAATGCACCCTGCAGTGACCTTACCGCCGCACGTGCGGCCCGGGCGGTGCCACTGTCAATCAGATCGGCAATAGCCTCGGCCTGTACCAGGTCAAGCTTGTCATTCATCCAGGCGCGTTCCGAAAACTCTCCCGGGCGGGCTGCACGGGCACCCAGCGACAGTACCCGGCCCAGCAGCAGATCCATGACCACCGGCCCGCCATGGCCATGCAGCTCCAGCACATGTTCGCCGGTAAAGGAGTGGGGGGCCTTGAAGTACAGCACGATGCCGGTATCGATCAACACCCCACCGGCATCCTGTAAGTCATGTAATTCGGCACGCCGTGCTTCCGGCAGGCACCCGATCAGCTGCCGTGCAATGACAGGTACATCCGGTCCCGACAAGCGCACCACACCGATACCGCCATGACCGGCGGGGGTGGCGATTGCCGCTATGGTATCAGCAGCATTCGGATTCGATGCCATGCGGGATCGCCGCGGTGGATACTACCTGGCGCCTTTTTCAATGCGCCGTGTTATCACCCATTGTTGCGCAATGGACAGGGTATTGTTGACCACCCAGTAGAGCACCAGGCCGGAGGGGAAAAAGGCAAAGAACACCGTAAACACGACCGGCAGCACCATCATCACCTTGGCCTGAATCGGATCCATGGGTGCCGGATTCAGTTTTTGCTGGATCAGCATGGTCACGCCCATCAGCAGCGGCAGTACATAATAGGGGTCCGCCGCGGACAGGTCCTGCAGCCACAGCATGAAGGGCGCCTGCCGCAGCTCCACACTTTCCAGCAACACCCAGTAGAGTGCGATGAACACCGGGATCTGGACCACGATGGGAAGGCAACCGCCGAGCGGATTGATCTTCTCCTTCTTGTAGAGCTCCATCATGGCCTGGTTGAGCTTCTGCCGATCGTCGCCATAGCGCTCCTTGAGCGATTGCAGGCGCGGCGCCAGCTTGCGCATGTTGGCCATGGAGCGGTAACTGGTTTCGGAAAGCTTGTAGAAGGCCAGCTTGATCATTACGGTCAGCAGTACGATCGCCCAGCCCCAGTTGCCAACCACCTTGTGGATGTATTTCAACATCCAGAACAACGGTTGCGAGAGCACGGTCAGGATACCGTAGTCAACCGTGAGCTCCAGGCCGGGAGCAACCTCGGCCATGTCATCCTGCAGCTTCGGCCCGGCATACAAGCGGGTGTGAAATTCTGTTGATTCACCGGCGGCCACAGTCTGGCTCGGGGAGATCATCCCGATGACAAAGCGCGCATCGCTGAGCGCCTTGGTGTAATAACGATCCAGCTCCCCGGTATCCGGAATGAGGGCGCCCAGAAAATAATGCTGGATCATGGCGACCCAGCCGTTGGTGATTTCGCGGTCCAGGTTGACCTTCGCCATCTCCTCGAACTTGATCTTTTCATACTTTTCTTCGGGACTGTATAGCACGCCACCCAGGTAGGTACGGATAAACTTGCTCTGCCCGGCATGTTTTACCTCGGTCCGCTGCAACTGGCGATACTGCCGGCCATGCCAGTCACTGGCACTGCCGTTATTGACGATAAAGTCAATATCCACCACATAGCTGCCGCGGTGAAAGGTATACAGCTTGGTAACTTCGACCCCTGCCGAACTGCGCCAGGTCAGCGGAACCTGCAATTCATCGGCGGCTGCCGCCAGCCGGTATTGTGTCTGGGGGGTGCTGTAGCTTGCGTGATGCGTGGGCTCTTCGCCATCGGTGGTGCGTAAACCGGATTGCACAACAAACAGATCGGGTAGGGTGTCATTGAGCAGACGGTAGGGCGGGGAGTCCGGCTGGGTCGTTTCCGGGTAAGCCAGCAGGTCGGCACGGCGCAGGTCACCACCGGTGGTATCGATCACCACCTCCAGGAGATCGGTTGTGACATGCACCTCCTCGCCTTGCTTCAGTGCAATCTCTTCGGGCACGGAGCCAACAGGGGTTTTGGCAACTGAAGGCGCAGCCGGCAGGTCCTCGATGCCGGCAGTATCGGCTGCCGTCTGTTGTGTGCCCGGCGCCACACTGTCCTGCGGCTGCGGCCCGTAGTCCTTGACCCATGCCTGCCAGAGCAGCAGAACCACGAAGGAGAGTGCGACAAACAGAAACATTCGCTGATTATCCATGACGGTATTTCACCTGCTCGTTGTCCGGCACAGGATCCAGACCGCCCGGATGCCAGGGATGACAATGTGACAAACGGCGCACTGCCAGCCAGCCACCACGCAGAACACCGTAACGTTCAATGGCGGTGATTGCATAACTGGAACAGGTCGGATGAAAACGGCAATGACCGCCCAGCCAGGGACTGAGTAAAAATCGATAGGCCCTGATGAGATGTATTACGAACCAGCGCATGTTTCTACCAACCGTTTCCAGATCCTTTCCAGTGACTGTGTGAGCAACCTGTTGGATTGCAGTGCCATCCCGGGCCGCCCGATGACGACGATATCCAGCTTTCCCAGCCGTGATTGCCAGTGGCGAAAACTCTCCCGTATCTGGCGCTTGATCCGGTTACGAGCCACCGCCTTACGGGCCGTTTTGCGGGAGATGACCAGGCCGATGCGTGCCGTGTCCAGGTTATTGGGAATTGCTAACACCGTCATCCAGCGATTACTCGCCTTGCAGCGGCAGTGGTCGAAGACCCGTTGGTAGGCGGCTGGTCCGGTCAGTCGGACTTGCCGCGGGAAATGCGCCCGACCAGGTTGCAAGTCCGCCGGGTCAGGCAGACAGTCGCGCCCGGCCCTTGGCACGGCGAGCATTGATAATGGCCCGGCCGTTTTTCGTGCTCATGCGCGCGCGAAAACCGTGCGTGCGCTTGCGCTTCAGATTGCTGGGTTGAAATGTTCTTTTCATGGCACGCCAGATTCCAGTAAATTTCCAGGGAATTCATACACGCCCCGGCGGGCGTGAAAAAGGGCGCAAAGAGTACTGTTTTACTGCCCGGACTGTCAACCGTAAAAGTCGCCTGATACCGGCCACCGGGTGTGGATAACTTGCATCGACAGGTATAGACTCCACCTCCTTGGCAATTCACATGGAATAGCAACTAGGAGGCCTGCCTGGTGGAAGTGTCGCTCTGGAAAAAATGTCTGGTTCGTCTGGAAAATGAACTTCCCGAGCAACAATTCAACACCTGGATACGGCCACTGCACGCGGTAGAAACCCCTGACAGTCTGTGTCTGCTGGCGCCCAACCAGTTCGTACTCGACCGGGTCAAAAAATATCACTTCGATGCCATTTCACGTACCCTGCATGATCTGGGTCCGGATACGCACACGCGGGTGCAACTCGATATCGGCAGCACCAAAAAGACACTGGAACCGCTCGCGGGCGAGACAGCTGTCATGCAGCGCAGCCCGGCAACAGAAGTGCCGGTTCCCGGGCTGTACAAGAGCAATTTGAATCCTGAATTCACCTTCGACAACTTTGTTGGCGGTAAATCCAACCAGCTGGCGCGTGCGGCATCCGTTCAGGTTGGCGAGAATCCCGGTGGGGCCTATAACCCGCTGTTCATCTATGGCGGCGTTGGTCTGGGTAAAACCCACCTCATGCACGCCGTCGGCAATCTGATCCTGGAACACAAGCCCTCCGCACGGGTGATTTATCTGCATTCCGAGCGGTTTGTTGCCGACATGGTCAAGGCGTTGCAGCACAACGCCATCAACGAGTTCAAACGTTTCTATCGAACCGTTGACGCCCTGTTGATTGACGACATCCAGTTTTTCGCCAGAAAGGAACGGTCGCAGGAAGAATTCTTTCACACTTTCAATGCCTTGCTGGAAGGCCAGCAACAGGTCATCCTGACCTGTGACCGCTATCCCAAGGAAGTCCAGGGGCTGGAGGAACGGCTGAAATCACGCTTTGGCTGGGGGCTCACGGCAGCGATCGAGCCGGCCGAACTGGAAACCCGGGTAGCGATCCTCATGAACAAGGCCAACCAGTGCAATATCGCCTTGCCGGACGATGTGGCCTTTTTTATTGCCAAATGCGTCCAGTCCAATATTCGCGAGCTGGAAGGTGCCCTGCGGCGCGTCATCGCCAGTGCCCGATTTACCGGACAGCCCATCAGCCTGGATTTTACCAAGGAAGCGCTGCGTGACCTGCTGGCCTTGCAGGACAAGCTGGTTACTGTGGAGAATATCAAGAAGGTAGTGGCCGAGTATTACAAGATCCGGGTCTCCGACCTGCTTTCACCACGCCGCAGCCGTACCATTACCCGCCCGCGCCAGATTGCCATGGCGTTGGCCAAGGAACTGACTACTCACAGCCTGCCCGAGATCGGCAGTGCCTTTGGGGGACGTGATCATACGACTGTGCTCCATGCCTGCCGCAAGGTTGCCGAGCTCAGGGATATGGATGCGCGGATTGGTGAAGACTATAACAACCTGTTAAGAACGCTGACGACTTAATGTGGATAACGTGTGGATACAACAGACGGCAATTATTCATCCCGTGTTATCCACAGGTTTCACACCGTTGCCCACAAGCTTTTCATAAGCTATATAAAGTGATTAATTAACTGAATTACTTGTTATTTTAGTGCTTATACACAGAATTTACCGGCTGTAATTAAATTAACAATCGTCTCTAAAGAAGATTTATTAATTACCATGAAATTCTCGATCCAGCGCGAAACCCTGCTCAAACCCCTGCAACAGGTTACCGGTGTAGTAGAACGCCGCCAGACTCTCCCGATCCTGGGTAACGTATTACTCAATGCAACCCAAAAGGACCTGAAACTCACGGCAACCGACCTCGAGGTGGAGCTGCAGGCACAAGCAAACGTCGCCATAAAGGAACCCGGTGATATCACCTTGCCGGCGCGCAAACTGCTGGATATCTGTCGTACCTTGCCGGAGGAAGCCGAGATTCACATTGCCGTCAAGGATGAACGCGCACACGTGAGTTCAGGAAAAAGCCGATTTACCCTGGCCACCATGCCTGCCAGTGAATTTCCGGTGGTGGAAAAATTAAAAAGTCCGATCAAATTGACGGTTCCGCAGGGTGATTTGCGTTCCATGATCGATCGAACCGCCTTTTCCATGGCACAGCAGGATGTGCGTTATTATCTGAACGGTTTGATGCTGGAACCCGCCAGCGGATTGCTGCGCGCTGTTGCCACCGATGGTCATCGTCTGGCGATCTGTGAGTTTGCGATGGACATTGATGCCACCACTGGTGGACAGCAGGTCATTGTACCGCGCAAGGGCGTGCAGGAACTGCACCGCCTTCTGGAAGACAAGGACGAGCCTGTACAGATCGAGATTGGCAGCAATCACATTCGGATCACGACCAGTTCCCTGCGATTCACCTCCAAGCTCATTGATGGCCGATTTCCGGATTACAACCGTGTCATACCGAAAGCCGCTGACAAACGGCTACAGGTAAACCGGGAATTACTACGCCAGGCGCTGACCCGTACCTCTATCCTTTCCAATGAAAAATACCGCGGGATTCGTCTGGATATATCAAAAAATAATGTTAAAATTCAAGCACATAACCCAGAACAGGAAGAGGCGGTAGAAGATCTTGAGGTCACTTATGCAAGCGACCCCCTGTTAATTGGATTCAATGTGACTTATTTGCTGGATGTGCTCGGGGTAATTCATGCCAATGAAATCGAAATCATGTTGAGTGATGCAAATAGCAGCGCCTTGATTTGCCAGCCAGGCGTGGAAGCATGCCGCTACGTGGTAATGCCGATGCGCTTGTAACGGTTGATGTCCACAGGGTTTCCCCCTATACGTCGAACAGCCGATTCATTGTCAGATACCATCACTGGGTTGCTCTCCCTCGATATTGTCGATTTTCGCAATATCGAAACCGCACGCCTGTTATTTTCTGGTGGGGTCAATCTGATAACCGGGCCGAATGCGGCCGGAAAGACCAGCCTGCTGGAAGCTATTTTTTGTCTTGGACGAGTGCGCTCGTTTCGCACCCTCGATTCGAACCAGCTAATCCGTAACGGACAATCGGCCTATCGCTTGGTAGGTCGTATCGGGACAGCGGAAGGACGCACCATTCCCATCGGGATTGAACGGCAACAGCGGGGCTATCAGGTACACTTGGAGAGCCAACCGATACGTCGGCTTTCCGACCTGGCGTGTCGTTTCCCGGTTAACATAATGGCCGGTGATACGGCAAATATTCTGGATGGCGGGCCCCGGTTTCGCCGCCAGTCTCTGGACTGGGCATTGTTTCACGTGGAACACGGGTATCGGGATGCCTGGCAACGTTATGCGCGTGCACTCCGGCAGCGCAATGCGGCCTTGAGGTCACATGCGCCGGCCAGGGAGGTTTCTGCCTGGGATCCTGAGCTGGTGGAATCAGCAGAAATCCTTGATAGTATACGGCGGCGCTATCTCGAACACCTGGAGCCACATGTACGTGATGAGCTGCGGGACCTGCTACCGGGGACAACACTGGAAATCCGCTACCAGTCAGGTTGGACAAGAGAGCGTTCCTTCCAGGCCGTGCTGGAAAGGACCCTGGAAAAGGACGGCGTACAGGGATATACCCACGTCGGACCGCATCGGGCCGACTTTTTACTGCAGGTGGATAACAAGCCCGTTCAAGCACATTTTTCCCGCGGACAACAGAAGACCCTGATTCTGGCATTCCTCATGGGACAGGTGAAACTACAGCATGCCATGAATGCCACCCCTGGGGCCTTTTTACTGGATGATCTGGCCAGTGAGCTGGATGCCGAACACCAGACACGTATTCTCTCCAGTCTGGCGAATCTGCAGGCGCAGGTATTCGTTACCGCCATTGATATCGGAGTCCGGCAATCGGGTGGCTGGCCCGTCGATAAGATGTTTCACGTGAAACATGGCGGTATACGGGAAGTGCTATAATGACGGGCTTGCAACCAGGAATGCACCATGACCGAAGAAAAAACCTATGACTCCACCAATATCAAGGTATTGAAAGGGCTGGATGCCGTCCGTAAACGTCCGGGTATGTATATCGGGGATACCGATGATGGTACCGGGTTGCACCATATGGTGTTCGAGGTTGTTGATAATGCCATCGATGAGGCCCTGGCCGGCCACTGTAAAGAAATCACCGTTACTCTTCACAGTGATGATTCGGTGACGATTACAGACGACGGTCGTGGTATACCGGTAGATATCCACCTGGAAGAGGGACGTTCCGCAGCCGAAGTCATCATGACCGTGTTACACGCCGGCGGCAAGTTTGATGACAATTCCTATAAAGTCTCCGGCGGACTGCATGGTGTGGGGGTGTCCGTCGTAAATGCACTATCGGAATATCTGCGTCTGACCATTCACCGCAATGGCCGGATATACCTGCAGGAATACCGGCTCGGTGTACCCCAGGCGCCACTAGAGGCAAACGGTGAAACCGACCACACGGGTACGGAAGTGCGCTTCAAACCCAGCCCGGAGATCTTTTCGGATACTCATTATCATTACGATATTTTAGCCAAGCGACTGAGAGAATTATCTTTTTTAAATTCCGGTGTACGAATAAAGCTAACCGATGAGCGCAGCGATAAAGAGGACATATTCGAGTATCTGGGTGGTATCCAGGCCTTTGTCGGGCACCTGAACCGCAACAAGACGCCACTGCACCCGACAGTCTTTTATTTTTCCAGTGACAAGGACAATGTTGGGGTTGAAGTCGCCATGCAATGGAATGACTCCTATCAGGAGAATATTTTCTGTTTTACCAACAACATTCCGCAGCGCGATGGGGGCACGCATCTGTCAGGTTTTCGCTCAGCCCTGACCCGCACCCTGAATCAATACATGGAGAAGGAAGGCATACTACGCAAGGCCAGGGTATCCGCCACGGGTGATGATGCACGGGAGGGTCTCACCGCCGTGTTGTCTGTCAAGGTGCCCGATCCCAAGTTTTCCTCACAGACCAAGGACAAATTGGTATCTTCTGAAATCAAGGGGATTGTTGAGTCCACGGTAAGTGAGCAGTTCCAGAACTACCTGATGGAAAATCCGCCTGAAGCCAGAGCCATCACTTCGAAGATCCTGGACGCGGCGCGCGCCAGGGAAGCGGCACGCAAGGCACGCGAGATGACACGCCGCAAAGGTGCCCTGGACGTGGCCGGCCTGCCAGGTAAGCTGGCCGATTGCCAGGAGCGCGACCCGGCCTTGTCGGAGCTGTTCCTGGTGGAGGGTGATTCGGCGGGTGGTTCGGCGAAGCAGGGCCGCAATCGCAAATACCAGGCCATCCTGCCTCTGAAGGGAAAGATCCTGAATGTTGAAAAGGCGCGCTTTGATAAGATGCTGTCCTCCGTGGAAGTCGGCACCCTGATAACCGCCATGGGATGCGGAATTGGAAGGGAGGAATTTGATCCGGACAAGTTGCGCTACCACCGAATCATCATCATGACGGACGCCGACGTGGATGGTTCACATATCCGCACCCTGTTGTTGACGTTTTTTTATCGTCAGATGCATGAGCTGATCGAGCGTGGCTATGTATACATTGCCCAGCCACCTTTGTATAAAATCAAAAAAGGCAAGCAAGAACAATATGTTAAGGACGATGCCGCGTTAAATTCACTGCTTCTGCAGGCCGCTATCGACAAGGCGCAACTGTTTGTAAACCCCGAGGCTCCACCCATGAGTGGCCCGGCCCTGGAGAACCTGGCGACCCGCTACATGGCGGTAATGGCCGATATCCGCCGGCTGGCGCGCCGCTTTGATGCAGCGGTACTGGAAAAGATGATTTACCTGCCAGCGATCGAAAAGGGCATGTTGCAGGACCAGTTGGCATTGACCGATTGGTCAAATGAAATGGTTCAGCGCCTGAATTCTGGTCTGCCAGCCGGTCAGCGCTATCGCGCAGAAGTTGAGCGATCGACCGACAACCAGGGGTTGGCCATCAGGACAAGCAAGTGGACACACGGAATAATCGCTGCAGAACAGTCCATCGGCATGGATTTTTTTGTCAGCGCCGAATATGAACGCATCATGGCACTGGGGACCTACCTTGATGGTTTGTTGAGTGAGGGCGCCTTTGTGCAGCGTGGGGAGCGAAAGTCGGAGGTATCTTCCTTCAAGCAGGCATTGAACTGGCTGCTGGAGGAGGCAAAACGCGGCCAGTATATCCAGCGTTACAAGGGGTTGGGTGAGATGAACCCCGATCAGTTATGGGAAACTACCATGGATCCCGAGACCCGACGTCTCCTGCGCGTACAAATCGAGGACGCGGTCGGTTCGGATGATATTTTCACAACCCTCATGGGCGACCAGGTCGAGCCGCGTCGCGAATTTATCGAACAGAATGCACTGTCAGTTTCCAACCTGGATGTCTGATGTTATAGCTTGACTATAGTGTGAAGCAGAAATATTCATAACTTATTGTATATATGAAATATATATATTTACTAAGCTATATATTTATAGGCTGCTTTATATAACTGCGGTTGGACCGTTCGCACATAGCGGCTCGATATGCAACCGAGGATATCTCGGACTACTTCAGGGTGGTGATCTCGGCCATCTGCTCTTCTATCCAGGTGGATGCCTCATCCAGAATTTCCTGGGCAGATTTACCGGTTGGGGATATGGGTGCACCAACTCGAACCTGGATGGTTCCTGGCAGTTTAATAAAGCTGCGGCGCGGCCAGTACTCTCCGGCATTGTGTGCAACCGGGATGATCGGGTAACCGGTCTGTTCGGCCAGCACCGCACCGCCGATACGATAGCGTCCCTTTTGACCGGGTGGGATGCGGGTACCTTCTGGAAAAATGACGACCCAGAGACCCTCGTCAAGCCGCGACTTGCCCTCGGTTACCAGTTGCCGGACGGCAGCCTGTCCGGTGCCACGCTTGATGGCGATGGCCTTCATCAACGCGAGTCCCCAGCCAAAAAAGGGTATCCACATCAATTCTCGTTTGGCTACCCAGACCTGTTGCGGAAAAATTTTCTGCAATGCAATGGTTTCCCAGGTTGACTGGTGTTTGGCAAAGACGATTTGGGCGCCAGGTGTTATATGTTCATGGCCTTCGATCTCGAAATGCAGCTTGCAGGTGATGGCTAACCACCACAGTATAAAACTGACCCAGACGGAGATCAGGCCCCAGCGCGACCGGAGTGGCAGCGGGAACATGAAAAGCAGAAGGGTACTGGTGAGAATGATGGATACCGGAAACACCAGCCAGAAAGCCAGTGAGCGCAGCCATAGAATAAGGCGGGGTGATTCATTCTGCGGGTCAGGGTGCATGGCGTGGTCAGCGGTTGTTACCCGGCATCCGGTGTGAGCAGTGCGTCGACGGCGCTGCTTAAATTATTGAATATCGGTACATCGTTTCCCACGTCCCGCTGCGCAAGGGTATCTGCACCCTGACCGGTTTTGACCAGGATTGGCTGTGCCCCTACAGTACGTGCTGCCTGCAGATCGCGCAGGGAATCGCCGATCGCAGGTACCCCCCGCAGATCGATGCGCAAGCGGCGGGCGATGTCGTGAAACAGGCCGGGTGCGGGCTTACGGCAACTGCAGTTGTCTTCCGGCCCGTGTGGACAGAAAAATACGGCATCGATCTGGCCGCCGGCATCCCGCACTGCCCGGTGCATTTTATCGTGGATGCGTACCAGAGTGTCGAGATCGTATAACTTGCGTGCAATGCCGGACTGGTTGGTGGCAACCACCACATGCCAGCCGGCACGGTGCAGACGGGCAATGGCCTCAAGGCTGCCAGGGATGGGTTGCCATTCATCCGGTGACTTGATGTGTTGCGCGGAGTCTTCGTTAATGACTCCGTCGCGGTCGAGGATGATTAGCTGCATATGGCTGGCCTATCCATCCCGGAACTCGGATACACGGATCCGCCCGTTGATCATCCGCGAGCGGCGCTGCATCAGTTTGTCCATTTTGGCCCAGAATGCCTGTCTGAGGTCAAAATCAGCCGAGATGGCGGTGCCAATCAGGAGGATCAGCAGGTCGGCACATTCCTCGGCCAGCAGATCTGCATCCTTACCCTTGGTGACACACGCGGAGATCTCTCCCAGTTCCTCGGTCATGAGTGCAATCCGGTAGGCGAGTTCCTCGCCACCGGTGTTCCTGAAGTCATGCTTGTCGTGAAATGCCTGTACGGCATCGAGCATGGCCTGGTACGAATCAGTATCTCTCATGGGTGGTATTTCCAAAAAGCCTTGCAGGTTACCGCCACGGGCAATGAGCGGAAGAAATCCTGCTGGTGGAGCTGCCTGAACCCTTTACTATCACCCCGGCTAGCGTGCCATGATGTGCCGCGTCTGTCATGCATTCCCGCCGCTAATTCTGCAGCCGGGAAATGTCGGCAACGCGCAGGAACAGCATGGACAGGGTGCCCAGCAGGGCGAGGCGGTTGGTGCGCAGCTCGGTATCGTCGGTCATTACCATGACATCGTCAAAGAAGTGGTCGACCGGCACCTGCAGTGCGGCCAGCTGGCGCAGGGCCTCGGTGTAATCGCGCCGCTCCAGCAACGGGCTGACCCTGTCACTGAGATCGTTGACGGCACTATCCAGTGCTATTTCCGCCGGTTCCCTCAATAATTCGATACGTACGGGACAGGCCGCCACGTTTACATCGGCTTTGCGCAGGATATTGCTGATACGCTTGTTGGCAGCCGCCAGGCTGGTGGATTCCGGCAGGCTGCGGAACTCCCTGACTGCATGCATGCGTTGGTCGAAATCCAGCGGTTGCTGCGGTTGCTGTGCCACAACCGCCTCGAAGCTGTCTACCTGATAGCCCTGGTCCAGGTAATAGGCGCGCAGGCGTTCCATCATGAAGGCGAACAGTTCATCAGCGATGCGGCCGGCATGCAGCGATTCCGGCAGATTATCCGCCGCCGTTGAGATCAGTGCGCGCAAATCCAGGTCGAGTTGCTTTTCGATGAGGATGCGCAGTACACCGAGGGCGGCACGCCGCAGTCCGAATGGATCCTTGTCACCGGTGGGTGGCTGACCAATGGCAAAAATACCGGCCAGCGTGTCCAGTCGGTCGGCGATGGCGAGTGCCTGACCGGTGGTGGAGGCGGGCAGTTCATCGCCGGCAAATCGTGGTTGATATTGCTCGTACAGGGCTGTGGCAACCGCTGCGTCCTCAGCATCGTGTAATGCATAATAGCGCCCCATGACTCCCTGCAATTCCGGGAATTCGTACACCATGCTGGTCAGCAGGTCACATTTACACAATTCCGCCGCACGCTGCACACGGGCGGTATTGAAACCGGATGCAGCGGCTATTGCAGTTGCCAGCAAGCCGATCCGTTGCTGCTTGTCAGCCAGCGAACCCATTTGCTGCTGAAAGGTCACGCTGCCAAGCTTGCTGCTGCGGCTCTCCAGTGATTGCCTGCGGTCCTGGTTCCAGAAAAATGCGGCGTCCTCCAGGCGAGGCCGGATGACGCGCTCGTTGCCGATCTGTACCTGACGCGGGTCCTTGCTGACAATATTTGCAACGGTGATGAAGTTCGGCATCAGCGCACCGCTGGCATCCTCGACGGGAAAGAACTTCTGGTGATCCTGCATGCTCGAGACCAGGGCTTCCGCCGGCACCTCGAGAAAGCGCTGGTCAAAGCTGCCGGTAATCGCAACCGGCCATTCCACCAGTGCCGTGACTTCGTCCAGCAGTTCGTCGTCGATCCGTGCTGTACCACCCAGATCCCGGGCTGCCGCAACGACCTGATTGCGGATAGTCTCGCGGCGCTGGTCCATATCCGCCAGCACCATGCCGGTCTGCCGGAGTGTTGCCACATAAGCACCAGGCTCGCTGATCAGGATGCTTTCGTTATGGTGGAAGCGGTGTCCGCGGGTGTAACGGTCACTTGGAATACCCAGGATAGTCGCCTTGATCGGGTCTTTTCCCAGCAGTAACAATACCCAGTGCACGGGGCGTACGAACTCCACGTCTGAATCGCCCCAGCGCATGCGCCTGGGTACCGGCAGGGCTTTCAGGGCACGTTCGATAAGCTCCGGTATGACCGCTGTGGCCGGTTTTCCGGATTCAACGGAACGGTGTGCCAGAAAACGACCCTTGTCTGTCTGTACCTCCTCAAGCTCGGCGACTGTGACCCCGCAGGAACGGGCAAATCCTTCTGCCGGCCTGGTAGGATTGCCTTCGGTATCGAAGGCCGCCGCCAGGGCCGGTCCGCGCCGTAGCACCTCCCGGTCGGTCTGTGCGGCAGGTACGGCTTCGATGTGTAGTGCCAGCCGGCGGGGCGAGGCGTAGGCATGGCAGGCGCCATGTTGCAGATGATGTTCAACCAGCAGGTTGTCCAGCGCAGTCTGGAAAGCATCACGCAAGCGGCGCAGCGCCAGCGGGGGGAGTTCTTCTGTCCCGATCTCGATCAGCAGGTCTTGGGCGGCGCTCATGCTGGCCGCTCCGCGGCAGCCAGCATGGGAAAGCCCAGTGATTCGCGGCGCACATAGTAGGCCTCGGCGACCTGGCGTGCCAGGGTGCGCACCCGCAGGATGTAGCGTTGCCGTTCCGTGACCGAGATAGCGCTGCGCGCGTCGAGGAGATTGAAGGTATGCGAGGCCTTCAGTACCAGTTCGTAGGCTGGCAGCGGCAATCCGGCGGCAATCAGGCGGCTGCTTTCACGTTCGCAGACATCGAACCATTCCAGCAGGGATGCGACATCCGCCTGTTCGAAATTATAGACCGACATTTCCACTTCATTCTGATGAAACACGTCGCGGTAGGTAACCGGACCCTGCGGGCCGGTGGTCCAGACAAGGTCGAAGACACTCGCGACCTCCTGCAGGTACATGGCAATGCGTTCCAGTCCATAGGTAATCTCGCCCGTCACCGGCCGGCACTCCAGGCCACCGACCTGCTGGAAATAGGTGAACTGGGTGACCTCCATGCCGTTCAGCCAGACTTCCCAGCCCAGACCCCAGGCACCCAGCGTCGGTGATTCCCAGTTGTCCTCGACAAAGCGGATGTCGTGAACCAGCGGGTTGATACCGAGACTGCGCAGCGAGTCGAGATACAGTTCCTGGATGTCCGGCGGCGAGGGCTTCATCACCACCTGGTACTGGTAATAATGCTGCAACCGGTTCGGGTTCTCGCCATAGCGACCGTCAGTCGGCCGCCGCGAAGGTTGCACATAGGCCGAGCGCCAGGGCTCGGGACCGATAGCACGCAGGAAGGTCGCCGGATGAAAGGTACCCGCACCCACCTCCATATCGTAGGGCTGCAGCAAGGCGCAGCCCTGCCGGGCCCAGTAGTGCTGGAGTGCCAGGATCAGGTCCTGAAATGTTTTCGGTGTGTCAGCCACGGAGCGGTTTCGTGATGCGTCGGGTTATGGGTGTGTTGCCGACCGGCGAGTATACCGTGCAGTGCCGTAAATTTCCCCAAACTCTGCCTTGCCGGGATATTTTATGGCGCTTGCTTGTATTTTTTTGTGTCAATATGGTAGATGTGGAAGTGTATGGTAAGCGGAATGATCTGCCGGTGTGGTTAAAGCAACCCGAGGTGCTCGCCGATTACCTTACCATTGTACCGGTGGAGGAATGGCATGCAGCGGCTGATTCTCGAGCCTACATCCCAGTCCCAATGGCAGGCGTTGGTGCAGGATGCACAGACCAGCTGTGATCGTCGTCTGGATGAAGCACTGGAGAGCTACCTGGTCTTCATGCTGATGCGATTCACGGACAAGCCGCACTGCATGACACGCATCATGGCCGAGGACTATCTGCGTTCCCAAGCATTTACGGGGGAGCAGCGCGTCGAACGCCTGCGCGATGTGGGTGACCACTGCCTGCTGTTCTCCGGTCTGTTCCCGCAACTTGCCGAAAGGCGGCTCGTCCATATCAGCTATTTTGTCAATCTGGGGCAGGCATCCTACCAGCAACTTTCCGACCTCATGGACCGCAGCTGGTCGGTGCTGTACGAACAGCTGTCCGCGGCGTTTGTTGTCCTGATGGATATTCTGCATGCCATGCGTGAACTGGGTGGCCAGACCGCACTGTCACCGATTCAGGCGCTGGATCTCTGGCAGGAAACCGGCAGTCGCCGCTGTTATCAGAAGATGTGTGCCGGCGGCCGACTGGCACCGGTTCCCGGATCCGGAAACACACACTAGCCGGCAAATCCGTTTTCCGGGTTTCCCCGTAACGGCCTTGGGGTACAATAGGCATCGATTTGCCACAAACCCGCATTATCCCCGGTTGTTATGCCAGACTCGCGCAAAGCCGTCGCTCTCATTTCCGGTGGCCTGGACTCGCTCCTCGCCGCGCGTGTCGTGATGGACCAGGGGATCCATGTCGAGGGCATCAATTTCTTTACCGGCTTCTGTGTGGAGGGCCACACACATGCGCTGCGCAATCGGGAGCGTGCCCGACCCAAGCGTAACAATGCGCTGTGGGTGGCCGAGCAACTGGGCATAAAGCTGCACATCGCCGACATCATCGAGGAGTACAAGAATGTCGTGCTCAATCCGAAACACGGCTATGGTGCGAATCTGAACCCCTGTCTTGACTGCAAGATCTTCATGGTCAACAAGGCACTGGAATGGATGGAGGCCAACGGTTTTGATTTTATTGTTACCGGCGAGGTAATCGGCCAGCGTCCGATGTCCCAGCGCAAGGACACCATGCCGGTGGTGGCACGCGAGTCGGGGGCGCATGAGCGGCTGGTGCGCCCGCTGTGCGCGAAAAATCTGCCAGCTTCCCTGCCGGAGCAGGAAGGCTGGCTGGAGCGTTCCCGCCTGCATGCTTTCAGTGGCCGTTCCCGCAAACCACAGATGGCGCTGGCGGCACACTACGGAATCGAGGATTATGCGCAGCCGGCGGGGGGTTGCTGCTTTCTTACCGACCGGCAATATTCCGTCAAGCTGGCGGACCTGTGGAATACACGCGGCAAACGCGAATATGATCTGGACGATATCATGCTGCTCAAGGTCGGACGTCATTTACGGCCACGCGCCAACTTCAAGTTGATCATCGGCCGGGAGGAAGGCGAAAACCGCTTCATGGAAGGCTATCGAAAACGTTTCGTGCACATGATACCGACCAGCCACAGCGGTCCTCTGGTACTGCTGGACGGTAATCCGGATCCGGGGGATATCGACCTGGCCGCGCGCCTGACAGCTCGCTTTAGTCAGGGCCGTGATGCCGAACAAGTGGCCATCCAGGTGACGGAAAGGAATGGCGGCACACGGACACTGGCGGTTACACCGATGCCCGCTGACCAGATACCTGCAGACTGGTATTTATGAATAACGGAACCGTGGACGCCCGGCACCTGCTCTGCCCGCTCCCCGTGATACGTACCCAGGATGCGATCGCCGCATTGTGTCCGGGGGATTCCGTGCGGGTGCTGTGTACCGATCCGGGCGCCATACATGACATACCGGCCTGGTGTCGCATACACGGTCATGAGGTATGTGATATCAGCAAGCATGATTATGAAATAGTCATCACCGTTCGCGTCGGTACAACGGAGTAGCTGCTCGTATGGATGGTCACGATCACACAAGCAATCCGGTGGATATACGTTATCGGGAGGTAAGCCGTATAACACTCATTGGCGCGGTGGTAGACCTGTTGCTAGGCATCGTAAAGATTCTGGTCGGTATCAGCTCCCATTCGCAGGCATTGATCGCGGACGGAGTGCATTCCCTGTCGGATCTGGCCACGGATTTTCTGGTGTTGTTTGCTGCCAAGCACTCGCACCGCGAGGCAGATACCGAACACCCCTATGGTCACGGGCGGATCGAAACGGTGGCCACCGTCGCGCTGGGCATGGCACTGACAGCTGTAGCAGTCGGTATATCCTGGGACTCGATACGCCGCTTGCTGGATCCTTCACTGCTGCTGCACCCGGGTTGGCTGGCCCTGTTGATCGCTTTTATCTCGGTTATTTCGAAGGAGGCAATCTATCAATTTACAGCACGCGTCGCGCACCGCCTGCGCTCCAGGATGCTGCTTGCCAACGCTTGGCACAGTCGCACGGATGCGATCTCTTCCATCCTGGTCATGATCGGGGTCGGTGGTGCCATGGCCGGAGTTCCCTGGCTCGATGCCATTGCTGCCGTGGCCGTAGCCGTCATGATCGCCAAGATCGGCTGGGACCTGCTGTGGAAGAGTCTTCAGGAACTCATCGACACAGCGCTTGAATGCGAGCAGGTCGAGGCAATTCGCAGGGAAATTCTGCAGGTATCCGGTGTACGTGCTCTGCACATGCTGCGCACCCGGCGTAGCGGCAATGATGCGCTGGTGGATGTGCATATCCTCGTGGATCCGACCCTGAGTGTATCAGAGGGTCACCAGATCGGGGAGTATGTCCGCGGCCGGTTGCTGCAACAGATCGATGAAGTCGCCGATGTGACGGTGCATATCGATCCGGAGGATGATGAACTGGCAGCAATCTGTACGAATCTGCCCTTGCGGGACGAAATCCTGCGGCGTCTTGATCGGCAATGGCAGGCGCTGGACCGCAAGCCGGAGATACACCGGATCGTGCTGCATTACCTGGGCGGCAAGGTCAATGTCGATGTTTTTTTGCCCCTGACCGGCATCGCTCCGGATTCCACGCACGATGTTTCGGCACGCATTATTCATGCGGCCCGTAATGCCGAAGACGTGGGAGAAGTACGAGTGTACTATCGTTAGCCGGGAAGCACCATATCGGTGCTTTTGGTGGCGAGCGCGCACCATGATGGTGCTTCTGGGTCGTGCGGTTCGGTATCAGGTCCGTGAAAAACAGATGGTTGCCAGTATTGGCCACCATGGCATAATTCGTGCTTTCGTCTGAAGCGTAAAGATTTCTCATGGCCGCTGCCATGCGGACAGCGGTGTGAATCCACTGGGTTAGTCGATATTTGGAGGAGTGGTAATGTCTGCAACCAAAGTTCTGAAGATGATGAAAGATAGCGAGGTCAAGTACGTTGATCTGCGGTTCACCGATACGATAGGCAAGGAACAGCACGTTACGCTGCCTGCCGGTGTGGTAAAGGCCGATTTTTTCAAATCCGGTAAAATGTTTGATGGTTCAAGTATTGCCGGCTGGAAGGGAATCAATGAGTCCGACATGATCCTGATGCCGGACAGCACAACGGCCGTGATAGACCTGTTCAGTGACGAGCCGACCATTAACCTGCGTTGCGATATTCTGGAGCCTACCACGATGCAGGGCTATGAGCGTGACCCGCGTTCCATTGCGCGGCGTGCCGAAGCCTACCTGGTATCCACCAAGATCGCCGATACGGCCTTCTTTGGGCCGGAACCGGAATTTTTTATTCTCGATGACGTTCGCTGGGGTGCGGATATGAGCGGCAGTTTCTGCAAGGTCGATTCCGAGGAAGCCTCCTGGAACTCCGAGCGCGTGTTCGAAGATGGCAATATCGGCCACCGGCCCACGGTAAAAGGCGGTTATTTCCCGGTCCCGCCGGTGGATTCACTGCACGACCTGCGTGGCGCCATGTGCCTTGCGCTGGAAGAGATGGGCGTGGAGGTGGAAGTGCACCATCATGAAGTTGCCACCGCCGGGCAGTGTGAAATCGGTACCCGTTTCGATACCCTGGTTCGGCGCGCTGATTCAAACCAGATCATGAAATACGTGATAATGAATGTCGCGCATGGCTATGGCAAGACCGTTACCTTCATGCCCAAACCGATTGTCGGCGACAACGGCAGCGGTATGCATGTTCACCAGTCGCTGGCCAAGGACGGTAAAAATATCTTCACCGGTAACAAATACGGTGGCCTGTCACAGCAGGCGCTCTACTATATTGGCGGTATTTTCAAGCATGCCCGTGCCCTGAATGCCTTCACCAATGCCAGTACCAACAGTTACAAGCGCCTGGTGCCGGGTTTCGAGGCACCGACCCTGCTGGCCTACTCGGCACGTAACCGTTCCGCTTCCATTCGTATCCCGTTCGAGTCCAATCCCAAGGGACGCCGTATCGAGGTCCGCTTCCCCGACTCCTGCGGCAACCCCTACCTAAGTTTCTCGGCAATGATGATGGCCGGCCTGGATGGCATAAAAAACAAGATCGACCCGGGCGATGCCATGGACAAGGATTTGTACGATCTGCCGCCGGAAGAAGAGGCGAAGATTCAGACCGTCTGCAGTTCCCTGGATCAGGCTCTGGCGGCACTGGATGAGGACCGCCAGTTTCTCACCGCGGGCGGTGTGTTCACCGATGACATGATCGACGGCTATATCGATCTGAAGATGGGAGAGGTCACGCGCATGCGCATGACGACCCACCCGGTTGAGTTCGATATGTACTACAGTCTCTAGGCAGGACCGCGCAGCAAACAGAAGGCGCCCCGGAAGGGGCGCTTTTTTGGTCCTGGGAACAGGTGAGACCGGGGACCGGTCGAGAGGCTGGCCTGGGCCATGCGCGGGAGCGATGCATAGACGATTTTGTTGACCGATGTCTCGAAATCCGCAGGGCGTGTGTTGCATCATGGCAATAACCCGTTTATGGTTACTGTATGAAGCAGCTGATCCTTC
>Ga0210064_1000353_pt1 | contig 22234 bp, 21 predicted proteins | sample Muzzi_CordC_D2_FD_185531 | JGI IMG/M metagenome (GOLD analysis project Ga0210064, IMG submission 185531) | Wetland microbial communities from San Francisco Bay, California, USA, that impact long-term carbon sequestration - Muzzi_CordC_D2 (SPAdes) | ecosystem: Environmental > Aquatic > Marine >...
GTTCGCACGGGTGAAAACAGCCGCGCCGCCATCCTGCTGCTTCCGGAAACCGTAATCCGCCTCGACCAGCACAGTTCCCTGGTATTCACACCGGCGACAACCGGGATCGCAGCCACGTGGCTGGAACTGCTCAAGGGTGCCGCTTATTTCATCAGCCGCGATCCGCGCTCCCTGCAGATCGTTACCCCCTTTGCCAATGCCGCCATCGAGGGGACCGAATTCCTGGTACGGGTGACCCCGGTAAATACCGGCGTCATCGTCTATGAAGGCCGGGTGCAGGTGAGCAATGCCTTCGGCAGCGTGGGTATCGGCGGTGGCGCAGCCGCGCTGGCGCAGGCCGGCCGTACCCCGGTCACCGAGGCCGTGGTGCGGCCGCGCGACGCCGTGGCATGGACCCTGTATTTCCCGCCGGTCCTGTTCCGCGGAATGCCCATGGCGGAACAGGCCGCGCACCTGCTGGCGGTCGGACGGGTAGCAGAGGCGAATGCCCTCCTCGACCAGTTGCTGGCACAGGATCCGGAAAACAGCGACGCCCTCGCCCTGCGTGCCATCATTGCCGTGACCCGGAATGACAACCGGGCGGCACGGGAACTGGCGGACAAGGCGGTGAGCGCCGCTCCGGACTCCGCCACCGCCCTGATCGCGCGCTCCTATGCACAGCAGGCACAATTCGACCTGCCCGGCGCCCTGGCCAGCCTGCAGTCGGCCACCCGGCACGATCCGGACAATCCGCTGGCCTGGGCGCGGCTGGCGGAATTGCGGCTTTCGACGGGCGAACTCGACCAGGGCCTGCGGGCGGCGGAACGGGCCAACACCCTGGACCCGCATATCGCCCTGACCTGGACCATCCGGGGTTTTGCCTACCTGACGGAAATCAAGCTCCCCAGGGCCATCTCGGCCTTCGAGCGGGCCATCGCGCTCGACCAGGCGGCTTCCCTGCCCCGCCTCGGACTGGGGCTGGCGAAAATCCGCCAGGGTGATTTGAAGCAAGGCCGCGAGGAGATCGAGATCGCGGTGGCGCTCGACCCGGGTAATTCACTAATCCGCAGTTACATGGGCAAGGCCTATTTCGACGAAGAGCGCGACAAGCTGGCATCGAAACAGTACGCCATGGCCAGGGAACTGGACCCCCATGACCCGACGCCGTGGTTCTACGATGCCATCCTCAAACAGACCGAGAACCGCCCGGTCGAGGCCCTGCATGACCTGCAGACCTCGATACGGCTGAACGACAACCGCGCCGTGTACCGTTCCCGGCTGCAGATCGATGAGGACCTGGCCTCGCGCACTGCCAGTCTCGGGCAGATCTACCGGGATCTGGGTTTCGAGCAGCGCGCGCTGGTCGAGGGCTGGCAGTCCGTCAACACCGACCCGGCCAATTACTCGGCCCACCGCCTGCTGGCGGACAGCTACACTACCCTGCCCCGGCACCAGATCGCCCGGGTCAGCGAACTGCTGCAGTCACAACTTCTGCAGCCGCTCAACCTGACGCCGGTCCAGCCGCAGCTGGCCGAGGCAAACCAGTTCTTCCTGGAAGGCGCCGGTCCCTCCGATCCCGCGTTCCTGGAGTTCAACCCCCTGTTCACCCGCAACCGCCTCGCCCTGCAGGCCAACGGGGTGGCCGGCAGCGAGGATACCTGGGGCGACGAACTGATCCAGAGCGGGGTGTACAACAACTGGTCGTGGAGTATGGGCCAACTCCACTACGAGAGCGACGGGTACCGGGACAACAACGACCAGGACCAGAACATCTACAATCTGTTCGTCCAGGGAGCCTTGACCTGGCGGACCAGCGTCCAGGCCGAGTACCGCCACCGCAAGATAAAGAACGGCGACCTGGTGCAGCGTTTCGAACCGGATAATATCCTGGAAAACGACCGCACCCAGAAGAAAACCGAGACCGCCCGGCTGGGGCTGCACCACCGGTTCACGCCGCGCTCGGAAGTGATCGCCTCGTTTATCTATCTAAAGGACCAGGACGGTGACTTTGATACCAGTGTACCCCAGGCCTTGCCTCCGCTCGGAACCCTGAACGCCGACCTCGATGCCGATGAAGACGCGGATGGTTATACGACGGAGATCCAGCACCTCTACCACAGCGACCGGTTCAAACTGGTGAGCGGCGCGGGTTATTTCAGCTCGGATGAAAAACTGAATTCCGTCATAGACTTCATCCTCGACCCCGCATCACCTGTGTTTCCCGCCACCCATACAAACCAGAACCGGGATTCTAACGAGGATTACAAGAACGCCTACGTCTATGCGAACATCCCCTACGGCGAGACCCTGCTGATCACACTCGGTGCGAGTTTTGATGACCTGGATCGGGATCAAACCAGCAGGAGCACGACCACCGTGGTTGGTGTGCCGGTACCACCCGCGAAAACCACTGCCAAAACCAGCATCAGTGAAAAAAAGCTCAACCCGAAGTTCGGGATCACCTGGCGGGTACGGCCGGACACCACCCTCCGGGCGGCGGGATTCAGGACCATCGCCCGCAGTCTCCTCAGTTCCCAAACGGTCGAGCCGACCCAGGTGGCGGGCTTCAACCAGTTCTATGACGAGCAGGTCGGCACCAAGGCCACCCGTTACGGCCTGGCGGCCGATCATGTCTTCACTACCAATCTCTCCAGCGGCGTGGAATATACCTGGCGTGATACGGAAGTGCCCTTGATTGATGATGAGATTGAAGTCGACTGGGACGAGCGCTTCGGGCGTGCCTACCTGTACTGGACGCCCACGGCGCGCATTGCGACCAGTGCGGAATACCAGTATGAACGTTTCAAGCGCAAGGATGCCTTCACCGGCGAATTCCAGGCCACAAAAATCCAGACCCACAAGGTACCGCTGGCCGTCAACTACTTTCATCCGGACGGCTTCATCGGCCGGTTGCGAACCACCCACATCAACCAGGAGGGGGATTTCAGCACCGCCGGTCCGGGATTCCTGGCCAACGTGCCGACCGAAGACAAGAGCGACAACTTCTGGCTGGTGGATGCCTCCCTCGGTTACCGGCTGCCGAAGCGCTACGGGATCGTCAGCCTCGGCGTCAGCAACCTGTTCGACAAGGAGTTCAACTTCGTGGACACCGACCCCTTCAATCCGCGGATCCAGCCGGAGCGGTTCTACTTCGGCCGCCTCACCCTGTCATTCTGAATACAATGGCTAAACGCTACTGGACAATTGCGAAGCCATACTCCGGAAATCCACTGGTTCTGCAGAACCATGCGTAAATCAAACAATTTTTCGGGCTAGTTATTAATCGCCCCCTGGTCAACCCACAGACGCAAAACCTCAATCTCATGATCCGTCACGGGTTTGTGTTTATCTTTCAGTATCCGCGATAACTCACCGGCACGCCCTTCCACCAGCATGTTAAGGGTGCTCCTCCGGCTGTCACCCGGCACGATCACGGGACCATAATACGTTCCCTCCATGAGGGTTTCATAGCTTGCGAGGTCGAGCCCCGCCTTTTTGTAGCCCTCGCCGTGGGGAGGAATATGGCATCCGTTACATTTTGTCTCCAGAACAGGAGACACGTCGCGTTGATAGCTGACCTGCGGCCGGGTTGCACAACCCATGATGCAAAGACAGGCAAGCGAGGTGATGATGAGACGGATGGCGGCCGTACTGCTCAGGTTACCCATGGATGCATGAAGCTCATTATCCCGAAGCATTACTGCAATCCATTCCCGAGTTTGACAGGGTTTTCAGGTAATTTGTGTCGTTCTCCATATCCCGCTCCAGCATAATCATGGCATTGCACTCGATTCTGTTGAAGGTGGCCAGGGTATCCTCCAGCAGGTATTTTTTCATGAGCAGCTCGCCAACCACCGGCGGGACGAAAAACTTCGGCTTGAGAGTGGATTCATGAATCACCCGGGTATGTTGCCCCTCGGACTGTATACGCCAATAGGCACTGCCCGACTCGAAGCTGCTGTGTTCCGGAACGGTCACTACCCGGAGATAACCGGGTTCCAACTCCGTAATATCACCCACCCAGTCGATGTCGAAGCAGAACGGTCCAACCCGGTGTTCCGAATGATTGCGCACCCGGGTCACGGCATCCTCACCGGAGGGGAGAATTTCAACCTCGGTAATGGCGGGATTTATCCGGTAGGCTCGGGTGTAATCCGTGATCACGTGATATACGTAATCAGCGGGAGCATCGAGGACTTCTACGATACGCAGCCGGTACTCGCCATCGTTCTCGGTTACCGAGAATTCTGCAATATCGTCAGCCTGGGAGATTGGCGTGAGATGGAACAATACAATGAACGCAATCACTGCGTTTCTTGACGAGCAACGAAACGGTGAGCTACCCCGTGAATGCCAAAGTGGCCAACTCATTATTGTTCCTTATTAATATTGAACACAAATGGTTAGTCCACAATCTAGTTGATGGGGACAGGGCCGTCTATTGTGGAAACTACGCAGGGAATTTCCCTGCGTAGTTTCCACAATTGTCGTGGATGCGTCGACAAAGTGAACACTAGACCGACCAAAGCCGGTGGCTTCGGGTTACAGCTGAAAACCGGATCGATCGGCCATCCGGCCGATTGCCCCGATATCCACCTCCGATGGTATTCAACGACCCCGGTGCACTGCTCGCACCCATACACTATCTACATTAACTCGTCATTGCGGCGCAGGCCGCAATCCAGATCTACCCGTGGAGTGATTTCCCTGGATGCCGGCCTGCGCCGGCATGACGATTTGCCGCCTAAAGGCAAGGGGTTTACGGACCCCCTATACAGGGACTCTAATTTTAGCCAGGAAGCGACAATGGCGGCTAACAAAGATACCGGCTACCGGCAACTTACCAGTCGTGCGGCAACGGTTCCTTGATAATAATGTGCTTGTCCTCCACCTCGATATACCCCCCGCTTCTGAGATCCTTCAGGATCCGGCTCACCATCTCCCGGGAGGCACCGACGCGATTGGCGATTTCCTGTTGCGTCAACCCGCTGCGGATTTTCAGTACCCCGTCCTCCTGCTCCGCCAGTTGCAGCAGGACCCGCGCCACCCGGCCATAGACATCCAGCAGGGCGAGACTGCGCACACTCTCCGTCAGTGCCCGCAGCCGCCGTATCGAACCCTGCAGGATCTTCAGCAGGGTTTGCGGATGCTGGATCACGAATTCCTCGAAGTCGGTTTTTGAAATGATAGACAGCTCCGTCTTCCCGGTGGTGACGACGGAGGCGGAACGCGGCGCCGAATCCAGTAACGCCATTTCACCGAAGAATTCCCCGGGCCCCTGGTCGTTCAGCGTCACCTCCTTGCCCTCCATGTCGCTCAAATAGACCCGCACCCCACCCGACAGAATGATATAGAGGGAGTCACTGATATCGCCCTCGTTGATAACGGTGGTATTGCCCGGATAGTGCCTGGTAACCGCCTTGCTGGAAATCTTCGCCAGCTCGGTTTCGTCCAGATCGGCAAACAGGGGAACCTTCGTCAGCATCGCGCCATCCCATCCTCTGGTCATTGATTATTGTGTTGAACTTCTGTCTGTTCAGATTTCCATTGTATTGATTTTACCGGGATTCGGTAACCCGCCTCGATTGCGGGGAAAATCGCCCGGTCGGGATGTCACGATGCCGGACAGGCCAGTACTACCGTGGACTGTGGTTCACTCACGCCCCGGCAATGGCAGCGTGTGGATACAACCGCCAGACTGCGGCCATCACGCACTGGAAACCCCGGTATAATCGGGCCGGCTATGACCGAGATACAACACCTGGACCCGGAATGGGCGCCCTCCGAAAAGCTCCTGCAGGACAGGATTCTGCTGATCACCGGCGCTGCCGCCGGGATCGGCCGGGCGCTTTCCCTCGCCAGTGCGGCCCGTGGCGCGACGGTCGTACTGCTGGACCTGCAGGTGCGTGGGCTGGAAAGTGTCTACGATGCGATCGTCGCCGCGGGCGGCCCGGAGCCCGCCATCTACCCCCTGGACCTCAAGGGTGCCACGGCGGATGATTACCATACCCTCGCCGCCACCCTCGACAGGGAATTCGGACGCCTCGATGGCCTGGTGCATAACGCGGCCCTGCTGGGTGCGCTCACTCCCCTGACACATTATGACGATGAACTGTGGTACCAGGTCATGCAGACGAACCTGAATGCCCCCTACCACCTTACCCGGGCCTGCCTGGACCTGCTGACCCGTGCCGGGGATGCCGCGATCGTCTTCACCTCGGATGCCGTCGGCCGCCGCGGCAAGGCCTACTGGGGCGCCTACGGCATCGCCAAGGCCGGTCTGGAGAATATGATGCAGATCCTGGCGGACGAACTGGAGACCAACACCCGGGTCCGCGTCAACAGTTTCGATCCGGGCCCGGTACGCACCGCACTGCGACTGATTGCCTATCCGGCGGAGGACCGCAGCCGGCTCCGTACACCGGAGGAAGTCATCGATCCGTTACTCTACCTGCTCGGCCCTGACAGCAGGGGAATCAGCGGGCAGCAGTTTGCTATGCAGGCGAAGTAACCAGGCGGTCAACCGCCTTCCAGCGACTGCAGGCTCTTTTTGGCCTTCTGGTATCCGGCGTCAGCCGCTTTACTGAACCACCTTTTGGCCTCTTCAAGGTCCTGCTTGACCCCCTGTCCCTGCAGGTACATTTTTCCCAGCAGGTACTGTGCCGGGGGATGGCCCCGCTCCGCCGCCTTGCGGAACCAGTTCAATGCCTCTGCGTAGTCCCGGTCGACACCCTGACCGTTGCGGTACAGGATACCGAGGTTGCTCATGGCGCTCGGATGACCGTGTGTGGCCGCTTTGCGGTACCAGCGTGCGGCTTCCGTGTAATCCTGCCCGACACCATGACCATTGGCGTAGCACAGTCCCATACTGTACTCGGCAGGCGGGTATCCCTTGCTGGCGGACTTGCGATACCAGGTTACCGACTCGCTATAATCTTTCTCTACGCCCCTGCCCCGGAAATAACTGAGACCCAGGTTGTGCTGTGCGGTCGGATCACCCTTCGCCGCGGCCAGTCGATACCACTCTGTAGACATCGCGTAGTCCTTCTCGACGCCGTTCCCCGCCCGGTACAGGTCCCCAAGATAGACCATGGCCTGGGTGTCGCCCTTGCTGGCGGCGCGCTGGAGCCATTTCAGACCTTCTGCCTCGTCCTGCTCTACACCCATACCTCCGGCGTACATCAGGGCAATATTGATCTGGGCCTTGGTGTCATCCTGGGCGGCGGCCTTCCGGTACCATACCAGGGCCTTGTCATAGTCCTGGCTGACCCCCCGGCCCGAGCGGTATAGATTACCCAGGTTGGTCTGGGCCCTTGCATAACCCTGCCGTGCGGCCCTGCCGAACCACTCGGCGGCCCTGGCGAGATCGCGGTCGACACCCTTGCCCGCTTCGTAACGCTGTGCCAGCCGGTATTGGCTCGCCGCATCCCCCTCCCGGGCAGATGCCTCGAGTTCCTCGACGGAGGCCGCGTGCAGCACCGGAACTGCCAGAGCGGCAAGCAGAACGAGCAGCCGTGTGTAGAGCAGTCTTGGCATGGCACACCAGTTGAATCGTGGAAGCTTCATATCATAGCCGGTCTGCGTGCCGGAATTCCAGAGGATGCCTGACCCGTCAAGACCGGCTTTCATGACGGATGGCAGGTGCAGTGCCCGCAGCAGCTGATATTTCCTTATTGTGCGGACGGACAACGGCGGCGCAATACACATTCGCGGCAATCCGGTCGCACCCGACAGACCTCTTTGGCATGTCGGACGATCAGGGCATGGTATTCGTTGAAGAGCGCCGTATCGGCCCCGAGTACCCGCTCGATGGCCAGGCGGATCTCGTCATAGGCCGCGTCAACCGCAAACAGGCCCAGGCGGGAAAACAGTCGCCGCGTATAGGCATCAATAACAAACACCGGCCGCTGGAACGCATACAGCAGCATGTCATCGGCAGTCTCCCGGCCCACCCCGTTCACCCCCAGCAGGGCCGCACGCAGGGTTCCGGTATCCAGATCCTGCAGTGCCCGGTAGCCGCCCGCCTGCAGATACCAGCGGCAGAAGTTCCTGAGCCGCAGCGCCTTGACATTGAAATAGCCGGAAGGACGTAACCAGCCGGCCAGGTGATCAAGCCGTGCTGCGGCGATGGCAGCCGGATCCAGCCTGCCCCGGTTCACCAGGTTGGCGATGGCTTTCTCGACATTCGACCAGGCGGTATTCTGGGTGAGAATTGCCCCGACCATAATTTCAAAGGGGCTGTCACCGGGCCACCAGTGCTGTGCTCCATAGCACCGGAGCAGCGCCGTATAGACCGCACACAGGACCCGGCGTGACGCGCCCGAACTCATGGCGGTGTCAATCCGTGCCCGTTCATTTCACATTCCTGCGAGTAACACGCACTACCACGCGGTTCAATGGCGGCAGGAGGCTTGCGTGCGATCCTGATACCCGGAGCGTCACTTGCCGCGCGACCACGGGGAAGGGCAAGTCCGCTGCACGGGCATGGGGTACGGTTACTTGCCTGCTTTTCCCCCGGGACCCTGGCGTCTCCGGGGTGACGGTTTACGTCTTGCGGCTGCCCTGGTTGCCAATGGCTTCCCGGTCGGCCGCGGGTGTGCCGTCCGGGGCGGTTCGAGGCCTACGGCACGGTACAGTGCCCTGACTTCCTGGCGGGACAGTTCCTGGTAGCGTCCCGGGCGCAGGTGTCGCGGCAGTCCGACCGGCCCGTAGCGGACACGAATCAGCCGGCTGACCTTCACCCCCTGCGATTCCCACATTCGCCGCACCTCGCGATGGCGCCCTTCCCGCAACGTAACGTGGTACCAGTGGTTTGCCCCCTGACCGCCGGCATCATGAATCGAGGTAAACGCCGCGTTCCCGTCCTCCAGGGTAACACCTGCCGACAGGCACTCGATTACGCGGGGCTCGACCTTGCCCAGCACCCGCACGGCATACTCTCTTTCGATTTCGTACGAGGGATGCATCAGGCGACTGGCCAGTTCACCGTCTGTCGTCAGCAACAGCAGACCCGCGGTATTCAGGTCCAGGCGGCCCACGCTGATCCAGCGACCGGTCTTCATGACGGGCAGATGATCGAACACCGTCGGTCGCCCTTCCGGGTCCGCACGCGTGGTCAGTTCACCGGCGGGCTTGTGATAGAGAAGGGTACGGCTGGTGGTGCGTTTGACTGCAGCGGAAACGGGCAGCGGCTTGCCATCGAGTTTGATCACCTCCGTCCCGCTGACGGAGACTCCCAACTCGGCCAGCGTGCCATTGACCGTAATCCTGCCGGCACGAATCCACGCCTCGATCTGCCGACGGGAACCATAGCCCGCACCGGCCAGCACTTTCTGTAATCGTTCAGCCATGGCATTGAGGTCAACAACCAGCGGTCGAAAAGCGACCGGGACACAACCGGGAGTGTACGCTTAGTGAAAGGTTGCAGTTGAGTCCTTTGCTGCCTCGACAGGTGGTGCGGACGCTTCGGGGTCAGAGGACGGCGCCTCGATGGTATCATTGGCCGGCTCCAGCCGGGTTTCCGGAAGGGCCACCGACAAATCCAGTTCCAGATCGGCACTGATGGTACTCAGATCACGCAGTTCCGCCAGCGTCGGTAATTCATCGATACTCCTGATATTGAAATAGTCCAGAAACTGTTTCGTCGTACCGTACATGGCGGGATGACCGGGAACATCGCGATGCCCCACGATCCGCACCCACTCCCGTTCCTGCAGGGTTTTCATGATCGACGTGCTGACACTGACGCCCCGGACCTCCTCGATCTCGCCACGGGTAATCGGCTGCCGGTAGGCGATCAGCGCCAGTGTTTCCAGCAGGGCACGCGAATAGCGGGCGGGTTTTTCCTCCCACAGACGGGCAATCCAGGGCTGCATCTCCTGCCGGATCTGGATCCGGAAGCCACTGGCGACCTGCTTCAATTCTATGCCCCGACCGGCAAAGTCTTCCCCGAGCTGTTCCAGCACCCGGGACAGGTCGCCGCGGCCGGGACGCTCATCCTCTGCAAACATCAGCAACAGCTGGTCCAGGCTCAAGGGCCTTCCGGCCGCCAGCAGGATGGCTTCGGCAATCTGTTTCAGTCGTTCAGGTTCCATGACTCGCCGGTCTCCTCAACCTGTCAGGCGGTCGCCCGTACAGGCGCCTCTTCCACACCCGCTGCCGCCTTGACGTGCAGCGGCGCAAACGGCTCCGCCTGTGTGAGTTCGATGAGAGACTCCCGGGTCAATTCCAGGACCGCCAGGAACGTCACGACAACGCCCATGCGCCCCTCCTCTACGGTAAACAGGTCGGTAAAACTGGTAAAGCGGTTGCTCTGCACCCTGCTCAGGACACTGGACATGCGTTCGCGAACCGAGAGGGATTCCCGCTGCACATGGTGGTGCGCAAACATCGAGGCACGCTGCATGACTTCCTGAAATGCGGCGATCAGGTCCTGCAGATCGACCTCCGGCGGCAGCCTGACGATTTTGCTGTCGGCGCCCTGCGCACTGGCCTGGTACACGTCACGCCCGAGCCGCGGTAATTCATCGAGGTCTTCCGCGGCCTGCTTGAAACGTTCATACTCCTGGAGACGGCGCACCAGTTCGGCACGCGGGTCGTCTTCATCCTCCTCGTTACCCGCCGGCCGGGGCAGCAGCATGCGGGACTTGATCTCCGCCAGCATGGCCGACATCACCAGGTACTCGGCGGCCAGTTCGAACCGCATGTTCTGCAGCAGATCTATATAATCCGCATATTGCCGCGTTATCTCGGCAATGGGGATGTCGACGATATCGAGATTCTCCTTGCGGATCAGATACAGCAGCAGATCCAGCGGACCCTCGAAGGCTTCCAGAAACACTTCCAGCGCATCGGGGGGTATGTAGAGATCCTTGGGGAGTGTACCCAGAGCCTGGCCCTGTACGACAGCGCGGGGGAGTCCTTCCTGGGCCTGGAGATCGGATGTGACTGTACCGCTCTGATGATCGCTCATGCAATACCCTGGTAGTTGCCAGTCCGCCGACCGGGAGGGCGACTCCCGACCGTCCGCAGGATTCTATCCTAATCCCGTAGATATGTCTCTATTTTCCTGAGCTTTTTCAAGCATAATCCAGCCCCATGGCCGTACGCACTTCTTCCAGCGTGACCCGTGCCACATCGCGTGCGGCCGCACAACCTTCACTGATGATGGTACGTACCCGGCCCGGGTCCTGCTCGAACCCGCGGGCCCGTTCCTGGATCGGTCCCAGTTCAGCCAGCACGCTGTCGATGACGGGTTGTTTGCAGTCCAGACAGCCGATACCGGCCGTGGTGCAGCCTTCCTGAACCCAGGTCTTGACCGCCTCATCGGAATACACCTGATGCAGTTGCCATACCGGGCAGACCGCGGGGTTGCCCGGATCGGAACGCCGTACCCGAGCCGGATCGGTTGGCATGGTGCGCAGCTTGTGGGTCACCTGTTCCGGGGCTTCCCGCAGGGTAATGGTATTGTTATACGACTTGGACATTTTCTGCCCGTCGAGCCCCGGCATCTTCGAGGCCGGTGTCAGCAGGGCCTCCGGCTCGCTCAGGATCATGCGACCGCTGCCCTCCAGGTAACCGAGCAGACGTTCCCGGTCCTTGTGGGCAAGATTCTGTTGTTCCTGCAACAGGGCCTGCGCCACCTCGATGGCCTGGTGGTCGCCCTGCTCCTGGTAGCGTTTGCGCAGATCCCGGTACAGGCGGGCGTTCTTTTTACCCATTTTTTTAATGGCGGTTTCAGCCGTATCCTCGAAACCCGGCTCACGGCCGTAGAGGTGATTGAAGCGGCGCGCCACCTCGCGGGTCAACTCGACATGGGCCACCTGGTCCTCGCCCACCGGCACCTTGTCGGCCCGGTAGATCAGGATATCGGCACTTTGCAGCAGCGGGTAACCCAGGAATCCGTAGGTCGCCAGATCCCGTTCCCGCAACCTTTCCTGCTGGTCCTTGTAGCTGGGTACCCGTTCCAGCCAGCCGAGCGGTGTGAACATGGACAGCAGCAGATGCAACTCGGCATGCTCGGGCACATGCGACTGGATGAAAAGCTGTGCGGAACCCGGCTTGACGCCGGCAGCCAGCCAGTCAATGACCATGTCCCAGACGCTCCCGGCGATGATGTGGGAATCCTCGTAATGGGTAGTCAGCGCATGCCAGTCGGCCACGAAGAAAAAGCAGTCGTATTCATGCTGCAGCCGGACCCAGTTCTTCAGAACGCCGTGATAATGACCGAGGTGCAGGCGCCCCGTCGGGCGCATTCCCGACAGTACCCTTCCCGGCTGGCCCAAACCACTCAATGCAAGCTCCTATCTGCCCATCAGCGCCAGCAAAACATGCTGGAAGGTCTGTGCCGACAAGCCCGATACCGCGGCCAACGCCGTCATCACGAGACTGATCAACGGCCACAGGATCAGGCCCAGCAGGCCGGTAGCGAGCAGCGCAATCAGTATCAGAAAACCGTAGGGCTCGACGCGGCTCAGCTTGTAGGCCCATGGTCCCGGCAGCAAGCCGGTCATGACCCGGCCACCATCCAGCGGTGGCAGGGGCAGCAGGTTCAGGATCAGCAATATGGTGTTGATGAAGATACCGGCGACTCCCATGTATACCAGTGCATAACCGGGCTCGCCGAGCATCAGGCCGACACGGATCAGCAATGCCCAGGCAATCGCCATGCCTAAATTCGCCAGCGGACCGGCGGCAGCGACCAGTGCCATATCCCGCTTCGGATGGCCAAGATTCTGCCAGGTGATAGGTACCGGCTTGGCCCAGCCAAAGATGAATCCGGTCTGCATGAGCATCAGCAGGCCGGGTATCAGGATGGTTCCCAGCGGATCCACATGCTTGACGGGGTTGAGCGTCAGGCGGCCGAGCATGAGGGCGGTCTTGTCGCCCAGGCGGCTTGCCAGCCAGCCATGCGCCACCTCGTGCACAGTGATCGCAAACAGGACCGGAAGTACCCAGATAACAATTTTCTGGATGAGGTTGAGTTCAGGCATCGACGGATTATAACCTCATGTCCCGTTATTGCATCCGTCAGGCCAGGGCGTCGACCACACCGCACCCCTGGCGCAACAGTTGCGGTACCTCGGTGCTCATATCGATTACCGTCGTCGGCTCAAACCCGCAATTTCCGCCGTCGATAACAAGATCCACCTCGTGTTCCAGGCGTTCGCGTATCTCGTGGGCATCGGTCTCGGGCATGTCCCTGCCGGGCAGAATCAGCGTCGAACTCATCATCGGCTCACCGAGTTCGACCAGCAGGGCGTGCGCTATGGGGTGATCGGGCACCCGGATCCCGATGGTCCTGCGTTTCGGATTCTGCAGGCGACGCGGCACCTCGTGGGTGGCGCGCAGCACAAAGGTATAGGGTCCCGGGGTCAGGGATTTCAGTAGCCGGTAGTCGCTGTTATGCACCCTGGCGTAGGTGGCGATCTCGGAAAGGTCGCGGCATACCAGGGTGAAGTTATGCTTTTTGTCCAGTGCCCGGATGCGACGGATGCGTTCCATGCCACGCTTGTCGCCCACATGACAGGCCAGCGCATAACTGGAGTCGGTCGGATAGACGAGGAGACCATCCGCGCGCAGAATTTCCACGGCATGGCGAACGAGCCGCTGCTGGGGGTTGACCGGATGAATCTGGAAGTATTGGCTCATTGCGGTAACAAGCGTGCCGGAAACTGCCTGAATTGACCGGCAGGATCGGTTAGTGGATCGGCCAGTCCTCGCTGTCCCAGATAGGCAGGCAGCCGGCCGGCAGGTCCACCAGCTGGCCCAGTCGCACCCAGGGATTCTCCGGCCCGTGATAATCCGAACCCCGGGACGCCAGCAGGCCCCCGGTACGTGCATAGCCGGCCATCGCGATAATGTTGTCCCGTGTGTGACTGCCAGACACTACTTCCAGACCCGCGCCACCGGCTTCCCGAAACTCGCCGATCAGGCGGCGCAACTTGCTGGCCGTCAGCCGGTAACGTGCCGGATGAGCGATGACTGCCAGTCCACCGGCGGCGGCGATCCAGTCAAGCGCCTCTTCCAGCCCGGCCCACTCGCCGCGGGTATAACCCGGCTTGCCTGGCACCAGGTAGTGCTTGTACACGTCCCGCTGCGAGCCGGCATAGCCGTGTTCAACCAGATAGCGGGCAAAATGGGTGCGGGTGATAATGCGCCCCTGCGCCAGCACACTGGCGCCCGCGTGGCTGCCAGGGATACCGGCCTTGTCCAGGCGCCGGGCAATCTCTGCAGCGCGCCGGTCGCGGGATTCACGCAGCCGTCGCAAACCGGCCTGCAGTGCCGTACAACCCGTGTCGATATTGAGCCCGAGGATGTGAACGGTAACGGATTGCCAGTTCACCGAGATTTCCACACCCGGTATCAGTTGCAGCCCCAGAGGCCCGGCAATGCCGGCAGCCTCCTCGATCCCGTCGGTGGTATCGTGATCGGTCAGTGCCAGCACATTCACGCCGGCCGTATGGGCCGCCTCGACCAGGCTGGCGGGCGTCAGGGTACCGTCCGAGGCAAGCGAATGACTGTGCAGATCATACTGTTTCGACATCCGGCCTATTCTACAGGAGCTGTGCGCTTGCTGCCCTCATGATCCGAAATACCCATTCCTGGCAGGGTTAACCCGGTCGGGTCGCATGCCTGCGGGCAACCCGGTAATATGTAGCCAATATCAATGCCCATGCAGATTCCCACAGGAAATCCCGATACGATCCGCTCCAGCCTGGATACCGTGCTTGACGAACTGGCCCGGGCAGCGGAGAGCGCACTGCCACCAGCTGCCGATGGCGCCGGCCTGCCGGCACTGGTGCAGGCATTCGACCAGCTGGTTGACGTAATGGCGCGCGTTGCAGCCGACCTGCAGCAGGAAGGCGAGACCCCGTCGCCGTACCGGGCCGGCCCCGCGGAGGTCACCGAACTGGGTGAATATGCCTTCAAACTGCAGGAAAATCTCGCGGCGCTGGCCGCGCAGACCGGTCACGCGGACGCCACCGCGACCATGGCCGGAATCGCGCTTGATTTCGCCCTGTGGGTTGCCACCCATGAGGGGCAGATCGACACACTGGAACCGGTCGTCGATGCCCTGGCACGGTTTGCCAACGGCACCGTGGCTCCTCGCGAACTGGAGTCACTTACCCATGTCATCGAACAGATTATTCCCGCGGTGGCCCCGCTCATCCAGCAGGATCTTGAGAAGATGAACCCCGGGAGACCCTGGCGGTTATTGCTGCTCAATTACGGAATCGTTGCCACCCGCAGCCACAACACTGCTATCATGGAGGCGGCCTTTGCCACCCTGACCCGCCACCTGCCCGAAGATGCCGGCCGCTTTTTCAGCGAGGGCATGCAGCAAATGGACGCACTGAATTATCCCCAGACGGTACGCAGGGTTATGGAAAAATATCATCGTCGCTGGAACCTTGACCGGTCACTGCATTGAGGGCGACAGAAGCCCCGGTACCGCAAAATATCCCCGGACAGGTTCCGCAACGGGGCCTAAAAGACTATTATTCACGACCTTGACTGCCAGACCCCGTCACTGATTCCCGTTTTCGACAACATTTACCATGAAATTTCTGTTCGACCTGTTCCCGATTCTGCTGTTTTTCCTGGCGTACAAGCTGTATGACATCTACACAGCCACCGCCGTTGCGATTGCCGCCGCCTTTCTGCAAATCACCCTGTTCTGGCTCAGGAACCGGCGTTTCGAGAACATGCACCTGGTAACGCTGGGGATCCTCATCGTGTTCGGCGGACTCACCTTGTACCTGAAAGACCCGATCTTCATCATGTGGAAGCCTACCATCGTCAACTGGCTGTTCGGTGCCGTGTTTCTGGGCAGCCAGTTCATCGGCCAGCGACCTCTGGTGGAGCGCATGATGAGCCATGCGATTACCGTGCCCGGGCCGGTCTGGGGAAAGCTCAACTGGGCCTGGGTGGTATTTTTTGTTTCCATGGGCGCACTCAACCTGTATGTCGCCTACAACTTCAGCGAAAACACCTGGGTCAACTTCAAGCTGTTCGGGATGATGGGCCTGACCATCGCCTTCGTTTTTCTGCAGGCCATCTATCTGAGCCGCTATATGCAGCCCGACAGCGAGAGCGAGTAGGGCCGGACACCCATGCTCTATGCCATTATCAGCCAGGACACGGCCGGCAGCCTGAACCAGCGACTTGCTGCCCGTCCGGGTCACCTGGCACGCCTCCAGGCACTGCAGAGCGACGGGCGGCTGGTGCTCGCCGGCCCACACCCGGCCATTGACAGCAGCGACCCCGGTGCCGCCGGCTTTACCGGCAGCCTGGTGGTGGCGGAATTTTCCTCGCTCGATGCGGCCCGGACCTGGGCGGATGCCGACCCGTATCTTGCCGCCGGCGTATATGATCAGGTCATCGTGAAACCTTTCAACCAGGTGCTGCCCTGATGAGCGCAGAGCGTGTCGCACGGATTCGCGAACGCCTGATGCAGGCGCTGCAACCCGTGACGCTGGAAATCATCGATGAAAGCGCACAGCATGCCGGCCATGCCGGCGCCGCCGGCGGTGGCGGACACTACACCGTGCAAATTGTATCCACGGCGTTCGCGGGAATGCGTCCGCTTCAGCGCCACCGTCTGGTCTATGATGCCGTTGACGATATGCTGCACACCGAGATTCACGCACTCAGCATCCAGGCCAGGACGCCGGATGAGTGATTACCACCCACCAACCAGGAAATGAATGATGAATAGATATCTCACGCTACTGCTTTCCGTATCCCTGCTGGCCGCGGCCGGATGTGACCAGCTGCAGTCCCCGCGCCAGCCCAGTGCCGCGGCCGCGGATAAAGATGCCGCACCGCAGGGAACAGTGCTGGCGACGGTCAACGGAAGCCCGATCACCCGGCAGGTTCTGGAAGTCTACACAACCCAGCGCCAGGCCCGGCAACACGCCGGTGGCGATACCAGCGAAGAAGCCATCCTCGAGGAATTGATCAGTCTGGAGCTGATGCGTCAGGAAAGCACCCGCGAAGGACTGGATACCAAACCAGCCGTGGTGGCCACACTGGATCAGCAGAAGCGTACGGTACTGGCAGGCGCTGCCATCCAGGCATACATGGAACAGAATCCGATCGGGGAAGAAGCCATCCGGGAGGTATACGATACCCAGATTGGCAAACCGTCGACGGAATACAATGCCCGCCACATTCTGGTAAAAACCCGGGAAGAAGCCGAAGCAATCATCAAGCAGCTCGACGACGGTGCGGACTTTGGAGAGCTGGCGAAGGAAAAATCCACCGGCCCGTCGGGAGCCAGCGGCGGCAAGCTGGGCTGGTTCGCCCCGTCCCAGATGGTGCCCCCCTTCTCCGAGGCTGCCGCGAAACTCGACAAGGGCAGCTATACAAAGGAGCCCGTCGAGACCCAGTTTGGCTGGCATGTCATTCTGCTGGAAGACAGCCGGGAAAGCACTCCGCCGGCGTATGACGAGGTCAAGGACCGGCTGAAACTTCTGGTCGCAAACCAGCAGTTGCAGGAGCATATCCAGCAGATCCGGGAAACCGCGAACATCGAGATCACCACCGAGTAGAGTCATCGCCCGACCGGACGGCCAGCGTAACGCTTCGGCCGCCCGGTCGGGCACCGGCTGTGTATCAGTGCAACAGCCCGTTGGCCGTAACGCGATCCAGTCCGCGATCTGCGGCGGCTTTCCGGGCAACATCATCCGGCCGCGCAGTTGTACGGGATTGCAGCTGATGCCAGTAATTGACCCGGATTTCACCCTGCGGGGTGTTGATCACGCTGAGGCAGGCTTCACGCGTTGCCGAGATCGCCTCGCAGATACACGTATCGTCCTCACCGATGCTGCGGCGTAAATCGGGTATCCGCTGCAGTTCTTCGCCGATCAGGTCGATGGCATTGCCCTGGCCGGGCACCAGAAACACATACTTGATGTAATGCCCCGCGCGCAGCCAGTCGCTGTCCGCACCGTCGACGTGGTATTCCTCGACCTGGAAGCACACCTGTTCCTGGTAGTTGATGAAATCGCGCAATACTTTCAGGATCGTCGCCAGGGTCAGTTCGAGGATATTGGCGTCGGTCAGTGGCCACTCGGCAGGCCGGTCCTGTCCGGTATTCAGTTCGGTTATGCGCTGATGAAAGCTCTGCAGGTCATCGGCAATGAAATGCACCACACTGGAAAAACCGGCCACCACCTTGTCAAGCCGTGCCAGTGGACCCTCAAACCGCAGCAAGGTGGTCTCATTGCGGCCGGCCTCTCCCTCCACCCGGGTGCGGCTATCGGACAGCTCTTCCGGGTAAGGATACTCGGCAAGGTCCGTGTTTCCGGCCAAATGCAGCGGCGTACACATGCTGTTGGCAACCGCCTTCCAGAAGGCCGGCAGCAGCGAACGGGTCCGGGTTGCGGACACTTGAACATCATTCAGAGCGACCACCAGTTCCACGACCTGTCTGGATACCACGGCTTCCGGGTAAATGGAGGTGAATGCCTGCCGCAGGCGCTGGGCCGAAAGTACCTGTTCGTCCTCGGCAATCACACCGAGTAACGGGATCTCCATCCCCAGGTGTTCCTGCGTCATGCCAGACAGGCGGTCATGAATGGCGTTCACGTCAGTACTCTCATCTGTCCGGTTAATGACCAGTCGCACCAGATTATCGAATCCGTTGAGGTGCAGTATCTTCAGCAGGCCAAAGGCCTCGGCCTGCGACTGCCGATCGGGTGTCACCAGCAGCAACACCAGCGGTGACAAATTGCAGCAGGTGACTACACCGTGTGGTGACATACCGGAGGTGTCGATCAGGAAGTCATCATAATCGGTCCATACTTCATGCGCCGCCAGCAGCGCCGCCAGCTGTTCCCCGTCGACACCGCCCCAGTTCGACAGGGAGATGCGTGAGGAAACGATATCCACGCCCTGGTAGCCACGACGCAGTACCCCGCCCCGCGCGGCAGTATTGTTCGGCAGGGAATGCTGCGGCAACTTCAACATCTGGTTGACGGGCAAGCTACCGCCGCCTTCGTGGTAATAACCGACGTTATGCCCTTGCCGCGCCAGATCGAGGGCCGCATTGACTCCCAGTTGGGTCTTGCCCGTCCGGTCGAGGCCGCTGGTTATGGTTATGATACGCGTCATTCGACTGCCGGCTGGTTATCCCCGCACAGTTCCCAAGGTGGGCCAGCGTCGATCATTAATACTTTTAATTACATAGTTGTAAATACACTTCTTCATCTTTTTTCTCAGAGAATATTGGTTCTGTTCGGGCTAGCGCGCCTGCTCTTCGATCGTCTGGCGTTGCTGCAGGCCCTGATCCAGAACCGTGCCTTCCACGTCCCTGGCCTTGTCGATCATGTCCGTCTGCGATTTCCATACATGATCACCCGCCTGTTTTTCCGGCTCCGACGCATCGTTACCTCCGGAGCAGCCAGACAACAGGACCAGCGTTCCGGCCACCAACCATTTATACATACGATTCTCCTTTATGCATTATCAACTCTGCAGTATCTCGCCCCTGCCTTGCAACCACCCCGCAATTCGGGTTTTATCCAGCGGTTTGCCAATATAGTACCCCTGACCATAGTCACAGCCCATATCCAGCAGCTTCTCGTACACTGCCCGGGTTTCCACACCCTCGGCAACAACATTCAGTCCCAGGGTATGGGCCAGATCGATCGTGGCGTGCACGATGGAACCATTGTCATCATCAGTATCCATATCGCTCACGAAGGACCTGTCCACCTTGAGCGTATGTACCGGTAATTTCTTGAGATATACCAGTGAAGAATGCCCGGTACCGAAGTCGTCGATGGACAATTCCACCCCCATGGCACTCAGCTGGCCCAGAATCTCGATCACCTGATTCGGCTCCAGCATCACGCCGGTCTCGGTGATCTCGAGCACCAGTGACCCCGGCCTGAGCCGGGAACGCGCCAGTAACTCCCGGATGCGTTCCGTCAGGTTGTAATCGTGGAGGTTGTGCATCGACAGGTTGATACCGACCCGCAGGCGGGGGGTATCCTGTTGCAGTCCGGCAAGTTCCGCGCAGGCCGTATCAACGATCCACTCCGAGAGTTGTCGAATCAGCCCACTCTGCTCCGCCACCCGGATAAAGTTCCCGGGCAATAAAATCTGCCCGTCGGGCTGGCGCCAGCGCACCAGCGCCTCGAGGTAACTGAGCTGTCCGGTTTTCAGTTCCACCACCGGCTGGTAGACGAGGAACAGATCCGCCTGACGGGTCCCCTCATTGAGCACACCGTCCAGCGTCATCCTGGCCGCATGGATTTCTTCCGTTGTTTTCGGATTATACAGGGCACAGCCGGGCTGATTGTTCTTTGCGCTGTACATGGCATAGTCGGCATGGCGCAACAGTGTTTCCACGTCCTCGCCATGGTCCGGCGTCAGCGCAATCCCGATGGAAACCGCGGCCGAGAGCCTGCGATCCTCCACCTCGAATTCGTCCTGCATGGCATGGATGATTTTCTCCGCCACCTGAAAGGCCTGCGGCCCGTCGGCAGCCGGTAGAAGTACCGTGAACTCGTCGCCGCCCAGACGCGCCAGTGTGTCCGACTCGCGCAACACCCCGGCCATGCGCACTACCACCTGCTTCAGCAACAAATCACCCGTGTGGTGTCCGAAGAAGTCGTTGACATACTTGAAACGTACCATGTCGATCAGCAGGATGGCGGCCGTAGCCGGGGAGCGGTGATGTTCCGCGATGACCTGCTTCAGCCGATCCTCGAACAGTGCCCGATTGTAGGTGCCGGTCAGGGGATCCCGGATGGCCATATCCCGCAAGGTTTCGTACAGCTCCCCGAGGGCATGAAAACTGACGGGAGGCGTAATCCCCTGTTCCGCAATTACTTCACTGGTGTTGTTTCTACTCCCCAGACGCCCTCTGCGCAGCTGGACACTCAAATCCCTGAGGGGTATGAAAACGGAATATTTGACGAACCACAAGGCAAGCGCCACGGTGAACAGGATAATTACCGCAACCACGGCAATCAGCCGCGTATTGGTCCGCTCCAGCCTGGCAACCAGGGCATCGTCCCGTGTTCGTGCCACGACCCGGAGCGCCGGCTGACGGTCTGCGGTATGCAACATGAATTCGGAAACCACGGCGCTGTCGGACGGATCCACTCCCGGAGCAGATGTGACCGGCATTCCCGAATCATCCACCGGTTCCACCCTGATCGACAGGTTCAGCCGCATGCCCAGGCTAGCGAACACGGGGATGGGATCGACCACCAGCTGCAGATACCCCGCAAGCCCGGACCCGGCGACCGGGACGATGGCGACCAGGTAGGGCTGTCCGCGATACCGGCAGAGTTCCGCATACGGTTCCCGGTGTTCCGGGTCGTTCCCGGCAGATGCCCGGGTAACGAGATCCGGACAGACGGTCGCTGTCTTGTCTCCGGCAACGGGAGCGCGGGACACCGTGCCCAGCAGCCGGTGTTGCGGATCGAAGACGTAGATCCCGACCAGCTCGAGTTGGCCGGCACCTGCCGGTTGCTGCCGGATCAGCGCGGCAAGCTCGGTCGACAGCCGCCCTGTATCCTTCGCCAGGAGCGCGGTTTTGAAGCCCGTCTCGCCCTGCATCCGGAGTCCGGCCCGGATCATCGCATCCTCCGCTTCCTCCAGCATGTCCGTGACCCCGGTTTTCAGCAGGCGTGACACGTAGTCGCGCTGGAATTCAAATGCCAGTTCGCGATAGACACGCGTGGTAACGATGGTGATCACCGTGCTGATGATGCCCAGCAGAACAATACTTAACACGAGGCCGGTCAACAGGTTGAATTGCAGCTTTTTCATCGTTTCACCGTCGGCGTGCTGTTGTCACCAGAGTGGCCGCAAAGCCTTCCGGCAGCAGCGTTTCCGGCCACAGTCGGTAACGGTCACGCTAATGACGCCGCCCCGACCCCGGTAGCCACGGAGTGGCTACCCACAAAATCAATTCGATGAATATTCTTTATATATTACAATTTATTATGTAATATTTATAAAATATTTATAATATTGATGCCTGGAGGGATACTGCTGCAACAGGGCGGCAGATCCACCACTGAAAAACCTCCCCGTTGCAATCCCGGATTCACACGCCCACCCGGCAAGATAATGGCGTAGACTTTACCCAAGTATAAATTACAAACCCATTGGCTCCACCATGACCCACAAAACCGCCCTGACACTCTGCATCACGGTGTTCCTGCTGACCGGTGCCATCATTGCCTCTACTGCCATCACGCTGTACAAACAGCATGAAGTCTCCTTGCTG
>Ga0210064_1000354_pt1 | contig 22223 bp, 16 predicted proteins | sample Muzzi_CordC_D2_FD_185531 | JGI IMG/M metagenome (GOLD analysis project Ga0210064, IMG submission 185531) | Wetland microbial communities from San Francisco Bay, California, USA, that impact long-term carbon sequestration - Muzzi_CordC_D2 (SPAdes) | ecosystem: Environmental > Aquatic > Marine >...
GGTGGTCCCGGCGGCTACGGCGGTGGTCCCGGCGGCTACGGCGGTGGTCCCGGCGGCTACGGCGGTGGTGCCGGCGGCTATGGCGGTGGTCCCGGCTATGTTGCCCCCGCAAGCGGCACCGCTGCCGATGCAGCGGAAATCGAACGAATGAAGGCGCGCATCAAAAAGCTGGAAGAAAGCATCCAAGGGGCACAACCAACCAGTAAATAAGCAAACGGGGCTGGTTGATCGCCAGCCCCGCTTTTTACTGGTCGATAGGACACATGATAGGCATCAAATAGCCCAAGCGTGTCGTACAACCATCGCCTACTCCACCGTTTCCAGCCAAAGCCCTGGCGCTTGCGGCTACGAGCCAGATGACGCCGAATCTTCTTTTCCATCCACTGACGCACAAACGCAAAACACCGGCTTGAATGCCCGAACGCAAAGTAGTTCACCCAGCCGCGTAGAATCGGGTTGATCAGTGCGATCACCCATTCGACGGGTTGGGGCACAAAGCGACGGAAAATCACCTTTAATTTGCGCAGTAACGCAGTACGCTTCTTGATCTGGGGGATTCGCAGCGGCATCCAGCGTCCCTGCTGGCTGCGTATGCGGCGAAAGAGAAACCCCAAAAACGCGAAGCATTGACCCTGATTCAAATCGACCCGGCAGGTCTTGTCCTCATTGATTTCCACTCGAAGTTTGGCCAGTTCTCTGCGCAGGCGTTCAAATTCGGACTCCGGGCTGAAAGCTTGAGTGGCTCTATATCACTCGATTGTACGATCGCGCGAAACGAGTCCGTGAACTTCGTATCGCGGTCATGGATGAGGTACCAGCATCCCTCAAGAAAGCCCCACTCATCCATGGTGACATTCCTGGCAATTTGTTTCATCCAGGCTTCATTAGGATGTCGCGTGATCCCGGCAGCCTCAACGCGACGGCTCTCCAGACGGATAAAGAACAGCACGTAGTAAGTGACCAACCCACGCAGCATCAGTACCTCCACGGAGAAAAAGTCAGTACCCGCAAGGACAGACATATGTGCACGGATGAAGTCGGTCCACGTTGTCGTGTGCTTGCGCTCCGCTGCAGGCGAAATACCATGGCGCTGCAGAATATTGCCAACCGTTTGATCGGATAGCCGGTAGCCGAGGTTCGCCATGGCGCCCACAATGCGATCATAATCCCAGTCCGAATTTTCTTTGGCCATTCGCAGCACCCATTGTTCGATCTCGTCATCAATTCTGGGGCGGCCCGGGTATCGACGCGACTTGGAACTGTCGAACTTGCGTGCTACCTGCCTTCGGTACCAACCCATGATGGTGTCGGGCTTCGCGGTATTACCCACATCCTCAAGGGCTTTACGTCCAAGGCGATGAGCGATTTCAGCGAGTGTAGCCCTCTCCGCGCCAGTGAGGCGTAACCGGGTCTTGAGTTGAGCTTTGAGGATCCGGTTTTCGGCGGCAAGATACTCGTTACGCAAAAGGAGTTCCTGGTCCACGACGACCTACAGCCTGTGGCTCCACCAGCGGCACATGGTTCTCGTCCGAACCCGAAGGTGCGAGATAGTGTTTGGCGAAATTATAGGGGAATTCAAGAATCTCGTTGATATTCCTGTAGTTCAGCTCCAGAATGGTAGTATGGCCTCTTGCCTGAATACCGACGCTGGAAAGGCTGAAGTCCATCGTCTTTTTCGTCTTGTAGATAGACTGAGCGTCGTCATAGAGCAGTAATAGCTGCCCGTCATCCGGGTCCACCATCTGTACAATTAGCCTGAGCCAATCCTCTTCAAAATCGTGGCCCTCATCTATCAAAAGGACCCCAAATCGCCCCCTCGGAATCGCCCCCCCTGTCAGTTGCCTCAATGACTTTGGCCACCAATTCGTCCAGATAGTGGTCAGAGGATGCCGGGCGCGGCACGTGGTAGCGTTTCAATTGCTCGCCACACCAATCGTGGAAGTGATAGCCACCGCTGCTTTCGACAGCATCGCGGCTGCCGTTGGCGCGGCTTTCCGTTTTGGCAGGTGTACTCTGGCCTGTAACGGCAGACAGGCGTAGAAAATTAGCTGACAAGTCTTAGACTTATCCCCCGGCGTTATCAACTCAACCGCATTTGGAACTGCCACCCAACCTGCCGTGCCGTAGATTCCGGTGCTGTCCCCACAAAATCGGATGCAATGCAAGGTATTTAGGGGCTGCGCTTTCGGGCCGATGTACTATCAGAAGCCGTTGCTTACGTGTTAACTCGATAAAAGAGGATGTCGTTTGAAGAACAACTACATCTTGATTGACTACGAAAACGTTCAGCCAAGAACTCTGGACATTCTCAGAGCTCACCCCGTCAAAGTGCTGGTTTTCGTCGGTGCCAATCAGGCCAAGGTGCCGCTCGTACTCGCCTCATCCCTGCAAGCTTTGGGCAGTGACGCCGAGTATGTACAAATCGGAGGCAATGGTTCCAATGCCTTGGACTTTCATATCGCGTTCTATATCGGTCAGTTGGCCGAGCGTGACCCAGACGCCTACTTTCACATCATCTCGAAAGATACTGGATTCGATCCGCTGATTAAGCATCTCAAGGGCCGCGGAATCCTGGCCCAACGTCAGAAGGAACCTGCTGAAATACCATTTCTCAGAATCCCGAACGTCAGCTCCTCGGAAGACAAGATTGCTGCGATTGTGAAACGTCTTTCCGCCCACGGCCACGCACGGCCCCGTAAGGTTAAGACCTTGGCGAATACGATCAACGCACTATTTAAGAAAACACTTGAAGAATACGAGTTGATGCGCTTGATTGAAGAATTGTGCGCTCGGCAGTATGTCGTACTGGAAGATGAACGCGTCAGCTATGGCCCCCCAATAAGTCAGTCCTCCTAATGGAGTTTAACCATCCCGAAGATGCGCCGCTTCCGTTTTTGACTACCTGGCCCTAAGCTCTGCGAATGATGGGCGCCGGCGTTTCACGCCGTTCCCGTGTCTAGAGCCCACGCAATTGCCCAGCAAACCTCCATAATAGGCTCAGTTGTAGGACAGTCAGCGCGACTGTTATCTCCTATGTTTTAGAAGATACACTGCATATTCAGAACGCGCCTCACCATCTAGGGAGCGTCCATTCTCATTTGCCCAAATCAACATTTCTTCCGTATCAACTGACACCTTTTTAACATTAAGCCCATTTGCTCTTAATTGGCTTAGTGCCTTTTCAGCATCCTTCCGCCATTGCTGATAGGTATCTTCAAGGCTTTCTGGGTCAGCGACAATCTCTTTTAGGCGCTCCCATTGTTCCTCTTTGTACCAGCAAACCCCGATATTAACGTTATCATCTTTCTTCACTTTAACTTCTCCATAAACCTCTGACAGATCAGTCAGACCTATTTCCTGTCATACGGGGTTTCTCTGTTAACGGGGTATCCCTGTTATACAGTGCGGTCCCCATATAACGGGGAAACAGGGTCGGTGCCGCTTTTCTTTCTCTGTTAACGGAGGCTTAATTTGGGCAATGCCTAAAATATCTAACATCCTTGAATTGCACCAGCAGGGATTACGCCCGAAATAATGCGCACCTTAGAGAAAGATAAGCAGCTGCTTATTTCCCATGAAATCGCCCTGAACACGGGGCCAGTCCTAAAGGGTTCTGTCAAGTTGACCGCCGATCGCCGATAATGTGACGATGAACAATCTACCAGACTATCGCGGTTATCGGTTTTCGCCCGGGATTATCAGTCACGCGATGTGGCTCTACCACAGTTTACCTTGAGCTTGCGCGACATTGAAGACCTGTTGACCAAGCGCAATGTCATCGTGTCTTACGAATCGGTTTGGCACTGGCGCACAAGGTTCGGCCTTGATTATGCGAAGCGTCTGCAAAAAAGGCGCGGTCCGGGCGGCCACCGCTGGTTTATTGATGAGGTGATTGTATTGATGCGGGGCAAGCGCCAATATATTTGGCGTGCCATCGATCAAGACGGTGACGTTTTGAATATCCTGGTACAAAGCCGCAAGGATAAACGCGCTGCCAAGCGCTTCTTTCGTAAGCTGATGAAAGGCCATGAACGAACACCGATTGAAATGGCTACGGACAACCTTCAAAGCTATGCCGCGGCGAAAAAAGAGATGACGCCATCCGTTGAACATTGCCAAGACGAGTCCGCCAGCAACCGAGCGGAAGTATCGCATGAGCACACGCGCTAACAAGAACGCCAGATGCCGGGTTTCGCATCACCGTGTCAGGCACAGCGGTTTCTCAGCGTTCATGGGCAGGTGCACAATCATTTTCGCGTCGGGAGACATCTGTTACGGGCAGCAAACTATCGAGTCTTACATGGCCGCGCGTTCGCAATGTGGCAAGAGGTGACTTGTGCCCATTGAGATAGGGTCGACGACTTCGTCGACCGTTTAGTTTCACCTTGGCTTCGTCAAGTTGGCAGCACAGTTTCAGCTCTTCTGGTCATACACCTCGCCCTCCTGGGCCGGACAGTTTCTGGATAAATGGTGCACCAGGACCATGCGCTCGAAGATTGAACCGATGAAAAACATGGCCAAGATGCTCAGGCGGCATCGACCTCTGTTATTGAACTGGTTCCGGGCCAGGAAGCCGTTTTCAGCGGGATTGTCGAGGGTTTCAACACCAAGGCGAAATTGACTACGAGAAAGGCGTATAGATTCCGAACTTACCATGCGACTGAAATCGCTTTGTATCATGCGCTTGGTGGTTTAACTGTACCGAAAACCACCCAAGTATTTTTCTGAAGAGGCTAATAATTTATGAAGACGTTCACTGGTAAACCCATCTCGCCAGGTTATGCACAAGGCCATGCGGTTCTTATAGGCGCCGGCCAAGAAAAGGTTCTGTATAATCATATCTCACCAGAGCAAACGGATTCGGAATTAGCACGGTTTCATGCTGCATTGGATAGCGCTTACCGTGACCTGAAACATCTACAAGCTCGCATTCAGTCCGAGCTCGGCTCCGAATCCTCTGAAATATTCTCTGCGCACATGCTTTTTTTACAGGACCCACAATTCATCAACAGGGTGGAAACCAGTATCAGGAACGACCTGCTTAGTCTGGAGTCAGCATTAAAACTAACTGTCGATGAGCTATCGTGTATCCTGAATGAAGCGGATAGCACCTACCTCCGTGAGCGTGCTGCAGATGTTCATGACCTACATCGCAGATTACTTCGACATATTGGCTATTCAAGTACCGAGCAACTTGCAAAACTCAGACCTGAATCGATACTCGTTGCAAGAGAATTGCTACCCTCGGATTTACTTGAATTTGATCGTCAAAACCTTGTTGGTATTATCACGGAGATAGGCGGAGAAACCGGTCATGCCGCGATATTGGCTCGCGCGCTTGGTATACCCGCAGTCACCGGCATAGCCAATGTGGCAGAAATCGTAGAGCCGAGTATACCGATAATTATTAATGGGCAGACCGGCGAGGTAGTCCTGGAACCAGTACCGCAACTGTTCCAAATCTCTATTGTCAACAAAGAAAAATATGATCAGATTTCGGAAAATGCGGTCATTGCGGAAGACCGCGAATGCATAACGCTGGATGGCAGAAAGGTTCACCTTTACGCGAACATTGGACGACCCTTTGAGGTATGCCAGGTTGCTGATCACCACCTAGAGGGAATCGGGCTTTTTCGCACTGAATACCTTTTTCTCGACGAACCAATCGCACCTTCATTCGACCGCCAATATGCACTTTATTGTGAGATTGCTGAGACTCTGAATGGTTTGCCGTTGGTAGTGCGAACCCTGGACCTGGGTGGGGACAAATGGCCTGCTTTCCTGAAGCCAAAGTTTGAGGCAAACCCCAACCTTGGTGTACGAGGACTTAGATTCTCATTGCTCGCATCTGCTGAGCTTTTTCGCACCCAGATACATGCGGCATTATGTACAGCACGTATGCACGACGTACGTATTATGCTTCCAATGGTATTGGGTCGAGCCGATTTGCTAGAAGCAATTAACATCATTCATGAAATTGCAGATACTGAAAATATCACCAACCCCCCCGCTATTGGGGCACTGGTTGAAACTCCTTCAGCAGTTTTTGCAATTGACGAGATTCTTTCTGTTGCTGATTTCGTCAGTGTCGGAACCAATGATCTGACCCAGTTTATTCTGGCAGCTGACCGCAATGCACTTGAATTGGTCGACGATTACACCGTTTTGCATCCGTCTGTGTTGCGTGCCATCGATCTGGTTATCAAAGCTGCTAATGTAGCAGGAAAACCAGCCACGGTTTGTGGTGAAGCAGCAGCTGACCCTCGCGTGGCTTGCCTATTAGTCGGGATGGGAGCGAAAGGACTTAGTATGAACCCAGTAAGTGCCGCGAGAGTGCGTTACGCTGTGCGTGCTTCCAATCAGCACACTCTCGAGACTCTCGCGCATGAAGCGTTAAATAGTGACTCTTCACAGGTCGTAGCAACACTTGTCAATAATGCGTTGCAGAGTTCATGTCCGGAATATCATTCAAGTGCAGTTACAGTGTAAAGGCGTAAATGGCAAGTAGCTGGTATTTCAGAGCTTCCAGAAAAAATACCTGAGCAAATCACTCAGCTGAGTGGTTTCGACCAGGATCCTGTCGTTCAGCGTAAGAAGGTCTTTCTGGCACAGACAACTATTTCACATCAACTTTGATACTCTCGTGACATCGCGAGGCTCCCCTCCAACGCTGTGGCTCTTGCCAACCCATCGCTTCAGCGGTCAGCGCATGGATCTTTCTGACCCTGCGCTGGATGCTCTGCTTCGATGGCCGATGGACAAACCGTGCCTGCCCCGTGCACGCCGAATACGGCTGCCCAAATGAGTACCCCAGAAAATCGAACGTCTCGTCCGGTAGGCCTCGACGTCCGCAAAGTCCTGATGATCCACACCCGGTGCGCCCTTGTTAGACTGGAAACAGACATTCAAAGTGACCTGAACATTATTGATCCATCTCCTGTGATCTGAAAAGGTACACTCTCAATCATGCTGGATTAATAATTTCTGGTCGGGTCACGAGGATTTTTAAAGATGAGCGGAATTGGCGTTGCGTTGGCTGCCCTGCTTGCGGTCCCTGGCGCATGCCTCGCGTCTTCCCTGCCGAAGATGCTGGGTAACATAGAATACTCCGGTATCTACGAGGAGCCGGTGCAGCTCGTGGACGGCGTCTACGAAGGCGAACCCTTCGTGCCGGGAGGCGCCTCACGGCCAAGGGTGGAACTGTTGGCCGATCTTTATGTAACCGGTGATATCGACGGCGATGGCACCGGGGACGTTTGGGTGCTCCTGAATGAAAACAGCGGAGGCACGGGGCAGGTCCTCTATCTGGCCGCAGTGGCTGCTGCGGTGGACAAACCACATAACCTGGGCACTGTCGCGGTCGGTGATCGAGTCGACGTCATGGGTTTTGCGGTAGCCGATGGAAACGCCATTCTGGACTACGTCACTGCAGGACCTGGAGAGGCCGCCTGCTGCCCCACCTGGATGATAACGGGAATCTACGGGCTAAAGGATGGACAGCTCAGCGAGCTGTCACGCGAGGAACGCAGCACACTTACTCTTGAGCAGCTTGCTGGCCTGTCCTGGCAACTTGCCCGCTTCGACTGGAATGAACCAGTCGCCGAAGGTATACCCATCACCGCCAGGTTCGAGGGCAACCGCATCTCTGGGGCTGCTGGGTGCAAAGACTATTTCGCCACGATCATGGCACCTACGCCCTACGAGCTGACCATAGGACCCGCAGCCTCGACGCGTAAGGCTTGTCCGCCGCGACAGATGGAAGCCGGGGCCCGTTACCTGAGAGCACTGAAAGCCGCAACGCAGTTCAGCTTCGTGCTGGGCAAGCTAGCTATCTTGTACGAGCTGGACGACCAGTACAGGACATTGATTTTCGAGCGCAGGGAACACGATTGACCCAACGGCGGCCTGATCATCGGCGACCTGAACTCCTATGACAAGGCAGACCTGATCGATGTCATTGTTGCCGGTGGTTACACCGACCTGATCTTTTCCTTCGACGGTGAGGATGCCTACTCCTATTTGACCCACAAATCGGTTACTTCGATTATGCTCTGGCCAGCACAGGCTTGGTGGATGAAGTCACAGGCGTGAAACAATGGCACATATCTGAAAACACACTTTCCCCGACGTTACGAGACTCGTGCGTGCTGATGCTCTGATTGCCCCATCGTTGCATAAACCGTATTTGCCGCGCCCCAACCGGTTAAAGCTGAACCACGATTACCCTCTCATGGCACTCTGTCATAATGACATGCTGATTTGTCATAATTAGTCGCAATGCCTGAGTGCACGCGGCTGCTGAATGAGGCTGTCGTCCCTACGCGACGCGTGGACGAACGTTCAGGCTTTTAAACAATATTTGTAGTGTTACACTATCCGGTGAAATTCGCGGGACGGTAACGGCAGAAATGCTTCACTGACTGATCCAGGTCAATGAATGTTTACCGACAGTCTGTATATTTCTAAAAATAGCTATTAAGGATAAAACTAGAAGCGGAAACGCAGGGAGGGAACCTGCGTTTCGATAATTACGTTAACTAACAGAGGAGATTCATAGAGATGAAACTATCTTCAATGATGTCAACGTTGTTGGCATCGTCCCTACTACTGGCCGGCCTGACCAGCGGCCCGGCGCTCGCCGACGACGGCGCGATTACCAACAAGAGCATGTCGCGAACTATCCAGGAGCCGACCTTCGGCCAGGAGATCGTGAACAATGCGGTTCCCGAGGACGAGCATGCCTTCACGGATATGGCGGGCTTCTACGTGCCGGCCCAGGCCGCCTCGGGTGAAGACTGCGCCAACGCGGTAGAGACACTGGAAGTGGCCAAGCCCTTGTTCAACGTCTTTATCCATGGACCGCTATTCGAAGTCGAGGGCACCGCGTTCGGCCACAGCTTCATGGACACCTATGCGGCAGTGAGCCTGGACGACGGGGAGACCTGGAAACAGACCAACCTGTCCGACTCCGCGACCGAGAGCTCCTTCAATATCGAGACGGACCACAACCCCAAGCCCAACGATCCGCTGCCCAACGATCACACCATCTTCCTGGGCAACAAGAACAAGGGGGCTTTCCACGCGCCGGGTTATGAATTCCCGTACTCGAATGAATGTACCGAGTGTCACGGTGTGGCCCTGCAGGGCACCGCTCAGACCCCGTCCTGTTACAGCTGCCATGGCAGTGTCTGGGACGAAGAGACCCCGATCGAGCTTGGGCCGGTGATCACCGAGGCCCTTTATGTCGTACAGAACAAGAACAAAACCGTGCTCGAGATCGAAGGCGAGAACGCGGTCAAGCTCTCCGAGGTCCTGATCAAGAACGGCGTGACCGGCGAGGTGATCGACAGCGTCAAGGCCCTGGGTAATGGCGGTTTTCTGATCAATATCAAGCTCGATGGAACGCCTCCGCCCTGCACCGTGGCTGCCGAATCCAACGATGAACTCGGCCCGGCCGTGTCGGTGATCGACGAGGCGACGGGCGAACCGATCGAAGAGTGCGAGGGCGCACCGGTCGACCTGGTCGACTACCCCGGCGGCACTTACAACGTGTTCCACGCTGTCCACGGCAACAAGGTCGTGGCCGGCAACAAAGTCTTAGTGGCCTGGCCCAGCCGTTTCTGCTCGCAGGGACAGCCCGCCTACTCATTGACCACCGACACCGGACTGGAAGACCCCGATCAGGTGGCTCGCCTTAATGCCATCGTCGGCTTCCTGCAGAGCGGTGATACCGAGCTGGGCGTCCCGGCCCTGCCGGACTTCAGCATGGACAACGACCTCTACCTGGTCGATGCCTTCGGTGTCGCCGGTAGTCAGGGCTCCATCGACTTCGCCGACGAGGGTTATCCCCAGGCCGGCGTAGTGCCCTTCGGCTGCGTCTGGACGGCCCGCGGCGTACTGCTGCCGGGCGACGATCCCAGAACCGATGAAGAGGAAGATAGCCACATGGTCTGGACCAAGGCCGAGCGTCTGACCTCCGGACGGCGCGATCCCAACCGCATCGAGGTTCATGCGGTCAAGGGTGCCGGTTTCGTGGTCACCTGGCAGGAAGACCCCGAAGGCCTGCGTCCCGGCCAGGGCTTAGGCCCGGGTGAGGGCTGGAGCGGCGCGGTCGCCCACAGCCAGACCGACGCCTGGTATTCCTTCATCAACGAAGAGTACTTCGATCTCGTCGAATCCGCAGAAGACAGCACGGTTCCGGTCAACATTCTGGATCACGACCTGCTCGTCAGCGGCAGGCCCCAGGTGTTCGTACCGATGGCCATACCGATGCGCCTGTCCAATAACGCGAAGTGCAACCCACCTGACCAGGTTACACCCGGTGGCGGCACCGAGGACCTGTACTGCATCTTTGAGCCGACTGAAGAAGTTCCGGTTGGCGCTTCCGCGTTCGGCCTGAAAGACCAGTGCGCCGACACAGTGACGATTCAGACCGGTAATGAAAACAACCCGAGCGAAACGGAGATCTGTGTTGCGGACAGCAATGGCGACGGCACGGCGGACCTGCCGAACCGGGCCAACACCGCGCTGACGCGGCCGCGCACCTCGCTGCAGGGTTATGACACCACCGGTGATGGCGTCACTGACAGCGCCTGGGTAGTCATGGCGGCCGAAGAGTCCAAGGGACTGGGCAAGTACTTCTTCGAGCCCGACTCGGATGGTGACGGATATGCCGAGCCCTGTGTAGAAGGCTCTTCGCTGACCTGCACCGAGGAGATCGGCAAGAACCAGTGGTACTTCAGCTTCGACATGGGCACCCCGGACACCTCCGCCGGCATCGGCAATCCCAACAGCCTGGTCGAGAACCTGGTTTACCAGGGCGACATGCTGAACCAGGGCGAAGTTTACTGGGAAACCGGTGAACTGTTCGGCTTGATGGACACCGAGGACATGGATAACTACGATCCGTACAACTTCGACATCCTAAACACCGAGATCGCCCGCCGCGCAAGCCTGCTGGTGCAGTCCGGCGGCAAGGCCGCGGCCAGCGCCAACAAGCTGGCAGCCATCTCCTCCTGGAAACAGGGCGTGATGCGCCAGGGCGGCCCGGCCGACACGATGCTGCGTCGTTTCGTGGTGCCGGATCCTTTCGATCCCGCGGTCGACAATCCCTTCGCGTTCGCCAACATGGTGTGCGAGGAGTTCCTGATCGAACCGGATACCAACCCGTACTATCCGGGCGGTGTCTGCGCCGATCCGGCGACCAACCTGTCGGGCGTGGTGCCTGATACCTGCATCGACGATGCAGATGGCAGTAGCACCCCGTGTCCGACGGTGACGTTCGACGGCTCGACCTACGGCATCGGTGATACCAACCCGATCCTGCAGGGTTTCATTCAGGGCGAAGGCAATACCCAGCGCGTGCTGACATGGCACCAGTGCCCTTCGGATGGTACCGTTCTGGCGTCTGATGGTATAACGCCGGTGACCTGTGATACCGACGACCGCACGGATGACTTCGTCAACCTGCAGGATCAGTCCTGGTACAACCCGCTGGATGTCTCCAAGGGCCATCGTGGCTTCCTCGACGGCGACTTCGTGCAGTTCCTGTACGCCTGGTCACCGAACTGGCGCCTCAACGCCAAGGGCAACGACCGCTACGACCTGTACGTGCGTCGCTCCTTCGACGGCGGTAACACCTGGACCGTCACCCCGGCTTCGTTCACGGCCAGTGACGGTGAGAGCTACTCGGGTGACGGCACCGTCACCTGCGAACGCTACCGTCCTGCAGAAACCGGCACGGGTGATCGTGTCGAGCCGACCGCGTGCTACACGTTCGCTGCGGGGGCTGCCGAGCATGCCCGCAACGTGACCCAGCACAAGGCGCTGCGCATCACCACGCTGGATCCGCGTTTCGCGCCGACCAAGGCGACCATCACCGATGGCTGCACCGACGGTCTGTTCCCGACTGCCGAGGATGGCACTAGTGTCATCGACGGTATCTTCACCTGCGACGACCTGTCGGAAAATCTTGACTCCGATCTGCGCAATCCATCCCGTTACTTCATGGTCTACGAGATCGGCGACAACACCACCACGGAAGTGGGTGAAGCGGAACCGCTTGACCTGTTCTACGGCCGTGCCGAGGGCTTCGGTGACGACTATGTGGTCTGGACCGAGACGGATACCGGTTTGGCTAATCCGGAAGACTGCTACCCGACCGTCAGCTACGGCGTCGAGGATCTGGGTGTGGCTGTCGGCTCGGGCTTCTGCAACGAGTTCGACAACATGAACACCGGCGGTGATACCCATGCCAGTGAGGCCAACCTCGAGTCCAACCCGGACGGTTCCAAGCTGTATGGTGTATGGGCACAGTGGGTCTTCGCGGACGACGATGACTACGACAGCGATATCATCGAGTCCGATTCGATGGCACGGCGTATCTGGTGGATCGACGACTATGTCTCTGACAACCCGGACCTGATCTACACCTTGCCCGGGACGCAGCAGCCGGCTCAGTAGTCGCTAAAGAAACCGCACGATAAGGCGTGCACAACCGCGGCGGGTTACCGAAAGGTGGCCCGCCGTTTTTTGTTGAGGCGCACCCGGTGGATAAGCGCAGCGCAATCCACCAAAAGAAATACACACGCGAGTGACCAATTTCACCGTTGCCTGGTGGATGACGGCGCATTTATCCCAGCACCATAATGAACCACGGAACCAGGCGCCTCATCCACCCTACGTAAGACGTGTAATCGTAGGGTGGATAAGCGCAGCGCAATCCACCAGAATGCTGCCCATGAGCGATTACCGACGTGCCCGCGTCGCCGGCGGCAGTTATTTCTTCACCGTCGTGACCTATGAGCGCCGCCCCCTGTTCGGCGATGCCCGCAATGTCGGCCTGCTGCGCCAGGCCTTTGCCTGGACAAAAGCACAACGACCCTTCGACATCGAAGCCATCGTCATTCTGCCCGACCACCTGCACTGCGTTTGGAGATTACCCGAAGGAGACCTTGATTTCTCCGGGCGCTGGCGCGCGATCAAACAATTCGTCTCCAGGCGTCTCGATGCGCCGGTGTTACGCCGGGGTGAGAAAACCGTTTGGCAGCGCCGTTTCTGGGAACACCTGATTCGTGACGATGAGGATTGGCGGCGGTACGTGGATTACATTCATTTCAACCCGGTCAAACACGGACTTGTGGAGGCGCCGGAGGATTGGACTTATTCGTCGTATGGCCGGGCGGTTGAGAGGGGTTGGTACCCGCCAGGGTGGGGCCGGACAGAGCCCGAACAGCTCCGCAATATGGCCCGGGAGTGAGCGCTGGAGAGGGAATTCGGTGGATTACGGCGCGCACCGGCCATCGTGCAATAACCCGCGTTATCGTAGCGCGCGCCTCATCCCCCCTACGAGCATCGAGCTAACCGTAGGGTGGATAAGCGCAGCGTAATCCACCAGTACCGGCTACTTGACGGATATCAACTCCACTTCATAGATCAGGGCGTTGTTGGGCGGAATGGTCTTTCTCAGACCGCGTTTGCCATAACCCAGTTCCGGCGGAATATACAGTTCCCACTTCGCCCCCTCCTTCATCAGCTGCAGCGCTTCGCGCCAGCCCTTGATGACCTTTTTCACCTGAAAGGTCGCCGGCTTGCCGCGGTCGTAGGAACTGTCGAACTGGGTACCGTCGATGAGGGTGCCGCGGTAGTTCACCACCACGCTGCCGTCGGCTCCCGGACTGCTGCCTTCGCCTGGCTGAATCTCTCTGTACTGCAGGCCGCTGGGCAGGGTCTGCACGCCCTCCTTTTCCGCGTTGGCGGTAAGAAACGCCTGAGCCTGCTCCAGATTGGTCTGGGCGCGCTTTTCTTTAATCTGCTTCAGAGCGGCAGCCCGTTGCGTGGGTCTAACCAGTGCTTTGCCACCGGAGATGGCGTCTTCGGCCCCCTGCAGCAGGGCTTCGGGCAGCAGCTCCAGCTGCTGGCCCTTGAGGTCCGTACCCAGCTCGAAACCCAGGCTGTAGTTGACCTTTTCCTCATCGGTTTTTATTTCGATACTTCCTGTGCTCTCGGGAGCCTCGCTCTTTGCCTCGGCTGGTTCGTCGGCGCCACACACCCCGATCCCATAGCAGAGCCCCAAAATCGAAACTGCGATCATCGAATATTTCATAACTGCTTTCTGCCTTTTGCTGGATATTGCAATTCATTTGTCAGCGATTAACCAAATACTGTTCATCGCACCGGCCATAACGCGGCCAGCACAGCTTCGTGCATCCCGGAAACCGGGTCTGGTGCCCATGATATCAGCACCGTAGCGACCGGGAAAAGGGCGGGCGGCCAACCTCGATGCCCACCGATAATCCTTGCCGATTGGACGCGGATGACGGCGATTATACTCGACTCAATGAGGCGACCTGCCTGGGTTGTCACGGTCGCCAGAACGCGGAACACAAAATGCTTGCTGATGTGCACCGCGACGAGTATGGCATGGTCTGCATGGACTGCCACACTGAAGAAGGGGTGCACGGTGACGATAACGCGTACCTTGCCATGCAGGAAGCCGGTGTTTTCAAAGTCAGCTGTTCCAATGCCGGCTGCCACCAGAATCTGCTCGAAAAACCCGGGAAAGAAAATGCCGCGAACGGAAAATGCTTCTACCGTAACATCCCCCAGACCGGGTTCAAGCTGTTGCTGAATCATCACGGCAAGGTCCGTACCGCCTCGTACCAGTCACTCACCTGGGGAGGGGAAATCGCGTATCGAAGGCAACGCGGCTATGAAGGAATACCTTCAGACCTGTCAGACAACGGTCAATCAGTGGGGCGCCGACGCGGGGATGCTTCTGGCACCGACGGGCATTATCCCGGCACCACCTGGGGTGTGCACGAAATGGAAACGGTCGGGAAGCATATGCCCTATGGAACGCCGCTGACCGAAGAGCAGATGAACAGGCTGATCTCCGGCGGGGGCAATAGCGCTGGCGGGATTGATTGAACGGGACATTGGCGGCTAAAGCCGCCCCGGTCCCGGGGAAACAGGAAGGCACAGTCATCAAGGCTGTGCCTTCCTGCTGCCCTCGTCCCGCTACGAGCGCAGTGTCGTCGTCAATGTTGGGCTGATGAGGCCGCTCTCGCTCTGACAGGAATCCATCGTGCCGCGGTTATCAAGCTCGGGCACCTCCGGTTGACCGGCCCGCCCGCGTTATTTTTCGTCGAAAACCTGTTCGGACCAACAATATCCAACTGATAAACCGAATGTTTATTTGGTTTTCAAACGTACGAATCTTGACGAATAAAAGGTTTGAACGGGATCAGTCCGCCGTTTATGTTCCCTTCCCCAGGAAAGCGAAAACAGCCGTTTTCCTGACGCGAAATGCGGTTAGCGGGGTCAGCCGTATTTGCCAATAAACCGAACCAGCCTAAGTTCCGACAGGCTCTTCGGTATTTTTTCGCCACTATTAATTTGGCGGCAACACCTGTTTCAGCACCATCGGAGGATTAAGATGTTTAGAGAGTTTCTTCGCGCGTCAGCCTGTATTTTGCTACTCCTGTTACCTCCCCTTGCACTCGCAGAAAACACCAATTTCACTACCCCACATTTTTCCGGTTCCGGTAACTGCGCCATGTGTCACGATGGACTGACCGACACGTCCGGGGAAAACGTGTCGATCGTCAGGGACTGGGGCACATCCATGATGGCCAACGCAAGCAAGGATCCCTTCTGGCAGGCCAAGGTGGCGACAGAGCTAGAGCGCAATCCGCATTTATCGACGGTGACAAACGATACCTGCAGCAGGTGCCACGCCCCCATGGCAAATTACGAAATAACCCAGGCGCAGGCTGGTGAACTGACCCTATTTGGCCCCGATGGCGTACTGAATCCTAATCACGCCTTATATGATGCCGCCATGAACGGTGTCAGCTGTACCCTGTGTCACCAGATTAGCGATGATGGCAGTTTGGGAACGCTGAATGGTTTTTCCGGTGAGTATCGTATCAATGACACCAAAACCATCTATGGGCAGTATAGTGATATTTTTGGCCAGCCAATGGTCAATAACACCGGTTATACGCCGACCTATGGCACGCATGTCTCGAATTCGGCCCTGTGTGCGACCTGCCACAATGTAAAAACACCTTTTGTTGATGCGCAAGGTGATGTACTGACGACCAGCCCGGAATCAGAATTTCCTGAACAGATGCCTTACACCGAATGGCAGAACTCGATTTTTGACGATTCCGGCAGTAACCCGATGAGTTGTCAGGATTGTCATATGCCAAAAACGACAGCAAAAGTCTCCAATCGCCCCAGGTGGCTGGGAACCAAAAACGGGTTTGCCAAACATCACCTGGTGGGTGCCAACACGGTGATGCTGACCCTGCTGAGAGACAATGCCGCGGCACTGGATGTCAACGGTTCGAATCTGGACTTGGGCATCACTCGTGCCCGCGATATGTTGCAGAGTGCCGCGACTGTCGAAATTGTGTCTGCTTCGGTAAACAGCGGTGTATTGGAAGCGCGTGTCAGAGTGGAGAACAATTCAGGCCACAAGGCCCCGACGTCTTATCCCTCACGCCGCATGTGGCTTCATTTCAAAGTGACTGACAGTAACAATAATGTTGTGTTTGAATCGGGCCCAATAGCCGATGATGGTTCCATTGCAGGTGGGGATAACGATACAAATCCGGCGCTGTTTGAACCGCACCATTCTCTGATTGAATCAGCAGATCAGGTGCAGATTTATGAAGCCGTTATGGGCGATACCAACGGTGGCATAACCTATACCCTGCTTCGCGGAGCACAGTATCTGAAAGATAATCGACTGACACCGAAAGGTTTTAACAAATTAAATGTTCCGGACGATGTGTCGGTCCATGGTCAGGCCTTCAACGATCCTGACTTTAACCTGGGTAGCGATGAAGTCGTCTATCGCATACCGCTTAAGGCTGCAGGTGATCACCATGTCAGTGTGTCTTTAAATTATCAAACCATTGGGCACGGCTTTTTGCAGGACCTCTATAGCGCTGGTCACCTCGAACAGGTACAGACTTTTCGGACAATGTATGAGGCGCAAGACCGCAAGCATGAACTGGTTGCCAGCGCACAGACCACGGTCGTCAGTGATGGGGGTGGCGCACCGCCACCTTTGCCAACCGAACCGGCTCCGGTTATTGAACCGCCAACGGTTACACAACCGACCGTCACCCTGACTGCGAGTCCGTCAAGCGTGGCCCGCGGTGGCAGCATCACACTGAGCTGGTCATCGACGGATGCCAACAGTTGTACGGCATCCGATAACTGGTCGGATTCGAAAGCCACCAGTGGCGCGCAGACGATGACACTCAATGACCCGGCTACCTTCACCTTAAGCTGTAGTGGAAATGGTGGGTCCGCCAGTGACTCGGTAAGCTATGGAGCGCGTGGCCGAAGGTGGCTGGAGCTCAGATAAAACAGCAGATCAAGTGGACTGCGCTGCACTTATCCACCCTACACTGATCCGTTGACCAGGCCCGCTGTTCAGCGGGCTTTTTTTATGCCGGAATAATACAGCGGCATCGTTTTACAGTTAAGCCGAATGGCACTTAAAGTTAATGCCGATTGTAGGGTGGATAAGCGCAGCGCAATCCACCAGGTGTTGCATAAATGAGTGCCTGCCGGCACACCCGTCTCAGTTCAGCGACACAGCAGCCAGAGAAATAATACCCTAATACCAATTCTTGATGTGGGTCAATGTAACCAAAACCTGTTGGTCTTATTGTGCCTTTGAAGGGTATTAGAGGGGCCGGCAGCAGCAGACATGGTCTACGGAAAACGGCCCCCGAAACGTTTATGGAAACCGCCTTTATCCCCCTGGTTATCCAATGATCGTATGGATGACAGATTGGAAATATAAAGGCATAACCATAACTCTAGAGGAGTCACCATGAACACACGTCTATCAAGAGTGATGCGCGGCCGCCTTGTTTGCGCCTCGCATTTATTCAACACCGCCAGAACCTGGAGTGCCAGATTACTGTCCTGTACGGCTGTCCTGTGTGCCGGGCTGATGATCGGCGGCGCCCAGGCTGGCTTCCAGGTTGTCGAGGATTTCGACAGTCTGAACCTCGCTGATATCAATGGACAGAATGGCTGGGACTCCGATCCGGGTAGCGCCGAGGTTGTCCAGGACCCTGCGGGTGGCGGCAACCAGGTCCTCAAGGTATTGACCGAGTCGGGAGAACTGTTCAAGGCGGCGACGGTCGCTGCAGGCACAACACGCATGCTGTTTCTGCGCCTGCGCTTCGAAGCGCACGGCCGCTACTCCTTCGGTCTGTCATTCGCTTCGAACCCTATAGAATACATCGACTTTCAAGCGGAACTCGGGATGGCGGCTGCCACTAACAACGACCCCAGCAACGGCTTGCGTGTGGCCAACGGCCTGTCTAACGAGATTTATGATGTGTTGTCGACGCTGGTGCCGGGTACCTGGTACAACGTCTGGGTTCTGGTCAACAACGGCTCACAGACCTATGAGGTCTGGCTAAACTCGGACCCCGGTGGCGACGCGCAGGCCAGCGATCAACTGAGCAATGACGCGGCCGGGACCCTGTTCGGGTTTCGCACTGCCCCAGGTTCAGATCTAAACAACTTCTTCATCAAGACCGGCGGTGGTTCCAGCCCGGTGGATGGACGGTTCTATCTCGACGATATCTACCTGGAAAATACCGGTGACACCAACCTGAGCAACCCGCTGGACCAACTGCCAGCGGACCCCGTTGACCTGGGTGGCGATGTGGAAGACTCTGGGGGCACGGGTCTTTGTGCCATGGTTTTAGCCAGCGGGCAATACACGTTCTCCTGTAATCCGAACGGGCCGTTTTCTCTCACCGATCTGCCGCGCGCAAACGACGGTACGGTCAAGCGGCAGGTCTATGTGGATGGATTTTTCCCGGAAATTGATGTGTTGGAGGGTTCCATTTCAGAGACCGTGGTCATGACGCATGCCGGCACCTGTCCCGACTACAACCTGCCATCCGATCCCGGCGTTTTCCCCGGTTCTGCCGGTAAACGTATCGATATCTCGGGTTCGGTGTTGCTGCAGGATACGCCAACGCCCATCTGTGCCATGGTGCTCGCCAATGGGCAATATGCCTTCTCTTGTGATGGTTCGGGCAGTTACGCAATGAATATTCCACTGGATAATAACGGCCAGTTCAAGCTGCAGGTCTATGCCGATGGCTTTGCGCCGACTATCCTGAGGTTTGATGAATTCAGTGCGGAAAACGACGTGCGCATGGCGCGTGCCGTTGAATGCCAGTAATGTAGTATAGAAGGCGAGAAATAGCGGCGGCCTTCTTCGGGCCGCTGTTATTTTGATCTGTGCTTCCCGAAAACTCATACCACCCCCTACGCCGGAATCCGAAACGAAAAGGTTGTACCCCTTTCGAGTTCACTGCTGACATTGATTACGCTGTCATGCAGTTCGAGAATCCGCTTGACAATGGCAAGGCCAAGGCCGGCGCTGTTGCCGGCGGAGCGATTCTTGTCCTGCTGATAGAAACGTTCGAAAATCCGCGGCACATCTTCCGCAGGGATGCCACACCCGGTATCCGCCACCCGCACAACAACACTCCCTGAATCCACATCGACACCAATATTGATACTGCCACCAGCAGGCGTGTGCCGCAGTCCGTTTTCCAGCAGGTTTTCCAGTACCCGCTGCATCATTGCGATATCACCATGTACCAGCGGGGCTTCCGGATTCAGGCTGACATTCAGTTGTACCGACTTCTCCCCGGCACGTAACTGGAATTTCTGGGTAACATCCTGCACCAGCTCGCACATCGAGAAGGGTTCGGAATAGACCACCGACTCGCAGGAATCCAGCCGCGCCAGTTCAAACAATTCCTCCACCATACTGCCCAGCCGCTGGCTGTGACTGAGTGCCGTTTGTAAATACTGCTGCTGTTCGTCGATGGACAGTTCTGCCTGCTTGAGTTGCAAGGTTTCGAGATAGCCGCGCATGGTTGTCAACGGGGTGCGTAGATCATGCGAGATGTTCGCCACCATCTCACGGCGTACGCCATCCATCCGCATGAGCTCATTGATCTGTGACGTGATCTTGTCAGCCATGGCATTGAACTGTTGCCCAAGGACATCGATTTCATCACTGGTGTTGCCCGCATAGCGGATGGCCAGGCTTCCGTCACCGTCTTCTCCGGCATACCGGCGCATGACATTTCCAAGCACCCGCAAGCGGCGAGTCTGCAGGGCGAAGACCACCAGGCCAGCCGTCAATGCGGCCGTCAGTGCGACCAGCAACACCAGCAGCGCTGAATCCAGGATATAGCTGTCGCCGAGCATCTGTACAACATGGTCATATTGCTCACCCCCCAGGACTATATACAAATAGCCCTGTAAGCCGTCATGGTCAGTAATGCGGGCAGCAGAAAACACTTTCCGGCCTTCGGGATTGCGCGGATCATCGCCCTTCAACGGGAACCGGGCGTTGCCATCAAGAAATTCCCGGAGCGGCTCCAGCGCAACCCGCGTGCGCCTGACTTTCCCGGCAGGCGCCGAATAGCCAAGCACCGTTCCATGCTCATCGAGCAGGTATAACTCGATACTGGGATTGATCACCATCAACTGGTGAAACAGGTGGTCCAGTGCCGGGTGATTGATTTTGCGGTCCTGGATCAGGGCTTGTTCGGCGACAATGTGCGCAGCCAGTTCCCGGTTAAGCTTCTGCGCCACTTCCTGCTGGTACAGGGTACTCGAATGTCCAATGACCTGGATCAGGATAACGCCAACCAGGCATAGCAGAATAAACAGTGTCAGTGCCAGCCGGCTGTACAAAGTCCTGAACATCATGCTACACCCTGTCTGGGTTCATTTCCGGAGAACTTGTAACCGACACCCCAGACGGTAATCACGTAGCGAGGTTTTGCCGGGTCAGCCTCGATCTTTGAGCGCAAGCGGTTGATATGAGAGTTCACCGTGTGTTCATACCCCGCATGTCCATAACCCCACACGCTGTCCAACAGCTGGCCGCGGGTAAAGACCCGCCCCGGGTTGCTGGCGAAATGCCATAACAGGTCAAACTCCTTGACGGTGAGTTCAATGTGCTTGTCAGCGAGCAGTACCTGGCGCTTGTCCGGATCCACGCGCAACTCGCCGAACTGTAGCGGCGAGTTTTCCCGCATGTCTGGTGAGGATTGATATTGGTCGGTCCTCCGCAGGATCGCATTTACGCGCGCCACCAGCTCCGGCACACTGAACGGCTTGGTCAGGTAGTCATCGGCACCCACTTCAAGTCCAAGCACGCGGTCCAGCTCGGAAGTCCTCGCAGTCAGCATCAATACCGGGGTATAGATCATCTTACTGCGCAGAGTCCGGCAAATATCCAGGCCATCAATCTTAGGCAACATCAGGTCCAGTATCAGCAGATGGTATTGCCCTGTCAGTGCCATATCCAATCCGGCTGTACCATCGGCAGCATGATCGACGTGCATCTGCTTCCCGCGCAGGTTCACCATCAGCAGACGGGCTATGTCCGCATTATCCTCGATCACAAGAATGTTTTTGGTCATGACTACAAGCAGTGCAACCGACACAGTTTACCGGCGGTTTGCAGATATCAGCGATATTCACAGCTTATCAGGCAGATATCACAGAAATATCACAATAACGCGACCAGTAGATGATTGGATTCAAGATATACGCCCAACGATGGCAGTGACGTGCAATATGCAGGGCAACATGGGGGGCAACCCGCCCAGGCTCAGATTCAAACACAGCCGCATTTCCAGCATGCTCAAAGCGGTACACCTGCCTTTTTATGCTGACAGATAAATTACATCTTATTGATTTATAGTGTTTTCATTGTGGGTTGACACGGCTTCACCAATCCAATTGAACATAGCGCATCGGCAAACTCAATATCTGCCAGATGAACCAGGGATCAATTATAAAAAGAAATTATTTAGAGCCTGTCGTACGAATTTATCAGACCACTTCACTACCCACCGGCTGACACGCGTCTTGCCGTTGCAGCGTTTCCACCGCGACTGGGAACGGCCGATAACCGGCAGCCGGTAGCATATCTGTCTGCCCTGGCGTCGCCAGCGCCCATTTGCGGCAGTCGTAGAACTGGATCTCCTCGACGAAGGAGGGGTAGCGGCCGCAGTTGAAATAGCGCCAGTAGAAGCTGTCGTAGCCGCGGCAACGCTGCTGTTCCTTGTCGAGCAGCGGGCAGGCGTTGCCACCTGGTTCGCAGCAATTGGAACAGTCGCCACAGGAATCACCATGGG
>Ga0210064_1000356_pt1 | contig 22205 bp, 15 predicted proteins | sample Muzzi_CordC_D2_FD_185531 | JGI IMG/M metagenome (GOLD analysis project Ga0210064, IMG submission 185531) | Wetland microbial communities from San Francisco Bay, California, USA, that impact long-term carbon sequestration - Muzzi_CordC_D2 (SPAdes) | ecosystem: Environmental > Aquatic > Marine >...
ACAGCTCGGCGGAAACGGCCACGCAGGCGCGGTCGTGGACCGGGTCGAGGATGTCCGCACCGCCGCCCACTTCTCCCAGCACCCGATCGGCGCCGACCTCGACGCCCGCGAGGTGGAGTCGGGCTGCGTTGCGACTGTCGACCATGCGGGTGCGCTGGATTTCGAGGCCGGCGGCCGCCGGATCCACGAGGAACAACGTGAGCCCGTCGCGATCCGCGGAAGCTCCGGCCGTGCGCGCCACCACGATCAACCGGTTCGCAACGTGGCCGTCCAATACGAAGGTCTTCCGACCCGAGAGGCGATAGACGTCGCCCGATCGTTCCGCGCGGGTTTCGACCTGATACGGGTGGAAGCGACCCTGCTCCTGACTCGCCAGCGCGAGAAGCGTCTCGCCTTCGCAGACTCCGGGTAGCAGCTCCTGGCGTTGCGCTTCGCTCCCCCCGAACAGCACGGCGCTGGTCCCGAGTACGACGGTCGAGAGCAGCGGGTAGGGGCAGAGACGACGGCCGCACTCTTCGACCACCACCCCCAACTCGGCCATGCCCAGCCCCGAGCCGCCGTATTGCTCGGGAACGAGAATGCCGGCCCACCCCAGCTCGGACATCTCCTTCCACAGGGACGGAGAGAAGCCGACGGGGTCGTCGCTGTCTCGCAGCTCGCGCAGATGCGTAACGGGGGACTTCTCGTCCAGGAACTCCGCCGCCGTATCGCGCAGGAACTCCTGCTCTTCGCTGAGCACCAGGGACATCTCGTTTCCTTTCGTCGACGCTGGTTCGCAGGCGCGCGCCCGCGGACCGCTGGAAGCATGTTCCGATCGCACGCGACGCGCGCTTCGGCGGATCGGCGGCGCGGCGCTCAGTCCGGAAGACCCAGCACCCGCTTCGCGATGACGTTGAGCTGCACCTCGGAGGTCCCGCCTTCGATCGAGTTCCCCTTCGAGCGCAACCAGCCGCGGGTATCGACCAGATCCTCGGGCGAGAACCCCTCGCCGCTCCAGCCGAGGCCGTCCACGCCCATGATCGCCATCTGCAGCTCGAGCTTGCGCTTGTTCATCTCGCTCGCGTACAGCTTGAACATCGAAGCCGCGGCACCCGGCCCGTGTCCGGCCTTCGCCTCCTGTCCGCTTCGCTTCATGCTCAAGCCGAAGCAGAGGGAGTCGAGCTCCTGCTGGGCGATCCGATCGCGCAGGATGGGATCGGCCAGCCGTTCGCCGTCGGAGCCCAGGCGCAGCCGCGCACTCTCGGCGAGCAGACTCGTCGGCCGGGTCGCCACCTTCGCCTTCTTCTCCTTCTTCGGCGACTTCGCCGGTTGCTGCGGAATGATGGGGACCGGGCCGCTGCCGGATCCCATGCTTCCGGAGAGCGTCCTGCGCTCGTGCTCGAGCAGGCGCTTCGCGATGGTCCAGCCGCCGTTCAACGGACCGACGAGGTTCTTCGCCTCGGCCTTCACGTCTTCGAAGAAGACCTGGCAGAAGTCCGACGAGCCGCTGATCAGCTCGATCGGGGAGATCGTCACGCCCGGAACCCGGAGATCGAAGAGGATGAAGCTGATGCCGTCGTGCTTGGGGGCGGTGGGATCCGTTCGCACCAGACAGAAGATCCAGTCGGAGATGTTGGCCTGGGTGGTCCAGATCTTCGATCCGTTGATGATGTAGTGATCGCCGTCGCGCACGGCGCGGGTCTGGAGACCCGCCAGGTCCGACCCCGCACCGGGCTCGCTGTAGCCCTGACACCAGTTGATTTCACCCCGCGTGATCTTGGAGAGATGCTCCTTCTTCTGCTCTTCGTTGCCGAACTCGAGCAGCACCGGACCCAGCATCGACACACCGAAGAAGCTCACCGCGGGGGCATAGGCTCCGAGCCGGCCGAGCTCTTCGTTGAGCACCTGCAGCTCCGGCTTGGAGAGACCGCCGCCACCGTATTCGCGGGGCCAGCTCGGGGTCGTGTATCCCCGACTCCCCATCGCGCGCAGCCACTGATCCCGTTCTTCTGGCGTCGGCGATGAAGACGCGCCGCCCGGGGCGAGAACGCGCAGCGATTCGGGGCAATTCTCCTCCAACCAGGAGCGCAGCTCCTGCCGAAAGGTTTCGAGGGCTTCGTCTTCGCTGCTCACGTCGGATCCTCCGTTGTGTACGCCGGAAAGTAGCAGGCGGATCGCTCGACTGAATTCGTTCCGTCCCCGGTCCGGTCGCACGCGCCGGTCATCGCTCGTCGCCGGCCAGGGGCGGTGGGAAATACGGAGCGAGCGCCCCGGCGATGCCCTCGCGCACGTTCTCGCGATTCGCATGGGGGCCGGTGTGCGGCGCGAATTCCAGCATCGGCCCGCGGATGCCCGGAGGAGAGAGCTTCATCGCGCGGACACGAACGAGCAACTCGAGCCCCCCGACCGCGTCTTGAAGCTTGCTTCCGTCCGCATCCAACACGACGGCGTGTAGCGACGCAGCCGGAGCGACGCCGACGTAGGAGCTGTAGGCGGGAAGGTGTCGGGCCTCGCTGCCGTTCTGCTCGAACTCCAAATCGCGTTGCACGCCATCCCAGCTGGCGACGTTCCCCGCGACCTTCGCCTCGCGGATGAACAGCGACGGAATGATGAGCGTGTCGAATTCGGCGTGCTTCGCCAGCTCGAAGACGAGGATGCGCGCCGCGTCGTCGAAACCCGCCTTCGCGCCCTTCGCTTCGGCTCGCGCCTGCTTGATGCTGCCGAGCCAGAGGCGACGCGCATCGCGGAGCGAAGCCGTTCGGAGCTGCCTGCCTTCGGACCGGAGATAGCTCTCGAGCTCCGACCACACGGGCGCGCGAAGGTGCTCCAGCTCCGGGGCCATGACCGACGTCGTGTTGAGCGGCAGGATCAACACGCTCCGAGCCTGGTTGCCCGCGAGCACCGATCTCGCCTTCGGCGGCGGAGCCGCGCACGAGAACAGCGACGCGATCGCAAGCATCGCAGTGAGTCGTATGGGAAAGCGCGGCATCGCGGCGCGAAAAGCTAGACGGTTCGACACCGATCGCGCCAGTCGTCTGCAGCGAACAGGCCCCTGCCGATCCTCGTCTCTTAGTTCAGAAGTCTCCGAGCGAACGACGGAAGGTCCAGTCCACCGATTCCATTACGAACAAGTCCCACGGTGTCTTGATGTCGCGATTGATCGCGGAAAAGGGAAACGTGATCGCGTAACACGTGAAGCCTCCGACGGTCGTAACGAGTCCGAGCGGCCGCAGCAGCAGGACGTCGAAGCTGCCCGCGGCGACGTTGCCGACCGTGACGTACCACGGGGCGGACGGCGCGGCGGGCTCGACCGACTCGGGCTCCGCAGCGGCCGAAGCGGCGAGAACGGTCAGCGACGCGGTGACGACGAATGCGCGGCGCAGCGACGCGAAGGACAAGGTTCGGATCCCCCTCGAGCCTACTTCCGACTTCCGAGCCATTGAATGCGGAGCCCGACGTGGGCCCGGAACAGCCATTGGTCGATTTCGACGCGGAAGCTTGCGGCCGCGACGTCGTTCCCGGCGAGGTCGTCGTAGCTTTGGACGGCCCCGAACTCCATCTTCCGGTTGCCCAGAATGCGATAGGCCCGCGCACCCATGAACAGCGAAGCGCCGAGCGGACCGAATCGACCGGTATCCATTTCGATGTCGAGGCCGGGACCGACCCCGTTGAAACGCCGGGAGTCGCTGGCCTCGAGCCTCATCTCGCGCACATAGCCCGGCCTCGGTATGAAGAACTGGGGCGGTAGGTCCGTGCATCGGTTCGGGGGGGCGCAGGCCGCCGCGACCACAAGGCCTTCGGCGTCGACCCCGTAATTGATCCACCCGACGGAGGGCTTGATCCGGATCTGTCGCTTTCCGATTCGCATCGGAAAGGCCAGACCCAGGTTCGCGCCGTAGACGAGGGTATCGACCGTCGCGGTCGTCTTGCTCCCCGCACCATTGGCCTCGCTCTGCGCGAAGGTCAGGTCGCGGATCTCGTCCGGATCGCGATCGACGACACACGTCGCCCCCGCTTCCAGGCTGCGAATGCAGTCGGGGTCGCCTTCGATCGCGAGCTCGCGATCGGAGGCGAAAGTCGGCAGGATCTCGCCGCTCGCGAAGAACCGGGGGCGGGTCGGGATCGGGATCGCGGGGGTCATCAACTCCAGGGCGACACCGACGAATGGCGAGACGGCGAAGTCGTCACCGTCGACGAAACCACGCAGAGGCGAGAATGGAGGCTGGTCCACGAGCATTTCGGAGTCGACGCTTCCCTGCTGGTCCTGCATGATCGCGCCGGAGGTGATCGCCAGCGACGGAACCCAGCGATTCTCGCCCTCCTGCCCGGCGTCTTCCGCCGGGTCGTCGCCGAGCGCGAACGAAGCCGTCGGAACCAGTGCGAACAGCGCAAAGATTGCGACAACCGTCAGGAAAACATTGGCTCTTTTTCGCATGCCCCAATAGTATTATCACACTTGAACGGTCCTGTATGTCTTCCCGAGTGGGCATATAGATCCTTTCGCTCCGAGGGCCGGCGCAAAGGACGTCATGAAGAATCGCTACACGATGAACGAGCCCGCGCCGATCGTGACCGGACGCAGCGGCATCAACGCCATCGAGCCGGCGCAACTATTGGCGCTCGCTTTCGCACTCGCGTTTCTCGCCGCGCCGCTCGCAGCGGCGCAAGAGCCGATGCAAGTCGCCCAGGCCGGCGGCCCGGATCCCGGATCCGCCACAGCCGATCCTCCCGCGCCGCCGAAGCCCGCTGCCAAGAAGCCGCCACCGAACTCGGGCATCGAAGAGATCATCGTGAGTGGTTCGGAATCGGAATCCACGACGGATTTCGAGGCGTCCGATTCCGTCACCGGCTTCGGCGCCGAAGATCTCGCGGCGCTGGGCGCACAGGACATCGCCGACATCGCGGCCTTCACGCCGAATCTTGAAATCGTGACGTCGGGCGCGACGACGCCGACCTTCTTCATCCGCGGCGTAGGCCTCAACGACTTCAACTCCAACTCCACCGGAGCCGTCTCGATCTACCAGGACGACGTGGCACGCAACGCCCCGGCGCTCCAACTCTCGACCCTCTTCGACATCGAGGCCGTCAACGTGCTGCGCGGGCCGCAGGGCACGGGCCTCGCGCGCAACTCATCGGCAGGCGCGATCAAGATCTACTCGCGCAAGCCCACGGGAGAGTACAACGCCTTCCTGCGCTCCGAACTCGGCAACTACAACTTCATGGACTTCGAGGGCGCCCTCGAAGCACCGATCTACGAGGACATCCTCGCGGCCCGTTTCGCCTTCCGATTTTCCGAGCGTGACGGCACCATGAAGAACCGCTGCGGCAACGCTCCGCCGATGGCAGAGCGAACCAAGATCGAGGGAAACCTGAGACTGCTGGGCAAGAAGAACACCGACCCGCCCTGGTCGATCTGCGGCGAACCCGTCGACTTCGAGTCCGCCAGCACGACCGGCTTCTCCACGATTCCCGAAGGCCTCCCCACCCGAATGAACGACATCGGCAACTGGGCCGCGCGCGGAACCTTCCTCATCCAGCCCACCCTCGACATGACCTGGCTGGTGAACGCACACGGCTCCCGGCGCGACGAACTGAGCCGGGTCGGCCAGGCGTACGGCACGTTCGGGTTCTTCTGTGATGACGACGACTTCGGCTGCACGTCCACGGACCCTACCTTCGTCAAGGGGCTGCTGGGCGGAACGCAGACCGAATTGGGAGACGGCTATCAAGCGCCGGAGGTCCGAAAGCGTCTCTATGAATTGGCCCCCTGCATGCAAGGTGTCCCGAGATTCCCGGACGGAGATTGCGGAAGACCAGCGTCGAAGCCCCAGGCGCAGAAGGACGCGGAAAAGAAGGCCGAGAACGACGCGAAGATCCAGGTAGCGAACGAACTCGCCCAGGACCTCGACTCCGAGCCGTGGGCGGGCGATTTCAACCACGCCGGCTCGACTACGAACGACACCTGGGGTGTATACGCCAGGGGCGAAATGGTGTTGCCCTGGTCGATGCAGATCACCTCCGTCACCGGCTACGACACCTACGACCGAGCCATCGACATCGACCTCGATTTTTCGCCCCAGACCCTGTTCCACATCCTGACCGACGACGACGGCTGGCAGGTCACCCAGGATCTACGGCTTGAGGGTCAACTCGGCGACGAGTCCGTGTTGCGCTGGGACATCGGAGGCTGGTTCCTGCGGGAACAGCTCAATGTCAACATCGTGAATACTTTCGGAGACAACGTCGGCGACCTCGGAGTCGGTCAGCGCGATTACACCCAGGAGCTCTGGAGCGCGGCCGGCTACGCGAGCGTCGCCTTCGACTTCTGGGACGACTTCACTCTCGACGGCGGAGCTCGTTACAACTGGGAACGGAAGACCCTCGACTTCGTCCTGACGGATCTGAACTGCAGAAGTCGCCCCGAAGAGGTCTGTCTGGAGTATCTGGACGAGAACTGGTCGGCGCCGACCGGCACCGTCCGCCTGACCTACCGATTTCGCGACGACACCCACGCATTCTGGAAGTACTCGCGCGGCTGGAAGCCGGGGACCTACAACGCCACCAGCGGCTCGGCCAAGGATTTCGAAACCGGCCTGCTCGTGCCCACCATCGCGATAGCACGGCCCGAGTCGATCGACGCCTTCGAGACCGGCCTTCGCGGCAGTTGGCTCGAGGGGCGGATCGGTCTCGATTTCTCGTTCTTCTACTACTCCTACACCGACTACCAGATCTTCACCGCGCAACAGGTCGCAGACGGCCCGCCGGAATTCGTGATCCTCAACGCGAACAACGCCGAAGTGTACGGTGCCGAGGTCGACGCGGTGATCCGCCCATGGACGGGCGCGTTCGCGAACGTCCGCTTCGGTTGGCTCGAGACACAATTCCTCGATTTCGTTCAGATCCAGCAGAAGCGCATCATCGAGAAAGGTGAGCCGATCGTCACCAACCGCGAACTCCAGAACACCGGCAACTCGCTGCTGAACTCTCCCAAGTTCAAGGTCAGCCTGACGGGGGAGCAGACGCTTCCGCTCGGGCGCTGGGGCTCCATCACCGCGCGCTACGACGGCGTCTGGACCGACACGACCTACTACGATGCGACGGAGGGACGCGGGATTCCGAACACGGATGAAATCCTGGTCCTACCCGAAGACACCATCGCACAGCGCGCGTTCTGGCTGCACAACGTGAGGCTTTCCTACCGACCCCCGGGCGGCCGGATCGAGCTCGCGGGCTGGGTGCGGAATTTGACCAACAAGGCCTACAAGACGTTTGGTTTCGACGGGAGTTCGTTCCAGGCGACGAGCATCTATTTCGTGGGCGATCCGCGTACGTACGGCGGCACCCTGACGATCAACTGGTAGAGCGGCGGCCTCGCGAGCTCCGCCGTGCCGTCACTCGATCTTGTAACCCAGTGCACGCAGCAGGTTCAGCTCGAGTTCGCCGATCTCGCGCGTCGGCGGCGCACCCCAGACAGGGTCGCTCTCGTAATATTCGTCCGCCGCGGCTCTCATCCGTTCGAGCGTCTCGGGATCGTCCGCTGCGCGATCGCGACGCTCGAGCGGATCGCCCGTCGCGTCGAACAACCGCTCGTTTCGGCTCTCGTCGACCCGATCCATGCGCACGTAGCGGAGCGGGCCCTCCACGACCGCAATCGCGGGCAACGGAGCGCTCTCCCGCTGCGCCCAGGTCTGGTCGAGGTCGGCGATCGCGATTCGCCCGCGGTCGTCGGGGGCCTCCCCCGCTGCGCTCGACAGGATGTCGGGCATTCGGGAACGACCGTCGAGTCCCGCCCCCGCCGGCACTTCGATGCCCAGCAGGTCGAAGAGCGTCGGCCAGACGTCGACGTTCTGGGTACGCGCCTCCACGACGACACCGGGCTCGAGGCGAAACGGAAACGAGAGCAGAAACGGAATCTCGGTCGACTCGCGATAGACGGCGCGCGCGTGCCCCTCGAAACCTCGCTCGAGGAAGGCCTCGCCGTGGTCCGAGACGATCGCAACGATCGTCTTGTCGAGTTGACCCAGCTCGGAGAGAGCCTCGAAGAGGATTCGAATCGATCCGTCGGTCCAGTGGATCGAGTTGTCGTAGTTGTCCGAGTGGCTGGAGCCGAAGAGGGCGGACTCCGCGTCGTAGATGTACTCGTGGAGGTCCATCAGGTGCAGGTAGAGGAACCAGGGTTTTCCGCCGTCGACGCGCAGGAATTCCATCGCGACTTCGATGAGACTCTCGTCGGTCCCCTTTTCGCCCAACGTCGGATTCTCGCGCCGAACGTTCGGCGGCAACGGCATCGAGACCGGGCGCTGATACACATCGAAGCCCTGGTCGAAGCCGAAGGTCGGAGCGACCCAGCCGTTCCGCCAGAGGCCAACGGTCTGGAAGCCGGCTTTGTGCAGGACTTCCGCGGGCATGCGCGCGGCGTCCGGAATGATATCGTCGTAGCGCGTGATGCCGGTTCGTGCGGGATAGATCCCGGTCCAGAGGGAGGCCATCGAGGATTTCGTCCACGACGATTGCGCCAGGTGGCGCCCGAAGCGCACTCCCGATTCCGCCAGGCTGTCGAGGAACGGGCTGGTATCGCGCTCGTAGCCGTAGCTGCCCAGGCGCTCGGCGCGCAGTGTGTCGACCACGATGAACAAGACGTTCAAATCGTCGCGATCCCGCAGCCGCGCGATGTCTTCGACGCTCCCACGCGGGCGACGGTCCCAATCGCCCGGCAACCGGACTTCGACGAACATCGAAATGACGGCGACGACGACGACGACGGCCGCGACGATCATCGTCCAACGTTGGGCGAGCAGCTGTTTCAACACGATGGTCAAACTAGCCGGAAACTCCGCCGTCGGCACGAGAAGGCGGGGATCGGCGCCACCCATCCCGGTAATTCGAGAACTCGCAGCCCATACACCTGGTTCCGGAACACGCTCGTCGCCTATATTGCCGCGATGCTTTCATTGATCCGAGCGACGCCGCCTCCGTTCCTTCGCCGCTGTGGGCTCGCAGCGGCGCTTCTCGTCTGCCTCGGCCTCACCGGCTGCAGTCGGGTCGAGCCCCTCGAAGAGATCCGCCAACAACAGGCGGCGGGAGACAACGAAGGAACCCTCGAGCCGTTGCGGGTGCTGCTGGAGACCGACCCCGACGACCCGGAACTGAACTTCCTCTACGGGCGGGCGCTCGCGTACACCCAACCGAACCTCGCCGGGTGGTCGCTCCGCAAGGCGATGAAGGATCCCGAGTGGCTCGTTCGGGCCGGGACGCAGCTCGCTTTCGTGGCGCTCGCGAGCGGTGACTTCAATGAAGTCGTCAAGATCAGCGGGCGAGTTCTGGAGCAGGAGCCGGAGAACGTGCGGGTGCTGATGATCCGGGCCAACGCGTACGCGCACTCGAAGAAGGATCCCGAGCTCGCGATCGCGGACGCAAAGCGCATCCTCGAAATCGATCCCGAACGCACCGAGGCCTACGAACCGCTCATTCTCGGCCTGCTGGGCCTCGGACGACTCGACGAAGCCAAAGAAGCGCTCGCGGAATCGGGGCGCCTCCTGACCAGACTGGAAATGGACGACGCCGACCTCATGGCCTGGCATTGTGTCACCACGGCCGCCTTCGAGCAGGAGAGCGGAGACCTCGAGCAGGCGCGCCGGACCTGGATTTCGTGTCTGGACGCGCACCCGACCAGCTGGGATGTCGTGTCGAACGCCGTCGGATTCTACGACGCACAGGGGGAACGGGACCGTTCGCTCGAAATCCTGCGGGAGGCGCTCGCGGGCGATCCGCATTCCCAGGTGCTCCGCTCCGCACTCGCGCAGCGCCTGCACGCCACCGGGAACGCCGCCGAGGCCGAGGCGTTGCTGCGCGAGGCGGCGCGCTCGGAGGATCTCCTGACCTCGACGGCCGCGTGGATCGATCTCGGCAAGCTCCAGCAATCCGTCGGCGAATACGCTGCCGCCGCGGATTCACTCGAGCAGGCGGTCGAGCGGGCGCGAGACGCGGGCTCGCTGAGCCCGCAGATGCTGTTCGAATATGCGGACGCCCTGGTGCTGGCCGATCGATACGATCGCGCCCTCGAGGTCGCGGAAGACCTGACCGTGGAGGCCCACCGCCGGCTGATCCGTGGGCGCGTGGCGCAGGAGCGTCGCGATCCCGCCGGAGCCATCGAAGAGTTCGACGCGGCGCTGCAACTCTGGCCCGACAATCCCTGGGCCCGCTACTACACCGCGCTCGCGGCCGAGGAGTTGGGCGATTTCAATCGCGCGATCGACGAGTATCGCAACGCCATCCGCATCGATCCGGGTGCCACCGACGCTCGGACACGCGGTGCTCGCCTGCTGTTGGCCGCGGGGGATCCGAGTTCCGCCCTCGTCGTCCTCCAGACCCGGATGGGGGAAGCGCCTCTGGAAATCGAGGGCGAGTTGCTCGCCATGCGGATCGCCGCCCGCCTCGGCGACAATCAGCAAGTCTCGGAGCACCTCGCCGTGATCGAGGCGACCCATCCCGCCTGGGCGGGAATCGCATTGGCCGAAGCGGCCGACGGCCTGAATCGACGGGCCGGTCCGACCGTGGTGGTGGACATGCTGACGAAGGCCCCGGGAGTCGATTTCGGCAATGCCCGCTATTCGGCCGCCTTGCGCGCGCTCGTGAGATATTCGCATGACGCCGGCCAGAGCGACGCGGCGCGGGAAGCGCTCCGCAGCATCTTCGCAGCCCACCCCGATTCCGGTGTCTTCCAGGAGATCCGCGCGCTGGACCTCGAGCTCGCGGGCGCCCCGGCCGAAAGCGTGGTCGCTGCCTACGAGCGCGCGTTGGAACTCGACCCCGGAAATGCCTGGGCGCTGGCGGGCCTCGGCCGGATGGCCCTTCGCGACGATCCCGAGGCGGCGTTCGGCTTCTTCGATCGCGCCGCTTCCGCAGCACCCGACGATCCCGACCCGAAGCTCCAGGCCGCAAGAGCCCTCGAAGCCGCTGGAAAGCCCGAACTTGCCGCGAAACGGCTCGATGAACTCCTACTCGAACACCCTGCCGAATTCGAGGCCGCCCTGGAGCGCGCTCGACTGGACGTCGAGCGGGGGGTCGCGACGCCGGAAACGCTCGAACGGGCTGAGCGCGCGCTGCAATTCGGCGGTGGGGCCGACGCACTCGAGTTGCTCAGCCGCGTCCATGCCTTGCGCGACGAGCCCGAACTCGCCGAGCAGGCCGCCAAACGAGCCCGAGCGTTGCGCGACGCCGCGGCTTCCGAGAGCTAGCAGAGGTTCCTCCGGGCGCCCCGAGCTTCCATGCACCGCAGCGCGAAAGCTCGGGCCTCCGCGGTACCGCCGCACAGACCCTGCACGCGCTCGCAGCCACCCGCGCTCAGCACGGATTGTCTCGATTTCCGATACCCTCGGGGATCAAATGGAAATGTTTTTCCTTTTCATGGAATATCTATTCCTCTCTTCCTATTCGTTGCACTTCGGCCGGATTCACGACGAATACTCAAGTCATTGATTTTCTGTTGACTTTCCTGCTCTGCCTGTATAAAAATAGCAGGGCACAATGATTGCATTTCGTTGGCAATGGTTCTCTATCAATTGAAACGGCTGGCCGGCGGTCGGTAGCCCCTTCAACAAGGCAAAGGAGACATCTCAATGTCCATCAAGCGTCTCGTATTATGCATCGCCCTGCTTTCTGTCGGGCTCCTGCTCGCCAGTTCGGCCCAGGCGAAGAAATTCTCGCTCACCGGAGGCGGCGGTCAGCTTCACATCGGCAACGGTCTGATGCTGCCGGTTCAACAGGCCGCAACAAGCGCGACTGCGGGCACGGTCTTCCCGAATCTCCAGATTTCGGTCTTGCCCGGCAACGAGGTTACTGGAACGACGGCGAAGACGACCCTCCTGACGGGAATGGCGACCTCTCTGGGCCCGGTGACCAAGGTCGGTTATCAGCGGAAGCTGACGGTTCCCGCCGGCGTGCTGTCGAAGCCGGCTGCTCAGACGACGGTGGGTGTCAAGTTCTCGAACGCAGCGCTCTTCGCGGTCGCAACGAACCTGAAGTACACCTGGCCCAACGCTCCCGCAGTGTTCTCGACGGGCAACGCGATTGCGACGACCACCGTCGCCTACAACGGCGGAACCGCGATCTACACGAATTCTCTCGGAGCACGATTCGGCGGTCCGGCCTTGTTCGCCCTCACTCCGGGAGCCCCGGGAGGCCTCCTCGCGACAGCCCCGGTGACCCTCTACCTCAAGATCAACGCTACGACGCCGGCGTGTACGCATAACGTTTTCGGTGGCACCGACGCGGGCTGCGTCGCGGGTCTCGTCAAGGTGAAGCCCACTGGTGTCGGAGCCATCGGCGGCGCGACGTCGCTCACGGTCATGACACCCGGCGGCGCGACGGCCCCGAACATCGCAGTCGTGAAGATGGGCACGTCTCCGCTGGGAACCATCACCCTCGCGGCACCGGCTCTTACGGGAGCCATTCCGACCAACATGGCGACCAGCCAGGCGGCTCCGTGGACGACGGGCAAGATCGTCGTCTCCATGCCCGCAGTCGGCGAGAAGTTCACGATCTCGGGCAAGGACTCGCGCACGCTCGGCGGCCGGGGCACCATCCAGATGGTCTCCTCCTCCTTGAGCAAACGAGCGGCATCCGGTCCGAACGCGAACCGCGGCTGGGTCCAGCTGGAGCTGGGTCATGCCTTCCCGAACGGCGTGCCGGCGATGTCGCCCTCGCTTCTGGCGGCCGCGGGTGGCCTCATCCTGCTCGTGGGTGGTTACGTCGCGCGGCGACGGCTCAACTCGTAGCCCGAGGCTGAGCTGAAGTTCGTCAACAGGCCGGGGCGGATCGATTCACGTCGATCCGCCCCGGTTTCGTTTCTTCCGAACGCCGCCATTGCTTCCGGACGGTGCATCGCCATCGGCCTGGTGATGGGGCTCTTGCTGGCATGTGTATCGAGCGCCCCGTCTCCACACCCCGACCTCGCTCCCGTCTGGCGGGACTTCCTCAAACTGCCGAACGAGCGAGCGCTCGCGATCGCGGGTGACCCCGCGCGCGATCGCTGGGTCACCGGGGCAGCGGGGGGCCACGCGACACGCGAGCGAGCCGAGGACGAGGCACTCGCCCAATGCCGCATGCGCCGGGCCGCCCGACGTATGCAGGCCGATTGCGTCCTCTATGCGGTCGGGGCGGAGATCGTGTGGCGTCGCCGCTGAAGCCCCTCGGCTGGCCTCAGCCGTTCGGTTCCCCGGGCCCTTGCGGTTCCTCCCGCACCTTCTTCCGTGCCGCCTCCGAGAGCGTCGACTGGGCCAGCCAGGCCTCGGCGGCCGCTTCGTCGAGGTACCGCCACACGCGCGCCACCTTGATCAACACGATCTCGCGTTCATTCTCGTTCGTGATTCGCTCCGCCCACCGGATCGCGTCGGTGGGCGCATCGGCGGCGATCAAACGCGCATAGGCGGGGTAGGCCGGGGCCAGCCACGCCCCGGGTTCGCCGACGGCTTGCGATTCCAGCCATTTCGTCGCCGCCTCGCGATCCGTCCTTGCCCACAGCCCGAACGTGGCCCGCACTGCGAGATTTCGCTCGTAGCCCGGTGGTGCGGTCGACAACCACTCCATCGCAGCCGGCCCATCGTCGAGCACCCAGTTCCGCGCGATCAAGCTGCGCATGTTGTCTCCGAAGGGGCCGAGACAGTGGGCGTCACACAAGCGAACGCCGGCCGCGATGTCGATTTGCGACAGCAGGTCCGCCAGTCGGCGAAACAGCGCCAACTTGTAGACTCTCTCGTCGTCCGGGATCGACTCGGCCCAACGGATCACCGATTCGGCCCCCTGCACCTCGACTCCGGTGCGAATGTACGCCGCGATCGCTCGCTGGCGGATCACACCCGCAGGGAGGTCCGCGATGAAGCGCCTGAGTTCGGGAGGGTCATCGACCCCGTACCAACCGCGAACCACCGCGATCGGAATGATCCGCTCGAAGATCGGGGCGTCCGCCGTCCACTCCCAGGTGACGTCCACCGCAGCCCGTGGATCCGCTTCGGCCCAGGTCTCGAGCGCGGCGAAGACGGCGACTTCGCGGTACCCCGGCGGCGACGCCTCCTTGGCCCAGCGCGTGGCTTCCTCGCCCTGGTGCGTCGCCCAAAAATGCAGCAGCAGCTCGAGTTCGGTGCCGCGCGAGTCGAGTTTCAAGTCGGAGAGGACCGACTTCACCGCTGGAACGGCATCGGGACCCAGCGTCGGCAGCAGGGTCGCCAGCCTTCGCGCTCGCGAATAGATGTCCTCGTCTCGGTAGATGTCGGTAAGAGCTTCCACTACCAAGTCGTTGAGCGTCTCGGCAGCGGGTAATTCCGTTTCGACGGGCTCGGAGACGACACCCTCCGAAGGCGGCGCCGCGTCGCACGCCACGATCCCCAAGATCGCGAGAGCCGCGAAAGGCCATGTGGAGCGGGGTATCTTCTTCATGGGCCCCAAGATAACGAAACATTCGGTCGAACTTCAAAACCCGGATGGCGTCGGCTCGGTGCCCGACGCCTGACCGCGGCGCGGCTGCGAGATACAGTCGGCAGCGAACGGAACGAGCACGGAGCCTGACCGGTTGGATACGCGATTCGCGCTGCTGCTCGCCTGCTTCTTCCTGTCGGGCTTCGCCGCACTCCTCTACCAGACCGCCTGGACGCGCGAGCTCTCTTTCGTCTTTGGTACTTCGGAACTCGCGGTAGCGGCGGTTCTCGCGGCCTACATGGGTGGTCTGGCGTTGGGCGCAGCCGCGGCGGCGCGCATTGCACACCGGCTTCGGCGCCCGGTGCTGGCCTATGGCGTACTCGAGCTCGCGATCGCGGTCTCGGCTCTGTCGGTGCCGCTCGGCATCCGGCTCATCAACTCGCTGTACGTCGGCCTGCTGGGCGGCGGCAGTGCGCTCCCCGAAGACGGCGCGATGGCCGCCACCCTGTTCCAGGTGGGCGCCGCGTTCGCGGTGCTGCTGCCCCCGACGGCCTTCATGGGCGCGACACTGCCCCTGTTGGCCCGCCACGCCGTGCGCAGCGACGCAGAGATCGGCTCGCGGGTCGGCATGCTCTATGCGGTGAATACGGCCGGGGCCATCGCGGGCACGGTCTGCGCGGCCTTCTGGCTGATGCCCGAGCTGGGATTGCGACATACCGTATGGGTTGGAGCGGCGTTCAACGGCCTCGTCTTCGTCCTGGCCGCCTGGCTCGCCCGGCACCAGTCGAATCTCGCGCGCCCGGCCGCGCCCGTCGCAGAGACGGCGACTTTCGCGGCTGCCGCGACCTGGATCCTGCCGGCCATTGCGCTGTCGGGCGCGGTCTCGTTCGCCTACGAGGTGCTCTGGACGCGCCTGCTCGGGCAACTGCTCGGTGCGAGCCTGGCCGCGTTCGCGAGCATGCTCGCGAGCTTCCTGCTGGGCATCGCGCTCGGGAGCGCGTTCGCGGCGCGGGTGGCGCGCAGTCGCGAGCGCGCGGCGGTCGGCTTCGGAGTGGCTCAGCTCGGGATTGCGTTTGCCTCCTGTGGGGCCTTCCTGCTCGCCGATCGGCTGCCGGAACTCGCCCATCGGCTCGGAGCCGGTCCGGGGGCGCCTCTCGCGGGCGCGGGGGTCGCAGCCGCCGCGCTGCTGCCGATCACGCTGTGCATCGGCACCACCTTCCCGTTCGCCGTGCGCCTGCTCGCATGCTCTCCCGAGCAGGCTGCCGCAGCAACGGCCCGGGTGTACGCGTGGAACACCGTGGGCGCCATCGTGGGCGCCCTGAGCGCCGGCTTCCTGATGCTGCCGCGCCTCGGCTTCGCGGGGACGGTGATCGCCGGCGTCGCGGCGAATCTCGCGCTCGCGACCGTCGCAGCGCTGGCGATTCAGCCGAGGCGCAAGGTCGTCGCCGCGGTCGCCGTCGCGGCCGCCGTGGTGCTGTTCGTCGCCCCCCCGCAGCCGCCGTGGACCCTGTTGCGCACGTCGCCGCTGACCGGCCACACGGATCGCAGCGAGATCCTCTACACCGGCGTCGGTCGGTCGTGCAGTGTGGTGCTGTTCGATCACGGCAGCAATTTCCGCCTCACCTCGAACGGGCTGCCGGAGTCGAGGATCGACCGCAGCGGAATCTTCCCCCAGGCCACGCTCGCGCGCTGGCTGGGCCTGCTTCCTACAGTTCTGCGTCCCGAGGCGCGAGCCGTGCTCGTCATCGGACTCGGAGGTGGCGTCGCGATCGAGTCCATTGCGTCGACGGTCGAGTCGATCGACGTCATCGAGCTCGAGCGGGAAATCTTGACGGCCAACCAGATCGTTGCCGGCATGCGGGCGATCGATCCGCTGGCGCGTCGTGCCGTCCGTGTGCACGTCGGCGATGCTCGTGGCTCACTGCAGCTCAGCCACAAGCGTTACGATGCCATCGTCTCACAGCCCTCGCATCCGTGGACCGCGGGCGCCTCCCACCTCTATACCCGCGAGTTCTTCAGGATGGTGCGCTCACGGCTCGAGCGCGACGGCGTCTTCGTGCAGTGGATCGGGCTCCGCTTCGTCGACGAGGCGTTGCTGCGGTCGCTTGCGGCGACGCTCACCGACGTATTCGAGCATGTCGAGATCTATCAGCCGGGAGCCGCCAACGGCCTGCTCTTCGCGGCGTCGGCCGCACCGCTCGATTCCATCGCGAACGCGCGCAAGGCCCTCCGCGCCAACCCCGGCGACGTCGGTCGCTTCGGAGTTCATCGCGTCGAAGATTTCGCCGTCATGCGTGTGCTCGATGACGCGGGAGTACGGGCGCTCGCTCTCGACGCCGAGTTGAACACGGACGATCACAATCTGCTCGCGTCACGCGCAGCACGCGTCGGAGATGCGGCCCTCGACGGAGCCCGTGTCCACTCGCTGTGGCGGAACCACGATCCCCTGATCGAGGACATCGACGGACTCGATCGCTCGGCCCTGATTCGCAAGCTCGTCGCCGCGCAGTCGCACGAGCGCGCAACCGACCTGGCGGCCTCCGCCGGGGGAGCGCTCGAAGAGTCCGGGCTCGGCTGGGTCGAACTCGGACTCGGCCGACCGGCCCGAGCGGCTCGCCACTTCGCCAGAGCCCTCGAATTGGCACCCGACTCCCGCGACGCCCGGGTCGGACTGGTGGCCAGCCGACCGCTCGACTTCGTACAGGGGAGACCGGTCGCGGGCGTTTCGGAGACGGATCTCGATGAACGCACCTCGGCGCTGATCGCGGGCTGGCGCTACGCCGCGGCGGACGATCTGGACGACCTGGCCGCACTCGACCCGGAGCTGCGCGGCATCGGCCCCGGAGAGCCGCTGTTCGAGGATGCCTCCCGCTTACGGATCCGCTGGCGGCTCGCCGGCGACGATCCGGACGGCGCAGCGGAAGCCCTGAGCATCGTCGAAACCCTGCTTTCGCGAAAATGGACCGCGAATGACGCCCTGCTGCGCGCCCGCGCGGCAATCGCCGCCCTTCGGCCTGCGGCGGCGTGGGGATCGCTGATTCGAGTCGCCGAACTCAGACCGAGCGCCCGGAGAGACGATCTCGTCGCGAGCGTGCTCGAGATCGCGGAGGAACTGCCGAACGAGGCTGCACGGGACGTGCGCGAGCGTTTGCAAGCCGGCGGCACGGCGAGCCGAGCAGCCCCGCACTGAGCGGGGCGGGTGACGTCAGCTCGCTCCCGCCCCGCTCTCGGTATCGAGGTGGCCGATCCAGTTCTCGGCGGCGGCGCGCGTCGAGTCGTGCTGCATCGCCTGCATGAAGGACGTACGCGCGCGGTCGATCTGGGCGTCGTTGTACAGCGTGATGCCGAGCAGGAGTGCGGCGTTGCCGGGATTCTTCAGGCCGCCCTTTCGGATCGCCTTCTCGAGCAGCACCGAGGCCTCTTCCCAGCTCTCTCGTTGCATGTAGACCTGCCCCAGTCGCACGTACAGGTTCCCGTCGTCGGCGAGCTCCGCGGCCTTTCGAAGCGGCGGGATCGACCGTTCGTACTCGCGGGCGGCGATCCAGCTGTTCGCGAGCAGCTCGTACGATTCGCTGTCCTTCTCCATCGAGCCGTCTTCGAGCGCCTGCTCGATGACCCTGGCCGCCGGATAGGGGAGATCGTGGTAGAGGTAGGAGCGCGCCAGTCGCCGCAGCTCCTTGTCCTCCGTCAGGAAGCCCTGCGCGTAGGCGACCTGCTGCACGGCCAGCGACCTTCGGTAGTCCTCCTTGGCGCCGTAGATCAGCGAGAGCTGCACCCAATACTGCTTCTTCGGGAAGCGCAGCACGAGCTCCTCGAGGACGCGCGCGGCTTTCTCGTGGTCTTCGCCACGGGAATACAGCGCGGCCAGCAGCCGCAACCAGGCTTCACGGGGTTCGGGGCTGAGATCGTTCGCCTTCTTCGCGTTGACGATCGCCTCGTCGAACTCCTCGAGCTGGTAGTACGCGATGCCCATCAAGTAGTAGCCGAGCGGGTCCGGGTTCTCGGCGTAGACCAGCCACTCCTCGAGCCAATCGATCGCCTGCTGCCATTCCTGGATCGACGCGTAGAGCTGCGCGATGTAGAAGCGCACCTTGGCCTCGTCCTTGATCGGCAACATCTCCAGCTCGAGCACCTTCTTGAAGTTCGCGATCGCTTCTTCGGTTTCACCCGCACCGTAGGAGACGTAGGCGAGCATCCGGTACACGAGCACGCGCTCGTAGCGATTGAGCCGCTTGATGTTGAGCCGGTTGAGCAGCCTCTTCGCCTCCTGCGGATCTTCTTCGTCGACGGCCTCGGCGGCGGCGGCGAGGTAGCGCGAGATTCGCTGCGACACCGGATTGCGCGCGGCCTTCTGCATCCGATCCTTCGCCAACGCTTCCCGGTCGATCTCGGGGCGAGCGGTCTCCGCCGCAGCGGCATCCCGAAGCGGAGCGAAGAGCAGCACCGGAGCGAGCAGCGAGAGCAGCAGGAGTCGCGGCGTCGGGGCGCGCATGGCCTCAGCCTCCACTCAGCTCGAAGCGAAGCCGCACCTTGACGCCGCTCCGCTCCACCGCAGCTCCGTCCACGACCTTCGGGTTGTAACGCCAGCGGCGGACCGCACGCAACGCCGCCTGATCGAAAACGGAGGGCGGGCTCGCTCCGATCACCCGCGCGTCCTGGACGGTCCCCGCCGGGCCGATCGTGAACTCGATGTCGACGTAGCCCTCGATCCCGCGCTGCCGGGCGTTGGGGGGGTACTGGGGATCGACCCGGACGAGCGGCACGACATCGCTGTCGCTGCCGCCCGCGCCGAGGTTGGTGGCCTTGCCGAGCTCGACGTCGGTATCCGCCATCGGCATGATCTCGCCGACGGCTTCGCTCGGGTTCATGTTCTTGGCGAGGTTCATTTCGGGCGGCGGCGGCGCCGCGTCGGGCTTTTCGCGCTTGGGCGGTTCGCGCTTCTTCTCCACCGGCGCGCTGTCGCGCTTGAGTCGCACGAACTCGATCCGGGGAGAAGCCCTGCCCTCCTTGAGTTCGCCCCCCACGCCGATCAGCGCTTGCATGGTCCAGAACAGGCCGAACGTCACCAGCAGCGCGATCGCGACCGCAGCGGGGAACCTCAAAGGCACTTAGTCCACCACCTCGGCTGCAAGCGAGACGTTCGACACGCCCGAAGAGCGAGCGGCGTCCATCACCTGGACGAGCAGGCCGTTCTTCGAATCCTTGTCGGCCTGGATCACCACGCTGCCCTGGGGGTTCTCGGCGTGCATCCGCTCGATATTCGCGCGCAACGCGCGCGGGTCGACCTGACGTCGGTCCATCCAGATCTGGTCGTTCGCCGTGATCGCGATCAGGATGTTGCCGCGCTCCTTGCGGGTTGCGGTGCTCGCCTGCGGACGGGTCACGTCGATGCCCGCCTCCTTGACGAACGAGGCGGTCACGATGAAGAAGATCAACATGATGAAGACGACGTCGAGCATCGGCGTCAGGTTCACCTCGCTGGCGACATCCTTCTTGGCTCGTCTTCGTCGCACGCTTCCCTCTCTAGTGCTCGAGTTCCAGCTGGTCGGACACGCGCTGCGTCTCGTCTTCCGCGAAACGTTCGAGCTGGATGCTGAACAGCATTCCGGAGAGTGCCGCCACCATGCCCGCCATGGTGGGCAAGGTCGCCTTCGAGACGCCGCCCGCCATGCCGCGAGTATTGCCGCCGCCGCCGGCCATCACGTCGAAGACCTCGATCATGCCGGTGACGGTGCCGAGCAGTCCGAGCATCGGGCAGACCGCGACCGTGGTATTGATCATGCCGAGGCCGGCGTGGAGCTTTGCGGACGCCTCCGCGACCAGCAGCCGCCGGATCTGCTGCGCGTTCCAGGTCGAGTGGTCGGCGCGGGCGTCCCAGATCTCCTGGATCCGGAGCAGCTCGCGCTTGTGCCCGCTGCGGAAGTACCAGAAGCGTTCGACCATGAGGGTCCACATCACCGCCGTCACGAACGCGATCACGAGCAGGACGTCGCCGCCCCGCTCGACGAATTCGCGTACGGCCGCGATGGCCTCAATCTCCCACATGGGTGTCCTCGGCACGCTGTGCGATCAGACCGGCGCTCTGCTCGTCGAGGATGTCGGTCACGCGGCGGGTGCTGTTGGCGAGCGTCTCGTACAGGAGCACCATCGGAATCGCGACGGTGAGGCCCAGCATCGTGGTGACCAGCGCCTCCGAGATACCGCCCGCCATCATCTTCGGATCGCCGGCGCCGAAGAGCGTGATCGCCTGGAAGGTCTGGATCATGCCGGTCACGGTTCCGAGCAGCCCGAGCAGCGGAGCCACGACCGAGACCGTCTTCACCAACCACAGGAAGCGCTCGAGACTCGATGTTTCGCGCAGCACCACCTCGTCGAGCTTGAGCTCCAGGGTCTCGGTGTCCGCGTACTCGTTGTCTTCGTAGATCTTGAGGATACGACCGAGCGGATTTCCCGTATTGGCGCGCTTGCCCTTGCGCTGGGCGCTCACCTTGCGGCTCGTGATCGAAATCGCGATCCAGCGCCAGAACCCGATGATCCCGCCGAGGACGCCGAGGACGATGATCACCGTCCCGACCGCGCCGCCCTGCTTGATGCGCTCGACGCGGCTCGGAGTGTCGACCAGCGCGTTCAGCAGCGAACCGCGCGACGGATCGACCGCGAGCTGGGCGTAGCCGCTCGTAGCAGCCTCGAAGTCGGCCACGGTGTCGAGGTACTTGCCGGGGGGTTGGCGATTCAGCTCGCGGAGAATCTGGTCGGCGGACTCCCAGAGCAGGTACTTGCCGTTCGCGATGGCGCTGAACGGGCCCGCTCGAATCACCTCCTGCCGCTCCTTCTCGCCGTCGAGGGTGAGGACATCGGCCTCGTAGCGAACGACTTTGCCCTGCTCGATGATCTCGCGGTTGAGTTCGAACCAGAGCTTCTCGAGGTCTTCGGTGGTGGGGAGCTCCTTGCTGCGGCCGAGGCGATCGAGGAGATCCTTGCGGCCGCCGAGTTGCGAGCTGGTGAGCGAGTCCCAGGTCTGCCCGGACAGGTCCGTCGACACCTGGCGCACGACGCCGAAGAGCTCGCCGAGCTCCCCGAGACGCTGCGTGAGCCGCGCCTCGGATTCCGCGATCGCGGGCTCGTTCTCGTTGTAGCGTTTCTCGAGCGCCTGGCTGATGGCTTCTTCACGCGCGAGCTCCGCGAGCGCCTGCTCGAGCAATCGCTGCTGGTCGGCCTTCGCCCGCTTGAATGCGGCCTCGCGTTCGAGATTCTCCTTGCGCTCGACGGTGAACCCCTGCTGCACCAGATCGAGCAGTTCCTGGAGCGAGGTCGGCTGCGGGGCCTCGGCGGCGGCCCGGGCCCGGGCCCTGTCGGCCTCGGTCTCCGCCGGAACCTCCGTCTTGGCCTTGGGCTCGGGCTCTTCGCTCGCTTCCTGTGCGGCTTCCTGTGCGGCTGCCGTACCGGCCGCGAACGCGAGGAGGAGGACGGTGAGTGCGACGCTGGACCGGAGCATCAGCTCTCCCCCTTGCCGGCCGCCGGCAGCGGTAGCCGGATCAAGTCCGGCGCCGCCTGTTTGCGTGCGATGCGAATTCCATCGCGGATCGCTCCGCGGTAGCGAGCGTCGAGCGGCTCCCAGGATCTCGTCTGTTGATTCCAGACTCCGGCTTCGGTTCCGTCGGGAGTCTGGTAGACGAGCGCGATCCGACCGAAGCGCAGGAAGTCCACCGTGACCTCGCGACCGCCGAGCTCGATCGTCGAGCGGTAGGCTTCGATCGTGCGCCCGTACTCGTTTTCGATCTGGTACGCCTCCATGATCCGGCGGTACTTCTCGG
>Ga0210064_1000357_pt1 | contig 22204 bp, 10 predicted proteins | sample Muzzi_CordC_D2_FD_185531 | JGI IMG/M metagenome (GOLD analysis project Ga0210064, IMG submission 185531) | Wetland microbial communities from San Francisco Bay, California, USA, that impact long-term carbon sequestration - Muzzi_CordC_D2 (SPAdes) | ecosystem: Environmental > Aquatic > Marine >...
CGAAATGCTTCCCAAACGCCTGGCAGAATATAAGCAACCGCCTATTGATGAAGGCTTGGCGCAGGCTTTACGCGAGTTTGTTGCGAGTGGAAAAAAACAGCTTAAAAATTGAGTGAGAAATTGAAATGAAAATGAAAAAAATGTCCATGATGGGGTTATTTTGGTATGGTTTTTGATTCGTTTAAAGGGGATATCTGTAATACGCGTCAGTCAAATAATCCCGGTGGTTGAGCCAATATAATTATGGTTGAAAAAAAACTTAAAAGTAAAGATTTACGATCCGGAATTGAGAGACGGACTTTTTCTTACACAGCGAACATTGCGGAAAGAAGATCGGGCAAGGACCGCAGACAAGGTCGGCATAAACGAAATATCTGGCCTAATCCTTTGCTGAGAAATGCGTTAATCATGGCTCTGTTGCTGGCAACGGTGTTGCCGATATATTATGCTGTATTCATATTCCCTTCCTTTAAAAAATTGTTGATCGAAAGCGCAAAAGAAGACACGGTAAGTATCGCAAAGCATTTGGCCGCAATGCTCATTACAGAGAAAGCCGACTTGGATGAAAAGTCTCGGTTAGAGGGTTTAATCCGAGAGATTAGCAAGCTGAAAATAAATTATGATTTGAAGAGATTAAAAGTCTTCTCGAAATCAGGAGAAGTTCTGTTTTCCACCAATATTGCAGATATTGGCAATGTAAACGACCATGAATACCTGAATGAGGTTATAACTCTGGGAAAAGCATATTCCAAGTTTATTCACAGAGATGCTGAATCTCTTGAAGGCCAGAAAATGACGGACGATGTGGTGGAAACATACGTACCGATAATCAGTGGGGGGCAGGTTTTGGGGGCCTTTGAAATTTATTATAACATTACCGCCAGAAAAAAACAGCTCGATATATTACTCTCACGATCTTCGGCAGCCATTTTCACACTGGCATTGGTCCTATTGATTGTAATTTTTATTCTTTTATTTAAGGAAAACAGAACAATTACCCAACGCAAACTATCAGAAGATGAGCGAGAGAAGCTGATAGTAGAGCTTCAGGATGCCATTGCTGAAATCAAAACACTGAGCGGACTTCTCCCGATATGTGCACACTGTAAGAAAATACGCGATGACAAAGGCTATTGGAGGCAGATCGAGTCTTATATCATCGAACATTCCGAGGCAGAATTCAGTCACGGTATTTGCCCGGAATGTGCCAAAAAACTCTACCCGGAGCTATTTGAAAAAAAATAGGTAACCGTTCAGGGATTCAGAGTGCAGCATCAGAATTTTTTTCCACAGACTCCGGATCATTGCGCAGCCCCCGGATGGTCAAAATAGACCTGTTACAAAGTGGCCAACCCTGTCTTAACTATCTAAAAAAAATAGATTATTATCATATCGCTATCCCAAATTGGCATAGTACCCAATCTGACCCAAATTCCCTAAAGAATTAAACCCAAATTCCCTACTTTTTCTAAGTAACTGAAATTTCGGAATTTTTATTAATTAATGGGGATTATTTTCCATTGGCACGATCTTTGATTATAAAAATACGCATGTTAGCAAGTTATTGAATCTCCGTATCATTTCGTAAGCAGATTCAGTAAGCGTATGATCATATGCAAATTTTACTAAGTGTTCTGCCTTCAGGAATTTTCAGAAGTGTCCCCGGAAAGGATACGCTGAAGGTTCGCGAAGTCGCTCCCGGAAAGAGTAGGCTTGGTGGGTTCCCGAAGTGAGGTCTTGAGTTTTTGCACCGAAAATTAAAATGCCAATGATAGGGGGTGGTGGCCCCGTTGTGGAAATTGCTTAGTATTTTAAGAATCTCAGATGCGCGTGCATCTTTTCCGGCAGGCTGTTCAATAAGAATTGATCGCAGCACTGCAGAAAATAACGGCATTTAGAGTATCCCTCTTTGAAAGATCTATTCTCAATGGGAGAAGATAACCGCATAACTCCGAGAATTACAATTTTAGATGGAGATGACTCCCTTGGTTCAACGCTTAAAAAGATTCTCTTTGAGCGTGGCTACGAAGTATACACATTTACCAAACCCGGTGTATGCCCGCTATTTCAATCAAAAGATCACTGTAAAATATCGAATATTAGTTGTTCGGATATAATTATTTCAGATATTTATTTGCCTACTGTTCAGGGGTTAAAATTAATTAAGGAAAGGATAGACAGGGGATGTGGCGTAAAATTTCGAGCCCTGATGTCTACAACCTGGTCAGATGCGGATTGGCGATATGCACAGAGGATAGGCTGTCGCCTATTCACCAAGCCTTTCGATCTAAAAGATATGATTTACTGGCTTGATAATTGTGTAAAGCAAATCGATTCCAGGAGAAAATTATATAGCTGGCAATTGGTGAGGTGAGTGCCACAACATCGTTGGTACTTATCAACGGCAAAAATCCAATATCCTCTGGACGGTTACTGCAGGCGCGGATTAAGATTTTTTGCAGCGGCTGTCACCAACCAGGATCAGCTATCGGAAGTTCTCAGGACTTTTGGGGTTGTCAATCAGGCTTATTTAAGTTCTTCCAATAATTCGACACCGCATCCCTCTTGATTGGTCCAGATAATTTTGCCTTTAAATATAGCGTGAGTGTTATCTGTCTGAGGAATGGCGACGTTTATTGTATCTCCAATTAGAAGGGGATTGCCGGTATTTATGAAAAAGCCGGATTGGCTGCGATTTTTGAGTTTTGCTCTGTGAAGCAGGTTTTTATATTCAAAAAAAATAGTAACGGTATTTTTACGTCGTAAATCCCCTCTTCGCTCATCCTCATAACTTCTGGTATCAGACAAATTCATTCCTATTCTGCCTTCCTTCTGCGTTTTTCGACCGGCCTGCTTCAAACCCACCTTTCCTACCTCTCTACAACTTTAAATGCAAAAAATGTGCACATTTGTTTAATTACAATTATTATAAATATATTCAGAGTGTTAAAAATGTGATGCGTTGCGGTGCGGGATGCTATTAGTAAATAAAATTACATAATGTGTATGATATTGGTTACACATAAAATGCGCCGTGGTTGTGGCGCAATGGAGGGCATAACATTAATTTTTGGCGGCCGCTGCGTTACAGGCCAGCAGGGGTTAACCGTGGCATTGGCTAACCAGTTGGCAATGCCTTAATCTTTCGGTCGCTATAGGATTGTACTGTGGAAAATTTTACAAAAAAATAGGAATTAATTTACACAGCAGGCTGGTTGATTTCAGCGAGGATAAATATATCTATCTGAAATTATTTAATTTAATTTATAAAAATATTTTTGCATCATTCTTGCATGAACTCTGAGTTAAAAAAATATGTTTTATCTAAGAAAACATTTTAACTATCAATGAGTAGGCTCAATCAAATTAGTATGACTACTGCATCGATTTTCCGGTAAGTATTTATCAGTTACTATAAGGAATTATTCACTAAACAATCGGATAAATTTATTAATGGAAGCTCGATCGGCAAAAAAAATGTTAAGTGATAACGGTGGCACGCGCTCAGGTATTGAGAGACGGCATTATACATTGTATATTCATATTCCCGAGAGACGATCGGGCCAAGATCGCCGATGTGGTCGCGATAGAAGAACCGCCTCGGGTCCGGAAGCTAAATATACCAGGGAAAGAAGGGCGGCCTTCACCCCATCCCGGGGCCGGCCGGAATGGACAGATGACCCTGACTCTCCTCAAGAAAATTAAATACCTGAATTTTGAATGCAAAAAAACAAGCGGTGAAGCCTGGCATAAAGTCGCCGCAATCGACTGGCACGCTGATAGGTGCCCAAAAATTTCGGAAACAACCCCTTAAAGCTTCAGCTTTGCAAGGCAACCATAACGCTTATAAGGGTATTTTGCTCACAGCACCTGGCTGAAGCCACGAAAATAAAACAATTCACCGGCATTCCCACCGGGGCGCAGGCTCTACGGGCCGGAGGCAGCGTCTGCGTCTGCTAAAATTCTCCTCAGCTTGTACTCTTTAATGGCACAGTAAAGCACCGGTACAACCAGCATGGTGACCACCTCAAGTGTCATGCCGCCGAAGGTGGGAATCGCCATGGGCACCAAGATATCAGATCCGCGGCCGGTTGATGTCAATACCGGAATCAGCGCCAGCACGGTGGTCGCTGTGGTCACCAGGCAGGGTCGCACGCGGCGCAGGCTGGCTTCGATGGTGGCCTGACGAACATCAAATATGGTTTTTAGTTTACGTTGGGTAAATGTGCCGTCCAGATAGGTAGCCATGACCACGCCGTCATCCGAGGCAATGCCGAACAGCGCCAGAAACCCGACCCAGATGGCTACACTCAGATGAATAGGATGAACCTGAAAAAGGTCCTGCATGGAAGTGCCGGATATGGAAAAATTTAGAAACCAGGGCTGGGCGTAAAGCCAGATCATGATGAATCCGCCGGACCATGCAACCGCCACACCCGAAAAAACCAGGAAGCTCGTCGACACCGACTTAAACTGAAAGTACAGGATAATAAAAATGATTATAAGGGCCAGGGGCAGAATTACCTCGAGTTTCTTATTGGCCCGAACCTGGTTTTCATAATTGCCGGTGAAGTTGAAGCTAACCCCTTGCGGAAGTTCGAGTTCGCCGGCTTCGACTTTTTTCAACAAATACTGCCGACCTTCCTCGACCACATTGATTTCTGCATGGCCCTGTTTTTTATCGAAGAGTACGTATCCGACGATAAACGTGTCCTCGCTTTTGATGACCTGAGGTCCGGGAACATACCTTATAGTGGTCAATTGGCTCAGCGGCACCTGAAAACCTCTCGGAGCTTCAACCAGAACCTTGCCGATGGTATCCAGGTTGTCACGCAACTCACGCATGTATCTCACCCGCACCGGATAGCGTTCGCGTCCCTCAACTGTCGTCGAGATCCGTTTGCCGCCGATGGCAAATTCGATGACATCCTGCACCCGCTGCAGGTCGATCCCATATTGGGCAATAGCCCGGCGGTTGATGTCGATCTCGAGATAGGGTTTTCCCACAATGCGGTCGGCGATTACCGAAAGCGGATCAATCGACGGTACCTCACGCAAAAATTTTTCGATCCGGCGTGATGAGCGCTCCACGGTTTCCAGATCGGGGCCGTAAACCTTCACACCCATGCTGGCCCGGATGCCGCTTTGCAGCATAACGATGCGGGCGGAAATCGGCTGCAGCTTGGGCGCCACCGTTGTGCCGAGAATGGTTGCGGACCTGACGATTTCCTGCCAGATGTCGTCGGACTTTTTAATTCCCGGCCAGGCAGTGCGGCCCGGATTCAGCTTCGGGTCCAAAGCCGGGCGCCACAACCGGAACGACCGGCCGCGGCGGTCCGGAATCAGCCGGTTGTCTTCATCCCGTTCAAAGTGGCCCCGAACATGGTAGGGTTTGCCGTCCGGGCCCGGCAAAGGACGACCATTTACATCCCGAAAAAAATCCAGTTTATCTGCTGAGAATCTGAATGTTCGGGGTCGCCCATCGCCGTTCATGAGATATTCAGTCCGGTAATTGATGACGGTTTCGATCATGGAAATCGGGGCCGGGTCCAGCGGACTTTCCGCCCGGCCCAGTTTTCCTACGGCGTTTTTCACTTCCGGTATGGCCTCGATGGCGCGATCCTGGCGCTGCAAAATATCCAGGACCTCACCAATGGACGCATGGGGCATGGTCACCGGCATATAAAGATAGGAGCCCTCATCCAGAGGCGGCATAAATTCTTTGCCCAGTCCCGGAAATTTACGCGCCACATGGGTAAAGGGTGCTGATTGGTTTAATATACGGGGCAGCCAACCGAACATGTTGTCATATCCCTGCCAGATCAGCACCCCCAGGATCAGGATGGACAACGGCAGGCAGAGGAACACGGCTTTATGGACCAGACACCATCCCAGGATTCGGCCATAATTATACCGGAACAGGTGAAAGGCACCCAAAAGGGCACCGATCAGCATCGCTACAAAGATAAAATTGGGCAACAGACCTTTTTCCATCCCCAAAGGCTGCCAGTATTTGGCCAGGATAATTCCGATCCCCAAAGCAACCAGAAAATTGTTGATATTTCGCAGCCATAATTTCGCACGACCGGGAATTTTCAGGGTCACCAGATTGTAGGCGCCCATCAGGGCAACCAGCAAACCTACCCGCCAGTCCAGCACGAACACCAGCAAAATACCGATAAAAATAAAGCCTTCGTAAAATATCCAGCCGAAATTCTGCCGACCCGTTTTGCGGGTATACAGCATGTAAGCCAGGGGCGGCAGAAGGCACAAGGCCACGAGTAAAGATGCCAGCAAAGTAAATGTTTTGGTAAAGGCCAGCGGCCTGAATAGTTTGCCTTCGGCCGCCACCATGGTAAAGACGGGCAGGAAACTGACGATTGTGGTCGACACGGCTGTCAGGACCGCACCGCCGACCTCCCCCACAGCCCTCGAAACGACCGTCAGGCGGTCCTCCCCCGGGGCGACCCGTTCAATATGCCGCAAAATATTCTCGGTGATGATGATCCCCATGTCCACAATCGTCCCGATGGCAATGGCAATGCCGGAAAGGGCCACGATGTTGGCATCCACCCCGAAGCTTTTCATGGCGATAAAGCACAGCAAAACAGCCAACGGCAGCATTCCGGAAATGAGGACTGAACTGCGCACATGCATCATCATCATCAGTATGACGATGACCGTAATCAGCATTTCATTGGTTAAAGCGGATCGCAGGGTGCCGAGGGTCTCATAGATCAGGTCGGTTCGATCATAAAATGGTACAATTTGAACCTGGCTCACCCTTCCGTCGGACAGGGTTCTTTTGGGAAGGCCCAGCGAAATTTCCTTGATCTTGTCTTTGACGCGGCTGATGACCGCCAGCGGATTCTCGCCATAGCGTACGACCACGACCCCGCCGACTGCCTCATTGCCGCCGCTGTCCAAAGCTCCGCGTCGGTCTGCCGGTCCCAGCGTGACATTGGCGACATGGCCTACCAGGATCGGCGTGTTGTCAATGACTTTAATCAGGGAATCTTCAATATCCTCCAGGTTTTTAACAAAACCGAGCCCCCGGATAACGTACTCGACCTTGTTGACTTCGATGGTGCGCGCACCGACGTCGACATTCGCCCGTCGGACGGCATTGACGACTTCGGCCAGGTCTACATTGCGGTAGCGCATGCGGTCCGGATCGACATCGATCTGGTATTCCTGCACAAAACCGCCGACCGATGCCACCTCGCTGACACCCTTAACAGAGAGCAGGGCATAGCGAACATACCAGTCCTGGATCGTGCGCAGTTCGTGCAGATCCCAACCTCCGGCCGGCTTGCCGTCGGGATCGATACCCTCCAGGGTGTACCAGAAAACCTGGCCCAGGGAGGTGGCATCCGGTCCCAGTGATGGAATCACCCCTGCGGGCAGTTCACGGGCCGGCAGTCCGTTCAGGTATTCCAGGACCCGGGTGCGGGACCAGTAGAACTCGATATTGTCCTCAAAAATCAAATAAACCAGCGAAAAACCGAACATCGAATAGCTGCGGATGGTTTTTACGCCCGGGATGCCCATCAGGGATACGGTCAGCGGATAAGTGATTTGATCCTCGACATCCTGGGGAGAGTGCCCGGACCACTTGGTGAAAACAATCTGCTGGTTTTCACCGATATCCGGGATGGCATCCACCGGCACGGGATCCCGCCACATGCCCCCCAGCCGCCAGTCAAAGGGCGCCACCACCAGACCCCATCCCACCAGAATGAGAGTGATTAAAAAAACGATCATCCGGTTCTTCAGACAAAATCGGATGACGCGTTCGATCCAGGAGGGGGTGGGTGGTATTTGGAAATTTGTATTTTCAGTCATAATAAAATTAACTCCAGACCCAGAAAGGCTCAAAGCTGAAAGGTCAAAGCTCAAAGCTCAAAGCTGAAGGCTCAAAGCGCATATGCTTTCAGCTCGTTTCACTTTTACCTTTAAGCCGGGATGCCTACTCTTGTTGATGCACTTCAGCCTGATGCATGGTTTCCGCCGATTGAATCATTTCCGGATTTATCTCGGAATAACGAGCCACCCGGCCGCCGCCGGCATTTTCAACTTTCATGGCCTGCATATGATCTTCGAATGGAATCAGTTCTTTTCCCATCGGTCCCGATATTTTACTGCCTATAACAAAATAGGCGTTTTTTGCGTCAAGCCATTTGCCGCTGCCGAAATCCTTAACGTATATCGCCGCGATATCACCGGGGGCGTACTGCTTTTCATATTTTGCCATATCGGAAAGGTATTTAAACATATCCTTGGGCCCGTCGAATGCTCGGGAGCCGCCGTCGCTGAACAAAATCTGAGTATGCCATTTGGCGTTTCGGGCGGGATACATCCCACACACCGGACACCTCGCATTTCCGGATATTTTAGCCGGGGGCGGCGGTTTTTCACTCAGGAGTGATTTGCGTTGCTCTTCAGGTATGTCATGACCGGCATGATGCTGGCCTGTTCCATGCCGGGAAGTTTTCTCTATCGGCGCCTGGTTGGACGCCGGTTGCCTATCGGAATAAATTTCGAATTTAGCACCTTTGTCCGAGTTTTCACCCTGCAGCTCTTTTGGCAAAGGCGGCGTCTGCACCTGATCATAATGATCAACCGGCAGCTCACTGCTTTCGTGCGACATCATGCTGGATTTGGCCAGGATTTGAACGGCGCTGTCGATTTTAAAGCTGCCGTTTACCACCACCAATTCACCTTCGTGAAGACCTTCATTGACAACGTAATATCCCTGGGCCCGCGGTCCCAGAACAACTTCCCGCCCGACATAGCTTCCCGGCTTATCCGGTACCTGGACGTAGACCACGGCCCGTTTCCCGGTAGTCAACGGCGCCGTATCCGGTATGACCAGCGGCGCCTGGTCCGTGCGCCGGACCTGGGCGGTGCCCATCATGCCCTGGGTGACAATTTCCGCCGTTCCCCGTCCCCCGGCGGTCAATTTGGCATGAATGACGCAACGCACCAGCATATTGGGTTTCAGCAGTCCTTTTTCGTCGTTGTAAAGAACACCGACTTTGAACACCCGGCGTTTTTCATCAAATTCGGGGTCGAGGTAAAGCACCTTGCCCTTGAACGATTTGCCGGGGTAGGCATCGGTTTCGAATTCCGCTTCCTGTCCCAGGCGGATCCAGGGAAAATCGGAGGCATAGGCATCCAGCCGCGCCCACAGGACCCGCGGGTTGGCGACGGTGAACACCACGTCCCCGGTATTTACAAATGTTCCCCGAAAGGCGTTTTGTTCCAGGACCACCCCGGTCATCGGAGTTGTGATGGTGGCAATTCCGGTCGGCCGTCCCTTGACCATGAGCCCTTCGATGTCTTTTTCAGACAGTCCCAGCAGTTTCATTTTGCGTTCGATCTGTTTCAGCTCTTTTTGGATGAGCTCATTTTCCTTCTGATCCGGCGCACGTTTTCCGCCGGATTCCTTTGGGGGCAATAAGAGGCGTGACCACCGCCCGACCCGCTTGCGGCTGTGAAATTTTCCCGGCCGCAGATTCAGATCGTAGGGCAGTTTTTCCAGAACCTTAAAAAACTCCTGCTCGAGGAAGTACAGCTCGGCCGAATTCAGATCGAACAGCGGATCGCCTTTTCTGACCACCTGCCCGGCCCGTCTGACATAAATATTGTCGATGACCCCGGGGGCATAGGCCGTTACCTTGTATTGCTCAACGGGATCGTACTCGATTTTGCCGTACAGCCTGACGTCGGCGGATACGAATTTTTCCTCTACCGGGGCCACCTGGATACCGGCAATTTTTTCATCCTGCTTGGAAAGGGTGATCCGGGTCGGATGGTCCATCTGCTGATGGTCCTGAACGTTCATCGCCACCAGATCCATGCCGCAGACCGGACATCTGCCGGGTTTGGTCATCGGGTCCACGCAGTTCATCGGACACACATATATTGCGTTTTGCGGATTGTGGTCAGCTTTTCCACCGGCGTTTTGCATGTGGCTGCCTTGATCGTACTCATGGCCGGCAACTTGCTGATCTGAGAGATGGGTAGGTAAATCGGCTGAAACCTGTCTGACGTCAAGGCCATCATCCTTCAACCCGTACCCGAGCGCCACACCGAAACATACAGCAGCGACGACGACAAACAGGGATTTTTTCGATCGAAGATATCCTATTGCTTTATCTATGGTTTTCATTGCCTCACCATTTATTCCAATTCTGAGCGAAGCGAACTAACTTGATGTAATCCTCACCGCCCGGCGTACATAAAATCTAACACAATCTGGTCTACAATTTTACACTTCATCACCGGAGTGTAGTACGATGAAGCTTAAATGTCGGGTTGAGATCCGGTTGTCCTGCAAGTAAATTTTTCGGACAAAAAGCACAAAAATAACTTTTATTTGTCTCTTAATGATCTTCAATGTAATCCATCACACTTTTAAGGTATCAGCCCCACAGCCGGCAGCGCCGTGAACGCCCCGGCTATCGCAAGTCTCGCAGGCCGCATGGCATCGCTCGGTTCCAGGGTCAAACCGTAAGCCGCGGTGATGAAACAGCCGCCGCCGCCACCGCCTCCACTTGAACCTGATGGGGCAGCAGCGGCCGATGCGCCTGCACCAAAGGCCGAGAGATGATCGACCCGGATACGGACGCTTCCCACTACGCCGTCACCGCCGTAATCGGTACTGATAATTTGAGAGGCCGGCACGGGCATACCGTCGCCGGTTTCCAGGGTGGCCGTATCCGCAGCCTGATAGATGACATACACACCGTCTTCCAGATCTCCGGGCTGGACGATGTTCAGATCGATCGGCAGGGTGAGTTCGATGCGGATGATCTCGGCGGTGGTCAATGGCGTGCCGGTATTACTATCAACGGCTGTAACCTCATACACATAAGTCGGGGAGCCCTCAGTGTAACTGGTTTGTACGGTTTTGGGTATTTGTTTGATGACGAAAGTGGCTGGCTTGGAAACACCGCCGACGGGCACCACCACGGTTGAGGTCTGACCGTTTGCGGTCAGATTCAGGGTGCCGCCACCGGCATCGACATCCATCCGGGCACTGGCTGTGGCCGGGTCGTCTGCCACATAACCGAACGTGCTGCTGGCGAAGTAGCCGACATCCGGGTAATGGTCTTCACTGGTATCGGCCGTGATGGCAACGGTGAAATCCTCCACCGTCGAGTATGTCACTGATATTGTGTCACCAGCCAAGGAAAGGGGACCCAAAAATCCGGTGGTGCCGACGCTGGTAACGGTCACATCCGCCTCGGTAACCGCTGAGAAAGCCGGGTCGGCGGTAATGTCAAGCCTTACTCCAGTGCCCACCACGGCAGCCGTAACCGAAGTGATGGTGGTCTTGGGCTGAAGACCGTTGCTGCCGGTAAAATCCACAATGCCCGCAACACGGTTGGTCTGCTTCACCGATACATAGCCTTCCCGTTCAGCAACAACAGTATAGCCGCTGTTCGGCGCACCCATCGGCAGGTTGATCGAGTAATCACCGCCGGCGTCTGAAACGGCTTGATAGGTCATTGCAATTTCATCCGGTTGGAAGGCCGTCACGGTGGCTCCCACCAGAGGTCCGCCGTTGGTGTCCTCCACGATGCCGCTGATGGTTGCGTCGATTTTATCGAGAGTGACATCAACTACCGTGTTGCCGGATGAAACCTCCTGTGTCACGTAACCGGGAGCCTCAATGGTGTATAAATATGTCCCTCCCGCAGGCAGGGTGAAAGTCGCCTGTCCATCGGCATCGGTGATCTGTGACGCCACGCCCGGGTGATTAACGGCCACTCTGGCGCCGGGAATTGCAACTCCTCTCGTATCTTTCACGACGACCGTAAATGTATCAACCGGGATCGGGATGGGGTTGGCGGTGATCCTCACCGTATCCGGGGCACTGTCGATGAAGCCATCGTTGACGATGAGCTGCGCCACGTAATCGCCCGCCACATCCGACACAAAGGTCGGCATGACCGCCGTCGGATCCGACAGCGTTGCCCCACTGCCGGCCGGCACGGAGGTGAACGACCAGCTGAAGGTCAACGAATTGCCGTCGACATCGCTCGAGCCACTGCCATCCAGGGTCACCGTGTCGCCAACCAACACCGTCTGATCCGGCCCGGCATCGGCCACCGGTGCCTGATTGGTGGGGGACGGCGCATTGAGGTTGCCGACAAGAGCAGTGTCGAGCCCGGATCCACTGGCATTGGGCACGCCCCGGATATAGAATTCGCTGATCGATGCGCCGGGCGCAAATCCGAAAGACGAGAGGTCTTGTTTGGCGAACCAGAGACTGTACGCGTCTTGTTTTAGCTCTGGGTCCGCATAAGTTACTATGATAAATCCTGCTGAGGTGTCTTCCGCGAATTGGCTGCTACCGATGGTGTGCCAGACCATTGACGTGGGAAAACGGATCTGGACGTCATTGATCCCCTGAAGATCTGCGAGGGCGTTGATGAACTCAGCCTGTCCGAAATAGATGTCGTTTCCGTCCTGATTTACGATCGGCGCAGGGAAGGACAGCCGGATCTCATCGGTATTGTCAAGGTCCAGGGCCACAAGGTCTAGTCTGTAACCGCGTAAGGCGTTCGCCGGGGAAACAGGGCGGAGAAGGGGGTCGAGGAAATCCACAAGGTTGTAATCCTCACTCCCGCAACCGGTCGTATCGAGGCATTCGGAATCGTTTGGAAACGCGTTTTCTCCCAGCGGGAAATCCGTTGCGCCGATGGTGACGGTTTGCGCGCCGACACCCGTTGAAAAAAGCAGGGCCAAAGCCACTGATATTATAAGCACCCAACCCGACAGATTCGTTCTTTTCATTTTTTTTCTCCTGTTAATCTCTCATTTGCATATCCCTCAATGCGAAATGCGAACTTTTCATGGGCAACGTGCTGTCGTCGGCCACAAAATTGGTCGAGTCACATCGATGCCGTCAAGGTCAATGGCCACCAGCTTCAACCGGTGTCCGGGTAGCCGCCATTGCCGCGGGGATCGGCCGAAACAAAGGATTGGTTCGGCTTAGACCGGTATCTTTTTGCGGTTACACGTGAGCGCCTCCTCCAGCGCGGTGAATGTCCGGACGGTCTCCTTTTCTTGCCTCAGCCGCTGCTCCAGTCTCTTTATTCCCTGACTGATCACCACCGGGTCCCGGTCGAAATGCTCTGCCACGGCTTTGATTTGATAACCTGCCAGTTTTCTTGCCAGATACCCGGCAGCCGCCCGCCCCCAAGCCCCCTGGCGGTTCCGGCTCAAAGTGTAAAACAGTTCCCGGGGAATGAGTAATACAGAGGCAACGCTCTCGACGATCTCCTGCAAAGGGATGTCGTAGACGGGGCTAGTTCCATCGTCGAGGCGGCGTTGAACAGCCAATACAAATTCTTTGGATCCCAGGATCATCTGGTCACGCAGCAGATTCAAGTCCTCAGGGTGTCCCTCGGACAGGCGCTTCTCGACGAATCGCGAGTAGGCTCTTACGGCCTCGATCTCTCTGTTTGACAAACGTCCCAACAGAAGGTGTCTGTCGATCAGACCGTTCTCTTTCACCCCGTTCACGTAACAGGGGTAGCTGCTCCATGGGTATTCCAGAGGGTCCTTCACCAATCCCTCCCTGACCGCATTCAGGTGGATGTAGGCGGACATCTCGAGCAGGTAGGGATCTTTCTGCACCACAACGGCCTTATAGCGCCCCTGAAAGAGGTGTCCCCTTTTCCGGTACCTGATGTTGAAGTTCCGGGTGTAACGGGATTGAAGGCTTTGCATCACCCGGGAGAGCGGAATATCGGCCACCTCGACCAGGAGCTGAAGATAACGAGGCATCAGGACATAGCAGTACAGAGAGACACGGTACCGTCTCTTGCACTCTCTCACAAAGCTCAGGTAGAGCTCGTAGTCCCGGTCGTCGAGGAAGATCCTCTGGTTACGGTTACCACGGGCCATGACGTGGTAGAGGGCTCCGGGGAAATGTATTCTGGGTTTTCTGGGCATTAGATTCCGATATTTAATTACTTGGGTCTGACCCCGATTTTGTTTTTCTAAAATAGGGCATCGCCCTCTGATCCTCACGATGCCCTATGCTAGTACGTTATCTATGTGAACAAATACTTGACCGGCTTTGATCGCCCCACCTCATCTCACAACCTCGACGCTCACCGTCGCTGCGTTGGAGGGAGCGCCCTCGTTGTCGTTGACGGTATAGCTGAAGGTATCCGTGCCTCTGAATCCCTTCTTCGGCGTATAGGTAACTGTGCCGTCGGCGTTGGCGGCAGTCGTCTCGCCGTTGTTCGGGGAAGCCACAATTGTCACCGTTGAAGCATCGATGCTGCCGTCCGGATCGTAGTCGTTGCCCGCCACGTTAATGATATTGCCGCTCGAATTTCTGTTTACCGTGGCGGCGTCATTGACCGCCGCCGGCGGGGTGTTGGCCGGGGCCGGTTCGACGGTGATGGTGACGGTTGCCGGGTTGCTGTCCAGGTCGCCGTCATTGGCTATGTAGGTGAAGCTGTCGGTTCCCGTAAAGCCGGGAGCCGGCGTATAGGTCACGTCGCCGCCGTTGTTGGCCACCGTTCCATCGGCCCCCTGGGTTACCGCCCTGACGCTGAGCGCATCCCCGTCGTCATCGGTGTCGTTGCCGAGCACATCGATGGCAACCGCCGAGCTCTCGAACGTGCTCGCAGCATCGTCATTGGCCACGGGCGGATTGTTGACCGGTATCGGGTCGACGGATATCGTGACGGTCGCCGGGTTGCTGTTCAGGGCGCCGTCGCTGGCCGTGTAGGTGAAACTGTCGATTCCTGTATATCCGGGGCCGGGCGTGTATGCGAAGGATCCGTCGGAGTTCAGGGTCACGCTGCCGCTGGAAGCCGGACTGTCCAGGTTGGCCGTCAGCGAATCGCCGTTGGCATCGCTGTCGTTGGCGAGCACGCCGGGGGCGGCCACGTTAAGTGTGCTGTCCGCGACGATGTTGTAGGCGTCGTCGGTTGCCACCGGGGCTGCCGGGTCGCCCGCCAGTGCCAGGTAGGCCTCCATAACATCGATCAGCCCGTAGCCGGAGTCGTCATCGGGTCCGCCCGGGCCCAGATCCAGGGCCGAGCTCTGCAAAGCGGATTCCAGCTCTGATACCGTCAGATCGGGATTGACGCTCAGCAACAGCGCTATTGCGCCCGAGACATGCGGGGCGGCAAAGGATGTGCCGGACACCCAGGTGTACGAATCAGGGAAAATCCCGCCGAAGGTGCGATTCGCCGTCAAGACGTTTACCCCCGGTGCGACCAGGGCAGGATAATTGCCGGCGCCGCAGGCGGACGGGCCGCGGGCACTGAAACCGGCAACATAGCCGGACGCGTCGATGGCGCCCACAGCCACACTGCCGATATTGTTGGAGGGGCTGACGCTGGAAGCCGAGTAGGGTCCGGTATTGCCGGCCGAGAACACCACCGCGATCTCCGCTGCCTTCAGCGCCGCGATGTCATCAACAAACTCGGAGTTGCACTGGTCAACCGTGTTGCTCAGATACCACGAGTTGTTGACAACTTCAGGTGAGTCATTTGTAGCAGGGTCACCGTCCGGGTCCAGCAGCCACTGAAAACCCTGGTGAATCCGGCTCAAACGGGACCGGCCTCGGTCGTCGAATATCTTGACTGCGATCCACTGGGCACCCGGCGCCGTACCGATTGCCGTGCCGCCGGCGTCGCCTCCCACCAGGAGACCCATGGTCCAGGTGCCGTGGCCGCTCGCATCGTAGGGCATGGCATGCTGACCGTTGGGATCGAACCAGCTGTTCGTCCCGCCGCGCCATTTCGGACCGATGTCGGGATGGTCGTAGTCTACCCCGCTGTCCAGGGTCGCGACCACGATACCGGCGCCATCATGACCCAGGGCCCAGAGCTCAGGCGCCCGGATCATCTCGATGTTCCACTCGGGCAGCGCCGAGCCGGCAGCAGATCCCGCCGGTGCGACGACCTCTTCATCGAGGTCCACGCGCTCGACATCGGATCGCGCCGCGAGCGATTCGACCAACCCTGCCGGCACCACAACAGCCACGGCATTGATCATCCAGAGCACCGTGACGTCCTTGTCTTTGATGGCGTTGTCCTTCAGATACTTTTTCAGCGATTTCTGGCCGTCATCGGTTTTGGCCTTGAGGGCCTTGATGAGCTTGGAGCGTCGCCGGGCCTTGTCCGGGTCCTTGTATTCCTTGAGTTCAATCGTATCGACAAGCCTTATGATGACCGGGATCGGCTCGTCCGCAGCGGCTGTTTCGAGCACGGCCTGAAGCTCGGAGGATATTTCACCTGATCGGGCTGTGAATCCCGACCCAAGCATAAGTATCAGGCCGACAAGTATAATTAAGGTTGTTTTTCGCACGTCACCACCTCCTCGTGTTGCTCAACCTTCAAAGGAATAAGGGTTGGTTGTTTAAGAATCTGTTCATATTGCTAAAGTTCTTTTTTTTGTAGGAGCGGGGTTTATCCCCGCCTAAAATCGCGAATTATACGAGCTGCGGGCAGGCATGATGCCCACGCCTGCCTTATAATTTAATCCTATAACCGGGCAAGTCTGCGGATCGTCTTGAACCTTTCAGCTCCCCAGCCTTATAGCTTCCAAGCCTCCCAGCCTTTCAGCTTTGAGCCTTGAGCTTTTATCTACGGGCTATGAGCATCCAGCTGTGAGCCTGCCAGCTTGCGAGCTTCTTGCTATGAGCTATGAGCTACCAGCTATGAGCTAATTTACTGCACCGTCAAACCCTCGGCCATAAAGTTGCCGATCACCAGGTCCACCTTGTCGCCGGGGTCGACGTGCTTGCCCGGGTTGGCGAACAGCGCCATGTAGTTGCGGTCCTGTTTGACCATGTTCGACGTTCGAACCGTCGACTGCAATGATCCCAGCTTCTGGGTAAACGGCACTTCCAGCACGGCCCCGCTTTTTTCCACGACCAAATAGCGCTTGGCGTCACGTTTGAGCAGCGGGAAAGCCTTGTCGGGGTCCAGGACGCGAAATGTCATCTGCAGCATGTAGCCGGCCGCGGTCCAGTGGATGCCGTAGAGCTTGATGCCCCAATGTTTTTCCAGCGGCGTCAGCTCTTTAGCCATGGCTTTGGAGGCCTCCGCGCGGTTTTTGGCTTTTTCCTTTTCGATGGTCGCCAGGGCCGCGTTTAATTTTTCGTTGTCGGTCCTGGACGCCGGCCGGTTGTTGACCGCCTGTGCCGCGCTGTTGCAGAGCAGGGCCGCGGCGGCTGCAAAAATTAAAATGTGTTTCCAAAAAGATTTTTTCAGCATGTTTATTTTCTCCTGTAGTAGAGCTCAAAGCTCAAAGCTGAAAGCTCAATGACCCAAAGATTATTACTGATAACGCTCTATAGTTATATTCACCTGCCTGAGGAGGAGCAGGAATTGTTTTGATATCTTCGCCCATCGAAGAGGATGCTTTGGTATAATATCCTCCATCTTCGAGGGCGAGGAGCTGATATTTAGTCTTAATCTTTTCTTCCTTCCCCCTCCCCTTTATCCCCTCCCGCCAGGGGAGGGGAATTAGAGGTGTTAAAGGGTAGATATACTATGACCGGATTCCGTTACCCTCCCGCCCCTCGGAGCCTCTGACTCGTAGAGCCTTCGCCTTGGAGAGGAGGAATTGAGGTAGGGGGAGGAATCAATCATTTATCTCAACGAACATGGGTTGTGCCGGGCATCTCCGGGTTAAGGGAGACGCCCGGGTTATTGGTTAGGTTCAGCTTGCCGTTATCTGGCCTGTACAAAACTCGTGCACTGGCCACCCAGACTGCTCGTCACTCTGATCTGACTGGTAGACGTCGGCGTCACACTATAGGTGCCACTGAAGCTGTTGGTCAGCTGCCGGTAGACGGTGAGCGTCTGAGCCGTAAAAGACTGAGCGTTCAGAGCAACGTCGTCTGCATCGCCGAAGCCATCACCGTCGACGTCCATGACCGCCGTCATCGTCAGAGCGCCCGAGTTGTCGGTGCTTTCAACCTCGATGGTCATCCTGTCCGGCCCTCTCTGGTAACGGGCCCTGTTGCAGAACAGGGTATCGGTGGTCGCCGGGATGATTTCGACTGTGATCGAGTCGGAACCCATTAGGGCTGGAGCCGGATCGCCGTCATCCGTCGCGGAGGCAGTGATGGTGTGGACTCCCACCGACAGGCTGCTGGTCATGACCGAGCCACCGGTGCCAAAGTCACCGTCGATACTCGAGTTCCAGTTCAGGTTTGCCGAGATATCACCGTCCTCGGCATCACTGGCCGTACCGGTGAACGGGATCGAAGCGGCATCGTTAAAGGTGGCGCCGGTCAACGGATTGGTGATGGTCACCACCGGTGCGGTGTTGGCAGCGGCGTTTATGGTTATGCTAATCGAGTCAAAATCTGTTCGACCGTCGCTGTCGGTGACCGATGCGGTGATGGTGTGGACTCCCACCGACAGGCTGCTGGTCATGACCGAGCCACCGGTGCCAAAGTCACCGTCGATACTCGAGTTCCAGTTGAGGTTTGCCGAGATATCGCCGTCCTCGCCTGCATCGATTGCCGTGCCGGTGAAGGTGATCGAATTGCCTACGTCGTACGTTGTGACCACAGGACCCGTAATCGTCACCACCGGGTCATTGCCGGGTGGGTTTACGGTTACGGTAATCGAGTCCGATCCCAACAGTCCGCCGCTGTCGGTGACCGATGCGGTGATGGTGTGGACTCCCGCCGACAGTGCGCTGGTCGAAAACGAAGCGCCGCTGCCGATACTGCCGTTGATGCTGGAGGTCCAGCTCAGGCTCCCCGAGATATCGCCGTCCTCGCCTGCATCGATTGCCGTGCCGGTGAAGGTGATCGAATCGCCTACGTCGTACGATGTGACCACAGGACCCGTAATCGTCACCACCGGGGCGTTGTTGCTGACACCCGCGACGGTAATGCAGGTCTGCATGCCGCCACCGGTGACCGCCGCGTCGGTGAGGTTCAACCGGCGCTCGATGAGCTTGAAGTCATCTTCGTACTCCGGCGTGAAGACAGCGTCCTTGGTGGAGCCGGGCATCAGCAGGGTTTGGTACTGGGTGCGGGCAAACGGATACTTCTTGCCGCCCTCTGCCACCAGGTCGAAGTGCGCTCCCAGCAGCATGGGCGCCAGCTCGCGCAGCCCGGCATTGTAAAGCCGGAGCAGGAGCCGATCGCCCTGACCGATCCCACTGTCGATGCAGGTGGGGGGGATACTCCCGGTGTCGATGCTGACGTCGACCCAGGCGCCGCCGGAATAGCCATGTAGCAGGAAGTACTTGGGCTGGTAGTCCAGGGTGCTGGTCCAAGGAGGTGACCCGTAGTCACCGTTTACTACCGCTCCGTGCAGGGCCGGGTCCACCTCGGAGTAGAACAGGTCCCGCTCCTGGGTGTACGGCACGCCGGAATAGGCCATTCCGGCTGCACTGTCCTTGGTGAGCGCGCCATAAAGCCCCATCTGGACCTGCACCTGCGGATGGGTGCCGCTTTCGTACAAATAGGTGCCCGGTTGCAGGTTGTCCCAGGTGTAGGTCTGGGTTCCGCCGCTGGTTGCTGCCTCCTGGACGAAGGATTGGACCCGGCCGCCGACTATAACCGGACTGAATCCGGTGGGCATGGCCTGGCCGGGAATGACAATGGACACCGGCTCGATGCCTGGACCGGTCAGATCGTTTCTCAGGTGAATGGTCAGAGTGCTGTCTCCGGATCCCACTGTCAGTTTGGGGCCGGGTACCGTAGCACTGTCGGGCGGGCATGCTGGCGTAACGCCGGCATCGTCGTCCATTGCAAAGCCCCATATGGGAACCATGGTCGAATCCGGCATAGTCATGTCGACCGACTGGGCGCAAAGCCAGTATTCCGCGGCAAAGGAGGGGGACGCCAGGAGCCCGAAAGCAACCAGCATCAATAGCACCAGTTTGCCAAATTTAACTTTTTTATGTCTCATTATTTTCGCCCTCCTTTCTTAGGGTATGGGTGTGCCGGGCGGCTCGATGACCACGAAGCTCAGCATGCCGCCGGGGAAGATGTCAAAGTTGGTCAGCTCTTTTTCGTTGTGGGAGTGCCACATGAAAAACAGCCCGCCGTTGAGGTTCAGGCCGCCTTCGCCCGGGGGAAGCTGCCCGAATTGCCCCAGAAAGGGGCTGCCGCTGTACCAGCCGCCGAAGGTCAGGTCCTGCAGTCCGGGCAGGCTGACCGGGATCTCGACCCCGTGGTATTCACAGTCTTCACCGGTATCCGGATCGATGCCCGGAGATGGGCCCTGATTCAGGTTCATTCCATTGCACTGGTGCTGAAAACCCGGCCCGGTGCCGTAGATATCCCAGCCCAGGCCCTTGCTGGTCCAGTCGAAGATCGCGTCCACCGTCCCGCCCGGTGTGGGTGAGATGGTGAATTGATCCGTTGCCAGATTGGCTGACGTCCCCCCGTTGCTGGAAAGCAGCCGGCCGTCCCGCGCGATGATGCGCGAGTGGTTGCCGTGGGGGTGGAAGGCGTGCTGATCCCGGCCGCCGCCGATGAGCCGCAGCAGGACCTTTTCGCCGGGACGGGTCCTGGCCAGCGCGCCGTAGGGCTGGTTGGGACGCCAGGGCACGCCGTGGTCCGACAGGGTGTCGACGCCGTTGCGGCCGTTGATGAACCAAAAGACCGGAAAGGCCTCGGTGTTGTCGACCAGGTTCATGAAGCCGAAGTCCACCAGGTCGTGGATATACGGATCCATTTCGCTCAGCAGAAACAGGTACTCGTGGTTATAGGCGCTGTCGGGGGTGCCGTAGGCCGTGCGGTTGGTTGTTTGATTGAAACCGGCCGGCCGCACGATGATGGCCCCCACCAGGCCCATTTCCACCTGCAGCTCGGTGTTGGTGCCGCTGTGGTACTCGTAGGTGCCGGGGTGGGTGGCGGTGAACTGGTATGACACTGTACCGCCCGATGCGGCTGCCTCCCTGGTTAGCAGTCCCGGTGTGCCTGAAGGGGCTGCCGGATCTGTCACCTCTCCCTGGCCGGGAAACACAATCGACGTGGGCACCGAGAGGGTGTTGGTGAGGTTGACCGTCACCGTGTCCCCCTGGTTGACGATCAAAGTCGGCCCGGGGTATTGCACCGCGTTGCTTCCGTCTCCGTAAAGCCAGACAAACAGGCTGTCGCCGTCCGGGGTGGGAAAGCTGGCGGTTCCGGTCTCCAGGTTGAATGTCGGGCCGGTGATGCCGGGGATCTCAGCATTGGCGCTTGCGCCGGCCGCAAACAGGAACAGGAGCGCAAGGGATAGGATCACGCTCGTTCCGTGATATTTAATAACTTTTCTTTTCATGGCGCTCCTCCTTTATGGTGATACAGATGCAATTACGATTTCAGTCATGTAGCCGCCGTAGTCTTCCTCGTTGTTGCTGAGGTAGTTGAGGTTGGTGGCATACAGGAAATAGGTGCCGGCTTCCACGCCGTTGGTGTCGAGAATGACATCGGTCGACTCGCCGCCGCCCAGGTTGACGACGTTGGTCTCATAGACAACGTCGGTGCCGTCGGGGCCGCGCAGCAACCGCGCGTCGCGTCCCACCACCTTCATGGGGATGCCCATCACGGTGATGGTGTAGTGCTGGACGATGCCCAGGTTGGACATCCGCAGCAGGATCCTGTCCCCAACATTAGCCGTGATCAGCGAACTGACGGGCTGCGATGAGGGCTGCTCGCAAAAAACCGTGTCTCCGCCGCAGCTGTTGGGAGCGGGCGGAAGCAGATTCCCGGCAACCGCAGTGTCCGGGTAGCCCCGCCCGTTTAGCGTGGGGTAGGTGTCGATCATGTCGGCGAATGGCAAGGGCTGGGTGTCGCGGCTGGCGTCGTGGAAGACTTTGTCGAAGGCCTGAAGCTGAATGGGGTACTCGACGTCATAGGCGGTGGAGCCGTCGCCGTCGTTGTAGACGTATCCGTAGGGCCCCGAGCCGCCTTCCTGACCGGCTTGAGTTGCCGTGTCGGGGGATTCAACCGTACCTCCAATCCCCGTCTGATTCTGAATCGGATCGACGTAGAGGTTGCCCAGCATGCCCATCTGCATGTGCTCGGTGGCCTCCACGTGGCAGTGGTACATGTAGGTGCCGGGCTCCCGGTTGTTGTAGTAATAGGTGATGCTGGCCTGCTGGTTGATGGCCACCGCCGACTCGGGCAACCCGTCGAAGATGGCCGAGGCATTGGGGAAGCCGTGGTAGTGCACCGTGTGCGGGTCGAACAGGTCCGGCC
>Ga0210064_1000358_pt1 | contig 22187 bp, 19 predicted proteins | sample Muzzi_CordC_D2_FD_185531 | JGI IMG/M metagenome (GOLD analysis project Ga0210064, IMG submission 185531) | Wetland microbial communities from San Francisco Bay, California, USA, that impact long-term carbon sequestration - Muzzi_CordC_D2 (SPAdes) | ecosystem: Environmental > Aquatic > Marine >...
TCCATTTTAATCTCGTTATCGTTCTCATTTAAGTTTTTTGGGGTAAACCTTTACCTAAATTGAGCGATTGTCGAGGTTGCCGCAGATACAAGGAAGACGTCGTTCCGCTATAGTCAACTATGCGGGAAGGCATCTGACATAATAGATGTGGTAAGATCGGCAATCCCGAAGGGTTTCAAATTTAAAAAAACATAACCAAATATAATCCATTAAAAGTAAAAGACATTTTATCGTCTTTTAAAATTTGAAACGCTCGGTTTGTGTTTATCATAAATCAACCCTGAATGACAATTAAACTTTCTGTAAAAAAATAATTGACAAAATTTGTTAATATGAGTAGAATAACTACTCATAAAGGAACGAATTATGGAAAATTTATTCACAGGTCTTATATCATCCAGAACCCGTATCAAGCTACTCACCCGTTTTTTCTTTAACCCAGCCACACGGTCGTATTTGCGTGAGTTGGCTAAAGAATTTAATGTATCTACAAATTCGGTGCGCGAAGAGCTCAACCAGTTGACCAAAACGAAACTCCTCACATCCAGAAAAAGTGGTAGACAGGTCTTTTATAAAGCAAATCTGGATCACCCGTTGTTCCCTGAGCTGAAATCCATGGTCGGCAAGGTGATGGGCATCGATCAGGTTATAGAGGGTATCGTTACACGGCTCGGTGACCTTGAAAGAGCTTTTCTGATAGATGATTATGCAGAAGGTAAGGATTCCGGAATTATCGACCTTGTTCTTGTCGGAAATATTGATCAATATCATCTTAATGATTTGAGCAGGAAAACTGAACGATATATTAAACGCAAAATTCGCACCCTTGTTCTAAGCTGCGATGAATTTAAAGAATTTGAACCAAAGCTAACAACATCTCCCAACATATTAATCTGGAAAGCGAAAAAATAGTAGCCTAGTTTCAAAAATTAATAAAACATCGGAGAATAAATTTATGACCGGAACAAATCCAAAAACAAATGCATCTATAGCTGTTATTGGATCCGGATATTGGGGTAAGAATCTCGTTCGCAACTTCCGCCAGTTGGGTGTTTTAAAACTCATATGCGATAAGAACGAAACCACCGTTAATCTTTTAAAAAAACAATACACTGACATTGAAGCCTGTTCAGACTTAGAAGAAGTGCTCGGTCATGAAGAGATCAATGCCATAGTCGTAGCCACACCGGCTGAAACCCATTTTGTTTTAGCGCATAAAGCGCTTTTAGCAGGGAAACATGTATTTGTGGAAAAGCCCTTGTCATTAAATGAAAAAGAAGGACAGGACTTAGTGAAACTGGCCAAAAGAAACGAATTGATTCTGATGGTCGGACATATTCTTCAGTATCATCCGGCAGTCATCAAATTAAAAGAACTCATCAATACCGGAGCGTTGGGTAAAATCCAGTACCTTTATTCCAATCGGCTTAATATTGGCAAAATCCGGAATGAAGAAAATATCCTTTGGAGCTTTGCGCCCCACGACATTTCCGTGATCCTTATGCTGCTCGGGGAAATGCCAGAATCTGTCTATGCAACAGGTGGCAGCTACCTGCAACGAAAAATTCCTGATACGACTTTGACGACGATGGATTTTCCAAGCGGTGTCAAGGCGCACATTTTTGTTTCCTGGTTGCACCCGTATAAAGAACAAAAACTTGTTGTAGTGGGAGACAAAAAAATGGCTGTCTTCGATGATTTAAGCCAAGAAAAGTTGGTGTTCTATCCCCATAGGATCAATTGGTTGGATCGTATCCCTGTTGCATCTAAAGAAGCGGCGGAAGTCGTTTCTATTCATATGGAAGAACCCCTCAAGCTGGAGTGCCAACACTTTTTGGAGTGCATAGAAAACAAACAACAACCCCGAACTGATGGTCAAGAAGGTCTTCGGGTGTTGAAGATTTTACAAGCATCTCAGGCATCACTGGACGATAACGGATGTAATATTTATATCGATCCCGCCTGCCATTGCAAGGCACGAGCGGGCAGGTCACATTCAAAGGAAGAATTTGACCCGCCTGCCGCTGCGAGCTCGCCCGCCAGCCAAGCAAGGCGAGGCGGCCAGGGGCACGAGCGGGCAGGAAGAGAAAAAGTGATTTCTTCCGCGCCTTCCGCTATTTCCGATGCGGCTGCAAAAAACTGCTTCATTCATGAATCCTCATATCTTGACACCAGCGTGGAAATCGGCGAAAACACAAAAGTCTGGCATTTTTCCCACATCCTCTCAGGGTCTCGTATCGGCAAAAACTGTAATATCGGACAGAATGTCGTTATCGGGCCGGACGTCACTATCGGAAACGGATGTAAAATCCAGAACAATGTGTCCATATACAAAGGTGTCATCCTTGAAGATTATGTTTTTTGCGGACCATCCATGGTTTTTACCAATGTTTACAACCCCCGTTCGGAAATATCCAAAATGGATGAAATGCGCCAAACCATAGTCAAGCGTGGGGCTACCATAGGCGCCAACGCGACTATCATATGCGGCAACATCATAGGCCATTATGCCTTCATTGGTGCAGGCGCCGTTATTACAAAAGATGTTCCAGATTACGCCCTGATGGTCGGCAACCCGGCTCGGCAAATTGGTTGGTCATGCAGGTGTGGAGATCGCCTTTCGGAACAGCTTAGATGCGTATCCTGTGGTAGAAAATTTATGTCGGAGGGAAGATATATCCAAGAAATCGATACAGGATCATAAGGGAGAGAGGATGATTTCAAATTGAAAAACCCATATTCAACTATAAGCAGACGAATATTATTATTTTCAAAAGTTGATGGTGACATCAAAAGTTATACTAAAGATAGCTCATGGTTGTTTAAAAGTTCGGCTGGCATTATCACAATTCGTGTTATTTCAAGAGGACTTGCTTTTATTATCAGCCTTATTCTCGCTAGGCTTCTTGGTGCTAAAGAATATGGTATATATGTATATTCTCTTGGATGGATAGGTTTTTTATTTGTGCCTACGGTAATTGGATTTGACAGACTTTTAATTAGGGATATTTCCGTTTGCAAAACAAGATCAGATTGGTCTTTGATGCGAGGTCTGGTAAATCTTTCTCAGCGCGCAGCGATGTCTTCTTCATTCATCGTAGTAGTAGCTGCTGTATTTATAAGTATAGGATTGGGGATCAATTCTGATCCGATTTTTATGCACACCTTCTTTTTAGCGCTGATATTGATACCAATATCGGTTCTCGTTACATTAAAACAGTCTATTTTGAAAGGATTGGAAAAAGTGGTTCTGGGACACGTTCCTGAAATGTTGATAAAACCATTCTTATTACTTTTGTGTCTTTTACTTATTTATATTCTTGGCTTTAAGGAAATTTTATCGTCCAGTATGGCTGTAGCCATAACGATTTTTGCTTCACTAATATCTCTATGGACAGTCCATATCATTTTAAAAAGAGAACTTCCAAGTCAGATTCATAACTCACCTCCAGTTTACAATATGAAAGTTTGGATTAAAAGCGCCCTCCCTTTATCGTTAATCGGTGGTATGCTGGTTATCAATTCTCAGACAGATATAATTATGCTTGGTGCAATAAGAGGTCCTAAAGAGACGGGGATATATAGTATTGCAAATGCATTTTCCGGTTTGATAACTTTTGTTTTGATTTCAGTGAATGCATCTTTAGCACCTTCAATTGCTTCCCTGTATACTTCGAGGAATATGCTTAAATTACAGAATAAGATTACTTTAAGTGCAAGGCTTATTTTCTGCCTTTCTTTACCTGTTGGGATTATTATAATTTTATTTGGCAAATTTTTTCTGTCGATTTATGGAGCTGATTTTGTTATCGGGTTGAGCAGTTTAAGGATACTTTGTATCGGGCAACTTGTTAATGCCGCAGCAGGATCTGTAGGACTTTTGTTAATTATGACAGGACATGAAAGAGACTCTGCTTGGGGTATCGGCTTTGGAGCTGTATTCAATGTTGTTTTAAATTTTTTGTTAATACCTCTTTGGGGAATTGAAGGAGCTGCTATTGCAACCTCAAGTAGTATGGTTATATGGAATGTAATTCTTATATGGTTTGTTTGGAAACGGTTGGGAATATATTCTACTGCCTTAGGAAAGATTAGATGATGCATATGAATCCAATAAAGAAGCCTGATTTTTTCATTGTGGGCGCGCCAAGGTGTGGAACAACAGCTATGATCAATTATCTCGGACAACATCCTGAAATATATACTGCGAAAGAAAAAGAATCTCATCATTTTGCTACAGATCTTATTCCTTTGAAAGACCATTATCGATTGAGAGAAAATTATTTAAAATTATTTGATGATAAAAAAAATGAAAAATTAGTGGGAGAAGCTTCAGTTTTTTATTTATACTCTAAAGTAGCCGCTCGAAATTTGTATGAATTTAATAAGAATGCAAAAATAATAATCATGATTAGGAATCCCGTTGATATGATTTACTCATATCATTCAAAATTAGTATCCAATGGCGATGAAAATATTTTGGATTTCAAAAATGCACTTGAGGCTGAGGGAGATAGAAGAAAAGGAAAGCTTATTCCAAATAATATTCGATTTAAAGAAAGACTTTATTATAGTGAGGTTGTTCGTTTTAGTGAACAAATTGAAAGGTATTTTAATATATTTAATAAAGATAATGTGCATTATATAATTTATGATGACTTTAAATATGATGCTAAAAAAGAATATATAAAAACACTAACTTTTCTTAATGTTAACTCAAATTTCCAGCCCGAATTTAAAATAATCAATCAAAATATACAGATAAGAAGTCAAGCTCTTAAAGAATTCTTAGTAAGTCCACCACCATGGGTGCATCTGATTGGAAAATTAATTCTACCCTTTATGCGAAAGTTCATAAGCGGCAAATTGGCACAATTAAATACGAAATCCGTATCACGCCATCCCATGGATCCTGATCTTAAAAAGACATTAAGAGATCAATTTCTACCTGAAGTACAACGGCTTAGTATTTTATTAGGAAAAGATTTATCTTATTGGTAAAGAAAATGAGAAGTTAATTTTTTATCGGGTGATTAAATGGCAAAAGATAAACATCTTGGAACTGGTGAATATGATCAAAGCAAGTACTGGAATGCTAGAGCTAAGCATAGTAATCAAGAATACTTTGATGCAGTGTGTGTTTTCGGTGCTACAAGAGATGAAAATGAGACCGCACATAAAGTTCAAGTGTCAGCTTTAAGTAAGGCACTGAAATATATAGATCTTTATGGGGCTAAAGTGTTGGAGTATGGTTGTGGAATAGGTCGCTGGATTTCATATTTTCAACAAAAGGGTTGTATGTGGCATGGAGTTGATATTTCAGAAGAGATGTTATCTATCGCCAAAAAGGCTAATAGAAATGTCACATTGAATAAAACAGTTGAAAACCAAATCCCTTATCCTAGTAAAAGTATGGATTTTGTTTATTCTATAACTGTTGTTCATCATAATCCATATGAAGTTCAAGATAAGATTATCTCAGAAATGATTCGAGTTATCAAAAAAAGTGGGTATTTGCTTCTTCTAGAAGATCTCGGAAAGAGAGGACAGTTCAATATGTTTCCAAGAACTTTAACTTCGTGGATAAGTCTAGTCGAAAAGCATGGAATGGAATATTTGTGGCAAAGTAATTTAGGGTATTGGTTTATACGTAATTCAATGCTTGGATTTATTAAACGGCTATACTTGTTCAAGAATACAAGTGGCGATAAACAAAATATATGTGATACGGATAATATTTTTGTGCCAACTTTATTAATGAAATTAACTAATAAGGCTGATTTGATCATAGATCCTTATATCTGGGAACATGTTCCCAAAAGATTTAAAAATTCAGCAATAATGCTCTTTAAAAAATAATATACTTCAGAAAATAATGAAAGAAAATCATAATCCACTTGGGAAAACAGACTATTTATCAATTCAACATATAGAAAGATATAGGTTTGCTGCATCTATACTTTATCCCAAAAATAGAGTACTGGATATTGCTTCAGGAACAGGCTATGGTACAGCAATTCTTTCAACGAGAGGATATAATGTTATTGGCGCCGATTATGATGGCAACGCGCTAGTGAAAGCTCATGAGCTTTGGAGTTGTGATTTTGTAAGGGCAGATGCTTTGGAACTGCCATTTAATGATGCTTCATTTGATTCTGTTGTTAGTTTTGAAACCATTGAACATGTGGAAAATGGGAAACTGTTCGTTTCTGAAATTCATCGAGTACTTCGGACCGGAGGTATATTTATTTGCTCGACACCTAATAGACGATATACATCACACCCTTCATATCATGTCAAAGAATATGGTACTGAGGAATTTTTTGAATTGATTAATCGATTTTTTTCAAAATTTGATAAATATGGTCAATACTTCAAAACAAACGATAGGATAAAAGACTTATGTGAATGGCATATAAAAAATGCGTTTATAGAAACTTTATCAAAGATTCTGAATAAGACAGGAACAAAAGAAATTTTAAAAGACACTATTTTGAAATATTTTGTTGAAACCAAGAACTTAAACATTAAAAAAAACTTGGATGGAGAGTTGGCAATAGAACAAATTTTACAAAGAAAAGAGAATTCAATTTATAAAGTAAAGCCTTATAATGGGACTAAACGGCTCCGAATAATTCTTTCAGTGGCCGTAAAGGAGACATAGCGTGAGAATAGGCATTTTTTTCCCAGCGAGACTCTCGCACAGTGCTACTATCTATATTGAATATATTACGCGGGAGCTTGAGTATCTGAATATTAAAATTATTCGTTTCTCGGAAAAAGAATCTCTCCCAGATAATGTCGATCTTTATTGGGACCCTAGATCTATGGGGGGAGTACATCCTTATCTCCCTTTAAAGGAAACGAATAAACCTGTTATAGTAACTGTTCACGGTGCAGGGCCTTTTTCACTATCAGCTAGAGAATATTACACTAACTTTCGACATGCATTGTTGGGCAAGCTCTCAAGTTCCAGGAATTTATGTAAATGGAAATTTTTTAACGATCGTTTAGTAACTATTATCACAGTTTCAGAATATGCAAAAAAAGAAATTAATAAGAAATTATACATCAACAATGATAAAATTGTTCCTATTTACCATGGTATTGACCATTCATTCTTTAGATTTTCTTTAGATAAAGAAAATAATGAAAAATTTCTACTTCATATTTCTCAATATCAACCCAAAAAAAATGTGGAACGGCTTTTTCTAGCTTATAAAAATGTCTCAAGTGTAGACAAACCAAAACTGGTAGCTGTTATCCCTGATTATTGTAAACCAAGCATAAGCTCAGACATTGAAATTATAAACTCTCCAATGAATCATGAACAATTAGTCCGTCTATATAATAATGCACTTGGATTTATTTTCCCTTCTCTTCATGAAACATTTGGAATGCCAATTCTTGAAGCAATGGCTTGTGGGTGTCCTGTAATTACATCAAATGTGTGTGCTTGTCCAGAAGTCGCTGGTGATGCCGCACTGCTTGTTAATCCGCGCTCTGTTGAAGATATTACTTCTGCAATATTACGCCTTGTTAGTGATGTTGAATTAAGAAAAAGTTTGCGGGACAAAGGATTAAAGCGTTCAAAAAAATTTTCTTGGGAAAAGAGCGCCAAAGAACATTTTAAAGTTTTTAATGACGTGTTATCAAAGGCATAGGAATGACCGGCAACTTTTTGTTGGCATACCTCGTTTCAGCGGGACTTATTTATTGAAAAATCTAAGTTGCTACATAGACAATCTCAAAGGGAGTCTATATTCGTGAGAAATAATTCATTTTGTCAACCCATAATCATCATTGGCATGCATAGGTCCGGCACCAACATGGTCACTGCCATGCTTCAAGAACTTGGTTTGTTTGTTGGTAAGAAGAAAGAGGAAAACAATGAGGCATTATTTTTTCACCAGATAAACGATTGGCTTTTGAGGCAAAGCGGAGGATCTTGGGACTACCCAAAACCTGTTCATAACCTTTTAAAGAATACCGAAATTCGTATACTTGTGATAGATTATATTACCCATGTATTACAAACACCTCATGTGGCTACTTATATGGGCTGGGATAAATATATAAACTATCATACACCAGCGAATCTGAATATTCCCTGGGGATGGAAAGATCCGCGGAATACTTTTACTCTTCCAATATGGCTGGATATCTTTCCTAAATCAAAGGTCATACACATTTATCGAAATGGTATTGATGTAGCCAACAGTTTACAAATACGAACGAAAAAGGCGCTGTTCCGGTCTAAGTCACACTATCCTAAAAGAAAATGGTTATATCGAATGTTTTACAGAAAGAGAGGTTTTACTGATACATTACGCTGCTTCGAGTTAAGTGGTGGCCTTTCACTTTGGACAGATTATCTAAATGAGGCTAAAGCTCATGTGAAATCTCTCGATTCTCAGGCAATGGAAATAAAATATGAGGATTTTCTTTTCAAACCCTTTGAAACATTAAAACGGATCGCTTATTTTTGCGATTTGAATGCAAGTGATAAGGATATTGAAAGAGTAAGCGCGCTTGCAAATAAAGAACGTGCGTATGCTTACAGAGACAAACCTGAATTACAAGTCTTTGCCGAACAAATGGCCGAAAAATTAAGAGTATTTGGGTATTAAAGATCGGCGTTGCAAAAAATAGCAAAAATGGAATCGACAAAAAGAACTTAGTATGAAAATTGATATCTTATTAGCAACCTATAATGGTGAAAAGTACATCGCTGACCAGATAAGATCTATTCTTGAACAAACGTGTACAGATTGGAGAATTATTTCCAGAGATGATGGCTCATCCGACAACACTGTGAACATATTAAGGAGCTATGCAGATAGTTATAAAGAAAAGTTTCTTTTAATTGAATCCGAAAAACAAAACTTGGGCCCCTGTCAAAATTTTTCTCATTTATTGAATTTTTCTGATGCAGAATACATAATGTTCTGTGACCAGGACGATATATGGATGCCGGATAAAATACAAATTACTATAGACAAAATGCGTGACTTGGAAAAAAAATACCCTGATCATCCCATACTTGTCCATACGGACCTTAATATTGTAGATGAAAATTTGAAATTGATTTCCAATTCAATGTGGGAATACCAAGATCTAGATATTAGATTCGAAAAAGAACTTTATAAGATTGCTGTTCACAATATCGTTACAGGTTGTACGGTTATGATAAATCGTAAAGCAAAGTTATGTTCAATACCGATTCCCAAGGAAGCTGTAATGCACGATTGGTGGATAGCTATAAATGTCTGTAAATATGGAATTATATCCCACATATCTCAAAGCTCTATTCTATACAGACAGCATAGTGATAACAGACTGGGAGCAATCGAAAAAAACAAAAAAAGAAACCCAAGATTTTATTTAATGCGAGTATTAAGGATATTCCCATTTGCGAAAAATAATTATGAGAAATTTAAGATGCTAAAAAAACTTGATTTTAAACTTAAAGCAAGTTCCCTAATAAAAAACGAATTCATAATTATTTTTAAAAATTTGCTTTCGATTAATTTGGAGTGAATTTTTTATTGATGTCAAATGATTAATGAACTGCTCAGCAGCAAGCTGTGGAGTACTAAGCCCGAAGAAATAGAATAAAGAAATTATGACTAGGCTTAATAAAATTAGGATACTATTTACAAGCACATCCTACCCCGCCGATGATAATGACTGGCGTGGACGCTTTGTGGCTAACCTCCTTGAAAGCCTTAGCAATAACAATTATATCAAATTACGCGCGTGGGTTCCACCAGGCAAATTGCCTATAAATGTGACAAATGTTTCAACTGGTTCTGAAACTAGGTGGCTGAAAAGAATGATGATGAAAGGTGGAATTGCACATATTCTTCGTGATAGAGGCCCATTGGCAGCAGGCACTATTTTGCGATTGCTATTAAACTTACGCAAGATGTATAAACGTGAAATCGAGAATGATGTCGCACATATTAACTGGCTTCAAAACGCTATACCACTTTGGGGATCTTCAATCCCTGCTTTAATATCCGTGTTGGGAAGTGATTTTAAATTGCTCAAGTTACAAGGAATGACATCTTTGCTAAGAAGAGTTATTAAGCAAAGAAAATGCTTAATTGCACCCAATGCGGACTGGATGGTTCCGGCATTGAATAAATCATTCGGAGATATTGCAGAAATCAGACCTGTTCCTTATGGCGTTGATAATAAATGGTTTAACATTAAAAGAAGGCCGCAAAAAAACAAAACATTTATATGGATTGCTGTCACTCGCCTAACTGAAAAAAAAATCGGCCCGTTATTCAACTGGGGAAAAGATCTATTTGAAAAAAACAATGAACTTCATCTGTTCGGTCCAATGCAGGAAACCCTTTCTATACCGGAGTGGATTGTCTATCATGGCCCGGTAAACCCCGATGAACTCTTGACCAGATGGTTTCCCCTCTGTTCAGGGTTGATCACTCTCAGCCAGCATGACGAAGGAAGGCCCCAGGTAATACTTGAAGCGATGGCTGCCGGACTTCCGATCATTGCTTCCGATATACCCGCTCATACAGATATAATTAAGCATAAGGTTAACGGTTGGATCGTATCAGAAGCTCAAGATTTAAAAGACGCAATATCTTTTTTCAATTCTCCGGAAGCCGTCAGCCTCGCGGGGAATTCCGCTCGGTCTTGGGTGCTTAAAAATATTGGGACCTGGGATGACTGCGCCGACCGCTATATTACTGCATATCACGACCTGTTGGGGCGAAACAAATGAAAGATAAAAACATTTTACTATTAGGGGGAGGAGGATTTATCGGTACAGCCCTTGCTCGACGTCTTTGGGAGAATAAGTTTAAGGTGCATATCCTCTCAAGGCGTTTTCAAACTCATCAAATTGATTCGGATTTTATATTTTACCAGGGCACCCTGGACGACAAAAAAATACTCGAACGGGTGTTGCCGGAATGCAAGACCATCATTCACCTGGCTTCTTCCACTACTCCGGGCAGTTCCTCAAGACAACCGGCATTGGAAGCAGATCAAAATATTACCCCGACGCTTCGTTTTCTTGATATTCTTCAAAGCTACAAACATCGTCACATGATCTTCGTCTCGTCAGGGGGAACGCTTTACGGGAATCCGAAATCCATGCCCGTGGATGAAACCTATCCACTCAATCCCCTATCTTTTCACGGAGCTGGAAAGGTTGCATTAGAAACTTTTCTAAGAACTTTTTCAACCTTCCCAGAGAATACCACGACCATTGTTCGCCCATCCAATGTATATGGTCCCGGGCAACCTCTTCGTAGTGGTTTCGGAGTTATACGCACGATGCTTGAACATGTTCTTCGAGAAACTGTAATGGAAATCTGGGGAGACGGTACGTCTGTTCGAGACTTTCTTTACATCGATGATATGATATCCGCGTTGATCCGCCTGATTGATTTTCCTTATGATAATAATATTTACAATGTCGGATCGGGCATTGGATACAGCTTGAATCAACTTAAGGAAATTGTCGAATCTATCTGTGGTAAAAAGTTGTCCACAATTTATCGTCCAACTCGAAAAATAGATGTAAAAACCATCGTTTTAGACAGCTCTTTTCTTAGTAAAGCAACCAGATGGCATTCAGCGACTCCCCTTGAACAGGGAATTGAATTGACATGGAAATGGCTAAAGAACTAATAGACTCTTCTGACAATCCGATTTGCTCAATCTGCATTGCCAACTATAATGGTATGGGAATTATCGATTCCGCTTTATTGTCTGTGATGGAGCAGGATTGTGATTTTTCGATTGAGATCATCGTGCATGATGATGCATCTACCGATGGTTCCGTTGATTTTATCCGAGAAAACTTTCCTGATGTAAAACTAATTGCAAGTAAGATCAATGTCGGTTTTTGTGTAAGCAACAATCGTATGGTTTCAAAGGCTACGGGTGAATATATTCTACTGCTTAACAATGATGCCATGCTGTTACCCAACGCAATTTCCACATTGTTTAAAGAAGCTCGCCGACAAGACCCCCCCGGCATTTTGGGACTTCCTCAGTATAATTTCTTTACCGGCAAACTGATCGACAGAGGCATTTTGTTTGATCCTTTTATCAACACGGTACCAAATTTAAATATCAAGAGAACGGATGTCGGTATGGTGATAGGGGCCTGTTTCTGGATTCCCAGAGCCCTATGGAAGGAACTTGGGGGTTTTCCTGAATGGTTTCATACCTTAGGAGAGGACATGTTTCTTTGTTGCCTTGCAAGGCTCAGAGGATATCCCGTCAAAATAATCCATACCTCAGGATTTAGGCACCGCATAGGAGATAGCCTTGGGGGAGGCAAGGTCGTTGCGAATCGACTATCCACCAGCAAAAAAAGGCGGACTTTCAGCGAGCGTAACAAAAGTTTTGTGATAGCGTTGACCTACCCTACCCCATTTTTTCAGCTTATTTTTCCTTTACATTTTGTGCTATTGCTCGTCGAAGGGGTTTTGCTGTGTTTTGTAAAAAAAAATCTAAATTTGCTCAATTCGATTTACATTTCATGTATCAGATCATGGTGGCACGAACGCAAACGCCTGTATCATCTGCGCAAAAACATTCAGTCATTACGGCGCATTTCCATATCCCGTTTCTTTTCACCTTTCATCCCAATACCTTACAAGCTAATAATGCTTATAAAACACGGCGTTCCGGAAATCAAATAAGAAAAGGACAATCCCCCACGACCATATCATACTCGGTCATGTATTCTATTTTCTGATGTTGTTTGTCTTACAGAAATTTATATTGAAAAATTGTTCAATTGAACTCGGATTGTTATTCAACGGATACATAGATTTTTATTGTATTCCATATCGAACCACATCCCAAAGAAGAGCGTTTGAAGGCCGCTGATCAATGAAAAAACCAGGGCCATGGTATTTATACCGGGAATATAACCTTTGAATCCCCAAATATAAAATAGACGGATTGACAAAGGAAGACTTGCGAACAGTAGAAAAAATGAAAGCAGGTAAAAGAAGATGAGAGGATGAAAATCTTTGATGACATATTTTATAAAAAGGCGTTGCCAAAAACCTTTAACAAGAATCCAGGTGATCTTGGGTATCACTTCTATCAGTTTGATGCCTGATTTTTCTCCAACATTGTAGACCGGTCTTATATGCACATCCTTCACACGAAAATCATACTGATTCAAGTTGATCATTAAATCATTCGGCATTCCGTAGCGTTTGTATATCTTATCAAGATTTATTCTTCGAAGTGCAATCAAAGAAATTGCAGTGTAACCACTTTGAGAGTCTGCAATGTGCCAATAGCCGGATGCTATTTTTGTCATCAATGATAAAAACGAATTGCCTAAATAACGATAATGGGGAATCATGTTCCAGGCATCGCCATAGAAAAGCCGATTGCCTTTCGTATAATCCGCTTTCCCGTCAACAATAGGTCCAACTATATTGAGGAAATCTCTCGGGTCCATTTGGGCATCTCCTGCCATCACAACTGTTATTTCCATTTCCAGATCACGGGCTTCTTTGTATCCTGTGACTATGGCTCCGCCAACACCTTGGTTCACTTCATGCTCCAATAGACAAATCCGGGAATCTTCTTTTGCCATTTCTTCAACTATCTCGGCAGTACGATCAGTACTGGCGTCATTTACCACGATAACCCTGTCAACACGTTCAGGAATGGACCTAATGGTTTTAGCAATCAGTTTTTCTTCATTATAGGCAGGAACAACGACAGCGATTGTCTTTTCTTTATACACAATGGCTCCTTATTTTCCTTACTACATAATTATTCCCTTTCCAATGTCATAACTAAAGACCAATTCTAGCTTTATATCTTCTCCTCTTATAGAGAAAAACGAGCTTTTGTGTCAAGGTAATAACTTTGGTATATGCTTGGTTAAAGCGTTTCATTTACATCAGTTTTTTTATCAGTTGTTCTCCTTTGGCTTGTTTGACAAAATCGAATTAATTAACAATACTGTTGAAAGCGAGCGTGGCATAATCCTGGCGTCTATCCAGGCAAATATCGAATAATATAGATTAGCCCATTTAAAGATTGAAGAAAATATATTCATTATCACTAAATTTCGGGGTATTTTTCCTTTTTCAGACTGGAACTTTTGGATTATGGAAAAACATAAAACCGCAAAACACATTGTGACTTTTTCAAGGGGACCGAGCACCTTTTGTATGGTCATCGGTCTAAACCCGGCATCTTTTAATCGATCCAGCATCTCATTAATCTCATAACGACGGAAATGGTCTACGAAACGATCATCAATGGCAAAATAAAATTTTCTGTGGGGAAAGGTAACGATGAAATGGCCCGGTGGCTTCGTAACCCTTGCAATCTCTTTAATTGCCTGTCTATCATCCGAGAGGTGCTCAAGCACCTCTGAGCTGATGGCGTGAGAAAAAACTCCGGATTTAAACGGTAGACTCATGCCGTCTGCCACGACATAATATCCTTTTCCATATGAATGTTTAAGAAATTGTATCGCTGAAAAAGACAAATCCGAATAAATAATATCTCTGGATTTCATTATTACAGGAGATATTCCGCTTCCCACCTCTAAAATCAACTCTATATTTTCGCTTTTCAGGTTTTTTTCTACTGCCATTTTACGGAGGAGGTAATTATACAAGTAGTTTTTAAAAGACGTATATTGATTTTCTTCAAAAAAATCCTGGAATCGGTTGGCGTGGTAATGATTCATGATTGCTTTTTTTCAGGAAATAATTTGGAAGACATAAAATTCAGTTTGGCCAGACGAAATTTCATGGCGGTATTCAAACACCCAAAACCGTATTTTATGCTTCGCAATAAATTAATCGATGATGCTTCAGCAAAGTACTTTGTCGGGCAGCTCACCTCGGCGACCCGATAACTCAGCCATAAAATTTGAGACAGCATCTGATTATCAAACACAAAATCATCGGAATTGACTTCAAGGGGCAAACGTTCCAACAGCTCGCGAGAAAAGGCCCTGTATCCTGTATGGTACTCTGAAAGTTTTGCAGTAATCAGAATATTTTGAGCATATGTAAGAAAACGATTGGCGATGTATTTCCAAACCGGCATACCGCCTTTTATGGCATAACCGCCGAGAATCCGGGATCCCAGAACACAATGGTAAAGACCGTTTCCGATCATTGAGGCCATTGCCGGTATGAGTTTTGGAGTATATTGATAATCCGGGTGCACCATAATAATGATATCACCACCGGCTTCAAGCGCGAGTTTGTAGCAAGTTTTCTGGTTGCCTCCGTAACCTATATTTTTTTCATGAATGTGTAGCAAAGTATTAGGCAGTGTTTTTGCGATGGATACGGTTTCATCCAGGCTCCCATCATCGACCAAAACTACCAGGTCAACAATACCCTGAGCCATAACCTCATCATAGGTTCTGCGCAAAGTCCGTTCCGCATTGTATGCCGGCATGACAACGACCACTTTTTGATCTTTAAACATATTTAACTCTTCTCCCCCAAGCCCTCTCATTTCTATTTCAATTACCTGCCTGTTGTAAATTCATAGCCATAAAGAACACGTAAATGATAGAGGTATAGAAGTTGCTATTTGATTGACTATTTGTTTTCACTGAATACTCTAATGCGAAAATCGTTGTTTATATGATACCCGATAACGCTATCTTTTCCCACATACCAGTTCAGAGCAAACTTAAACATGGAAACCGGACGATACAGCCGCTTGAATAAGTGTTGTCCATTATCGAATGAACGAAAAAAAGTCTCTTTTAACGTATTAAACCTGAAATTCTTTATATGAATCCGTGGATAATCAACAATATTTGGATAATCGTCAAAATGCCAGGATCCACCATAGTTTGTACTGTATGCAACACACAAAAATAAAAAGAATACCAGAAAGATTGTTAAGTTCCTTTTTTGTGAATACATACCTTTCCCTTAAAAAGTTTTTATCTCTTTTTAACCAAACTGTTTAATTCGTTTGGATATGTAATTCCAAACCGACGTTCCCCCTTTAAAGCAGAGTCGGCAAACATCCGTAAATTTAAGACTCTTTTTTTTCTTTCAAACTCTGTCGATAAGGGTGTCCGGTTTGATATAATTTCAGCCGCTTTTTTAATCCAAGGACATGTTCTTCAGGGCCTAGCTGCAATGCCAGTTCAAGTGCCCTTTGAGCAGTTACAATCGCCTTGTCAAATTTTCCGGTTTCCGCATAAGCAGCTGCGAGAGCATCCAGTGCCAGGGGCTGTTGAAAGTCAGTTAGTTTACAAAGTTTTTCAGCCAGCTTAACCGCTTTTTCTCCCATACGATACTTTTTATTTATAGAAGTGGCATATATCCATGACAGATTAAACAGGGTTTGGGGTGTCTCGTTGTTTATGGTTAACGCCTCTTGATAGTTATGGATAGCCTCACTGATTTTACCCTGGTTAAATAATATTTTAGCAATGTTATAGTAGGATTTAAAGAAATCAGGATTGAATTGCAATGCCTTTCGATAGTTATAGATGGCAGCCTCGACGTCTCCTTTTCGAGCGAATGCGTTTCCAAGATTATAATATGCCTCAACATAATCAGGTTTAAAATTTAGCGCCACGTGATAATGTTTAATCGCATCATCAAGGTTCCCATTGCGTGCCAGAACGACTCCCAGGTTGTAGTGTTGACGAGATTGATGAGGAGATTTTATCACACAGTCCTTCCATAATATAACGTCATCACTCCAAACGATACTTCTTTGATATGCCCAAACAGAAAATATTATTGCCACTGCACACAGTAAAACGGCCCCTATCCATTTTGAACTGGCAAAACGATATACCAAACTCACGAATATCAGAATAATAAACATGGATGGCAAATATAGCCGATGTTCATAAATAATCTCAGCACCTATGAGAGTGGATTCGATGACCAGATTGCCCATGAACCACAGAATACAAAACGATAAAAGTCGTTCTTTTTTTGCGAGTAAAATTGCTGTTACAATCAAGCCCAAGATAGCTATTAAAGAAATTAGGGTGGTTATCGGATCTATAAAAGAATGTGAAATCGAAAAATCATGGAGCAAGTTAAGACGCATCGGATGTGGAAATATGATAAGACTGATATAATAAATTACGACCCTAAATTCAGTTAAAACTCTTTGCCATAGATTAAATTCTCTCGTATAATAAGTTGATAATATACTATTTATCGGATGGGCGCCAAGAAAAAACAACGCTATAAAACCAATTATTAATAATGAGCAAAGGAAATATTTTGAATTGCGTTTCAGCCATTTCATGCTTAGTTCCTGAAAAAAATACCATTCGTAAAGAAAAATAAAGAAAGGTAACGTTGCCGCTATTTCTTTACTGCCTAAAGAAAGTATTCCGGAAATAATACAACCCAAAAATAATATTTGCTTTTTCTTTCTCGTATTTGCAAGTCTGGATTTTACATAGAGAAGTAAAGAAAGAATATAAAACATGGCTGCCATGCAGTTCATTCTTTGAACGATATAGCTTACTGTCTGGGTTTGAAGTGGGTGAACAAGCCAGATAAAGGCGGTAAAAAATGCTATAAACAGAAGTTCGTTAAATGACGGTCTAAAAGAATATGGCGATATTGAAATGCTCGAGTTTTTAAAATTTTGAATTGAACAATTTCGTTCATCAGGCGGTGAAATTTTTTCGTACTGGAGCTTCAAATTATTGGTGTTTAACAACTCGAGGGTAAATTTAATAAGATAAAATAAAATAAATCCTGTTGTAATATGGAGAAGGATATTTACTAAATGATATCCCGCCACATCATACCTGTTAAAATAGTAGTTTAATGCAAAACTAATGTTGGCTACAGGGCGATGCCGACATGGGCTTTTGAATCCGGCTCTAATTATTCCATTTAACGAGAGTTCGTTTAAACGAATGTGGGGATTATCCTGAATATTGACAACATCATCAAAAATAAAAGGGCCCTTGATGCTGCTTGTATAGACAAATAAAGTACAAACCGCCAACAAAAATAACAACAAGAATTCTAACGTTTTTATTTTGGCAAAACAATTATCTTTCATTTTGACATTCTTTTTCGCACAATATCAAGATTGGCACGTGCTTCAGAAAAACATGGATCGATTTGAAGGGCCTTTGAGAAAAAAACGCCTGCTTCTTTAAATTTCCCCTGCTTAAACAAAATAAACCCTAATTTATTATAGGCTTGAACATAATCGGGTTTTATCTTAATAATTTCGGCATAATGCATGAATGCCTCTGCCGTCTTTCCTTGATTAAAGTAAATATTCCCCAGATTATAATGTGCCTTTAAATATTCCGGATCAATCCTAAGTGTTTCCTTATAGAGCGACAAAGCTTCCTCAAGTTTTCCTTGAGCAGACAATACATATGCAAGATTATAGTGTACATCAGCATTTTTGGTATCAGTTTGAAGTATTTCTCTGTATAGAGATATGGCTTTATCCGGCTTTGACTGTAAAAATAATACATTCGCAAGATTCATGCGCAAATGTACTTTCTGTGGATCCGTTTTAAGCGCCCGGTTCAGGTACAAAAACGCATCATGATATTTTCCGTTACCAGTCAGAGCTGTTACCAGATTATTTAGCGCATGATAGTTATTTTCATTTATTTTAACGGCATTTTCAAATAGTGTAACACTGTTCTTCCAGTGTCTTGTCTGGAAGAAGGCTCGTGTTGTTAACAATGAAAGGATGATTGCAGCTGATACACAAAGAAATGTTTTGCGATATTGCCATTGTTTTAGAATGTCCGGAACACCCCAGGCGACGATAATAAAAAAACCTATCAGGGGTATATAGGTGTATCGATCTGCCATTGCTTGGTCAGATACTTGCACCAATCCGATAACCGGCACAAGCGTGACGAAATACCAGAACAATCCAACCAGCACATAAGAATATTGCCTTGATAAATATATTGCCCCAAAAATTACACTTGTGATTAATAAGGCTGCTCCGCAAATCTGCCAGACAGAAAAAGTGTCTATGGAATATGGATAATAATACGCCAAATTATGCGGCCAGAATGTTTTTAAAACATAATCTACATAGGAAACAAGGGTATTTGCGATACGCGTTTTTAGGGACAGAACTTCTAATGGTACCATAATCCCGTCGCGTCTCTGAATGATAAATGTTAAAGTGCATTGAATAACTGCCAGGATAAAAAGAGGAATCTTTTCGACAATGAGTTGAAAATTTATTTTAGAGCCATAGTAGGTTGAACTTTCAGATTTAAGATCATAATTATTTTTCAACCGAATTCTTTTAAGCGGCCAGAAGTCGAGCAAAAGCAGCACAAACGGGAATGTCACTACCATGGGTTTGGCCAAAAGACCCAAACTAAAGAAAATAATAACCAGCAGGTAGTTCTTGAAATGGGGCGTTTTGATATAATGATAATATGCGCCAATCATCAACAGCCCAAAAAAGGTGCTTAAAACATCTTTTCGCTCTGAAACCCATGCAACTGATTCCACGTGAAGCGGATGAACTGCAAAAAGAGCCGCCACAAAAGCACTTTGCCAAAGTGCTCCGGTCATCCTAAAAAGAATGATAAATAACAACAAGGTGTTTGCGGTATGAAAAGCTACATTTGTATAGTGGTGTCCCGCTGGGTTCAATCCGTACAACTCAGAATCCAGCATATGAGAAAGCCAGGTTATCGGTTGCCAGCTCCCTGCATGTGGAGTTGTAAACGCCCAAATAACACCTTCTACACTTAAACCTTTTTGAACATATACGTTTTTAGTAACATATAAACCGTCGTCCCAATCGACAAAATCAAAAGAGCCAACCTGCCCATAGATTATAACGATCACCAGAGTTAAAAACAGGCAGAACATCAAGTTAAGTCGTTGATAAGATATATTATTAAACATAGCAACTATTCGGCAAAAAGTTTAATGTTCAACCGTTGATGAATATCGATTTAAAATTTCAATATATTTTCGCGTTTCAGCATATTTGGGATCGATCTGAATGGCTTTTAAAAAAAGCGTTTTCGCCTTGTTAAATTTTCCTTGTTGAAACAAAATAAGCCCCAATTTATTATAGGCCTGAACGGAATCCGGGTTTAATTTAATAATTTCGGCATAATGCCTGAATGCCTCTGCTGTTTTTCCTTGAATAAGATAAATATTCCCCAAATTATAATAAGCGTTTGAATATTTGGGATCAATTCTAATTGTTTCATTATAGTGATGTACAGCCTCATTTATTTTATTTTGATTAGACAATACATACGCCAAATTAAAGTGGGCATTAGCATTTTCTGAATCTATTTGAAGTATCTTTTGATATTGTGAAATGGCTTCATCAGGCTTTGACTGTAAAAATAACACATTCGCAAGATTTATGCGCGTATCTGCTATTTTTGAATTTATTTTAAGCGCCCTTTTAAAATATAAAACTGCCCTGTCATAGTCTCCTTGATTGCAAAATATCAGTCCAAGATTATTAAGTGCACCAATATAATCAGAGTCTCTTTGTAATGCTTTTAAATAATAACTAATTGCTTCATCAGTCTGGCCCTTTTTCTCGTAAATGGTTCCCATATTATATAGTGCGTTGACATAGTCCGGTTTAATTTTTAACGCGGTTTTATAATGGAATAAAGACTTATCCAAATCTATAGAACCAAAAGCTGTGCCAAGATTGTTTTCTGCTCCATAGTTGTTTTTTGTCACTTTGACATCATGTTCAAACAGTGTTATCCCATTTTTCCATGTATTTAATTGAAAAAATGATTTCGAGGACAAAGCGACCAGTAAAATTACAGCAGATATTCCCAAAAAGATTTTTTTAATTCGTCGTTCTTTAAAAAGGTCTAAGACACCCGATGAAATCTCTGATCTCTGACCTCTGACCTTTGACTTCTGATCTCTGAGTCTTTTTTTGAAAAGGTCCGAAACTCCCCATGAAACTATGATAAAAATCCCGATCAAAGGTATATATGTGTATCTGTCTGCCATGGCCTGGTCACCCACTTGCACCAGTCCAATCACCGGTACAAGGGTGCCGAGATACCAAAGTAGTCCGACCAAAATATATGGATATTTCATTGCTGTTCGCAGAGCCCAATAACAAGCAGCAACGATCAGCAAAGCCCCCCCGGCGATCTGCCACAAGGGGAGACTGTTTCCCGGATGCGGATAAAAAACCGCTAGTTTATGGGGCCAGATCGCTTTTAAAACATAGCTGACGTATGAAACAACGGCATTTGCAATACGGTATTTCATCGGCAAAGCCCATATAGCCTTTACCGCGCCTCCACTTTTTTGAGCAAAAAAAGTAACGATACACGATATAACAACCGGAATAAAAATCGGTATCTTTTCTAAAATAACCCGATAGTTTCTTCTAATGGCATTACTGTATTTCTTTTCTGGTTTTAAATGAAAATCGCGCTGAAGTTGAAATCTATTAAGCGGCCAGAAGTCCAGCAGAATCAAAACAAATGGGATTGTCACGAGCATAGGTTTAGCCATAAGACTGAGGCTTAACAAAACAATTACTAGTATGTAATATTTGACCGACGATTTTTTAACAAAACGGTAATAAGCGGCGATGCTCAGCAGTCCGAAAAAGGTGCTTAAAACGTCTTTGCGCTCCGAAATCCATGCCACAGATTCCACATGAAGCGGGTGTATAGCAAAAAGAGCCGCCACAAAAGCACTTTGCCAAAGTGCTCCGGTCATCTTAAAAAGAATGATAAATAACAACAAGGTGTTTGCAATGTGAAACTCGACATTGGTCCAGTGGTGCCCGGCAGGATTCATTCCATACATCTCGCAATCCAGCATATGAGAAAACCAGGTCAATGGATGCCAGTTCCCTGCATGTGAAGTTGTAAAAGCCCAAATAAAACTTTCTACACTTAAACCTTTTTGAACATAGTGATTTTGGGTGACATACAATTCATCGTCGTATCCGACAAAATCAAATTTTTGAACCTTTATATAGACGACAACAATGCCGATGATTAAACATAGCGCTACGAAAAGAACAGTGCGATAATCATTTTTGGCATTGGTCATATCAGCCGATCCTTTTTCTATACGATGCTTGATGATAGGGCATTTTGTTCTGATATAATTTCAGTCTCTGCTCTAGACCTTGAGCAAGCGCTCCGGGACCTTGCACCAAAGCCATTTTATGCGCTCTTT
>Ga0210064_1000359_pt1 | contig 22163 bp, 13 predicted proteins | sample Muzzi_CordC_D2_FD_185531 | JGI IMG/M metagenome (GOLD analysis project Ga0210064, IMG submission 185531) | Wetland microbial communities from San Francisco Bay, California, USA, that impact long-term carbon sequestration - Muzzi_CordC_D2 (SPAdes) | ecosystem: Environmental > Aquatic > Marine >...
GTTTTTTGACAACACCTCTTAAGGGGTCAATTTCGGAAATCGATTCTAACTCGTCTCCAAAAAATTCAATACGAAGCGCATTGTCTTCTTCATAAGACGGAAAAATTTCCACCCGATCTCCCCTGACCCTAAAAATTCCTCTATAAAAATCCACATCGTTTCTTTCGTAATGCATGGCCACCAGTTCCGCAAGGAATCTATCCCGTTCGAGCACCATATTTTTTTCCAGGTCAACACGCATGGCCAAATACTCTTCAGGGGCGCCGAGACCGAATATGCACGATACGCTTGCCACTACAATCACATCCCGGCGGGACAATACCGATCGTGTGGCGGAATGGCGAAGCTTGTCGATCATTTCATTAATGGAAGAGTCTTTTTGAATATACGTGTCACTTGTAGGGATATATGCTTCGGGCTGGTAGTAATCATAGTAGCTCACAAAATATTCCACGGCATTTTCAGGAAAGAGATTCCTGAATTCACTATAAAGCTGTGCGGCAAGGGTTTTATTCGGAGCGATGACCAGAACCGGTTTTCCGATGTTTGCCATGACATGTGCCATTGTAAATGTTTTTCCTGAACCGGTGACACCCAAAAGAACGTTGTGCTTCTTGCCGGATTGGATCCTTTTGCTTAAGGCTTGAATGGCGCCTGTTTGATCGCCTTTTGGGGTAAAATCTGAAACTAACTTAAAGGAAGGCATGATGTTAGGTATGATAGTTTTATTATTCTTTCTTAGCTTGCCCTGTTAAATATTGATGAACCAGGATCGATTATTGTTAAAAAAATCCATTGAACATTATAAGAAGCGAAATTTAGAACCATTTAACAGGGTGAAATTTGGTGCCTTAGTGGCAGATATGAATTCATTAATTATTGATCTTCCAAACCGTCTCTTCAGACCGGTCTTCCAGAATAACATCCATGTCAGCAAGCTGATCTCTGATCTGATCGGCCTTTTTCCAATCCTTAGCCTTTCTGGCAGCATTTCTTTCTTCAACCATCTCTGCAATCATGGTGGGATCAACGGATTTTTGTTCGAGGACTTGTTTTTGTTTTTTCTCAAAATAATCAGCGGGTGTCTCAAGTAGTATCCCGAGAATGTTGCCGGTTCTCTGAATGTCAGCCAGTGCGTCTTGTATGTTTTTCTTAATGGGGTCTAAAAAAAGCTTTCCAAAATTGATGTTTTCATCATATTGATCCAGCATACGATTGACCGTGCGAACCGTATCAAAAATAATGCCGATGCCGCGTGCTGAATTGAAATCGTCGTTCATTGCCTCGCAAAATTGCTGCCAGCAATTACCAGATTCAATGTCCTGAGTTGACTCGATCCCCATTGTGTTATCCACCCGCAAAAGAAGTGCATACATTTTATCAAGTCCTTTGCGGGCTTCTTCCATAGCCATCTCTGTGAAGTCGATTGGGCTGCGGTAATGATTTGAAAGAAGAAAAAGACGTACAACTTCCGGGTGATAGGTTTTCAGCACATCTTTTATCATCAAAAAATTGCCCAGCGATTTTGACATTTTTTCCTGATTTATATTTACAAATCCGTTGTGGATCCAGTATTTAACAAACGGCTTTCCGGAAATGCTTTCCGACTGTGCGATTTCATTTTCATGATGTGGAAAGCACAGATCTTTGCCGCCGCCATGAATGTCAAAGGTTACCCCCAGATATTCGCTGCTCATGACCGAACACTCTATGTGCCACCCGGGCCTTCCCTTACCCCATGGGCTTTCCCAAAACGGTTCTCCGGGTTTGGCGGATTTCCATAAGACAAAATCAAAAGGGTTGTTCTTTTTTTCGTTGATATCGATTCTGGCGCCGGCTTCCATTTCATCCAGTTTGCGGCCGGAAAGCTTCCCGTATTTCTCGAATTTTTCAACAGAAAAAAACACATCACCTTCAACTTGGTATGCAAATCCCCCTTTTACCAACTTTTCTATGAATTGAATGATTTGTGCGATGTGATCGGTAGCTTTAGGTTCTATGGTCGCCCGCTCAACGTTCAGGGCATCCATATCTTCATAAAATTCTTTGATGAATCTTTCAGCGACTGTTGTTGAATCAATACCGAGTTGATTTGCCTTGTCGATGATTTTATCATCTACATCTGTGAAATTTCTGACATAGAGCACATCATAACCTATTGCTTTCAGATATCGGGCGATAACATCAAAAACAACTACGGACCTTGCATGTCCAATATGGCATGAATCATAAACCGTGGGACCGCAAACGTACATTCGAACTTTTCCGGGGGCTATAGGCTTAAAAGCCTCTTTTTTTCTATGCAATGTATTAAAAACGCGAAGTGACATTGTTTTCTATCCGTATTTCTTGTTTAACTTGAGGTTACGGCTTCGAGTTGGGATTTTACTCAATAAGTGCGATGCATAAAGCGGCAATACCTTCTCCCTTCCCAATCATCCCAAGAGTTTCTAATGTCGTCGCCTTAACATTAACACACTCCGGTTCAATTTCAATTGTTCTTGCAATATTTTTTTGAATTGTTACTCTAAATGGCGTAATTTTAGGTTCTTCGGCCATAATGGTTGAATCTAAATTGATGACCGTAAAGCCTTTGTCTTTCAATAAGTTATAGGTTTCTGACAGAATTATCATGCTTGAGATACCTTTTAACTTTGGATCGGTATCCGGAAAATGCAAACCAATATCACCCAAACCGGCGGCCCCTAACAGTGCGTCGCACACGGCATGGATAAGGACATCTGCATCAGAATGCCCTAACAGACCTTTTTTAAAAGGAATGGTTACACCACCCAATATCAGCTTGCGCCCTTCAACCAATCGATGAACGTCATATCCTATACCGATTCGCATTTTCCCACCCAAATTTTTATGATAACCCTATTGAAAATCGTTCATATATCATATAATAAATAGCACAAAAATATAAATTTATGCAAAGCCTATAAAAAATATATGCCATGCCGATTCGAATGATTGCACAAGAACTTTACCGGTTGATCCAGGAAGTGGAAAGCTTGGAGAAAAAACTAAAAAGTGTTCCCTTTGAAAAACAAGCTAAAATCAAAGATCAGCTTCGCAAAACAAAGGCCGAGAGGGATCGTATGCATGCGATTCTTGAAGGCAAAAAAGATTATGTTTGAGTAATTGTTGAGAAGATAGGGATATTGTGATACTTAACCGTTATGATCTCACAATTTGTTAAATATTCAACCCCGAAAAATATTAAATACAGATTTGATTTTGAAATCGGGTATCTTTCAAAAAGCCCTTGTAAAGAGTGTGCACATAGAAGAGATTTTCCCGGGTGTGAAGACGATTGTCAAATTTTGGACAAGATACACACTGTTTTATCCGAGGTTGTCTCCTGTTCGAGACGAAGTTAGCTCGATTGTAACGCTTTAGCCTTTTGAAAATATAATTATACCGGAGCTCTTCTCTTGTTGAGAGTACCTGAAAACGAATACCAATTAAATTAGGGGTCGGGGAGTTTTTCTAAACAACCGCTCCATGGATAATCTTTTTATAAACCGCATGAACTCGTGGCAAGAGATCGTAAAGAAAAAACAGGAAACTATCTTTTAAATATCAATAGCTTCTCTGTATCATTTTAAAATTATTTTAAAGACACGATTTCGGTATGAGCCTGTTTTTTCCAACGATCCCTAAGCCGCTCAGACAGCATCCGATTTATAAAAAGATCATCCATTCCGCTATATTCAAGGAGTTAGGAGGAAAACTCCCCGACTCCTCAAATAAATCGATTTGTTTCAAAGGACGATTCGATTACGTTCTATCATCTTTTGGAGGACCGCATGACCAAACTTAAACACAATGAAAATCCCACCTGGAATCGATTGATGCAACGCGCTGATATCATGAATCTTCCTGAAAACCATTTAAAACACCTGCTTTCAGACAACAGACGTCTTGAAAAATTCTCTTTAAAAGCTGCCGGCATTTTCTATGATTTTTCCCGCCAGAGACTCGATGAAAAAACCATGGATCTCTTGATCGAATTGGCTGAGATTAGACAGCTAAAGCAACGGTTTGTTGAAATGGTCAGTGGTGAAAAAGTCAATGTTACGGAAAATCGGCCGGCGCTTCACACAGCGGCAAGAAATTTTTCCAATGATCCTGTTTTGGTCGACGGTAAAGATGTCATGCCTTCAATATGTAAAGTTCGAGACGATATTAAAACATTCGTTTCATCCATTCATGAGGGGAAAACCACCGGATCCACTGGAAAACCGTTCAATACCGTGGTCGTTATCGGAATCGGCGGCTCATACCTTGGCACCGAATTCGTGGCCAATGCGCTCCATTTTCTGGCGGACAAAAATATTGAAATGATGTTTCTTTCCAACGTCGACATCCACAACTTCGGGAAGATTGCCTCTATCATTGATGTTGAACGAACCCTTTGGATTGTCATTTCAAAAAGTTATACCACGGCAGAAACCATGGCCAATACGAATCAGGTCCTCGCTTTTATTGAAAAAAAAGGTCTTGATCCCGCCAAACATATTGTAACGGTGACCAGCAAAGGATCTCCCGGCGATGACCCCGCTAACCCGGTCCTTTCCTCATTCCATATGTTTGATTTCATAGGGGGAAGATACAGTGTTACCTCTGCCGTAGGCGGGGTACCGCTAAGTCTTTATCTTGGGTATGACCGGTTTGAACGGTTTTTAAAAGGCGCTGAAGAAATGGATTTGCATGCCCGCCATGCAACGGAAAAGAAAAATATTCCGCTCATGGCGGCTTTAATTTCGGTTTGGAACAACAATTTCTTGGGTTATCCGGCACAAGCCATTATCCCCTATGCGTCACCGCTTTCCAAACTCGCGGCCCATATCCAACAACTTAGTATGGAAAGCAATGGCAAATCCGTCACCAAGGACGGTAACCTACTGGATGAACCAACAGGGGGTATCATTTTTGGAGAACCGGGCACCAATGCGCAACATTCATTCTTTCAGCTGGCGCATCAGGGAAGGCCTTTTCCCATAGATTTTATCGGTGTCATTGATCCTCATTATAAACAGTATCAAAACCAATCAAAAGGGGTGACCAACCATCAAGAACTCTGGTCAAATCTCATTGCACAGCCTACCGCCCTTGCCCAAGGAAAGGAAGACGAAAATCCTGCAAAAATTTTTTCAGGAAACCGGCCGTCATCAACCATTCTTTTAAATGATCTCTCTCCTGAAAACATAGGTCGCCTTCTTGCCTTTTATGAAGCCAAAACGGTTTTTGAAGCCTTTATCTGGGGCATAAATCCCTTTGATCAATTCGGCGTGGAGCTGGGCAAAATTCTGGCCACTGATATTCGAAAAGAAATGGCCATGAAAAATCAAGACATGTCGCATACTTTCGATAAAGTCGATCCCATCACCAAATTTTATCTGGACACTCTTTTTTCTTAAAGTAACTTCAAAATTAAGGTTTTACACATCCCAAAATATTGGGTCACGCTGCGATGTAATGATTCATATCGCCTTTTTTGAAAATATATGGCGATGGACCGACCGTCTATATCAAAATTCACTTAAACTGTTTCTTCCCACAATGCATCTTTCAATCCTGAATTACGGTTAATTTTACGCAATATTGTGGTTTTGATGATTTCTTCTTTCCCCCAAATCGAAATATGGCTTTTGGCTCTGGTAATCCCTGTATATAGCAGTTCGCGGGTTAATACAGGATAATCTTGGTCCGGCAAAATAAGAAGTACCTTCTCAAACTCTGAGCCCTGACTTTTGTGAACCGTCATTGCATAAGCTGTTTCGTGTTCCGGGAGCCGATGTGGAAGAAACCGCCGGAGTTTACCGGAAATACCTGAAAAGTAAACATACAAATCTTTGGTTTTCGAATCCGGTTCAGGCATGGTGATTCCGATATCTCCATTGAAAAGCTCCAGGCTGTAATCGTTACGCGAAATCAGAACGGGTCTTCCTCTGTACCATGGATAAGTTGATAAATTATCGAGTTCGATAAGGTCGTTCCGATTTAATATTTTCTCGGTCAATCTGTTTATTTCGATAACACCCAATACACCGAATTTAACGGCACAGAGTATTCTAAATCGATTAAACAGCTCAAGCGCCTTGTGAGGATCACGGCAATTAAGATAATCTGAATACCCGTTGATGATTTCTTTTGGAAGGGCCGTTGAAAGATCGTTATGACCTGAGATTGTTTTCCAATCGATTTGATCGGGATTGCTTTTAAGGATCGAGAAAGTTTCATCAAATTTGCCGTTATTTACAGCTCGGCTGCATTTTCCAATTCCACTGGTATCCGTAAATCGATAACTCTTTTTTAGAACAACCATGCAGTCATAAAGGCCTGACTTTGCTTTTAGTTTCTTGCTCGAGATTTCCATTTTACTCTGAGTTATTTCTTCAAACTGTCTGTAAAAACATTCCGAAAACAAGTGAATATTGTCCCGGTCACAGATATCTGCCATCACAAAACCTGCTTCCACTGAAGCAAGTTGATCCCTGTCTCCAATGAGTATGATTCTTGCGTCATTCTTCACAGCTGAAAGGAGTTTTGCCATCAACGCAAGATCCACCATGGAAACTTCATCCACCACTACGATATCGGCAGTGAGAGGATTTTCAGCATTATGGTAAAAATATGGGGAACCAGGAATTGTTTTTAGCATTCTGTGAATCGTGTATGCTTCGGAAGGTATGGCATCGATAATATCATCGCTACAATTGAGTGTTTTTTTTGCAGCTCTAATTGATTCACCGATCCTTGCCGCCGCTTTTCCTGTGGGCGCCGCAAGTAAAATGCTGGGTTTATCTTTTGAGGATAACTCTAATAGAAGGGCAAGAATTTTTGCCGTTGTGAAAGTTTTGCCGGTTCCCGGACCTCCGGTAACGACACAAAACTTTTTAAATGCAGCGATAACCCCCGCCACTTTGTGCCAATTGAATTCATTAGTCCCATTATTTGGAAAAAGTCTTTTCAGGCTGTCCTTTAAAATGGATCTATCTATTCCCTGAATATTTTCCTTGATACGGCTTTTGATTGTATTTGAAAGTCTGTTTTCGTAATCCCAATATCTATAAAGGTAAAATCTGTTTTTTTTATCGAGTATCAAGGGACGAAATTCACCGGGTCTTCCCACTACCCGGCTTTGGCTTAAAGTTTTTAACCACTCTGAAAGTTGAGGACTTTTAAGCCTATCCTCACCATTAATATCTGAAAGGATTGGTTTTAGAGTAGTAGAATTGAGGTCAAGATACCCATCTCCTTCGCCGGTTGCACGGCTGACAAGGGCAGCTGCAATAAAAATATACGGATTGTCATTTTTATCGAGATCTGTAATAAACTTACCAAAGTGAACGTCTATTTCAGATAGATATCCTGTTTCAATTAAGCTTGTTATATTATTTATGTTCATTTAATACATTAATTAATGGACAATGCGTATAATTTAATCGTCAATTCTCAATTTTGAGCCGGTTATCCGACTTGGCTCTTTTATCCTAATATAAGTTCCTTAAGAAGAGCATCAACAAGAGTTGCATCAGGAATATCTTTGTAAACACCGAATTCCGGCCCTTTGTCCGGATCCACCCCTCTTATAAAGATGTAAAATACACCGCCAAAATGTCGTTCATAGCTAAATTCAGGTATTCTCAACTGAAGGTATTGATGAACTGCTAGGACATATAAATGATATTGCAGAATGTAAAAGTCCCTGCTCATTACACTATTCAAAACATTTTTGCCATAGTCTTCAACGTTATTTCCTAAAAAATTCGATTTCCAGTCCACCAACCAAAAACGATCCTGTTCATAAAAAACCATATCGATGTACCCCTTCATATAACCTTTGGTTAATGAAAAACTGAGCTTACCAAGCCGGTCCGGGAAATCAGCAACAAGATCGATGCCGCCATAATCAGCAAATATCTTTCTGAGTCGATTCGGCAACAAAGGCCTCAGTGGAAAATAAAACTCCATTTCATTGATCCTGTTGCGGCATTGAACGGAAGAAAGCATCAAGGTGGTTTTGTTTATACAAAGTGGTACTGAAAGAACATTGTCCACCATGGCACAGACAGGCTTCTGCCATTTGGATTCAAATCTGTATTCCTTTAATTTGTTTGATATCAATTTTATTCTTTCTTCTGCACAGTTTTCAGCAAAATCAAGATGTTCAAAAACGTCATGGAAAAATATCCCTGCCCGGGTTCCTTTTGGGAATGAAAAAATGTTATCTTTTTTATATAACTGAACATCACTTTCAGGTACGGGTGTAAACAGATCATGGTATACATCGCGATCCGGAAATTCGCTATCCATTGCCCGCTGTGATATAAGATGTGAAAAACTGGAAATCTTCCATGCGGTATCGATTATTCCGGAAAAATGTCTGCAGATCAACTCCTCCTTATTACCCTCACCTGTCAAGTATTCCATGCTTTCGCCAAGCGGTAGCGAGACAATTTCTATTGAACCTTCCGACTTGGTTGACAGCTGTTTTAAGTCTTGGAGCCAATCCTTTTCGTTTTTTTCTAAAACATCATCTCTTAAAGATGTCAGCAGATTTTCCTTTAAAATATCTTTCGGTTGCCCTTTGTAATGCAACAAATAAGCGATGGCGGAAGTTTCAGCGGTATTGAATCTACCCCATACGAGATAACATTTATGTATCGCTCGTGTTATGGCAACATAAAGCAACCTCAAATTTTCAGCAAGGCGTTCATTTTGAGCAATGGCGAGATGGGCGCCGAATTTTTTTGAACCAAGATCAAGCGTGAGAGTTTCATTTATATCTGTGTCATGAAACAGAATTTCGCGGTCTTCAATTAAAGACCCTTCCCATGCAAAGGGACAAAATACAACAGGAAACTCAAGACCTTTACTTTTGTGAATGGTGATAATTTTCACGGCCTGATCATCGCTTTCAAGACGAAGTTGATGCGTTTCGGATTCAGGGATTTCAGTGTTTCTTTGTTCTGAAAACCATTTAACCAGGCCGGTGATACCAAACTTTTTTTCAGACGATACCTGATGTAGAATTTCTGCCAAGTGGAGGTGATTGGTCAACCTTCTTTCACCGTCAGGAAAACTCAAAAGGCGCTCCCTAACCTTTTCCTCGGACATCAATAACCGAAACATCCGGATAAAGCCGTATCGAGTCCATAAGCGAAAATATTCTCTGAACCTGCTGGATTTGGCTTCCAACCAGAACGGTTCTTCGTTCATCGAATCGAGGTCCTCTCCAAAAACCCCGAGGATATCGGTCACCAACGCAGCATTAAATGCCCTTTCGTTTCCGGGTTCGGCAATACTTAACAGAATTCTTTCTATTTCCATTGCCTCATGAGTATGGAATATGTTTCCTGTATAATAGAGGACCGATGGGACACCTTTTAATGAAAGGTTCTTTTTTATTATCTGCGCCTGTCGATTTGTCCTTACAAGAACAGCAATATCTTTTGCATGAATGCCATGGGAGAGATTGTTTTTATTTTCCAAGATGAGCCGGGATATTTCATCCGCAACCACCCTTGCGATGAGCGGTACTGCCTCGGTTTTACTCAGTGTTTTAACCATGTTGGCATTTTTGTTTGCTCCCAAATACCATAATGTCAACGCCGGTAAAGATCTTTCGTTCATCGATTTGATTTTCTTTCCGGAAACACCCTTTTCAAATCCAATCTTATCAAAGACAAACGGTGCATTTATATTTGAGAATATGGTATTTACTGCGGTTATCAGATTGGGATTTGATCGCCAGTTTTTTATCAAGGTATATTTTGAATCTGTGTTTCGAGCAGCTTTCATATAAGAAAAAATATCTGCGCCCCGAAAACTGTATATGGATTGTTTTGGATCTCCGATCATAAAAAGTGTGCTCTTTTTTGAATCGAAAATCCGGGAAAAAATGATATACTGAAAAGAATCCGTGTCCTGAAATTCATCAACAAGAGCGGCACTGTATTTTTTCCGAATTATTTGAGCGAGCTTATTCCCACCTTTATCTTCGAGAGCATCCTTAAGCTTTATTAATAGGTCGTCATAGAATTGAATGTTGTCTTGTTTTTTCCTGACCAAAAGCTGTTCCCGAGTGAATCTGAAGCACTGGGCCTTAAAATACATCAAATATATTTCCATTTCAGATTCTAGGGAAACACTTTTGTTGAAAAGTGAATCACAAACATCAAAATATTCATGTGAAAGTGGTCGATTATTTTTCCGGGTCGAATTTTCTATTTTGGTTGCGGTAAATTTTTCAAACCCTTTAAATAAGGGAAAACCGGCAGATTTTTCATCAACAAATTTATCCATTGATGCGACCATGGATGCAACCGTCAGGTCTCTTTTTGAAACCCCCGTTTGCATTGTTGCTGTTTTCAAACTGCCATAAACTGATCCGCTAAGAGAAGAATCTTTCAACAAAGGTATCACATGGGTACGTGAGTCAGGCCAAATAGTCTGCATCCTTCTGAACATCGCTCTAAAGTCATCAATGTTTGTCAGATCAGGCTTTTCAAGCTCTGGAACAATCTTTATATCTGCTGTTCTATTTTTTGTCATAAGCCTTAAAAAATACTCTGGTCCGGATATTTTTCTTAGAAGATAACTTATAACTTCCATAGGCAAACTGTAAAATTGTTTTCTCCAAAAATCATCCACAATTTCCCGTGTTAAGCTGGTGGGATCTGCCACAAGTTCCGTGTCGAACAAACTCTGTGTTTCAAAAGCATTCTCATGGAGAATTCGTTGACAAAAACCGTGTATGGTAAATATCGCAGCATTGTCGAAGTCCATCAGCGCATCTTGAATCAATTGAATTGCTAAAGCCCGATCGCCATAATTTTTTACAATGGCTTTGACGAAGGCATTGCTCGAATTCTTTAAAAAAGCGGATTTTGCATCCAAAAGCATATTGCGGATTCTCTCTTTAAGCTCTTCAGTGGCAGCCTTGGTAAACGTTACCACCAGTATTTGATTTACCGTTAATTGTTTTTCGAGAATAAGTCTTAAAAAGAGACCGGCAATGGTATAAGTCTTACCTGTACCTGCGCTTGCCTCAATGAGATTGGTTCCTGTGAGGGGAGTGTTGATTGGATCAAATATTTTCATAGACTGGCTAAAAATCGAAAATGCCCATGTAGTTTTCAGGTGATATCTTTTTTAATTCGTCTTTAACGGTTTGTGTCACATCTAAACTTTCTATAAATTCTGAAATTGTGTTGCGATCAATATTTGAGTGGACCCTTGTCAATGCTTTCAGAGCTTCATAGGGTTCCGGATATCCTTCTCTGCGCAAAATTGTTTGAATCGCCTCAGTCACAACCGCCCAGTTTTTCTGAAGGTCATTTTGAATCGCTTCATTATTTAAAAGCAATTTGTCCAGCCCTTTTAGCAATGATTTAAATGCAATCAGAGTATGAGCCAACGGCACACCGATATTTCTGGTAACCGTGGAGTCGGTCAAGTCTCTCTGAAGCCGTGAAATCGGGAGTTTTGAGGAAAGATGCGCGAATATCGCATTTGCCACACCCAAATTTCCTTCTGAATTTTCGAAGTCAATGGGATTGACCTTGTGGGGCATGGTTGAGGATCCTACTTCATTCTCTTTGATTTTTTGCATGAAGTAATTCATTGAGATATACGACCATAAGTCTCGATCCATATCAATGAGAATGGTATTGATTCTTTTAAGGTTATCACAAAATGCGGCCAGATTATCATAATGTTCAATCTGAGTTGTCATTTTTGATCGTTCAAGGTCCAGCACTTCGTTTACAAAATAATTTCCGAATGCTATCCAGTCGATGTTTGGATAGGTAACATTATGCGCGTTGAAATTTCCCGTTGCCCCACCGAATTTTGCTGAGAATGGAATTGTTTCTAACAGGGCCTTTTGTTTGTTCAATCTCTCGACAAAAACATAAAGTTCTTTGCCCAAGCTAGTGGGCGAGGCCGGCTGGCCATGGGTTCGAGCCAACATAGGAACATGTTGCCATTGTTTTGCTTTTTCAATCAATACCGCCACAATCTGTTCCAAAACCGGTTCCAAAATATCAATCCAGGCTTCTTTTAATGAACAGGGTATCGCTGTATTGTTAATATCCTGAGATGTTAAGCCAAAATGGATAAATTCTCTGTAACGATGCAATCCAAGCCCATCAAATACTTCTTTGAGATAATATTCAACCGCTTTGACGTCATGATTGGTCACCCGTTCAATGTCTTTTATTCTTTGAGCGTCTTCATGAGAAAAGTTTTTATAGAGACGCCTCAAGTTATCAAACATACTCTTATTAACATCTGCCAGTTGAGGCAGCGGCAGATTGCATAATGCGATAAAATATTCAACCTCAACTCGGACGCGATATTTTATCAATGCCCCTTCTGAAAAATATTCTGCAAGCTTTTCAACAGCTGTTCGATAACGGCCGTCAACAGGAGAAATTGCACTTAAAGATGTAAGTTCCATGATTTTTGTTCCTATTTGAAAATAATTAAAATATGAATATTGTACAAGAAATGTAAGATAATGCGATAAACGTGTCAAGTAAATGATAATTTCGAGGGATACCCTAAAAGAAAAAAACCCGAATCTTGGATTCAAGATTCAGGAAAAAATATTTCAGCCCACGACAGCTAACGCTTCCACCCGATCTACGGTCATGGTGATGGCGCCGAAATCTTCTTCCACCTTGCCATGCAGGATATAGGGACGGTTTCGATCCAGGATGGCACAGAAGCGGCGGTAGGCCTTGGGGAAAAAGATCGTTTCAATCAGCCCGGTGTCGTCTTCAAAAGTCAGAAATTCCATGGGATCGCCATGCTTGGTATGCACAACCTTTCCAGTAATCAATAGACCGGCAATGTGAACATGACGACCGATGAAGCGATGCAAGTCCATGGCCTTGACAGTCTTTAGTTCCTTTAATATTTCGGCGTATAACATCATAGGGTGTTGATCGCACAGAAAACCCAGGGTTGCAAATTCTTGTCGCAAACGCTTTATTTTCTTCTCCGGCGGAAAAGCCGGTTTTGGCACGTCCATCCTTCCATTAAACAAAGCCCCTGCCCCGTATGGATTTGATCTGGATTTTTGCCAGCAGGCCAACTCCCACAGCAGGGCAGCGCGATCCTCTTTTGGATGAAGCAAATCAAAAGCCCCGGCGTTAACCAGAGAACGGGCTTCAAGACTGGCCGGCTGAATCCGATCAAGGAAATCAACGATGTCGCTGTAAGGTTTTTCTCTGCGTCTTGAAACAATACGTTTGCATGTTTCTGAACTTACATTTTTTACGGACGACAACCCCACTTGAATGACCCCAGCGCTACCTTTCCAAAGGATGTCGCTGTTGTTTACGCCAGGGGACAGAATTTTTACACCCATGCGGCGTGCTTCCGACACGTAAGCAAAGGTACTGTAAAAACCGCCCTGATTGCTGATGACCGCGGCCATGAATTCTGCCGGATAATGGGTCTTCAGGTAGGCTGCCTGGAAAGAGACCCGCGCATAGCTTGCACTATGAGGCTTGCAAAATGAATAACCGCTGAAACTCATCATCATTTTCCAGATGGTTATAATCTTATCGTTACCGACCCCATTTGCTTGTGCACCTGCAGTGAAACGCGCTCGATAATCGTTCAATTTTCGGATCTTATCTTTTTTGGACATGATCTTACGAAGGCCGTCAGCGTCAGCATGTGAAAATCCGGCCAGCGCCACAGCGGTTTTGGAAACATCCTCTTGATAGACCATAATTCCATAGGTTTCCTCAAGCACATCCGAAAGTAAGGGATGAATCGACTCCCATTTACCCCCACGCAGGCGACGCACGTATTCACGGATAAATTCATTGGCTGCCGGCCGTATAATACTACTGTTGATCACCAGATGTTCAAAATCGCCAACCTTTGTCTTTTTCTGTAACATGCGCATGGCGGGACTTTCGATGTAAAAGCAACCTATGGTATTCCCTTTTGCCACATTCGCCTGTGTAGCGCCATCATCTTCCGGCTCCCAGAGCTGCTCGTCAAATTCCGTTCCGTTATTCCGAAGATTTGCAACGGCATCCCGGATAACCCCCAGGCTGCGATTCCCGAGAAGATCGATTTTGACCAGTCCGCTCTCTTCGGCAGCATCTTTTTCCCACTGAATGATCGGAACACCTTTGGAAGCAAGTTCAATAGGAACATAATTGTCTATGGGTTCAGGGGTAATCACCACACCACCCGGATGGACAGAAATGTAGCGTGGAACACCCATGATGTATCGGGCTGTGCGAACAATTTCTGGCCAGGGTTCTGGAAAATCAAATCCAGAAAACTCGGGCAGTTGTTTAAGGTTCTGAAGAAAATCTTCTTTAGAGTGATCCGTTCGCCAGAACCATGGAAGACGTTTGGTAACACGGCCGATCTCTCGTTCGGTGAGTCCAAAGACTTTGGCCACCTCCCGTATCGCCATGCGCAGTCGAAAAGTGACGTGATTACAGATCAGCGCTGCGTGACCTTTATATTGGTCCAATACGGATTGTAAAACCTTGTCCCGTTCATCCCATGCGAAATCGATATCGATATCCGGTGGATCTGAACGACCAGGGTTCAGAAACCTTTCAAAATACAGATTGTGTTTGATAGGACAGACATTTGTAATTCCCAGGCTGTACGCTATCAGAGATGCCGCACCGCTTCCCCGGCCGCAAATGCGCGGGCTGCGAGACACGATATCTTGAACCACAAGAAAATATGATGAAAATTCCATCTCCCTAATGATACGAAGTTCATGTTCCAGGCGATTCACAACCGTTTCAGACAGGTCATCTCCGTACCGTTTTCTCGCCCCTTTATAAGCGGCAGTCCGCAGTGCTTGATCGACACCGTTTGATTGTATATCGATCCATGGCGGCATGACAAGCCCACGACAAGGACCGGTGAATGTCAGCTGTTCGGTAATGGCTTCGGTGGCTCGAAGTACGTCCGGCCAGATGGCAAAACGTCTGGTATACTCGGATGCCGTTGCCAGCCATGCGTCGGGCGACGTTGTATCTTCCACCGTTAATCGGGAAAGAGAGGTGTTCAAATCGATGGCCCGCAGTATCCGGTGTGTCTTGAAATCATCCGGATCTGTAAAAAAATTTCCAGGCGTGAACAGCATCGGAAGACCAAGATATCTGGATGTCTTCCGTAATCGAAAGGCAACGCCATCCGGTTTGCCTGAAACCGCCGCTGCAACCGTTAATCCGGCTTCATGCCACTGTTCTAAAAGCTCTGGGTGTTGTGTGATGATCACCAAATCTCTGGCATGGGTGAGGATAACGGATTTTAGATCAAACAACGGATCGGTATGGCGCCGGGTAAGAATACGGCAAAGATTACGGTAACCCTGATCGTTTTTCACAAGACAAACTGCTCGGTATCCGGTTTCGGAATCCGTCAATTCCGCGCCGACAATCGGAGTTATGTTCTCGCGCTTACAACTCTTTAAAAAGGACCAGAGGCCGTATAAATTGTTGGTATCCGTGATTGCAAGACGACGATAACCCCGTTTTTTTGCAGCAGCACAGATCTTCTCAGGAGAACATGTGCCCCACATCAATGAATAATAGGAATGAACGCTCAAAGGAACCATATTAAATATTTCAGGGATCAAGGTGTTTTCATTTGTTCAATCGCTCCATGGGTAATGCTTTTTTTCAAACCGTGTAAACTCGTGGCTAAAGGATCGTAAAGAAAGAACAGGGTTCAATATCAAACAATGGGTTCGAATTAGAACAAACACCTTCGTTCTACTGAAAAGTTTTGGTATGCGCCTGTTCTTTCTAACGATCCCTAAACCACTCAAACAGTACACGCTTTTCAAAAAAGATGATCCATTCCGCTCACACACACGTATTTGTATTTACAATAAAAACACCCCGACGCTTCATTTAGGTAGTGTCCATCCACAAATGAGGATATTTGTTCAAGATCAAGGCATGTTTAAAAAATAACCGCAGGCATATATGTAATATTCCGAAGATTATTTTTTGATCATAACGCAGAGATTGGACAAAAAGGCCATTTAGGGATGGACACTATTTAAGGGTTCTTCCCACGCGAACGGCATCGAATCCGTAGCGGCGGCGGATGGAATCAAGGGCAAAAATCAGATTGTCGCTCTTCCTTTTTTCTTGTTCGTGTTCGTTAAAAAGGGCCATTTGTGCCGGGGGATAAGTCAGACGATAGCAAATCAAACGCAGATGACGGATACGCACACGGCGTTTCCAAGCCCTTTCAAGCGCTGTCTTCGCAACAGCAAATAAACGAAAATCGTTGGCCGTCGGGGGGTCGGCGGTGGCCTGGCGGGTTATCCGCCTCCCGTCGGAATAGTCGAGGACAATTCTGATCCGTTTTGCCGTCAGTTGTCGTTTACGCAGGTCAATACCGGCCTTCTCGACAAGCCGATACAAGGCATCTTCCACGGATGTTGTCATGTTGGTATCGTTTCCAAACGTATGATCGACGCTAACCATGGGGTGTTCCTGTCCTACAGGTAAAACCGGCGACGGGTCAATACCACGTACGACATTGTACAGAATGTGGCCGCGATTGCCAAACATCACATACAGTTGTCCCATTGACAGATTGGCCACATGACCGGTGCGAGTCAGATTGAATTCCCGGAAACAATTCAGGTCTTCCTTTTCGATACCGGGAACAAGATGAATCGGTAAGGGTTTCAAAAAATACGCCTCCTCACCTGCCCCGACAATATATTCACCCACTGGTTTGACCATGCGTGTCGCCACTTTAGCCACCAGCTTGTTGGAAGCAACCGACCAAATCGGATCGAAGCCCATATTGATACGCATCTCCTTCCGGATGCGCCATGCGATGTCAGGCGGTGGACCGAAAAGTCTCCCTGTTCCGGTGACATCTACAAACAAGTGTCCATCATGGTCGCTTTTTTCGATCAACGGCGAATAGGGCAATGCACATTTTAAAAGTTGAACCATTGCACGTTCGTAACGGAAGGGATGAAGCGGCAGCACAACGGCATCCCGACAATAGCGAAGTGCCCGTCGAAGGCCCATTCCTTTACGGACACCATTTTGATAAGCCTCTTCACTCATATCATATACTGTTGTCCGTACTGCGGTATCATGGGCGATGATCACCGAACGTTCCTTCAGACGTCGATCCACAAGTCGCTCCACCGCCACGGCAAAATCAGCCACATTGATATGAATAATGGATCGTTCCCGCATATCAGACGACCGACAATCCCCGTTCTTTCAATAAATCAGCCATTCTTCGAGCATTCTCCGGCGCTTGAGCTCGAACATGATTGTTAAAAAAGATGACACCTTTATGCGCCCGACTGCTCATGGGTTCAATCTTGTTTTCAATCCACGCATGAAGTTCATTGTCTGAATAGCTGTAATCAAACTGAAGCTGCATATTCCCCGAACGCCAACCTTTGGCATTTCGGCCATGAAAACGCACATAAAACAGATCCGGATTGGTGACCACATCCAAAACCGGAAACAGGTTCGGCAAATCCGGTGCATCGACGCCCACCAGCGTCACCTGACGGCGTTCCAATTCCGAAAACACACGATCGCTGGCCCAGGAATGATGTCGGAACTCAATTGCCAGAGGCAAACCATGAAGCTTGTCGAGCAAAGCTGCCAGGTATTCTCGATTTGATGTTGTGCGGAGAAACGAGGGGGGAAGTTGGATCAAGACAGCGACGAGTTGTCCGGCCTGAACCAGTGGAACGATACCCTCCCTATAGAGAACCGCCTGATGGCCCCACTGCTCCTGGTCGATTTCATGAGTCAGGGTGCGTGTTAACTTGGCAGCGAACAAAAACTCCTGAGCAACTTGTTGGCGCTGGCGTTCAATAGCTTCGGCTTTGGGCATCTGATACCAGGTATAGTTGAGTTCGGTAATCGAAAAGCACCGGGCATATCGCTGTAACATCTTGCCTGATTTTATGCCAGAGGGATAAAATCCGGCATCAATCCATTCTGCATAGGAAAAGCCGCTTGTTCCCACATACAATTGGCAGGCTTTGGAATCTCGGTGTTCTTTATCGGTGATTGTTGTCATATGCTGCTCCGAACCTGAACGATTTCGGAAGAATTCCCTTTTTGGATTGATGATTGAAGGCGTCGCTTCGCTCCGGTAATTTAAATTTTCACTTTTCAACCATCTTTTTCAATTGATCTGCCTCCGACTCCTATTTCCTCTTTTCTCTTTCCTAATTTCTGTCTTCAGTCCTCTGTCCTCTGCTTTCAACCTCTGCCGGTTCAATCGACAATCCTTTGGGTCCTCTCTGAACTCCGATAACCTTACCCTGTATCAGGATCTCATTGAAATCATATCTGGCCGGCTTGTAAGCAGGATTTTCAGGACGCAGTTCAATATGTCTTTTTCTGCGAAAAAAACGCTTGACCGTTGCTTCTTCTTGATTGATAAGGGCCACAACGACTTCACCATCTTCAGCAAACTGACGCGGCTCACAAATCACCAGATCCCCATCCAAAATAGCGGCATTCCTCATCGAGTCGCCTTTTACCCTAAGCGCAAACAGATTTGGACCACGATACAAGGTTGAATCGATCACAATGCTCCCACCCCATTCCTGCTGGGCATACAACGGCAATCCAGCAGCGATATCTCCCACGATGGGCACTTCCCGCCACCGCATGATGCCTGCTGTTTCTCGGATGCGATTCAGCAAGTGGATCGTTCGGCTGTAACGACCGTCACGTTTGAGAATTCTTTTTTTCTCAAGCGCTTTTATAAGCTGAGATATCGCCGCATGGCTCACCCCCATCTCAGCAGCCGACTGCCGCAAGCTGGGCGCTTTCCCGGTTCTGACAATTTCACGCTCCAAATAGTTAAAAAATTGTTGCTGTTTTGGAGTGAGTTCTGGCTGCATGGAACAAATCTCCTTAGTTCTAACTTTCTTAATTAATTAAAAAAAATATGCCTTAAATCTGGAGCCGTGAACCTGTGACCATATACTATATTTCTGATTAACATGGCATAATGTAAATGTCAATGTAAATATTATTGTGTAGATTATGTATAGTTTTGAATGACAGACAACGTGTTTTGATTCAGTGATGAAACAGTTCGGGTACAAGACGAATATACATTATTGATAAAAGGCTGTAAAAATGTTAGGGCTTATGTCATGAGAATAGCTGTGATATCTGATATTCATGCTAACCTGGAAGCATTCAAACAGGTACTCATTGATATCGGGAAATCAAATATTGACAATACCATTTGTCTGGGTGACATCATCGGTTACGGTCCTGACCCCGAACAGGTTGTCACTATGATCAAAGATCATAATATCCCAACGGTTATGGGAAATCATGAACTGGCCGTAATCGATCAAAATTATCTATCTTTATTTAATCCCCTTGCCCGGAAATCCTTGCTAAAAACAATCGAATTGCTATCTGAAGAAACCATAAATTTCATTTCCGGATTAGAACCATTCTTGATTCGTTATGAATGCCGTTTTGTCCACGGCTTCCCACCTGATTCGGCAGCCATGTATCTTTTTCAAGTTTCAGAAGATGAACTGCTGCTAATTTTCAAACAAATGAAAGAAAGAATCTGTTTTTTAGGACATACACACCGTCTTGAAATCATCGACTTTAACGGCCAAATTGTTACCCGCGCACCGCTGACTGAGAGTATCACCAGCCTTGACAGGGATCATCAGTATATCATCAATATCGGAAGTGTGGGGCAGCCAAGAGACGGCGATAATTGTGCAAAATACATTATCTGGGATACATTGAACGATAACATCGAGGTAAAATTCATACCTTATGATATTGTTTCGGTTATCGAAAAAATTATAGCAGCCGGCCTCCCCATTGAACATGCAGTTCGTCTTTTTTGACCTGAGTCTTGCACAGACAATCTTGAAGTAATAATGGCGGTATTCCGAAGATACCAATCAGGTAAAAGGGCACTATCATCGAATCAGATATAAGTATTTAATAAAATGGTATCATTTGTAAATATTCAAGATTGTCTGTGCAAAATTCAGGTATAACTTTTGGTGGGTGTGTAAAAACAGCAAAACCATAAGAATTATCTTACACCTAAGCTGAGCGTTTCAAATTTTTGAAATGGTTAATTTAACAATATTTTTAAGGCATTCTGACCTTTTGAATTTCAATAATTTGAAACCCTGCGGGATTTCCAATTTCGTCGCATCTACTGCGTCAGATGCCGTTCCGCATAGACGACTATAGCGAAACAATATCTTCCTTGCATCTGCGGCAAACTTGAAAATCGCTCAACTTAGGTTACACAAAGCGGAGGACAATATAAATGTTAGATATTCTAACTTTAAAGACGAAAATAATCGAATTCATCAGCGTCGATATTTGGAGAATTCGACTTAAAGATATGTCTCGAACAAAACGTTTTTTTGTTAAACAACTCAGAATTCTTATTTTGGCGATCCGTGGGTTTGCTAAAGATAAATGTTCGTTAAGTGCGTCCGCACTGACTTTTTATTCCATACTTTCCATTGTTCCCGTGGTTGCCATGGCCTTTGGAATCGCCAAAGGTTTTGGGTTTCAAAAGCTTCTGGAAAAAGAGCTGTTGGAGAAATTTCATGGGCAGGAAGAAGTAATGAATCGTGTTGTTACATTTGCTCAATCACTTCTCGAAAATACAAAAGGCCACATGATCGCCAGCATCGGTGTCCTATTTCTTTTATGGACCGTGATTAAACTTTTGAGTCAAATCGAGCATTCGTTCAATGATATTTGGGAAGTAAAATACCCCCGCACTTATGGGCGAAAATTTAGCGACTATCTTTCGATCATGCTGGTCTCTCCCATACTCTTCATTCTCTCCAGCAGTGTTACGGTATTTATTACCACACAGATTACAGTGATCACCCAAAAAGTCGCACTGATAGGAATGTTCAATCCAGTCATTTTCTTCATGTTGAAATTTATACCGTATGGTTTGATATGGATCCTTTTTATATTTATATATATACTCATGCCCAATACCAAGGTTAATTTCAGTTCGGGGCTGATTGCCGGCGTTATTGCCGGAACCATATATCAAATTGCTCAATGGGCCTATATTACTTTTCAGGTGGGAATGGCGAGGTATAATGCCATATACGGAAGCTTTGCAGCACTTCCGCTGTTTTTAATATGGATTCAGTTGAGTTGGCTGATTGTTCTTTTTGGTGCGGAAATTTCATATGCGTATCAATATGTAGATACCTATGATTTTGAGCCGGACCGCCGCTCTATAAGCCCGGCATTTAAAAAATTACTCTCACTTCATATTTCACGTCTTATCATATTCACATTTTTAAAAGCCGATCCCCCCTTATCGGCTATTAACATATCGAGAACCCTTCAAATCCCGATTCGTCTGGCACAACAAATACTATATGAACTTGTTGAGGCGGGCATTTTGTCAGAAACTGAAGACAAAAAAAACGAGAAAGTGTCCTATCAACCGGCTCGCGACATCAATGCGATTACAATAAACTCTGTTATCAAAGCTTTGGAGCAAAAAGGTGTGGATAATATTCCCATTGAACAGACGGATGGATTAAACCATTTATCAGAAGCCCTGAAAACACTGAATGATGAAATTGAGAAATCTCCCGCGAACCGTCTTTTAAAAGATATTTAGTTTCTTAGTTGTAAATTTTGTGCTTTTTGTGGCAAAACTTTTTTCTTTTCGCCACCAAGGCACCAAGACACTAAGAAAGAATAGCAAAATAAAATCCTTCGTGTCTTTGTGCCTTAGTGGCAAGAATTTTTTGGTATCGGCTCATCATGGTTGTGTAGATGTCCTTTACTCGAATTCTTCGGAAAGCAAGATCGCTTCCGCCACATGGCGCATGGACTTTCGCGAGTCCATGCTTCGTTTTTGAATCCATCGAAATGCATTGTTTCCGTCCATATTTCGTCGACGCATCAAAACCTCTTTGGCCCGTTCAACAAGCTTCCGGGTCTCGAGTTCCTCCTGGATAACTTTGGTTTTGACCATCAGTTCTGTGTTGATGATGGCTGCGGCGGCCTGATTGGCCACCGTTTTTATCAGGTTTACCTCGGTCTCAGAAAAGTCATGAGGTTTGGCCGTAAAACAATTGAGCACACCGA
>Ga0210064_1000362_pt1 | contig 22116 bp, 18 predicted proteins | sample Muzzi_CordC_D2_FD_185531 | JGI IMG/M metagenome (GOLD analysis project Ga0210064, IMG submission 185531) | Wetland microbial communities from San Francisco Bay, California, USA, that impact long-term carbon sequestration - Muzzi_CordC_D2 (SPAdes) | ecosystem: Environmental > Aquatic > Marine >...
GTTGCAACGTTATTTATACCCATAGTATAAAATTGATTTGAGCCGGGCACTGTGCCCATCCACGTTGAGGTTCCCAGGAAGTCTCCTGAACCATTTAGCATTAGCAGCGAGCCTGGAGACTTAGAACCAATATAACTCATCTCGCTAGATGCAATGCTTTGACTGCCAATCTGCACAGGTGATACAACCATGCCGGGATTGCTGAAAGTTACTGTGCTGCCTGATTCAACCACGGTAGGCTCATAGATTTCCCACAGCGGATCAATGTTCCCATCGTTGAAATCATCAACAACATTTACGGGCAGGTTCCCCGTTACACTGAAGTAATCCACGCTAAACGAGTAGGTAGCTGCCCTGGCGCTGCCGGTAATGACAAGGAATGATCCAATAACTAAAATCACCAAGCCTAGTGACTGTTTTATTTGTTTCATGATTCCTTTCTCCTTCTTAGAGCTAGTCTGTATAACAGATATCAGGAAGTTTCGTTTTGTGCTTTTTTCTAGACGGCATTCAAAAGGCGCATTGACTAAAGGGTGCAACTAGCCGGCAGACAGAGTCTAAAAGCGCACCATGGGATTAATTACTTCATGACAGGATTGATATAAATTCAATTATTATTTAATCAGCCAGAACATTTGCTTTTTATCTTCGCAGCATTATAAACGATATCATCCAGTCGAAGTTCACCTCAATAAGTAAATATACTTATATAATCGGCTTGATGTGCCAATAAGAAGATCTCATCAGAGTCGATGGTAGCAGGCGAATCTGAATGTCCGACCAGTACTTTTCGGAAGTTTAAGGAAATTGTCTGAACTTCCGATTAGGGCCAGATTCCAGACCTGGCGTCATTGGCTATATTGGTGTTTGCCAAATACCAAAAATGGTGTCGTTTTCCCTCTGGACTGACCTGCAGAATGGAACAGGCAGCCTGATTTCCAGGGGAGCGGTCTTAATAGGGCAGGATCGGAGACACACGGCGGTATCATGCTCAGTCGGCTGCCCTGGTGAAATCGTAGACCTGGATTTTCTTCACCAGCGGCTTGAGGGTTTCCTCGACGAGCTTTACGTGGAGCGGGTGGGACAGATAGCCCGCCATGGCAGCCGCGTCCTGCAGGCTGACGACCAGGGCGACGTCGAAGCTGCTGTCGACGATGGATCGCTGGCTCGGCAGCATACCGCCGGCCAGCAACTGCGTTACCCCCGGTATCTCCCGGAGTACCTGGCTCTCGCTGATGATGCGTGCGCGCTGCTCCGTATTCCCCGGGTCCTGCAGCCACACGATAACGATGTGTTCGACTGCGTCAGCCCCTGCTTGTGCCGGTACACCCAAGGCGAGGCAGGCGACGAGACAGTATGCCCATGCAGCCCGAGTGGCCTGCAGCGCAGCCCGCGGCAAGTGCGTCTCCAGACGGCGGGCGGCCATGCGATTACTGCTGCAGAATCTTGCGGTGATACACCGTGTGCCCGCAGTTGGGGCATTCCGGAATATAGCCTGTTGCATGGAAACGCAGGGGGGCATTGCAGGATGTGCATTCCAGCGTACCCGGGCCGGTGATCTCGCCGGCGTTCCAGGCGGGGCCTTCCTCGATGTCCTGCTGGAACTGCAGCAGCTCCAGGCGGGTATGGTCCGCCACCCGCAACAGCACCTCCAGCAGGCGCTCCTCTACCTGATGGATATCGAAACGCAGCCAGTCGCCCAGTTCCTGGCCGGTGTCGGCCAGGTGCCTGCCGGCATCCTGCAGGTCGCGCTCCAGGTAGGTGGCGACCTTCTCGGCCTCTTCGCGGCTCAGTTCACCCAGTTCCACGGCCTTATCGCGGGCGTCGTGGATGAATTCCTGCAGCTTCGGCAGCGTGGCTTCCTCGGCCTCCTCGAATGCGGTTTTGACCCGTACCATCATGTCGTCGTAGGCGTCCAGCCATTGTTCCCGGGTGGTTTTCTTGTCACTCATGGTTCGGTCCCTTAATTCATCGCTGATACTGTAAGTTTGGACCAAAGCGGCGGCGAGGTGAAGGAAATCCGGCATCCCGTGTTGTGGGGGGTGTTGCGGCTACGGTATTCTTCCGCCTCCGGAATTTCACTGCATGCAGCCAATGGACGAGACCTACAAACCCGAAGTGGTAGAAGCCGAAGCCCGGCAGTACTGGGAGGACAACGACAGCTTTCGTGTCACCGAGGACCCGGCGCGGGAAAAGTTCTACTGCCTGTCCATGTTCCCCTATCCCAGCGGCCGGCTGCACATGGGACACGTGCGCAACTACACCATCGGCGACGTGATCAGCCGCTATCAGCGCATGCTGGGCAGGAACGTGCTGCAACCGATGGGCTGGGACGCCTTCGGCTTGCCGGCCGAGAACGCCGCCATCCAGAACCGGGTGCCGCCCGCGCAGTGGACCTATGCAAACATCGATTACATGCGCGACCAGCTGAAACAGCTGGGCTTCGGCTATGACTGGTCTCGGGAGATCGCCACCTGCGACCCGGACTACTACCGCTGGGAGCAGTGGTTCTTCACCCGCCTGTTCGACAAGGGCATCGTCTACAAGAAGACCGCAATGGTGAACTGGGACCCCGTCGACCAGACGGTCCTTGCCAACGAACAGGTGATCGACGGCCGGGGCTGGCGTTCCGGCGCCCTGGTCGAGCGCCGCGAGATCCCGCAATGGTTCCTGAAGATCACCGACTACGCCGAGCAGTTGCTGGCCGACCTGGACCAGCTGGATGGCTGGCCGGAACAGGTGCGCACCATGCAGCGCAACTGGATCGGGCGCTCGGAAGGCATCGAGATGCAGTTCGGCATCGCCGGTCGCGCAGACACCCTGCCGATCTATACAACGCGCCCCGATACCGTCATGGGGGTTACCTTTGTGGCCGTGGCGCCGGAACATCCGCTGGCGGCGGAGGCCGCGTCCGCCAATCCCGCCCTGCAGGCTTTTATCGACGCCTGCCGCAACACCCGGGTCGCCGAGGCCGATATGGCCACGCTGGAGAAGAAAGGTGTGGATACCGGCCTGCAGGCGCTGCATCCGGTTACCGGCGAGCCGGTCCCGATCTGGGCGGCCAACTTTGTGCTCATGGAATACGGCCACGGCGCGGTCATGGCGGTGCCAGCGCATGACCAGCGTGACTATGAATTCGCACAGCAGAATGCCATCCCGATCCGGCAGGTGATTCACCCCGCCAGCGACGCACAGCAGGCGGACCTGGCACAGGCCGCCTTTGTCGAGAAGGGCATTTTGCAGGATTCCGGAGACTTCTCCGGACTGACTTCGGATCAGGCATTCGACGCCATCGCCGACTGGCTGGAGCGGGCGGGCAAGGGCTCCCGCCAGGTAAATTACCGGCTGCGCGACTGGGGCGTGTCCCGGCAGCGCTATTGGGGCTGCCCGATCCCGATCATCAATTGCCCCGAATGCGGCGCTGTACCGGTCCCCGAGGCCGATCTGCCGGTGGTGCTGCCGACGGATGTTACGGTGGACGCCAGTGGTTCGCCGCTGAAGAAACTGCCGTCCTTCATCGAGACCCGCTGCCCGGGCTGCGGCGGGCAGGCCGAACGTGAGACCGATACCTTCGATACCTTTTTCGAGTCGTCCTGGTATTACGCCCGCTATGCCTGCGCCGACAGCCAGGACGGCATGCTGGATGAGCGCGCCAGGTACTGGCTGCCGGTGGACCAGTATGTCGGCGGCATCGAGCATGCCGTGCTGCACCTGCTGTATGCACGCTTCTTCAACAAGCTGCTGCGTGACGCGGGCCTGCTGGCAAATGACGAGCCTTTCACCCGCCTGCTGACGCAGGGTATGGTGCTGAAGGACGGTTCCAAGATGTCCAAATCCAGAGGCAACACGGTGGACCCGCAAAGCCTGATCGACCGCTACGGCGCCGACACCGTGCGCCTGTTCACCATGCAGGCGGCGCCCCCCGAGCAGTCCCTGGAATGGTCGGACTCGGCCGTCGAAGGCGCCTACCGGTTTCTCAAGCGGCTCTGGAAACGTGTCAGCGAGCAGGTGGCCGCCGGGCCGGCCCCTGCGCTGCAGCCGTCCGCACTCACGGATGAGCAACAGGCCCTGCGGCGCACGGTGCATGCCACCCTCGACAGGGTCACTGACGACATGGGGAGGCGCCACACCTTCAATAACGTGGTCGCGGCGAACATGGAACTGTTGAATGAACTCAACCGCTTCACGGATTCCTCGGATCAGGGGCGGGCAGTGGTGCAGGAGGCCCTGGAACTGGGAGTGCTGATGCTGTCACCCATTGTGCCGCATATATGTCACGCACTGTGGCATGCCCTCGGGCACGCCGGGGCGGTCGTGGATTGTGCCTGGCCGGCAGTCGATGCGGACGCGCTGGTGCAGGATACCGTTACCCTGATCGTACAGGTGAACGGCAAGCTGCGCGGCAAGGTGTCCGTGGCCGCGGACGCACAGGGGGACGCCATCGAGGCGGCGGTCTTGAACGAGGAAAATGTGTGCAGGCACATCGGCGGTCAGAAAGTGAAAAAGGTGATCGTGGTGCCCGGGAAACTGGTCAACGTGGTCATTTAACGACCTCTGATCAATTCATGTATCTCGTCACCGCGAGCACGATGCGCAAGGAGAAGGTGTGACCGGGAATCGGTCCCACCTTCTCCCTGTGGTCGTCGCAATGACGAATTAATCAGAGGTTCCTTGGCATGACAAACTGGCAAACAATGAGAATGGGACACAAGCCACTGCGAGGTTTTTTCGCCTGCCTGCCGGCGGTGCTGCTGTTTGCCGCGGTGGTCGCACTGTCTGCCGGTTGCGGCTTTCACCTGCGTGGCAGCGCGGCGCTGCCGCCATCCATGGCGGTCACCTTTATCAAAAGCAACGATCCTTATTCCTCACTGGTCGATGACTTCTCGGCGGCGCTGAAGATTCACGATGTCAGGGTGACCAAGGAGCGCAGCGAGGCAACGGCGGTACTGAATATTCTCGAAAACAATAACAAGATCGGGGTGCTGTCGGTCAATACTTCGGGGAAGGTGCTGGAATACGATCTCATCCAGACCGTACGGTTTTCGGTGGTCACGGCCGGCAATGAACCGTTGGTGCCCGAGCAAACGGTCACGATGAACCGCGACTATGTCTACAGCAGTACCGATGTGCTCGGCAAACAGCGCGAGGCCAAGGTCGTGCGGGCCAACCTGCAGCGCAATATCGTCAACCTGGCTATGCTGCGTATCGCCGCGGCCGCACGTCAGGGTAACTGACGGCTTGTGGAACATGCGCTGCCGCTGCCTGCATTTTCGCGGCATTCCTCCTGATGCAGCTCAAGCCTGAACAACTCGAATCCCGGCTGCGCAAGCAGCTGGACCCCGTGTATTTCATCAGCGGTGACGAGCCGTTGCGTGTGCTGGAGGCCGCGGATGCCGTGCGTAACGCGGCGCAGGCGCAGGGATACAGCGAGCGCGAGGTGATGACAGTGCAGGCGGGGTTTGACTGGGGCGCGCTGGCCTCCAGTGCCGACAGCCTGTCCCTGTTCGCCGAGCGCCGCGTGATCGACCTGCGGCTGCCGACGGGCAAGCCGGGAGACGCCGGTGCCCGGGCGCTGCGCGCCTACGCCGATCGGCCGCCGGAGGACACCCTGTTGCTGGTGACGTCTGGCAAGCTGGAACCCGCGGCGCGCAAGAGCAAATGGCTGCAGGCCTTGAATGCGGCCGGTGTCGTGGTACAAGTCTGGCCGTTGAACGTGCAGGAGTATCTTGCCTGGGTGCAGGCGCGCATGCGCCGCCGCGGGCTGGAACCCACGCGCGAGGCCGTGGCCCTGCTGGCCGAGCGCGTCGAGGGCAACCTGCTGGCCTGTGTGCAGGAAATCGACAAGCTGTATCTGCTGCAGGGCGGCGGGCCGGTGGCGGTGGCGGATGTGCTGGCACTGGTGGCCGACAACGCCCGCTACGATGTCTACGGCCTGGTCGACAGTGCGCTGGCCGGGCAGGCGGCACGCAGCGTGCGCATGCTGCATGGCCTGGATGCGGAAGGCACCCCTGCGCCGGTGGTCCTTTGGGCACTGGCCCGGGAAATTCGCCAGCTTGCCGCCATGGCGGCCGTGGTGGCCAGTGGCCGAGCGATACGGAGCGTGCTGGATCAGTACCGCGTCTGGGATAGCCGCAAGCCCGTACTGGAAGCGGCCCTGAAGCGGCTGCCGGCGGTGCAGTGCAATCAACTGCTGCGACAGTGTGCTTTCACCGACCGGGTATGCAAGGGCCAGGCCGCGGGCAACGCCTGGGGTGAACTGTTACAATTGACCCTGCAGCTGGCCGGCCGGCATACCCTGGCCGGCCCCGAAGAACTGGAGCAGGTTTCCTGACAACACCCGGATGAGTGCCAAACCCGAAGAGATGCAGCTCGATATTCACGAATACATGCGCGCGGTCGGCGAGCGTGCGCGCAGTGCCGCGCGGGCCATGGGACGCGCCAGCACCGGCATGAAGGATGCCGCCCTGACGGCCATGGCGGCTGCCATCGAGGCATCCGCCGCAACCCTGCAGGCGGAGAATGAAAAGGACCTGGAGGCGGGCAGGCAGCGCGGACTGGACGCGGCGCTGCTCGACCGGCTGGAACTGAACGCGGAGCGCATCGCCGCCATGGCGGAAGGCCTGCGCGAGATCGCGTTGCTGCCGGACCCGGTCGGCAGTATCTCCGGCATGAACTACCGTCCTTCCGGCATCCAGGTGGGGCGTATGCGCGTCCCGCTGGGCGTCATCGGGATCATTTACGAATCCCGACCCAACGTGACGGCCGATGCTGCCGGCCTGTGCCTGAAATCCGGCAATGCCGCCATCCTGCGCGGGGGTTCCGAGGCTATCCATTCCAATCAGGCCATCTCGCGCTGTATCCACCAGGGGCTCGCGGAGGCCGGCCTGCCGGCAGCGGCGGTGCAGGTGATCGAGACCACCGACCGCGAGGCGGTGGGTGAACTGGTGCGCATGCAGGAATTCGTCGACGTGATCGTGCCGCGCGGCGGCAAGTCCCTGATCGAACGCATCAGTGCCGAGGCGAAGGTGCCGGTGATCAAGCACCTGCACGGTGTCTGCCACACCTACATCGACGATATGGCCGACCTCGACAAGGCCGTGAAGGTCGCGGTTAATGCCAAGACCCAGCGCTATGGCACCTGCAATACCATGGAGACTCTGCTGGTCGCGCAGGGGATCGCTGCGCAGGTGCTGCTGCCGCTGGCGGAGGCCTATACGGCAGCCGGCGTCGAGCTGCGAGGCTGCGAGGCAACCCGTGCCATACTGCCGCAGATCAATGCCGCGACCGAAGCCGACTGGGACGAGGAATACCTGGCGCCGATCCTCGCCATCCGCGTTGTCGCGGACATTGATGCGGCCATGGATCATATCGCGCGGCACGGCTCGAACCACACCGATGCCATCGTCACGGAATCACTGACCCGTGCGCAGCGTTTCCTGCACGAGGTGGATTCGAGTTCCGTCATGGTCAATGCCTCCAGCCGTTTCGCGGACGGCTTTGAATACGGCCTCGGGGCGGAGATCGGCATCAGCACCGACAAGCTGCACGCCCGCGGGCCGGTCGGTCTTGAAGGTCTGACGACCCTGAAATACATCGTCCTGGGTGACGGTCATATTCGCACGTGACAGTTACGGCCCTGTGCCGGCACCCCCTCAACTCAGGCGTGTCCCGTCTGTCCGGCTGCGTGAGATTTGCCTGGTGATGGCATGGCGATGATCGGGATACTCGGCGGCACCTTCGACCCGGTGCATTTCGGGCACTTGCGCCCAGCGCTGGAAATCCAGCAGTATCTACGGCTGCAGGAGGTCCGCCTGGTCCCTTGCCGGATTCCCCCGCATCGACCGCAGCCACTGGCCTCTGCCTCTCAGCGTGTGGCCATGCTCGAGGCCGCCATCCGCCATCATCCGGTATTCCGCATCGACACGCGCGAGCTGGAACGGGACGGACCCTCGTGGACCCTGGATACGCTGGTTTCGCTACGCAAGGAGCTGGGCGGGCAGGGGGTGTGCCTGCTGCTCGGCATGGATGCCTTCCGCGGCCTGTCGACCTGGCATCGCTGGCACGAGCTGCTGGACTACTGCCACATGGTGGTGATGACCCGGCCCGGCACCGTGCTGCCGGACCAGGGGGAACTGGCGGATTTCATCGGCCTGCACCGGGTGCTGGATGCCGCCGCACTTGAACAGCATGCCACCGGCCTGCTGCTGTTCCATCCCGTCAGTCAGCTGGAGATCTCCGGCACCACGATCCGGGAACAGCTGGCTGCCCGCCAGGATCCGGGCTTCCTGCTGCCGGACCCGGTACTCGACATCATTTACAAAGAGGGGTTGTATGCAACAGGTAACGAGCATGAAGAATAAACAGGACACGGCAGGAAGCGAGGCACTGTCGGCCGGCGATGAATTGCTGGCAATCGTTATCGCCGCGCTGGAAGACGTCAAGGCGGTGGATGTCAGGGTCATCGATGTGCGCGACCTGACGTCCATCACCGACCGCATGGTGGTTGCCAGCGGGACCTCGACCCGGCATGTCAAGGCGCTCGCCGACAATGTCGCGCTCAAGGCGAAGCAGCGGGGCTACCCGCCGCTGGGTGTCGAGGGGGAGCAGGCCGCGGAGTGGGTGCTGCTCGACCTGGGTGACGTCGTCGTTCACGTCATGCTACCTGAGACGCGCGCATTCTATGGCCTGGAGAAGCTCTGGTCCGTGGGTGGCCGCGACACCGCAGGCGACTGACCCCGGCGATCGGGCGGCTTCCGGCGATGCGGATACATCTGGTCGCGGTCGGGACGCGCATGCCCTCATGGGTGACCACGGGGTATTCGGAATATACGCGGCGCCTGCCGCGCGAATGCAGCCTGCAACTGGTCGAGATACCGGTCAGCAAACGGCACAAATCCCTGCCGGCCGCCCGGGCAATGCAGGAAGAAGGTCAACTCATGCTGGCCGCGATACCCGCGGGCTGCCTGGTGATTGCGCTGGACGTGGCAGGCAGAGTCTGGAGTACCGAGGCGCTGGCGGAACGCCTACAGGACTGGATGGGAGGCGGGCGCGACGTGGCGCTGCTGGTCGGTGGGCCGGACGGTCTGGCGCCGGACTGCCTGGCACGTGCCGACCTGCGCTGGTCGCTGTCGGCCCTGACCTATCCGCATACGCTGGTACGCATCCTCATTGCCGAGCAGCTTTACCGGGCGTGGTCGATCAACGCCGGTCATCCCTACCACCGCGCATGACGGAATTGCTGCGCGCAATGGCTTGGACCGCGGCGTTGACGGCAATGCCATGTTTGCCGGAGTCGTTATCACATGAAACATCCACCTGACATATACCTGGCTTCAAACTCACCGCGGCGTGCGGAACTGCTGCGACAGATTGGTGTCGACTTTCGGGTGATCGCGGCTAATGTCGATGAATCTGCGGTGGCGGGGGAAACGCCCGAATCACATGTCACCCGGCTGGCGCTGGAGAAGGCCCGTGCCGGGCATTCCCCGCTGCAGGGGGAACATCGCCGCCCGGTGCTGGGTGCCGATACCATGGTCATTACCGGGGATGTCGCAATGGGCAAGCCGCGCGACCGTGAGGAGGCCATTCACATGCTGCAGTTACTCTCCGGGAGGACGCACCAGGTGCTGAGTGCCGTGGCGCTGGTGGACGAGGTCGAGGCCTTTCACCTGAGCATCAGTCAGGTGACATTCCGTACCCTGACGCGGGAAGAATGCGCGGCATACTGGGGCACGGGCGAACCGCATGACAAGGCCGGCGGCTACGCGATCCAGGGCCTGGCCGCGATGTTTGTCTCGCGGCTGGAAGGCAGTTACTCCGGGGTGATGGGATTGCCGCTGTACGAGACCGCGGAACTGCTGACCGCGGCCGGTATCCTGCTGCTTTAGCATTTGACGATGCGGACCGTAACAGGGAATAGCGGGTCTCCCGGACCCGCACGAGCTGCGGGGAAATCATGAGCGAGGAAATACTGATCAACGTGACGCCGCGGGAGACCCGCGTGGCGCTGGTCGAGAACGGCGTATTGCAGGAGATATTCATCGAGCGTGCTGCGAAACGCGGCCTGGTGGGAAATATCTATCGCGGCAAGGTCTGCCGGGTGCTTCCCGGGATGCAGGCGGCGTTCGTCGATGTCGGCCTGGAACGCGCGGCGTTCCTGCATGCCTCCGATGTCGTGCAACGCGGCGTTGATCCGGGTGGCCATGAACACGATTCCGCCACCGACATCACCCGGCTGCTGCATGAAGGCCAGGAGATCTCGGTGCAGGTCATCAAGGACCCGCTGGGAACCAAGGGCGCGCGTCTGACCACCCAGATTACCATCCCCTCGCGCTACCTGGTTTTCATCCCGGAGGTGGGCAACGTGGGCATCTCCCAGAAGATCGAGGATGAAACGGAGCGGGTACGCCTGCGCGATGTGATTTCGCTGTTCATGAGCGAGCAGGACAGCGGCGGCTTTATCGCACGTACCGCCGCCGAAGGCGCCAGCGCCGAGGCCCTGCGCGGTGACATGATGTTCCTGCGCAAGCTGTGGGATGCCATCAGCGCCAGCGAGGCGGCGGCTGCCCCGGGTTCCGTGATTTACGAGGATCTCCCGCTCAGCATCCGGGTCATGCGTGACCTGCTGGGTGACCAGGTCGAGAGGGTACGCATCGACTCGCGCGAGAGTTACCAGCGCGTGCAGGAATTCTGCAATCGCTTCATGCCCGGACTACCGGCACTGGTCGAGTACTACCCGGGCGAGCGCCCGATATTCGACATCTACGGTATCGAGGACGAAATTCACAAGGCGCTGGAACGCAAGGTGCAGCTCAAGTCGGGGGGCTATCTGATTCTCGACCAGACCGAGGCCATGACCACGGCGGACGTCAATACCGGCGGCTACGTGGGGCACCGGAACCTGGAGGAAACCATATTCAAGACCAACCTCGAGGCCGCCCAGGCGCTGGCGCGACAGCTTCGGCTGCGCAACCTCGGTGGCATCATTATCATCGATTTCATCGACATGTCGGACGATGAGCACAAGCGACAGGTGCTGCGGGCGCTGGAGAAATGCCTGGACAAGGACCATGCACGTACCCAGATCACCGAGGTGTCCTCGCTGGGCCTGGTGGAAATGACCCGCAAGCGCACGCGCGAAAGTCTGGAACATGTACTGTGCGAAACCTGTCCAACCTGCAGCGGCCGGGGGACGCTCAAAACCCCGGAGACGGTCTGCTACGAGATTTTTCGGGAAATCCTGCGGGAATCGCGCCAGTTTGATGCCCAGCAACTGCTGGTGCTGGCCTCGCAGGAGGTTGTTGACCTGCTGCTGGACGAGGAGTCGGCAAGTCTGGCGGAGCTGGAAGCCTTCATTGGCAAACCGATCAAGTTCCAGGTGGAAGCCCTCTACACCCAGGAGCAGTATGACGTTGTTCCCCTGTAGGCAACGTACGCCGTCGTTTGTGGCGGCCTGAGCAGTAAGCGATGTTGCAACGTGTTCTTCATGCCGGCTGGCTGCTGATGGTCGCAGTCCTGTTCCTGATCGCAGTCGCCTTCACGATCGTCCGACTCTGGGTACCCCAACTGGAAAAGTACCGGCATGACATCGAGCTCGCCACGAGCAGGGCGCTGCAGCATGAGGTCAGCATCGGCGACATGCGAGCCAGCTGGCGTGGCATCAACCCGGTGCTCCGGCTCAAGGATGTGGTGATTGCGGGTGACGGGGAACATCGCCTTGCCATTCGGGAAGTGCGGATCAGCCTCGACAGCAGGCGTTACCTGAGCGAGCGGGAGATCGGGTTTTCCGGAATCGATGTTCTGGGAGTCGATCTTTCCCTGATCCGGGATGCCGCTGGCCAGTTCAGCATCGAGCATTTCAGCGGGGAAGCTGCCGTGGACCTTTCCGGCCTGTTTGCCATGTCACGGCTGTCGCTGCATGACGCCGGCGTTACCCTTACAGACAGGCAAACCGGTGCATCACCGCAACGCTTTGCCGGGGTGACGCTGTCGCTGGAAAACTCGGGCTACCGGCACAGGCTGACAGGCTACTCGATGCTGCCGGATGCACTGGGTGACCGCATCGATATCCAGGCGGAGTTCTACGGGCATGCCAGCCACTTCCGGGACTGGCAGGGACGCGTCTACCTGAAGGGCCAGTCGCTTGCCCTGCCCGCCATGCTTGCGCAGCACCCCCTTGAGGGTGTCCTGATCGGTGGAGTGGGTGATGTCCGCCTGTGGGCCGATATCTCCTCGACCCGGCTTGCCGTGTTGAGCGCTGAGGTCGATATCCATGATTTTTCACTCGCGCATCGCGCTGCGGCAGACAGCCACAGGTTTGCCGCGGACAGCCTGCGTGGACAATTCGGCTTGCAGCGCACTGCGGAGGGCTGGAAGTTTGCGCTACAGAAACTCGCGATTGAATCCGCCGGGCGCAGTTGGGAAACCGCCCACCTGGCGGGCGCCGTCGGTCAGGCGCAGGACAGGAACTATCTGAATGCTGCATCTGAACTCATCAACCTGGATGGTCTCGGTGACCTGCTGCCGGCCATCCCCGGCCTGGATGCCGGTTTGCGCACGCGGCTGTCCCAGCTGCAACCCCGCGGGCTGATCCGTGATTTACAGGTCTCGCTGGAAACACAGGACGATATCACCCGGCTGCGGCGACTGGCGGCACGGTTCAGCGGTGTAGGCTGCGAGCAGTCAGGCGCCATCCCGAAAATCAACGGGCTTGACGGGGCCGTCTCCGGCACCTTTGAAGCCGGGATGCTGACGCTGAAGAGTCGCAAGGGGGGGATTGGCGATACCCGCCTGTTTCGCGGGGTGCTGCCCATTGACACTGCCGATGGGCATATCTTCTGGAATCGGACCGCGGAGCGTCTGGAACTGGCTTCCGAAGCGCTGCGGGTAACCAACCGCGACCTGGCACTGACGGCACGTTTCGCGCTGGATCTGCCGGCAGAGGGTGCGGCTGCCATCAACCTGGTGCTGGATCTGGAGCGCGCCAGCCTGGACCGGGTCAGTTACTACCTGCCCGCAAGGATGATGCCCGCGAGCGGTGTTGCGTGGCTGGACCGAAGTCTCAAGGCCGGGGTAATCACGAATGGCACGGTACGGGTCATGGGGCGGCTGGACCAGTTGCCGTTTGACCAGGGTGAAGGGGTTCTGGAGGTGCGCCTGCCGGTGACGCAGGCACGGCTGGATTTTCACCCCGGCTGGTCTGCGATTAAGGACCTCGATGCCCAGGTGGATTTTACCGGTCGTGCGATGGATGTCTCGAGCCATGCGGGCACGATTCGCAGCGCCAGGATTGAGCGGGTGTCTGCAAGGATCCAGAATCTGGCAAAGCCGGATCTGCGGATACTCGGAGACGTGCGCGGTCCGCTGGACGTCATGCTGGCTGAACTCGGCAGTAGCCCGCTGGGTGAAACCTATGGCGGACTGGTCGATCGTGCCCGCACCAGCGGTGCGGCCAGTCTCGGGCTGGATATTCGGGTGCCGCTGTGGAATCACGCGCTGCCGCTGGAAGTCTCGGGCACGATCGGTCTGGACGGCAATGGGCTCAGGCTGCCGGATGCGGACGTTGCACTGCAGTCGATCCGTGGACAGCTGGCCTTTGATAACAACGGCGTAACGGGCAAGGGATTGACGGCTCGCCTGTTTGACAAGCCGGCCCGGGTCAGGGTCTGGAACGAGTCGCGAAAATCGATCGTGCATATCCAGCTTGATGGCCCGTTCGGGCTGCTTGAACGGTTCGGTGGTGATTCCGGGGTGCTGCGCAAGGCGCTGGCGGGCAACAGCGACTGGCGCATTCTGCTGAGCGTGCGCGGCATGGCCGCACGCGGCAAACCGGCCAATATCGGGCTGACCGTTTCATCAACCCTGGCCGGTACCACGATTAAACTCCCGGCGCCGTTTGGCAAGCCAGGTGATGTGGATCGCCGGTTGTCGTTCAGCATTGACAATGTCGAGACCCGCGAGAAAGTCGTGCGGCTCTCCTATGGCGACATACTCAAGGGCCTGCTGAAGCTGGATGCCGGCAAGCAGGGACTGGAACTGCAGCAGGGAACAATCAGCGTGGGCGGCGCCGCTCCGGAATTGCCGGACAGCAAGATCCTGCTGGTTACAGGCCGGCTGGACCGGCTGGATACCACCGAATGGGCGCCGTTCCTCGGTTCAGACGCAGCCGCTCCCGTACTGCCGCTGCAGCTCGACCTGCACGTGGATGATCTGGAGGTGGCCGGCTGGCAGTTGCCTGATGTCAACATGGACATGCAGTCCGCAGGACTGTCCCGGGATATCAAGGTCCAGGGGCCGTCGATTGCCGGTGATATTCGCTTGCAGGACAGCGGCGGCCGACTGAATCGCGTGGTCATGAATCTGGACCGGCTGAAACTGCAGCCGTCCGAACCGGAGCAGTCGCGGGAGACACAGGACCCGGGACCGGCGGACATGCCTAACCTGCAGGTCACGATCCGGAATCTCGTCTACGGCAAGGCAGCCCTCGGGGCTCTGGAGATGCTGGCGGAAAAACAGCCCGATGATTCGCTGGCCATCAAGCGGCTGTCGCTGTCATCCAGGGTGCTGCAGTTGAGTCTGACGGGAGACTGGAAACAGGCCGGCGAAAAACAGCTGTCCAGCATCGACCTGGTCATCAGCGATGGCGACATGGGAAAGCTGCTCGGGTTGTTCGATTACCAGAAGAGCATCAAGGACGGCAGCCTGAAAGGCTCGATGCAGCTTGCCTGGCCCGGGGCGCCGTGGATGTTTTCACCGGAACTGGTCGAAGGCAAGGTCCGGCTGAGTATCAAGGATGGCCAGCTCGTGGACGTGGAACCGGGCGCTACCGGCCGAGTGCTCGGCTTGTTGAGTGTGAGCAGCCTGCCACGGCGCCTGACGCTGGACTTCAGCGACCTGTTTGCCCACGGGTTCAGTTTCGACACCATTGACGGCAGTTTTCTGGTCGACAGTGGCAATGCCTATACCAATGACCTGATCGTGGATGGCCCGGCTGCACGCATCGAGATTTCCGGGCGCGTGGGGCTGGCCGATAAGGACTATGACCAGCTGGTGTCGGTGACCCCCTACATCAAGTCGGGGCTGTCGCTTGCCGGGGCACTGGCCGGTGGCCCGGCGGTAGGGGCGGTCCTGATCGTCGCCGAGACCCTGCTGGAAGACAAACTGGATCCACTCAACAAACTGGCGCGCAAGCAATACACGGTAACCGGCCCATGGACAGACCCGGTGGTGACAAAGCTGGGTGCTGCTGAGACTGGCAAGGGCGCCACCTCATCAAAATTCGGCGATGAATAACCCCCCGGACGGCAGGGGCGTCCCGTAGCGGGGCCGGCAATTGTGCTATTCTCAGGTGTCCGCAAGCAGACAGGTGACATGACGCGATGACTGTTGTTGCATGTATTCAAATGGCCTCCGGTCCCAATCTCGGCGCCAACCTCCTGGAGGCAGAGCGCCTGATCGAGGAGGCTGTCAGCCAGCAGGCGCGCCTGGTGGTGCTGCCCGAGAATTTTGCCCTGATGGGCAAGACGGAAAGAGACAAGGTCGAGCTGCGGGAGAAACCCGGCAGCGGTACCATCCAGACATTCCTCGCGGAGCAGGCCGCACGCCATGGCATCTGGCTGGTCGGCGGGACCGTGCCGCTGGTTGCCGATGACGAAAACAAGGTTCGCGCGGCCTGCCTGGTCTATGACGACAAGGGCAAGCTGGTGGGACGCTATGACAAGATCCACCTGTTCGACGTGGAACTGGTCGACAGCAATGAACAGTACACCGAGTCGGAGACCATCGAACCCGGCAGCGAGGTGGTGGTGCTCGACACCCCTTTCGGGCGCATGGGACTGTCCGTCTGCTACGACCTGCGATTTCCGGAGCTGTTCCGGCAGCAGCTCGAGGCGGGCATGGAAATCATCGTGCTGCCCTCGGCCTTCACCGCGATTACCGGGCGCGCACACTGGGATGTGCTGGTGCGCGCGCGTGCTATTGAAAACCTGTGCTACGTCATCGCACCTGACCAGGGCGGATATCACCTCAACGGCCGGGAGACATTCGGCCACAGCATGATCGTGGATCCCTGGGGCACTGTCCTGAACAGTCTGGCGCGTGGCCCGGGCGTGGTCTGCGCGGACGTCGAACTGGGACGGCTCAACAGTGCGCGCCGCAACTTCCCCAGCATCCAGCACCGCCGCCTGCAGTGCCGCAACAAATGAGCGACTCGAATCTCGACATCGCGCGCCGGCACCTGCTGGTTCCGGCCGGCATCGACGAGCATGATCTGGACCGGGTGTTCGGCCAGTTGCTGGGACATGCCGTGGAGAGCGGCGACCTGTATTTCCAGTCAACCCGCTACGAGTCCTGGGTGCTGGAAGACGGCATCGTCAAGGAGGGCACCCACAGCATCGAACAGGGTGCCGGCGTGCGCGCCATCAGCGGTGACAAGACCGGATTCGCCTATTCCGACGAGATCATGCTGCCGGCATTGCTGCAGGCCTCCAGCGCCGCGCGTGCAATCGCCAGGCACGGCGATACCGGCAAGTTGCAGGCCTGGCAGGCCACGTCTGCCAATACCCTGTACCCTGCGCTGGATCCGCTGGAGCGCATGGCTGCTGAAGACAAGGTCGGCCTGCTGCGGCAACTGGATGCCGAGGCGCGCCGCCAGGATCCACGGGTGCGGGAAGTGGTCGTCAGCCTTACCGGTGTTCACGAGATCATCATGGTGGCTGTCAGTGACGGCACGCTGGCTGCGGACGTGCGGCCGCTGGTGCGCTGCAATGTCACTGTCACGGTCGAGCAGGATGGCCGGCGCGAGCAGGCCCATTGCGGCGGAGGCGGTCGCAGCGATTACAGCTTCTTCCTTGAAGAGGAACGTGCGCTGGCTTATGCGCGCGAGGCGGTCCGCCAGGCGCTGGTCAATCTCGAAGCCGTGGCCGCACCTGCCGGCACCTTACCGGTTGTGCTGGGTCCCGGCTGGCCCGGCATCCTGCTGCACGAGGCTATCGGTCACGGGCTGGAAGGCGACTTCAACCGCAAGGGCACGTCAGCCTTCGCCGGCCGGGTCGGTGAGCAGGTCGCCTCGCCGCTGTGCACAGTCGTCGATGACGGCACGCTCAGTGGCCGGCGCGGCTCGCTCAACATCGATGATGAGGGTATTCCTTCACAGAATACGGTGTTGATCGAGAAAGGTATCCTGACAGGGTATATGCAGGACCGCATGAACGCCGGCCTGATGGGCGTCAGCCCGACCGGCAACGGCCGGCGCGAGTCCTACGCGCACCTGCCCATGCCACGCATGACCAATACCTACATGCTGGCCGGCAGCCACGACCCGCAGGAAATCATCGCGTCCGTCGACCGGGGTCTGTACGCCGTCAATTTCGGCGGCGGCCAGGTGGATATTACTTCCGGCAAGTTCGTGTTCAGCGCCAGTGAGGCCTACCTGATCGAAAAGGGTAAGGTGACGCGGCCCGTCAAGGGCGCCACACTCATCGGCAACGGACCCGAAGTGCTCAAGCATGTCTCCATGCTCGGCAACGACCTGCAGCTCGACCCCGGTGTCGGCACCTGCGGAAAGGAGGGACAGAGTGTGCCCGTCGGCGTCGGTCAGCCAACCATGCTGATAGACCGCCTGACCGTCGGTGGCACGAGTGGGTGAGCCGGGCCGGATTGCATAGCGCGCGCTGTTGAAGTCAGCAAGCGGTAGCCGTTATCACCGGATAATTACAGCCCGATGAGTCCCGGTGCCGGTAATCCCCGCCCGCAACATGCCATCGTCATGGAGGTTGCAAGCCAGCCTGAACTGCGACTCAAAGCGGTGCATTACCGCAGCTGCGGCTTTTATGATTACCGGCCTGCTGCCGCTAAAGCATCCACCCAAACGGCATGGAATATACCCACTTACTTGTTTACAGATAATTGCCCATTCCGCTTCCCGGACTGACGGGTAATCAAAGGAGATGATTATGAGTTCAGGTGTCTTTGACGTGATCTTCAGTTTCGGCGCAGGGCTGGCGGTTGTTCTGGTCGTGCTGCTGAAAACCTCGATCAAGTTCGTCCCGCAGAATCGCGCCTACGTCATTGAGCGTTTCGGTAAATACCGCGCGACACTGACGGCCGGTCTGAATTTCATCGTGCCCTTTGTCGAGCGCGTTGCCTATGACCGGACCCTGAAAGAGCAGGCGGCCGACGTGCCCAGCCAGGCGGCAATCACCAAGGACAATATCGGCCTGACCGTCGATGGGGTGCTCTACATGAAGGTCCTCGATCCCTACAAGGCAAGTTATGGCGTGGAAGACTACACCTTTGCAGTCACCCAGCTTGCCCAGACCACGATGCGTTCCGAGATCGGCAAGCTCGATCTCGACAAGACCTTCGAGGAGCGGGACACGTTGAACATCGCTATCGTGAATTCCATCAACGAGGCAGCCGCACCCTGGGGGGTGCAGGTGCTGCGCTACGAGATCAAGGACATCACCCCGCCGCGCAGTGTCCTGGAGGCGATGGAGCGCCAGATGAAGGCGGAGCGCGACAAGCGTGCGCTGATCCTGGAGTCGGAAGGCGAGCGCCAGGCCGCAATTAACGTGGCGGAGGGTGAGAAACAGTCGCAGGTCCTGTCTGCCGAGGCAGACCGCGCCCAGCAGATTCTGCGGGCCGAAGGTGAGGCCCGCGCCATCGAGATGGTCGCAGAGGCCAAGGCCATGGCACTGGAAACCATTGGCAAGGCGGCGGTCACGAACCAGGGCCAGAAGGCGGTCCAGCTGGATCTGGCTACCCGCGCAATCCAGGCCAGACAGGAGATCGCGAAGCAATCGACAGTGGTGCTGATGGACGGCAAGGGCAGCGAGGCTGGCAGTGTGGTCGCGGAGGCTGTTGCCATTGTCAGCGCCATGAACCGCAGCGAGGCATTTGCCGGTAATACAGCAGGGCAGCCGCAGCCATGATCGAGTATTTCAACAGCAACCAGCATGCCTTCTGGTTCACGCTCGGGTTTGCCCTGCTGGTACTGGAGGCACTGGTGTTCGGTTTTACATCGGGTGTGGTGCTGTTTACCGGCATCGGTGCCCTGCTAACCGGTGGGTTGCTATGGGGCGAAGTGCTGCCGGCAAGCTGGCTTTACGGGGTTGCCTGCTTTGGTATCTGCTCGGGTGTCAGCGCAGCCCTGTTGTGGAAGCCGTTGCTGAATTTCCAGAACTTCGATGTGCCGGAAAAGGACAACAGCAGCGACATGATCGGTTACCGGTTCCGCCTGGAACAGGACATCTCGCTGGCACGACCGGGCAGTACGCGTTACTCGGGCGTCGACTGGCGGGTGGAAATCGATCCCGATGATGATTGCGAGACTATCACCGCAGGAACCCGTGTGGCCGTGACTTCCGTGGATGCCGGTGTATTTCGCGTCAGGAGTGCTGCCTAGCTGACCCTATACCTGCAGTACGAGCAAGGCCGGCGGGAAAGGCCGTTGCCACCAGTGAAAAGTCGTCAGGGCAGGAGCAGTTTGATGTCACGATCGATTGGTCCCGGTTTGCGAAAACAGTGGCGCCGGGCTTGCATGCTACCCGGGGGGAAGTGGCTGTTCAGCCGCATGCTTGGTCTGCGGGTTCCGTACACCGGTGGCCTGGGCGCCGTGGTGCAATCCCTGGCGCCGGGGCTTTGCCTGGTGAAACTGCATGACAGCCGCAGGCTGAGAAATCATCTGCATTCCATTCACGCCATGGCGCTGGCAAACCTGGGTGAAATGGTGACGGGCCTCGCTCTGCTGAACAGCCTGCCGGATGACACCCGTGCCATTCTGACGGGCTTCAGTATCGAGTACCTGAAAAAGGCGCGCGGAACGCTGCTGGCGCAATGTCACTGTACCGTGCCGCTGACTAATGCCACAGTCGATCTTGAGGTTGGCGCCGACATCAGGGACAGTGACGGAGCGGTGGTGGCAACGGTCATGGCCCGCTGGTACATCGTGCCGGAACCCTGACCCGGTCCCCATGGTGATTCGGGTCAGTCCCGATTGGCGCTTACTTAAGGGAAATCTCCCTTGTAAATAAATTATTGGCCACGGAATCCACGGAAAAACACGGAATATTCAACAAGTGTGTCCGTGTCTTCCGGTGGATTCCGTGGCCATTTACCAGGATTAGTCTTTAAGCAAGTGCCATTGGGGTCAGTCCCGGGTTGGCGTGACTGGCATGCTTTCTGCTGGATAGACACACACAGACGTGATTCCCGGCGGGATGGTTACGGTATGCCTCGAAATGGCGCACGGGTGCCTCCCTCTGTTACCTTCTGGTGCATGCAGATGATGAGCGACCCCCCCCAGAGTGCTGAACTGACCCCGGTCGATCCGGCTGCCGACCCGTCAGCCCGGCTGCTGCAACGTCTTGTCTACCTGTATGGCGTCGAGCGTGCGCCCGCCATTCAGCAGCGCATCCTGCGCATGCTGCAGACGCACCGGCAGTTGCGCACCCGCTCGGTCAAGCGGCCCTACTGGACCCACCGGGATATCGTACTCATCACCTACGGTGACAGCATCCATTCTCCGCACCGCACGCCGCTGCAGACCCTGCGCGCCTTTCTGAATCGCCACCTGCCGGATGCGTTCAGCATGCTGCACCTGCTGCCTATATTTCCTTACAGTTCGGACGACGGCTTTTCAGTTACGGATTTCCGCGCGGTGAACCCGGAACTAGGCACATGGGAAGACGTGGCCGCGCTGGAGAGCTGCTACGATCTCGTTATCGACCTGGTGCTGAATCACTGCTCCCGCGAGAATCTCTGGTTCATCGATTTCATCGCCGGGCAGAAACCGGCCTGCGACTACTTCATCGAAATGGAGCCAGGTGCCAATCTGGCACTGGTGACCCGGCCGCGTTCGTCGCCGCTGCTAAGCGGTGTGCGCACCCACCAGGGGCTGCGCCATGTCTGGACGACATTCAGCAATGACCAGATCGACATGGACTACAGCAACCCGGACGTGTTGCTGGAGTTCGTCGACATCCTGCTGTACTACATCCGCCGCGGTGCACGCATGGTGCGTCTGGACGCGGTGGGTTATTTGTGGAAACAGCCGGGTACCCGCTGCATCCACTTGCCGCAGACCCATGCAATCGTCAGGCTTTTTCGCGACGTGCTGGAACTGGTCGAGCCTGGCGCCCTGATCATGACCGAGACCAACGTGCCGCATTCGGAGAATATCAGCTATTTCGGCGCAGGCGACGAGGCCCATGTTATCTACCAGTTCAGCCTGCCGCCGTTGCTGCTGCACGCGCTGTACGCCGGTACCACACGCTACCTGCAGGACTGGGCCGTGGCGCTGGAAGCGACTCACGTTCCACCACACTGTACTTTCCTGAATTTCACCGCCTCGCATGACGGTGTCGGTCTGCGGCCACTCGAAGGCCTGGTGCCGAAGCCGGAGGTGGATGTCATGCTCGATGCGATGCGCGCGCGCGGTGGCTATATTTCCACGCGCAGCAACAGCGACGGGTCTGTCAGCCCCTATGAACTGAACATCAGTTATTTCGACGCCTATCGCAATCCGGACAAGGACGGGAACCGCTGGCAGATTCCGGCATTTATGGTCTCCCAGGTCGTGGCCCTGTCTTTCCGGGGGATTCCCGCGGTCTACCTGCACTGCCTTGTCGCGACGCCGAACGACACCCTGGGCGTGGAACGTACCGGCATGACGCGTTCCATCAACCGCCGCAAGTGGGACCAGGCCGAGCTCGAGGCGCTGATGGAGAATGCCGACAGCGAGACTGGCCAGGTATTCCGGAGTTATCTACGGCTGCTGCAGATTCGTCGCCGCCAGCCGGCGTTTCATCCGGAAGCCCAGCAGCGCTTGCTGACGACCGTGGATGGCGTTTTCGGCCTGGAAAGAACCGCGCTCGATGGCAGCCAGCGCATTCTTGCGCTATTCAACTTCACGGCATCCACCCAGCCCATTGCGACTTCTCTCCTGCCTGATGACCTGGATTCGTGGCAGGAACTGATCGGCGAGCACCACAGCGAACTTGCTGGATCCGAACTGCGGCTGCCGCCTTATGCGACTTTTTGGTTCAGCCAGACCGGCTCGCATCCTGCACCAGCCGGCCCTGGCTGATGTCTTACTGGTCCTGATCAGTTTCAGCGGCG
>Ga0210064_1000364_pt1 | contig 22024 bp, 17 predicted proteins | sample Muzzi_CordC_D2_FD_185531 | JGI IMG/M metagenome (GOLD analysis project Ga0210064, IMG submission 185531) | Wetland microbial communities from San Francisco Bay, California, USA, that impact long-term carbon sequestration - Muzzi_CordC_D2 (SPAdes) | ecosystem: Environmental > Aquatic > Marine >...
CCGTATGGAAGGGCCGTCGCTCAACGGATAAAAGGTACGCCGGGGATAACAGGCTTATCGCCCCCAAGAGTTCACATCGACGGGGCGGTTTGGCACCTCGATGTCGGCTCATCACATCCTGGGGCTGTAGCAGGTCCCAAGGGTTTGGCTGTTCGCCAATTAAAGTGGTACGTGAGCTGGGTTTAAAACGTCGTGAGACAGTTTGGTCCCTATCTTTCGTGGGCGCAGGATATTTGAGGGGATCTATCCCTAGTACGAGAGGACCGGGATGGACGAACCAATGGTGTTCCAGTTGTCGCGCCAGCGGCATAGCTGGGTAGCTAAGTTCGGAAAGGATAACCGCTGAAAGCATCTAAGCGGGAAACCTACCCCAAGATTAGATATCCCTTCTGCATGGAAACATGCAGAACTGAAGACCCCTTGTAGACCACAAGGTTGATAGGCCGGGTGTGTAAGTGTGGCAACATATTTAGCTTACCGGTACTAATAGGTCGTGCGGCTTGGCCACAAAATAATTCACATGATCCTTTTGAATGATCTTTTCCAATGTATGGGCTTTGTGTCTTGATACAAATTGAACGTTTCGCATAAACATTTTTCGGTGGTGATAGCGAAGAGGCAACACCCGTTCCCATCTCGAACACGGAAGTTAAGCTCTTCAGCGCCGATGGTACTGCACGGGCAGCTGTGTGGGAGAGTAGGACGCCGCCGAAATCTTTTATATAAACCCGGAATCAGTCTCTGATTCCGGGTTTTTTTTGTTTATTTGACATTTAATTATTCATTATGTAGTAAAATTGGTTTAACCTTAATCAAAAAGCAGGTGAAGCCAATGTCAAAAATTTCAAAAATTCAGGTCACCAAAGGAATTTACTGGATTGAAGTGCCGGAACTCGACCTTTACATCTTGTGCGGTTGCCCGGCAGATAGTGTCAAACATTTGATGAAACGGGGCCTGATTGTCACCCGGGAAAAAAATGGTTTTGTATTTGAAACCGGCCCGAATGCGATATTGCTGTCGGATATTTCAATTCAGAATGGTTTTTTTTCCAACCTGTCCGAATTTCCCGTACTGCATATGTACTACCGGCAAGGCATGATATTGCCCGGCCATCCCAACAATACCGGTGCCAAACCACTTTTGATCGGTTCGGAAGAGCAGATTAAGGCGCAAATGCAGTACATTTATCGGGGTAACTATGGATTGACTTCCAAAGCGGAAATTATTGAAACCGGCGTATCCCCTGAGGCGGCTGGTGAAATGATGCGTTTGAAGTTGAAATTTCGTTTCGGGGAAATTAAGGCCACCGAAGAATCCGTTGATGCAATTGTTGTTAGTAATCAGACGGTGGCGATCAAAAACGGCCTGTTTGTGCGTCGGCTGCGCTTAAACCTTTTTGAATTTCAGTATCAAGGCGAATATGTCACCGTTGACCTGAACCTGATGCCGCATGAAAAATACGAATCACCTTATCCGCTGGGGTTTCAAAATATAAACCGGGAGTATTTTGCGATCATTCATTCAGGCGAAGGCAACGGCTGGGATATCAACCGGCCCTGTATGTCCAGCATCATCGTATTCCAGGGGAAAATCTATCTGGTTGACGCAGGTCCCAATATCCTGCACAGCCTCAATGCTCTGGGGATTGGCGTCAATGAAATTGAAGGCGTTTTTCAAACCCATGCCCATGATGACCACTTTGCCGGTCTGACGACCCTCATGCGTTCAGACCACAAAATTAAATATCTTGCCACACCCCTTATTCGAGCCACGGTGATCAACAAACTGTCAGCACTGGCAGGGATTAAAGAAGAGAACTTTCGCAATTATTTTGCAGTCTGTGATTTAAAACTGGACATCTGGAATGAAATAAATAACCTGGAAGTAAAGCCGATTTTTTCACCGCATCCGACCGAAACAACCGTCTATCTGTTTCGGACCATCGATCAGAAAGGCTATAAATCCTACGCTCATTTTGCCGATATTTCCAGCTTCGATGTACTGCGCAACATGATCACGGATGACGAGTCAGGGCCCGGGATTTCTCAGGCATATTTTGAAAAGGTCAAAAGCGAGTATCTGACCAAAGTGGATCTGAAAAAACTGGATGTCGGTGGGGGATATGTTCACGGTTCAGCCTTAGATTTTAAGGATGACCCATCCGATAAGATTATTTTAGCCCACACTTCCTCACAGCTAACCGTCCAACAAAAAGAGATCGGCTCCGGGGCACCTTTTGGCACGGTGGATGTCTTAATACCCGCGCACCAGAATTATATTTGGCAGGATGCCGAAAAATTTTTAAAAGCATACTTTCCTTCCGTACCCGATCATCAGATCAGTATGCTGATGAATAATCCATTGGTTACCATCAATCCGGAGAGTATTCTCATCAAAAGAGGAGAAATCAATAAAGACGTTTATTTGATTCTGACCGGCGCGGTTGAGATCATTCGACCGGAAAAGGGAGTTCACAGTATGGTTTCGGCCGGCGGATTGGTCGGCGACAACATCGGAATGTTTCAGATAGCTGCCAAAGAAATCTATCGTACAGTCAATTTCGTCAGAGCTTTAAAGATACCCTGCAGCCTGTACCTCGACTTTATCCGCAGAAACGGTCTGCATGCCGATCTTGAGCATCTCAGAGAAAGGCGGGATTTTTTACAGAATACCTGGCTTTTTGGTGAAAATATCTCATATCCGATCCAGCATACGATTGCCCTTGCCATGAACCCGGAAAGCTATCGAGCCGATGATTTGCTGCCGATAGAAGCATATTCGGGGATCGGATTAATTAAACAGGGGCGGCTGCAAATATATTTAAACGATGATGTGTTTGAAACTTTGAACGCGGGTGATTTTTTTGGCGTCAGCAATGTTCTTTTTAACATACCCGCCATTTTCAAAGTGAGGGCCATAAAAGATACCGAAGTTTATAATATTCAAGGAGAAGTGCTTTCCGATATACCCACGGTGCATTGGAAATTATTTGAAACTTTTGAAAGGCGCATCAGAAAAATACTGAACCCGGAATTGGTCAGCATTCCCATATTTCAATGGCGGGAAGAATATAACACCAATATTAAAGAAATGGATGATCATCATCGGGAGCTTTTTCAAACCGCAAATAAACTGTACGAAGAAATTCATTCAGGCAGAAATCAAACAGTTCTGGAAGAGACGCTTAATTTCCTGATTCGTTACACGAAAGAACATTTCACCCAGGAAGAAAAGTTGATGGAAGATTATGATTTTCCGGAGTATGAAGCTCATATAAAATATCATTTACGGCTGATCCAGGACGTCCAGGAACTTAAAAGCAAATATGCGGCCGGAGAAATACGAATGGATATGAGTATCGTCAATTTTCTAAAAGATTGGATTATCAATCATATTTTAACAGAGGACCGTAAATACGGTCCTTATCTCAATCAGAAAGGACTTAATTAATACCTGAATTTTGGAAGCAAAAGCCATCGGTGAAGTTTGAAATCAAGTTGCCGCAATTGACCGGGCACGGTGTTTGGTGCTCAAAAATTCAGGTATTCAGTCATGTTTATGGGGATATCGCCCATGCGGATGCAAATGCCGATGCACATGAACTTGGGCCTCATCTTCAAATTGGATTTTGCCGTCTTTTATCGTGCAAATTTTATCCGTCGTATAGAGTGCAAAATCGACATCGTGCGAGATGATGATATATGACAGATCAAGGTTGAATATAATTTCGGCTATCTTTTTGCCGGTTTCGACATCCAGTGCATTGAGCGGTTCATCCAAAAGCAGCACTTCCGGTTCCATTGCCAGGACGGTCGCTAAAGATACCAGCCGCTTTTCTCCCCCCGATAATTTAAAGGTAATGCGGTCTTCAAATCCCTCCAGGCCTATATCGGCAAGCGTCTGCCGGGCAATGTCGATTGCCTCTTTTTTGGATTTGCCCAGATTCAATGGTCCGAAAGCCACATCCTCCAGCACAGTCGGACTGAAAAGCTGATCATCCGGGTCCTGAAACAGGAAACCAATCCGTTGTCGGGCCTCTTCGAAATCTCTGGCATGGGTGATCTTATTGCCGAAAAGCTCGATGGATCCCGAATTGGGCATATTCAATCCCATAATGAGATGAAAAAAAGTGGTTTTACCGCTGCCATTGGGTGCGACCAGGCCGATCCGATCCTGCCTGTAAAATTCAAAATTCAGATGATCCAGCACGGTCTTTCCGCCGGGATAGCTGAAACTGATGTCTTGAAGGTTAATTAGCGGAGCTTCCGAATGAATTACCATTAGCCTTACCATTCAAAGTAAATCAATATCATAATAATACCTGACATCATGATTGCAAACAGCCAATCCTGTTTGCCGGATCCAAATTCATGCAAACAATAAAATTTGCGTTTAAACCCCCGGCATAACATGGCTTTATAAACCCGGTCGGCCCGCAGGCTCGAGCGTACCAGCAGCATACCGACAATGCTGGCGTACGTTTTATAGGTATGCAGATTGGTCCCCGGCCGGAACCCCCTGATCCGGGCGGCGCGGATCAGGCGCCGGTATTCCTGCTCAATCAGAAAAACGTAGCGATAGGTCATTAACAGCAAATGGACAATTTTATCCGGTATCTGCATCCAGTTGAGGGCATAGCCGATGATTGAGAAGTTCATAGTTGCAACCAGCGCGATCAGCGCCAATACAATAGCATTGGATTTCAGGGAGATTTGCGTTGCCATGATAATTCCGGCTTTATAGACGGGCACCGGACCTATTTTAAATGCAATAGATCCATAGAAGGTGACCGGAAGAACCAACCAAAGCAGCACAATAAATATGTTTACCGCAAAGATTCGTTTGAGAATTTCACGGGCAGGCAAATGCGCCAAAATAACCAGTAAAGAAGATATGATAATCGCGGTTGTCAACACCTGAAAATTGCGGGACAGGGCGACGACAACCGAGTAGACACCGGCGGAAATCAGACGTACCCGGGGGTCGAGCTGATGGATAACCGAATCTCCGACGGCAAAGGGTTCCCGGAGCATGAGAGTTGCTTACGCTTTCTTTTTGCGGTTTTGAACATATGCGGCAATGCCCACAAGGCCGATAATATAGCCGATTCCGGCAAAAATGTCTCTTACACCGGGCGCTTTCTGCTGCATATCAGCCAGCATTTTAGTGACGGGCCGCAACTTCCGATCCAGGACCTTTTCAATTATAGCTTCCAATTCTTGCGGCCTGATACGGTTGCCCGGCATTGCGGCATCCGAGTCAACGGATGTTTTGGCAACAATATTATTTTGGTCAGACGTTACGGTTTTTAAGGTGTCTGTTTCAGTCTTTGTTTCCGGTGACGGTCCCTGCAGCTCAGTCTCCCGCACGGTCCACTCGCCCTGATGTCCCTGACCGGCGATGAGTATGATTCTCAGATCCGACTGTTTGGGTACTTGAAACGAATACTGGCCCTGATCATTGGTCCGGCCCGCAAGCAGTTCAACCCCTTGCGGATCCACGACCACAACCTTACCGGCTTTGACTTTTTTGCCGCCTGAAAATTTGCTCTCCACATGAATCGTGTCTCCATCCACCCAGGCGAAAACATTCACCCGGTGGGCGGAAGCGGAAACGACCGTTATCAGGAGAATACAAAGACAATTGAAGGTTACTATAAAAGTTTTTGGTAGAATTAATTTCATAAAAACACCATGACACCTTTTTTAATTACCAACCAACCCGCTTTTGCCTCTATTATAGGCCCAAATTCCTCTTATCCGCGAAAACCCGGCAACATTTCCGGCCTTACTTTGCGCAAAAACGCCACACAGGCTGCGGTGACAATCCCTTCGATGATCATTACCGGTATGTGGGCGGCAAGAATAATCCCGGAGACCTCCCAAAAATTTTCTTCTGTGAAAATGAGGGCTAAGCCGACAATCAGGCCGCTGAAGAGAACTGACAGCAGTCCGGATGCGAAGGCGGCGACAGTTGCGGTTCGGGAACTTTTGTGGATCAGACGCCCGAAGATCAGATAACAAACAACCGCCGGCAGTGCCATAATTGTGGTGTTGACGCCCAAGGTGGTGATTCCGCCGAACTGAAATAATACCCCGTGCAGAATCAGCGCAACCAGGATGGCGGGAAACGCCGCCCAGCCGAGTAAAATTCCAACCAGACCGTTCAGTATCAGGTGAGCATTGGACGGTCCGATCGGCACATGGATCAGCGATGCCACAAAGAAGGCGGCCGATAACATCCCGGCTTCAGCGATCTTATCATAGTCCAGTTTGTTGAGTCCGATTCCTGTTCCGACGGCAGCCAGAGCTGCACCTGAAATCAGGACCGGTCCTGACAGTACACCTTCTGAAATATGCATATGTCGAATCCTGCCAAATCTATTACTAAAAAGCAGCTTTTACTTTGCCAATTCCAATCCCGGTGCGGCGGGCTCGCAATATTATTTCATGTCGTGGAAGTATACCCAGATAACCGCTCCCAGCTCAACATCTTTGTCTTCTCCCTGGTGAGGCAGCTTGTAATCCGCAGCGTTTAACGCTGCAAAACCCCACCAGCCGGAGACCGGTGCGGCATATGTAAAGACGCCGTTTCCATCGGCCTTGATAGTCTGGGTGATCATGTAATCCGTGGGGGCCGTATATTGCTTATCCTTGTTGTAGAATTCGACCTCAACCTCGGCGAACGGCACAGCCTTGCCGGCGAGCTTGACAATTCCCTGGAAGACATTGCCGGCATACAGACCGAATGGTTTGGACAGTGGAATGATTTCGGTTTCGAGTCCGATTTCCGCATCCCAGCCTTCATCATCGCCGAAAGCCGTCACCACAGACTTCGTGTAGTGGATGATATACGAATCCTCAGCCGGTTCCCAGAAGGGTATGGGCTCCATGTAAAACATATACACGCCCGGACGTCTAAGCGGATATTCCGCCTGCCAGCCTTGATGGCCCATGACCTGAATCGCTTCAAGTGAACCCAGCAGGTCCTGCTGCTTTCCGGCGGCCATCACATTAAACAACTTTGGTTTGGCCAGCGCCATCCCCACCATTTCAAAAGGATGAGAAAACGACAGCGCGATCGTGACGGTCCGGCTGTCGTCCTGCATTACCATCGTATCCGAGGGAATCACCATGCCAAAATGCGACCCGGCCGGAACTGTTGCCATCAATGTTAAACAGACAATCAGAGCCGCGATCTTAAAAGATTTCATTTTCGCCCCCTTTGACAAACGTTTTACTCCCTGCATTTTGTATGCGCCCGCAGCAGATTTGCCCGACTCCAGTGGGCGGACAGGGGTTTAATTTCCCCATCCTTGGGGCGATAATAATTTCCGTTTGATACCCCGTTGCTTGCGGCGGGGTAGTTCATTACCAACCTCGGGTACTCAAAAATAGATAAAGCCACGAGCGCCCATCCCGGTTAGGGAAAATCGCCTTCGTGGCTTTATTGTACGATTTTTCGAAAAGTTATACAGAGTGCCGGATCTGTTGCGTATTCTGCCTGTGCAGCTGACTGATAGTTCCCCTTGGCTTCTTGCCGCAGTTGAGCTGGAATTATCAAAGATGCAATGATCGTGTCAAGAAAAATGGCGTTTCAACGTAACTCAATGACCCGTAACAAAAATCAATAATCCAAAATCCCGCCGCAGCGGGGATGGCCCACTACTCCTGGAAAATGATTTTATGATCAACTAAATTCATCTGCTTGAGCTTGCCCTTGATGATCTTTTGAGTTCCAAAAATGTCGACTAACATGAAACCGCCATCATCTTGCGGTGTGACCATGTCTACCGATTTTAAAATGAGTTCCTCTTTATCATTTCGAAAAATATAAGCATTGGCCTCACACATCAGCTAATATCTCCTTAATCTTTTCATTGACAACGCGCTGGACCAGATGGGGCAAAGGTTCACCCTCCAGACCCACGAGCACCACCGGTTCTTGAGTAAGCGCCAGGAGGGTCTTGGGCGCCGGGCAGGACATGACCGCTTCTGCTATTTTAGGTGTCACCTCTCCCAGCATGGCATTGGCCCACGTAATTGATATCGGACCCACGATCAGATCGGCTGTAACCACGGTCCGGGCAATGGCATTTTCACCCGACGCACCGCGGTTGGCACCGGCTTTCAGCATTTGAGCAGTGGCGATGGCATTGGTTCCCAGGCCAATTAATTCAACTGACTCCCCATAGGCTTCCTTTAAATATTTTATTAGAGTCGCTCCGATGCCGCCGCCCTGGCCGTCAATAACACAAATTCTTTTCATGGTCGATTTTAACCCATTTGAATACAAAAGCCATAAAGAACCGCCTCCGGCAAGCCTTCATGGCCTTTTTTGCAGATGGATAATTAAAATGACTAAATGATCGGATTTTTCAAAATCCTGATTAAATCTCTTAATAAAATAATTGGGGTCCATATGTCAACAAAAACCGATTTGTGCCATATTTTGGATCAGATTTTTTTTACAGCCACCTCGGCTTCAGAAGTTGGTTTTAAACACAAAGAACTTGACAAGTATAAATAGATTGATATTTTGCATCAAACGGAAAATGCAACAAAGTTGCACTCACCATATTTTGATCGCTAATTATCTTAATTGGTGAAGGTTGGCATCAAGTTGCTGCAATTAACCGGCGGCTGTGAACCCATATCCATAAAAATTGAGGTATACGATGTTTCGCTCAATTCCAAGCAGCGTGATTGCATGCGCTTTTATTATACTATTTACACTGAATGTATTCGCATATGATAAGCTGTCGGTTTTTGTAAGTATTGTTCCGCAAAAGTATTTTGTGCAGCAAATCGGCCAGGACCTGGTGGATGTCCGGGTCATGGTGCCGCCCGGTGCGAGTCCCGCTACTTATGAGCCCAAACCCAGGCAGATGGCCGACCTTTCAAAAAGCAAGGTCTATTTTGCCATCGGCGTTCCATTTGAAAATGCCTGGTTGAAAAAGATTGCCGCCGCCAATCCAAAAATGAAAGTCGTTCATACGGATCATGGTATCCGGAAGATCCCCATGGCGGCTCACCTGAACCCTGGTAAAGCGGCTGAGCATTCCGGGGAAGGTCAACGTCACCTGGACGATCAGCACGCCCACAGCGGACTTGATCCTCATATCTGGCTTTCTCCGACCCTGGTTAAGATTCAGGCCCGGATGATCTTGACCGTCCTGCAGGAAATTGACCCATCCCATCGAAGCATATACGCGTCCAACTATAGTCAATTTGTTGCCGGAATTGATGCGCTTGACGCCCAACTGAAAACCATATTTGCGGATAGAGCGGGACACCGGTTCATGGTGTTCCATCCGGCCTGGGGCTATTTTGCCGACGCTTATGGTCTCGAACAGATTCCAATTGAAATTGATGGCAAGAATCCCAAACCGGCACAGTTGAAGGCAACCATCGAACTTGCGCGGGAAAAGGGCATCCGAATAATCTTTGTCCAGCCCCAGTTTTCCAAAAAGAGTGCCGAGCTGATTGCCAGGGAAATCGGGGGGCAGGTGGCTGTTGCCGACCCCCTGGCAGAGGACTGGCTGGCCAACCTGCGTGATATGGCCGGCAAGTTCAAAGCGGCCCTGAGAGAGTAAACCAGATTTAAAATCAATTCAGCTTCAATTGTTAATCACCCCCGTCACGGAAGCTTTGAAGGCCCTCAGCATCTCTTCAAGATCTTCCTGAGTGTGGGCGGCGGAGAAAAAGGCCAGGTGCATCCAAGGCATTAAGAGGTTGTTTAGGCGGAAATGAAGCTGCAGCTTAGCCAGCGCTTCCTGGTCCTGGCCCGGAAGATCCCGCGGGAGGACCGGCAGTTCAGCCTTGGCGTGAATTTGGAACATGGATCCGATGCCGGTCATGCAGAAGGGGTAGCCTTTGGAAGCGCACCATTCATTGAAACCGTTGCGCAAATATTCACCTTTGGCCATCATCTCAGCATATATATGTCGGTTTTCCTGGAGGTACTTCAACATGGCGGCACCGGTGCTCAGGGTTAAGGGGTTGCCGCTGAAGGTGCCCGCGGCCGAGAAGCCGTCATCGGTTCTCCGGGCGATGGCCATCATATCTTTGGAGCAAGCAACGGCGCCGATGGGAAGCCCGCCGCCGATGATTTTGCCATAAGTGGCGACATCCGGCAGCACGCCGGATATTTCCTGATAACCGCCCAGGGCCAGCCGAAACCCGGTAATTACCTCATCAAAATGCAGCAGCACACCGGCTTTGCGGGTTACATCACGCAGTTTTTCCAGAAAGGCCCGCTCAACGGTCAACATACCGCCACCCAGTACCGGTTCAATCGCGACACCGGCCAGCTCATGGGCGTGCTCCTCAATCAACCGGAAAGCATGATCGTTCAGAGGCAAAACCAGCACGGTGTCTCTGGCGCCGTCGGGGATACCGGCGGAACCCGGTACCATATTGGGACGGTCTGCCGGTCCCATGGTTTGCGGATCGGCAAAAACGTTCCACTGAGCGTAATCATGCCATCCGTGGTAGCAACCTTCAAACTTGGCAATCATGGGCTTTTTAGTGGCCGCGCGCATGAGCCGCCAGGCCAGCATCGTTGACTCGGTTCCCGTGTTGCAGACCATGGCCAGTTCGGCGCAGGGAACACACTCGATCAGACGTTGGGTAAATTCTACCTCCCGGGTATGGGGCATACCATAGCTCATGCCCAGCTCGCACTGTTCATGCAGGGCTTTTAACACTGTTTCCGGGCCGTGCCCCAGCACGTGCACGCCAAACGACATGGCACAATCAATGTAGCGGTTGCCGTCAATGTCCCATGTGTAAGCGCCTTTACTGCGCGCGACATAAACCGGGTAGGGTTCCATTTTTCGTGCTCCGCTAATCAGACCGCCGGGAACCAGGTCCTTGGATTGCTCCCAGTATTGGCCCGATTTCGGTGTCCGGTTCCTCAGCTCCTGTAATATCGCTTCTTTGCTGCTAGTCATTTCAAAAATCTCCTTGTATTCCTGGTTCGTGTTGCCGCTGTCAATGACGATCATCTGTCCCGTAATGTAGGTGGATTCGTCATCATATTAAAAAAAACGGGTATCATGAATTGGAAAAAGAGGAATATACATGATACCCGGATTTATTTTCAAAAAGGTCGACCTACTTTGATATCTCTTTTAATCCCGCTTCCATGATAGAAAGCCCTTTTTCGAGCTGCTCATCCGTAATGACAAACGGCGCCAGGACGCGGACAACGTTGCCATAACTGCCGCAGACCAGAATCAGCAAACCCTGGCCCAGGCAATAGGCGGCCAGCTGTTTGGCCTCATCGGCGGCCGGCTCTTTATTTTCTCCCTTGACGAATTCCAGCCCGAGCATGGCTCCCAGGCCCCGGATTTCACCGATAAGGCTGAAATCCTTTCGCCATTTTTCGAATCGGTCCTGAAGTTTTTCTCCCAGAGCGATCGATTTGTCCAGCATGTTTTCTTTCTCAAAGATGTCCAGCACTGCCAGGCCCGCGGCACAGGCCACCGGATTGCCGCCGTAGGTTCCGCCCAGGCCCCAGGCGTGGACAGAATCCATAATCTCCTGCTTGCCGACAACTGCCGCCAGGGGCATGCCGGCTGCCAGGCTTTTGGCCACTATCACAAGGTCCGGCTCAACGTTCCAGTGCTCGATGGCGAACATCTTGCCCGTTCGCCCCATGCCGCTCTGGATTTCATCGGCCACAAACAGGATACCGTTGTCGTGGCATATTTTCACAAGCTCCTGAAAGTAGCCCGGCGGCGGTGCAATGAATCCGCCTTCCCCCTGAACCGGCTCGGCAACAACCGCTGCCACGGCCTCCGGGTTGACGTGTTTTATGAAAACGTCCTTCAGTTTGTCGGCGCCGGCAATATCGCCGAACGGTATCCGGTAAACTTCCGGTGCAAAAGGGCCGAAACCGAATTTGTAGGGTTTGACCTTGCTGGTCATGGTCATGGTCAGCAGGGTGCGTCCGTGATAGGCATTTTCAAATACAATTATCGCCGGCCGCTTGGTGTGGTAGCGGGCTATTTTAACAGCATTTTCAACCGCTTCAGCCCCGGAGTTTAGAAATACGGCCCGTTTGGGAAAATCACCGGGAGTGATCTGACAAAGTCTCTGGGCCAGCTTCACAGCCGGCTCATAGGGATTTACCATGAAACAGGTATGGGTGAATTTTTCGGCCTGTTCCTTAATGGCCGCCACGACTTTCGGGTGGCTGTGGCCGACATTCATAACGGCAATGCCGCCGGCAAAATCGATAAATTCCCGGCCTTCCACGTCCCGCAAAATGGCGCCCTTTGCCGATTGGATGAAATTTGTGGTGGTAATACCGACACCATCGGATATGACCTGGGTCTTTAACCGGGTCAATTGCTCATTTGAAGTCTGGCTCATCTTTCCTCCTTTAATCAGCCGGAGGCTGATTTGTTGGTTGTTATTAGTTATAAGCTATTAGATAAAGGATAAACTCTGTTGTAAAAATGTGAAAACCAATAACCCATAGCGAATAACTAAAAACCACTTTATCCCAGATTGTGCTTCTTCACAAAATCATCCAGCACCATGCCAAGATCCGGTCGCCCGATCTCTTGCAGGTTGTAGTACACCCGGGTGTTGGGTTTGTTGATCTTGATGATGCGGTTCAGATCAATCGGGGTGCCGATCACCACGCCTTCGCATTCCGTATTGTTGATTGTGGTCTCCAGATCCTTCAACTGCTGCTCGCCGTAACCCATGGCCGGCAAAACCTTGCCGATCCCGGGGTAAATCTCAAAGGTTTCCGACAGACGGCCGACCGTGTAAGGCCGCGGATCCACCAGACCGGCGGCGCCGAATTTTTGGGCTGCAACCACACCGGCACCGATCTTCATCTCGCCGTGGGTCAGGGTGGGACCGTCTTCGACGACCAGCACCTTTTTGCCGCGGATCACGGACGGATCATCCACATCCAGGGTGGAGGCACCGTCGATGACAATCGCATCCGGCGCCTCAGAGGCGATGTTGCGGCGCACAATTTCGATGCCTTCAGCATCGGCGCTGTCCATCTTATTGATGACGACGACATCGGACATTCTCAATGTGACATTGCCCGGGTAATAAGTCAATTCATGGCCGGGACGATGGGGATCGACGACGGTAACATGCAAATCGGGTTTGTAAAACGGAAAATCGTTGTTGCCGCCGTCCCACAAAATTATGTCGCAGCCGTCCGGGTCTTTTTCCGCCGCCCGGACGATGGCTTCGTAATCCACCCCGGCGTAAATCACGTTGCCGCGGACCACATGCGGTTCGTATTCTTCCATTTCTTCCAGGGTGCAGTTGTGCTTCTCAAGATCGGAAAGTTCGGCAAAGCGCTGGACTTTCTGGGCTGCGATATCACCATAAGGCATGGGATGCCGGATGGCGACAACTTTTAAGCCTTTTTCCATCAGGATTTCAATAATGCGGCGCGATGTCTGACTTTTGCCGCAACCGGTGCGAACCGCGCCCACCGAGATCACCGGCTTGGTGCTTTTGATCTGGGTGTCGCGGGGTCCCAGCATTACAAAATTGGCACCGGCCGCATTTACGACGGCACCAACCGACATGACATGCTGGTAGGACACATCGCTGTATGAAAACACGCAATCATCAACTTGCAGATCCTGGATTAACCCGGGAAGATCTTCTTCGGCGTGGATCGGGATTCCTGCCGGGTAAAGACCGCCGGCCAGTTCCGCCGGATATTTGCGGTCTTCAATGTCAGGAATCTGGGCGGCGGTAAAGGCCACCACTTCGTAGTCTTGATTGTCCCGGTAATAGGTGTTGAAATTTTGAAAATCCCTGCCGGCTGCTCCGATAATAATTACCTTTTTGGGACTCATAATTATTTCCTCCGTAATAAAATCAAACCATTTTTCCATTTAATTAATCTGATGGGGACACAGATTTTCGCAGATGAACCCCGATTGGCAAATCCTCAGGGGTTATATTATCTGTTTGATCCGCGTCCGTTAATTTGTAATCTCGGTCCCGGCCGTTCCCTCAATGGATTTTTCTATGTCCTCCAGGTGACAGATAATTGCGCGATTTCCGGTTGTTTTAAAGAAATCCGTGATTGCTGCCACCTTGGGACCCATGGAGCCGGCCGGAAACTGGCCCTGCTCAACATACCGCCCCATTTGTTCCAGCGATACTTTGCCGAGAAGTTGCTGGTCCGGAGTGCCCCAGTTGATGCCGGCTCCGGCGATGTCCGAGGCAATCATAAAAATGTCTGCCTTAATTTCTTTTGCCAGAATGGAACTGGCCAGGTCTTTGTCGATTACAGCTTCAACGCCCCTGAATTTGCGTTCCTTGCGGATAACCGGTATGCCGCCGCCGCCGCAGCAGATTACAATAAAATCCAATTCGATGAGCTTTTTAATTTCCCGCCGTTCGACAATGGCCAGCGGTTTGGGGGAGGCGACCACCCGACGGAAGCCCTTGTCGGTTTTTACCATAGTATACGGCAGTTTCGATGCCTCATCTTCGGTATAAACGGGTCCTATGGGCTTGGTCGGATTTTGAAAGCCCGGATCATCCTGATCCACCACGACGTAGGTTATCAAAGTCACAAAATACTGTTCACCGTTGATGCCGATTTCCATCAACGCATCATCCAGTGATGACTCAAGCATATAACCGATCTGGCCCTGGGTCATGGCCCCGATGATTTCCAGCGGCATTTTTGGAACCTGATCGCAGCTTTCCTGCTGCAGCAATAGATTGCCCACCTGGGGGCCATTGCCGTGGGTAATCACGATTTTGTAATTTCTGGAAAGTCGCGCAATCTGGCGCATCGGCAGCTTCAGGTTGATAAACTGTTCTTTATGGGTTCCTTTCTGACCTTTTTTTATCAATGCGTTACCGCCGAAGGCGACGAGGATGATGGGTTTAGATTTCATCGTTATTACCCTCTGGACTAAAATAGTTGACAACCGTCAGAAAACCTTAATAAGCCAGTAAAATTCCAAATCTCAAGCACCAAATGACAAATAAATCTCAATATTCAATATCGAATGATTAAAACATATGCCAGCGTTGTGTTTACTTGAGTCACGAATCCGGACCTGCCGAATATAATTCCAATAAGTTCGACTTGGAAAGGATCAGTTGAGTTGTTTGGAATTTTGAATTTGGGTCATTGTGATTTATTTGGAATTTGGCCTTTGGTGCTTGGAATTTGCAAAATTCTCATTGAATAATTAATTACATGAGCGGCGGTTGATTACCTGGATTCATAGTCGAGCTTTGGGCATCAAGCCCCCAGCGTGGCCACCATGACGGCCTTGATCGTATGTATTCGATTTTCGGCCTCATCGAAGACCACCGACGCCGCTGATTCAAATACCTCTTCGGTAACCTCCATGGCCTCCAAACCGAACTTCTGATATATTTCTTCACCGATGGTTGTCTCCCGGTTGTGAAAGGCCGGCAGACAGTGCAAAAATTTGACATCCGGGTTGCCGGTTTTCCTCATGGCCGCAGCATTGACCTGGTAGGGCTGAAGCATTTCGATGCGCTCCTTCCAGACATCTGCCGGTTCACCCATTGACACCCAAACGTCAGTACATAGGAAATCACAGCCCTTGACACCCTGGTCCAGGTCATCGGTAATCGTGATTTTAGCGCCGGTTTCTTTTGCAATCCTTTTAGCCTGTTTAACCAGCTCCTTGTCCGGCTGTATCTTGGCCGGAGCCACCGAACGAAAGTCCATGCCTATTTTGGCGGCTCCCACCAGCAGCGAATTGCCCATGTTGTTGCGGGCATCACCCAGGTAGGCAAATGATACCCGTCGCAGAGGTTTATCGCTGTGCTCCATCATGGTCTGGAAGTCCGCCAGAACCTGGGTGGGATGATATTCATTGGTCAAGCCGTTCCACACCGGGACCCCGGCGTATTGTGCCAGTTCTTCGACGATATGCTGGCCGAAGCCGCGGTATTCAATACCGTCATACATGCGGCCCAGCACGCGGGCCGTATCCTTCATGGATTCCTTGGCCCCCATCTGGGAACCGGAGGGTCCCAGATACGTCACATGGGCACCCTGATCGTAAGCCGCCACTTCAAACGCGCAGCGTGTTCGCGTCGATGCTTTTTCAAATATCAGCGCAATATTTTTGCCTCTGAGCCGCTGCTGCTCCAGCCCGGCATACTTTGCTTTTTTAAGGTCCATTGAAAGATCCAGCAAAAACCCAATCTCCTGGGGCGTAAAATCCAGCAGCTTTAAAAAATGTCGATTTCTCAAATTAAATGCCATCTTTTCACCTCGTTTTCTAAAATCCTTCAATCTGGTGCGGGAAATAATCCTCGCAACTTCCCTCCCGATAGACATCGGCCGTGGCACAGTGCAGACCGCCGCCGAACGCGCTCACATCAATAAATGGCACTGGAATGACCTCTAAACCGAGCTGATCGAACTGATCCATCTGTTCGGTTTCCTGGGCATCCACACAGATGGTTTTGGGATCCAGCATCAGCGTATTCATGGAAAGCCAGGGGCTGCAGAACGACAGTGGCGGATAATCATCCAAAAAGGGTTTGGCGCATTCCACAACTTCCCAGTCATTCTTTTTGAAGAATTCGAGCATGTTCGGCGTCAGCGGTTTGCGCTTGCGATTGGCAAGGGCTATCCCCGGGCGCAGTGTTACAAACGTCGCATCAATATGAATCGGATTGTCCTCATAAAACCAGACCGGATGAATGCGATGATTTGGGAAATGTCGGCGCAGCCAGTCAATGCCGGCCTCATTGGTCACCGATGAATGATACACAAACAGGTCCTTGCCGGCACGTCCGATATCGGCGGCATCAAAGCAGGGCTCTTTTTCAGTCAACACCCAGTCGCGCTCATGGATTGCCTGTTCCTTTTCTGCTTTAGTTTTTTTCGCCCACCTGCGCCAGTAGTCTTTTTTATAAGTATCTTCTGCCAGCCGGGGTTTGGGGGCCGCCTCCCATCTGAAATTGGGGTCTTCCTTAAAATATTGCTCAAGCAACGGACGGTAGCAGAGATATTCATACCAGCGGGCCCGCTGGGACATGGTGGCCTCAAGTATTTCATTACCGACGGTTAGCAGAACATCCCGCGGCGGCATACAACCGAACATGGATTTTTGTTCCCAGTCAGGCGTCCGGACTTCCCGGCTGAAATCCAGCGGAACCGGCCGGTCGACACGGATTCCTCGGTTTTCCAGCAGTTTTGCGAAATTATCCAGCTGCTCGTTGGCCCTGGCTTCCATTTCTTTTGGCAAAGGACCGTAAGTACCCAGGGGAAAACCATGATCGGGCCAGTTGCGTTCCATAGCCGGCTCGGGAGCTTGAACCATAGTCCCGTCAGCGCGACCGACGATGACGTGTTTCAAAGGGTCCCATTCATTCCAGGAATTAACAACGGTTATGCGAGATTTACTTTGTTCGGTCATCACAGCCTCCTTCTATACCGGCAATATCGGAAAGAATATCCAGTTTAAATGGAGCAATCCTCCGGGGTGGATCAGCCATCGCGACAATCGCTCGATTCAGGTTTAATTTGCGGATCAACAAAAACTTAAATTAAGGTAAACCGGAGCAAAACTCGGGCCAACTATGAATAAAAGATATATTCATAATAATTATGGGGTGTTATAGTAACATCGGGTTGCACGGAATTTAAATTTGAACCGATAACAACTCGGTATAATTCATAACTATCTGAAAATACAACTAATAAAATGAGTCAAAAACAGTTCAAAGGTGATAGTCAGGAAAAAATTTATTAATACAGCATGATATATTATTATTGTCGAAAAAAGAATCATTTCCGGTTCAATTTGTACCGTTTTATTTTGCGCATGACACTGCTCTGGCTGGTTCCAAGATTCCGAGCGATCTTGCGGGTCGACCTGAAACGGGCGAGCGCATCCGACAATATTTCTTTTTCCATATGCTTAATTCTGTCCTCTAACCGCATCGGATACCGCATGTCTGAAATGCCTCGATCTTCTCCGGCGTTCATTTTATGACCGGAACCAATGTTATCGGCAAAAATATCATCCAGTGAATCCTTCTCGCTTAAAACAACCGCATTTTTGATGATGTTCTGCAACTCACGCACGTTGCCGGGGAATTCATAGGATTGGAGTTTGCGCATTGACTCAGGCGAAATTCGCCGCTGTACCTGATATTCCTTGTTGTAAGTTTCAACGAAATATTCGGTCATTTTAACGATATCGATCGGTCGGTGACGCAACGGCGGAATCGGTATCATAAAGGTGTTTAATCGGAAATAGAGGTCCTTTCGGAAACGATCCTGCTCCGTCAGCCGCGCCAGGTCCTGGTTGGTAGCGGCGATGACACAGCAATCGACCTTTTTACGCTGAAGGCCGCCGAGAGGCAGGATTTCCTGGTCATCCAGATACTTGAGCAATTTAGCCTGGACGCTCAGGGGCAGATCGCCAATTTCATCCAGAAACAGTGTTCCTTCGTGGGCCAGTTCAAACAAACCGATTTTGCCCTGCTCCCTGGCACCGGTGAAGGCACCCTTTTCGTATCCGAAAAGCTCGGCCTCAAGGAGGCTTTCCGGCAGGGCGGCGCAATTAATCTGGATGAAGGGTTTGGAATTCCTTTTGCCCTTATCATGGATGAATTTTGCGAGCAGCCCCTTGCCGGTTCCCGACTCACCCTGAATTAATATATTGGAGGCTCCCATGCGTGCGAGTTTCATGCCGATGCTTAAAACCTGCTTCATCTCACGGCTCTCTGCCACAATATCCGCTTTGCCCGACTTGAGCAGGCTTAAGGCCTCAAATTCGTCTTTATATTTTTCAGCGACCTTGCGACTGCGCTCCAAATCCTCTTTAACTGCATTCCAGTGGGTTAGATCCCGCTCGTTGCTTACGATCAATGAAACATTGCCGTCTTCATCCAGAATCGGCGTGCCGGTTACCAGTACTTTTTTTTGGGTTTTTTTGATGTAAGACATGGTGCTGAATTGACGCTTGGTTCTTAATATTTCCGGCGTGACGACCCCCTCGAAGAGACCTTCGGTAATCAAGTCATCAATATGCTTGCCAATAACATCCTTGGCCCGGATGCCGTTAATCATCTCGGAAACGGTATTGATATTGATGATTATGCCGTCCCTGTCGTGGACCCAGAGTCCGTCTGAAGAGCCCTTGAAAATGGCCTCAAGCTGTTTGCTGATCCTTAAATATCCGTCCGAATAGCAGAGCACATCATTAAAGTTTTCCAATCGATGCAGGGCAGCAGTGACACCTTTAATTTTGCCGTTGATACGAATTGGTGTCGTATCGATTACCAGCCTTTGATGGTTTCTGGCTAAATAATTGCCCATGCGGACCTCTCCGGTTTGGCGGCATTCATCGAAAAGCTTGGCGGCATCCGGAAATATATGCTGAATATCGGATTTGATGACGTCGGACTGGTTCAAACCAAGTATTCCCAATGCGGTTGGATTGACATAATCAATTATACCATCGGCATCGGTGGCAATAATACCTGTGCCCATGGACCCTAAGATGTTTTCATGTATGGCGGATTGCTCCATGGCTCCTCACTATTGGTGCGACAGTTTTGCCGATCGCGGATTTCTCAGCCTGACGGGCGCCGGCCGCCGCTTGCGAATTCGTATTTTTTTCCTTGCCGAATAAAGTGACCGGTCCGGACTGTATTCACTGCTATAAGTGATCATTACCGTAAATCAGTATATTTTGCAATCCCGTGGATATTGTGTTAACCTTCTATAATTATTGTAAAAATAGATTTTATTGCCACTGTGATTTAAAAAAATCACCATTTAATTTTCTGCCGCAGGGATCTCTTTCACGGCATGATGCTGATATCGACGGCCTATGCAAGGGATAGTGACGTGATATCCAATTTTTTTCAAATCGTTACAAAATTGACGCTTGTCATTTAATAAAGGACTTTTTCCTCACTCCCGGATTAATCTCGTTGGACGGCATCATGAATATAGACTTGTTTTTCAAACGCGAAACGGGATGCAAAATTTGAGTTATTAAGCGTATTGAGGGTAAAACGTACCCTAATGAAAGCCATATAAACTATCATCAAGCCATCGATCCTGCCGGATTACGCACTATTCTAAATAATTAGGCATCATTATTGCATCTATAAAAAATTTTAATACTTGTCAGCTATTGGAGTTCATTAATTGTGTTTATCCGGGGTTTACGAGCAAAAATCGCTATGAATATAGCGGTCCTGTTATTTTTGGCGATGCTTCTGATCGATCTGGTCACAATTGTTACGGTAAAACGGGAGTTAATTCGTTCAGAGGTGTTTAAGGCCAATATCCTGCTGACGTCTTTGGAGCAAAGCATAATTAACGGCACCCTGCTGAAAGGAACCGGACCCGATCGATCGCCCGGAAAAATCTTAGCTAAGATAGTTGGCGATCCACAGCTGGCAGGTGCGATGGTATTAAACAAAAACGGTGAACAGATATTTTTGCATCGACATCCGGATGTTTCTTCCGCCAGCCTGCAGCAATTAACCAAAGCGTCAATGTCGGCCGGGAAAAATACAATCCGCTTCATCGGGACGATCAGGGGAATATTTTGGAAACAGAAGGCCCAACTGGCACTTTCAGCGCCCATGCGAAAAGCCGGTGAGACCATCGGCGGGATCGGAATCGTCTTGCCCTTGGAAAGAGTTTATCAAACGCTGCGGAATTCGCAAAAATTTTTTTTGATTTATCTATTTATCAATCTGACAATCCTGACCTTCGTTGGTATTCACCGCATTTCCAAACTTTATCTGCAACCTCTCGGGCGGTTGGCCAAGCGCGCCGAAGATTATAAAGAGGATGATGATCTCTTATTTGCCGTCCGCAAAGAGGACAATGAGCTTAATCGCCTGTCCAAGTCGCTCAACATCATGTTAAAGCGTATTTCAGCGGATAAAGAAAAGCTTCGATCTACGGTGCTGTCCCTGGAAGAAGCCAATCTTGAATTAAAAAAAGCGCAAAAGGAAATTATCCGGGCCGAAAAACTGGCATCCGTCGGTAGATTGTCAGCCGGTATTGCCCATGAAATTGGTAATCCCATAGGAATCGTTATCGGTTACCTGGAACTGCTCAAACAGGCCGATATTGCCGAAGAAGAAAAAAATGAATACATTCGGCGCACCGAGGAAGAAATCGAGCGTATCAACACCATTATCCGACAGCTTCTGGAGGTGTCCCGGCCTTCAAATTCAGGGCGCACGACAGTTGAGGTGCATGATTTGATTCATGACACGGCCGATGTTTTGCGAGTGCAGCCCTTAATGTCGAGCATGGAGCTATCCCTGAATCTTAATGCCCGGGATCATGCTGTGTGGGCGGATCCCAATCAATTGCGACAGGTCTTTTTGAACTTAATAATAAATGCTGCGGATGCCATCACCAGCCAGGATAAAAAAGCCGGTGGCAATCTCAATATAAGCACCCGGCTGCAAGTAGATACCAACCCTGTTAGCGGAACATCTCCTGGGTATCTGGAAATATCGTTCACCGATGACGGACCGGGAATCGCAGAGGATAGCCTCGGCAATATCTTCGACCCTTTTTTCACTACCAAAGATCCCGGCAAAGGGACCGGACTTGGCCTTTCAGTAAGTTTTATGATTGTCGAAAGTCTGGGCGGCAAGATGACCGCTATCAGTGACGAAGGCCGGGGAACGTCGATGATTATCTCTTTACCCCTATATAGAGCGAATCCGGCCAAACAGGAAAATATCTAATCCACCCATGAGTTGTGACGGACAGCTGTTGAAGGAGATACTGACCAGGACGGAGTAACGAGGACTAAGGACTGATTTAAAGAGATTTTGAGCGATAAAAAGGGTCACATGCTCGGTCTTCGGCGCTCATCACTTTTTACTATTTCAAAGGAGCAAACGATTGTTATGGGTGAGGATAATTCAAAAAAACGGCTGCTGGTAATAGATGATGAAGCAAATATGCGGCATATGCTTGCCACGGTGCTTAAAAAAGCCGACTATATCGTTGATTCGGCTT
>Ga0210064_1000365_pt1 | contig 21972 bp, 21 predicted proteins | sample Muzzi_CordC_D2_FD_185531 | JGI IMG/M metagenome (GOLD analysis project Ga0210064, IMG submission 185531) | Wetland microbial communities from San Francisco Bay, California, USA, that impact long-term carbon sequestration - Muzzi_CordC_D2 (SPAdes) | ecosystem: Environmental > Aquatic > Marine >...
AACGAGCAGCGCGGATCCGATGCGAGCCGCTTCGCGACCGCTGCGTCCCCCTGAGTCGCACACCACAGCTGCTGCCCGACCGGAGCGAACCAGAGGGATGCGAGCAGCGGATGGCCCGACGTTCGATTGCAGGCGAGTCGGAGTGGGAGACGGGATTCTCGCAGAAAATCCACCAGCGGGGCGTCGGTCAGGCTTCGCACTCGTTGCATGTCTACCTCACGAGGATTCCGCAGATTCGTACCCCAGCAGTACGAACCGGCGCTCGATGTCGTCGAGAGCCGCAATGGATTCAACCCCATCGATCGCCTCGAAGCGATTCGCGGACGATCGTCCCACCCGGCGCTTCACCGGATCGGGGAGAGTCTCGCGCACGCTCGAGACCCCGCTGCATGCCGCGCGCCCAAGCGCGACGGCTCCGGCGAAAGCCGGCGAGCCGGACGGCCGCTCCCGACGGGCGGGCGGGATCGCGAGCTCGCGAGTCCGCTCTCGCATCGCAAGAAAGCTAGACGGGAAATTCAAAATATCGACAAAAATAATCTCGAAGCGGATTCTCGAATCAGTAATAGCGTTGAAAATCAATATATTATGAAGTATTTTGTGTTGCCGCACAATTTCTCGATGCACTTTTGTAATTAAAAAATCTTGACAAATCTCCATGCATCGGCGAACCTCCCCCGCGGAGGTCGCGCGCGAACCCCGCAGACGCTTTGGAGGAACTCCAGGATGAATCGTATTCCGTCAACGACGCAGGTCGCGCCCTTTTCCCGGGCCGGATTGGCGAGCTCCGGCCACGAGTCGCGGTCGGCCGTCTGGTCCCTGATCCTCACGATCGCTTTCGGTGGGGCGGCGGTCCTCTACAGCTACTACGCGGGGACGGTCGGCACATCCGCGGTCGGAGAAGAGCTCTGGGGCGGGGTTCCAGCCGCCATACGCCCGCTCTACACGATCAACATGTTCCTCGCGGCTTCGGGATTCTTCCTCTTCAGCCCGTACCTCATCTTCCGCCTGGCGCCGGAATCGCAGTCGAACACTTCGCGCGCGCGCTTGCGGCGGATCCAGCTCTTCTATGTGCTGGTTCTGATTCCTTCGGCTCTGTGGGTTCCACTGACGACTCACTTCCTCGCAAATCCATCGACCGGAGCATGGCTCGCCGTCCGAATCGACCTCTTCCTGGTGGCGATCGGAACCTTGGGGCTGCTGTTCGAGGTCGTGTCGTCGAGCCCTGCAAAGCCATGGGGACGCCGCCTCGCAATTCTCGGACTGATCCCATTCAGCTTGCAGACAGTGGTCCTCGATGCATTGGTCTGGCCCGCGTTCTTCCCTTTCGGCTCGTAAGAGACCGGCCGAGGCGAACGACATGGGGATCGCGACGGCGAATTCCTCGTCGATGGCTTGCCCGGCCGCGAGCCGGCCAGGAGACGCCGCCGACGGATTTCGAGAGCCGACGGCGGGATCACGCTCCATGCTACGGTTAGGCAGGCTCGAATCCAGACCTCGGACGAGCATTCCAATCGTTCGAAAAGGACGAAGATCTCCGAGCCGATGGAGATTCACGAATGGGTTACGTATTCGATCCCGAGCACCTCGAAGAAGTGACGAACCGTCATCTGGACGCACCCCTCCAGATCGCATTCGACGGGATCACGGCGGACCTCGCCGCCGCCTATCCGGGCCACGTACGCACGAAGCCGCGACGCTGGATTCTCAACAATGCCGGCGGTGCCATGGGGCAGATCTGCCTGATCCACGCGTCGCTCTCCGAGTATCTGCTCTTCTTCGGCACGCCGATCGGAACCGAGGGACACTCGGGTCGCTACCCCACGCGGGTCTGGGATTTCATGATCAAGGGCGAGGTATGGACCTATGTGGAAGGTACTTTCGAGCGAATCGTCTCGAAGCCGGGCGTAAACAGCATGGATCTGCCCAGGGGTGTGGCCAAGGGCTACCGCGCATTCGAGGATTCCTGGATGCTCGAATACGCGAGGGGCCCGATTCCGACGATGCTCCCGTTCGGAATCTGGGACACGCTCTTCGGAACGCTCGACTTCCTGACCCTCGGGCGCACGATCCTGCAGTACGGCCAGCTGGCCACCGGCCAGATCTTCAAGGGCAAGCTCTGATCACCCGGTCGGAACGAACCTGTGGCGATCCGACTCCGGCGAGTTACGCAGCCGCTGATCCCGCTTCGATCCGCCCTCCGCTCGCGAAGCGGGAACAGACACCGGATAGTGTTGAGTGCCCGGAGAGATCGTCCGCCGAAGTTCGACACAACGTTGCGTATTAGCTGCCCATCATCACCCTTTGCGTTCTAGCCATTGGTCCGGCTCGACTCTTTTGGGCTGCTCCGAGTGGCCTTCCCCAATGAACCAGAGCACCGATTGCTGATCCAAGACGACGACGCGCGGCCGCGTGCCGGCTGCGCCCGGATTTCTCCCGCGAGGGGCTCCGTGCGTCCGGCAGGTGATCGCACTCAGCGGATATCCATCTGATTCAGAAGCAGAGAATCGCGCAATCGAGCGGGTAGGAAGCGGTTCAACGCCAGGAAGAAGCGACTCTTCGCATCGATCGCGTTGTGGAGCTTGGGATGCGCTGACTCGATCACACGAATGATCTGCAGCGCGGCGCTGGCGGCGTCGGGAGCGTTCTTGATGAGTTCTTCATCTCGCGCAATGAACCGTCTCACACGATCCCGATAGGGAGAGTCTTCGGGGGGCAGGGTGTGAACTTTCTTCGCGAAGCCCGTCGCAACCTGGGCCGGTTGAATCAAGGCCACCTGGATACCGAAGGGCGCGACCTCGTAGCGCAAGGAGAGAACGAGCCCCTCGACGGCGAACTTGCTCGCCGAGTAGATGGATTCGAACGGGAAAGGGATCTGGCCCACCAATGACGATACCGCCAGGAGTTTACCCGACCTTCGCTGCCTCATGCTGGGAATGAACGCCTGCAGGAGTGCTGCAGTCCCCAGCACGTTGGTCTCGATGCAGCGATTGGCGCGCTCCAGGTCGACATCCTCGAAGGGACCGAAGAATCCGACGCCGACGTTGGAGAGCACGACATCCACATGACCGTAGGTCTCGAGTACTTCGTTTCGGAACTTCAGGATGCTCGGCCGATCGCAGATGTCGATGACATCGAGGAGCGAGCTTCCCCCGAGGCCTTCGATTTCCTGGCGCAGCGAATCGATCCCGTTCGCATCCACATCGAAGCCTGCGATCGCGGCGCCCTTCATGGCGAGGTGGCGAGCCACCTCGCGCCCCATTCCCTGCGCCACCCCCGACACGACGACTACCTGCATGGCTTCCTCCGATCTCACATCAACCATCGTTGCCGTCACGCCGGCGGCGACCCAGTTCGTGCATCGAGTCCCTGAAGTCGGGGTAGCGGAGGCAATAGCCGCTCGTCTTCAATTTCCCATTCTGCACGACGTAGTCGTTTCGCAGGTAGGCGAGAGCGTCCAATTCCAGATCCGGGATGCCGCCGCGAAGACGCGCCGCAGCACCCTGTATGCGCGCGAGTACCTCCAGGAGCGGAATCGGCAGGTGGATGCGCGGCGGCTTCCCGCCGAAGGTTTCGGCGGCGAGGACCAGGGCCTCTTCCAGGCTCGGGTGGCTGTCATCGGCGATGTTGAAAGCCTGCCCGATGGCCGCTTCATGCCCGGCGAGGTGGATCGCCGCGGCTGCAACGTCTTCGACGCGCACGTTGGAGAGCAACTGCCGGCCGTTCCCGGGAATGGCGGCGAGAGCGCTCCGGCGCGAGAACACCTTCCCCGCTCCATCGGTGCAGCCGGGACCGTAGACGGTGCAGGGTCGAAGGACGATCACCCCGAGCCCCTCGCGCTGCCGCTCCCAGAGCACGTCCTCCGCATCGCACTTGCTTCGTCCGTAGGCGTTTGCGGGCGCGCGCTCGCAGTCCTCGTTTAGCGCGGAACAATCGCTCGGAGCGTAAACGCTCGTCGACCCCATGTACACGAAACATCGAACGCCGGAGGAGAGGGCCAGCTCACTCATGCTTCTCACGCCGCCTACGTTCACGGGCTCCAGCACGGAGTAGGGGGTGGACAGGTTGCAGACGGCACCGAGGTGAAAGACGCGATCGACCTCCCCTTCGAAGAGAGGCGCCAGGGTCTCCGGACGAGTGAGATCCGCCGTCACGAACTCGATCTCACCGCGGGCTTCCCGCGCACGCAGGTCGCCGATGTCTTCCCATTTCGGTGCGCTTGCGCGTACCCGCGCGCCGCTCGCGACGAGCTGATCAACCAGATGACGACCGATGAATCCCGCTGCGCCGGTGACCAGGCTGATGTGCTCGTCCGTCACTCGCGATGCTCCTGTTCATTCGGTCTCGGAACGATTGGACACCCCGACGGAAGCGGACCCAGCACCGGCGACGACCTCAGATCCGGCAGATCTCCGATTGCGTCTCGATGCGCTCGCTCTGCGCAAAGCCGACCGCGAACGTGGGGATCCAACACGAGTGCTTCCCGGCTCCCCCGGCGACCAGGACGCGCAGGAGTTCGGCTTCACGCACCAGCGGGATCCGGCCGTTCCACTCTTCCAGGCGGTCGGCGTACCCGCCCCACGAGGTCAACTCCTCGAGCTTCTGGGGGCTGATCCGGTCGGTCGAAACTCGCGCTCTTTCGAAGAGGAATGCCTGGACGTCTTCTCGCGAGAACCCCGCCTTCGCCACGGCTGCGGCGTGTTCCGGTCCGAAGACGACGAAGTGGTCACCTCCGACATAGAGATTGTTGCTGCCCACCGTCGCCATGGTCTCGGCAATCGTGTTCAGGATCGACTCACCGTCGCTGGAGCCGTGATCGTTTACGTTGTGCGGTCCCTCGGCTGCCGCAACCGTCACGCAGGATTCCGCGAGGCCGAAGCCGAGCGTCGTTCGCAGCGGCGGCCACGGGCTCGCGGACTCGTTCTCGGCAAAGCAAAAACCGTACTTGGCCGGGCTCCCCTGGGTGGCCTTGTCGGCCTCTCCGACGACTGCGCCCCCGACGTTCTGCAACACCAGCCGAAGGGCTCGTCCGATGCTCGCGTTCGCCCGGTTTCCCGGGCCCATGCAGCCGGGTCCCGCGTTCATGCCGAGTGTTTCAGTCGTGGGCCCTTGCACGATGCAGAGCAATGCGCATGGATGGGTCGTGGTCTGCATTCCGATGAGGTTGAAATCCGGCTTCCGGATCGCTGTGATCGCCGCCTCCAGTACCGGCATGTGCTCCGGAAGGCATCCCGCCATCACGGCATTGACGGCGAGCTTTTGCAGGGTCGCCGAGCCCTCACGGGGCGCGAGGGTTCCCAGGCTCTCCATCGGATAGTGATGCGCTCCGGCGCAAAGCCGGTCTACTCGATCCCGGGTCGGGATCACCACCGGCAGCCCATCCGTAAAGCCCCACGCATGAAGCAGCTCGAGGGCCTCGCTCTCGTCGCCTTCGATCTCGATCTCGAGTTGCTGCGGCGGCGGAGCCGCGACCCACTGGCTCACGAACTCGGCTCCTTTTGCAGGGCGGCGACGACTGCTTCGACTACCTGTTCGGAGACCAACTCGGCGGCTCGCTCGCGCGTGATCCCGCCCACCGGGTGCCCGACCACCACCAGCGGTAACGAGCCTGCATTGCGCTGGTTCAACAGGGTCTCCGCAAAGCTCCGGAAATCCGCGGTCGTGATCCCGACCACGGCACATCCCATGCGAGCCAACTCGATCTGGTCGTGGACACTCCACGACGTGCACGAACCTCAGTCGTAGGCCGCAAGGACGACTGCGTGGCAGGCCTCGCCGCACTTGCGAATGAGATCGGGATCCGCCTCGAGAGACGGAACCTCTTTCGCAAAGCGGTGAAGCTCCACCGCAAAGCGTTTCTCGAGACCCACACCCACGCGTTCCAGCAAGACGTCGGCATTCGGCTTGTTGTTGCTGAACAGCCCGACTCTCGCCCCCGCGAGCGTGTCGAGCCGCGCACCCAGGGCCTCGGGCAGCGGCGGCTCGCTGGTGGGATTCAAGATGATCGTCCGGCTCACGTCTCGCCCTCCCCTATCCCCTGGCCGTGTGGCGTGCCTCCGAGGCGAACGGCGCTTGACGCCTCCTGGCCGGGTCGATAAGATTGTACAGTTTTCGTATTATTTAGAAACAATAAAATACGAATAATCAAATCCAGGCTCCGAATTCCGGATGGCCTCCAGGCCCTCCGCCTCGGCTGAGAAGACGGGCAACCGATCATGGCGACGCGACGCGGGCGGGCGGACGACACACACGGCGAGGCCCTGATGAGTCTCATTCATCGGGTCACAGCCACCAATGCCGAGCGGCCGACGCTGGGCCTGAACGTCAGGCAGCGCCTCGTGATCCAGTGTCTCGGGGTCGAAGGAGGCCGTTCGATGGCATCGCTTGCCCAGCAGTTGGGCGTGACACCGTCCACCATGACCGGCCTCGTCGATCGCCTCGAGGAGCAGGGCTTCGTTCGTCGAGAGCCACACGCGAGCGACCGCCGAGCCACGGTCTTGCGCCTCAGCCGCAAGGGCGAGAAGGCTTTCGCACGGGAAGTGGATTTCTATCGCGTCCTCGTCGATGAAACCGTGGCCGTAATGGCAGCCGACTCGGCGAAACAGGTGTTGGATGCCATTTCCGCGTTGGGCCGCGGTACGAAAGTGGCTCGCATCGGGCCGCCTGCCGCCGAGCCGGTCGCAGGCGAGCGTCACGCTCCCGCTTCGAAACGGGTCGGCGGTCGGCGAGACTGAGGTGCCTGCCGTACGGCGGCAGTCCCAGCGATCGCTCTGCGTAACCGAATGAAGGAGTGAGAGATGGATTTCCGACTGACCGAAGAGCAGTTGATCCTGCAAGAGACCGTGCGCGATTTCGCAGACGGCAAATTGAAGTTACCGGCCGCGGAATGGGATCGCGAAGAGCGCCCGCCCGATCAGTGGGTACAGGATCAGATGCTGAAGCTGGGTTTGATCGGCATGTGTCTGCCCGAAGAATACGGTGGGAACGGGCAGGATCTGCTCTCCGCGATCATCTGCATCGAGCAGTTGGCACGCGTTTCACCACTCTGCGCGGCCTCCGTGTTCGAGAGCAATGTCGGCCCGGTACGAGTGGTCGAGTTCTTCGGAAGCGAGGAGCAGAAGCGTCGTTATCTCCCGGCTGTGTGTCGGGGCGAGATGCAGATCAGCATCGGGATGACCGAGGCCGAAGCCGGTAGCGCACTCTCGGACCTCCGCACCCAGGCGAGGCCGACCGATGGAGGTTGGCGCATCGACGGCCGCAAGGTCTTCTGCACCGGCGGAGGCCACAGCGAGGCCTACATGGTCTACTGTCGCTTCGGAAAGCAGCGCGGCGCCAAGGGCATCGGCGCGGTCATGCTGAAGAAGGGAACGCCCGGACTTACTTTCGGCAAGCAGGAACATTTCATGGGGCTGCGCGGCTTTCCCAGCTCGGAGCTGATCATCGACGGCTGCGTGGTGCCCGATGAAGACGTGATCGTACCTGCGGGCGGTTTCCGCTCGCTGATGCAATGCTTCGACATCGAGCGCTGCGGAAACGCGACGATGGCCCTCGGCATCTCTCAGGGCGCACTGGAGGCCGCAGTCGCGTATTCCCTCGAGCGCGAGACCTTCGGCAAGCCCATCGCCGAGCGACAGGCGATCCAGATGCTGCTCGCCGACATGGCGACACGGGTCGATGCCGCTCGCCTGCTGGTCTACCGGGCTGCGATCGGCGCCCAGAGCGACTTTCCCTCCGTCAAGGAAACCTCGATGGCCAAGGTCTTCGCCAACGAGACTGCCAAATCCGTCACCGACATGGCCATGGAGGTGCTGGGGGCCTATGGATACAGCAAGGAGTACCCGGTCGAACGCATGCTGCGCGACAGTCGAGGCTGGCCGCTGGCGGGGGGGACGCTCCAGATCCAGAAGATCATCATCGCCTCCGCAGTTCTCGGGCGGCGGTTCGATCAGCGCCAGTGATGGCCGGAACGTGAAGGCGGCAGACCCCGACTCGCGGAACCGAGAAGCGGCGCTCGCCCCGCATGGCATGGAGCGACTTCGCTTCGTCTCCCGGAGGGGAGTGCTCCGAGCCGGGCTGCTCGGAACGGCCACGGTGTCGCTGGGCGGGTTTCTCGCCTGTGAACCCGACCGCGCTGCGGGCTCGAGCACGCGGCCGCAGCGAGTCGCTCTTTCGGCGACGGGAGAAGAGATCCTGCGAGCGATCTGTCCGGTCGTTCTCGGCGGCTTGCTGCCAGCTGCCGGACCGGCGCGCCAGAGCGTGCTGGAAACCGGGCTTGCGAGCCTCGACCAATACATCGCGTATCTCTCGTCGCCGCTGCAGCGCGAAGTTCGAGAACTCTTCGCGACACTCGATCTCCTGCCGGTGCGAGTGCTGCTGACGGGTCGCTTTGCGCGCTGGTCCGACACCCCTCCAGAGGCGGTGGAATCCTTTCTTCATTCCGCGCGGAGCAGTCGCATATTCCTGCTTCGACGGGTCTACGCCTTCCTGCAATCGCTGGTGGTTCTGGGCTTCTTCGATCAGCCGATCGCGTGGGAAAGAGTCGGCTACCCGGGACCGCTGATCGCGCGGCCCGATACGCAATGGGGCACCCGATGAGCGACCGGGAAGTCTACGTCGGCACCACGCTCGAGCAGGATCTCCAACTCGAGGCCGATGTGGCCATCGTGGGCACCGGCGCGGGCGGGGGGGTCGCGGCGGAGATCCTCAGCCTGGCGGGTCTGCGCGTCGTGCTCCTGGAAGAAGGTGCCTACCACACCTCCGAGGACTTCGAATCGCGCGAGCTCCCGAGCTTCGCAAAGCTCTACTACGACGGTGGATTGCGCCCCACCTCCGACGGTGGCCTGGGCGTCGTGCAGGGGCGCACCGTGGGTGGATCGACCACCGTGAACTGGACCAGCTGCTTCCGCACGCCCGAGCCGACTCTCGGCTTCTGGCAGGAGACGCTGGGCCTTCAGGGTCTTGCGCCGGCCGACCTCGAACCGTGGTTCGAACGCATGGAGGCGCGCCTGAGCATCCGGCCCTGGGAGACTCCGAATCCCAACAACCAGGCCATGGCGCGCGGGGCCGAGAAGCTGGGCTGGAGGTACGGTGCGATCCCCCGCAACGTGCTCAATTGCATCAATCTCGGCTATTGCGGGCTCGGTTGCCCGGTCGGTAGCAAGCAGAGCATGCTGGTGACGACGATCCCGGCGGCGCTCGATCGAGGCGCCGCGCTTGTGACGCGCGTTCGGGCCGACAAGCTCGCATGGAGCGGTGATCGGATCACGCTCATCGAGGGACTCGCCCTCGATGAGCGCGGCGTTCATCCGACCGGCCGCCGGGTTCGCGTACAGGCTCCGTGGGTGGTGGTGGCGGCGGGCGCGATCAACAGTCCGGGGCTGTTGCTGCGCTCCGAGGTGCCGGACCCGCATGGACTGCTGGGCAAACGCACGTTCCTGCAGCTTCACAACTATTCGCTCGCGGTCATGCCCGAGCGACTCGACCCGTTCTACGGCGCCCCGCAGTCGATCTACTCGGACCAGTTCACCTGGCGCGATGGCGTTGCGGGGCGAGCGGGCTTCAACCTCGAAGCCGTTGGAGCGCAACCGATCGCGTCCATGAATTTCTTCAAGGGCATGGGGTCCGACCTCGAGGCGTGCGCCCGAAGTCTGCCGCATCGACACACGCTGGTGGCCCAGATCCGCGACGGATTTCATGCCGAGAGCCCCGGAGGCTGTGTGCAGCTGCGAAACGACGGCAGCGCAGTCCTCGACTACCCGCTCAATGAATACATCTGGGACGGTGTTCGAAGCTCCTATCTCGTGATGGCCGAGTGCCAGTTTGCCGCGGGCGCGAACACGGTTCGCCCCGCAAGCAGCGATGCAAGTTCCTATCGAAGCTTGGCAGAGGCGCGCTCGGCGATTTCATCGCTTCCGCTGCGCGCGCCGAACGTCTTCCTAAACTCCACACATCCCCTCGGTGGCTGCGCGATGGGGGCGGACGCCAGATCGGGGGTCGTGGACACGGACGGCCGACACCATCAGCTCGAGAATCTTCTGGTGATCGACGGTTCCGTCTTCCCAACCAGCCTCGGCGTGAATCCGAGCCTCTCGATCTACGCGCTGGCGGCCCGAAACGCCACCACGCTGGCTGCGACGATCGACCGCCACCGCCGGAGCGACCGCGGTCGTTTCACGATTCACCATGCGCTACCGGAGGTGAGTTGATCTCATGCCCGAAGAGCCGAAGTCGCGCTACGAAAGGGCCCTCGAAAACCTCACGGCGCGCGGGGCCCCGTTCGAGCTGCAGATCGAAGACGTAAACGGCATCCCGACCCGTAATTTCGCTTCGCGACCTCGTTCGCTTCGCGACCTGGTGGCGGGCGCGGGGCAGCGGGGTGAGCGCGAATTCCTCGTTCAGGGCGACCGGCGCTTGAGCTACGGCGAGTTCGCCAGCCTCGTGTGGGGAACCGCGACGCGGCTCGAGCAGCAAGGTCTTCGCCGCGGAGATCGCGTCGGGATCCTCGCCTACAACAGTCTCGACTTCGTGATCAGCGTGTTCGCCATCGCCTCGCTGGGCGGGATCACCGTGGCGCTGAATGGGTGGTGGGTGGGGGAAGAGCTCGAGTATGCCCTGCGCGATTCGGGCTGCCGTTTCCTGATCGTCGACGAGCGCCTGTTTCCGCGCGTGTCCGGGCTCCTGGACGATCTCGAGCAACTCGAGAAGACCTTCTTCGCGGGTTCGGGTACGTCCCCGAGCGGCACGATCCCCCTGGAAGCGCTGATCGCGCCGGCCGACGTGCCTCCGAGCGATGAGATCCACGAGGACGATGCATTCGTCATCCTCTATACGTCCGGTACCACGGGGCGCCCGAAGGGCTGCATCACGACACACCGAGGCACCATCACGCAGGTGATGGGGATCCTGCTTCATGGAATGCTCTCGAAAGCACTCGGCGAGCCCAGCCCCCTGCCCAGCGATGACTCGCAGCCGACCTCTCTCATGACGGCGCCGCTATTCCACGTCGCGGGCATCCACACCGGTATCTGCACCGCGATGGCGGCGGGCGCCAAGGTCGTGCTCAGTGAGGGCCGGTTCGATCCCGAACAGGTGCTCGCCTTGATCCAACGCGAGCGTGTGACGACCTGGAGCGCCATCCCGACCATGCTTCACCGTGTCGTCGAGTTTCCGGAAATCGGGGATTACGATCTATCGAGTCTCGTTCGCATCTCGTTCGGCGGAGCCGCCACCGCGCCCGAAACGATGGATCGCGCTCGCGCGGTCTTTCCAGTCGAGCCCGCGCTCACCAACGGCTACGGACTGACCGAGACGCACGGGATCGTCATGCTCTCCGGCGGCCGCGAATTGCAGGACAAGCCCACTGCTGCAGGGCGTCCGATGCCCTTCTTCGATACCCGGTTGGTGAACGATGCGGATGAAGACGTAGCCGAGGGAGAGTTGGGCGAGCTACTACTTCGAAGTCCGACTGTCACGCCCGGTTACTGGAACCGTCCGGAAGCGAACGCCGAAACGATTCGGGATGGCTGGCTGCACACCGGGGACATCGCCTATCGGGACTCGGACGGCGTCTTCCACGTCGTCGACCGAGCGAAGGACATGATCATTCGTGGCGGCGAGAACGTCTACTGCGTCGAGATCGAGAACTGCCTGGCGGAGCACCCTGAAATCGACGAAGCAGCCGTGATCGGTGTGGCAGACGCCGAGTTGGGCGAGCGCGTCAAGGCGGTCGTCCGACGCATTCCCGGCTCCGAACTCGCGGAAGCGGATGTCCGAGCGCACGTCCGTTCGCGGTTGGCCTCGTTCAAGGTGCCCGAATTCGTCGAATTCGCGCAGAGCCCGCTTCCGCGCAATCCATCGGGCAAGGTCCTGAAGGAGCAGTTGCGAGGCCGAGGCGCCGGAGCCTTCGATCCGGATCTGTTCGGCTGAGTCTCGTTCGGCATTCTTTTTTCGGGGAAGGCTCTTTCACGATCGAATCCGACGTCACAGCCACCTGGGCCGCGTCAGTCCCGAGGCGTTTGCAAATTGCCTCGAACCGCGGCCTCTGAACGTCCACGAAGCCAGGCTCAAAGCGTGTCCGAATGACACACGAAAAAGTTGATTGCGATTCACCGAAGACCTCGAGGGTGAATCCGATCAGCGGCGTCCGGAGCTTGTCCATCTCCTCGCGCCTCCAGCTGCCGTGGACGTCACCGTCGATCTCGACGCAACGAGCGCCGGGAATCTGCTTCGCGAGCTCACGCCCGGCTCCGACGGGCAGGATCGGGTCGCGGTCGCAGTGCATGAGCTGCTCCGAGCCCACGGCGTCGAGAACGGCGCGGACATCCTCGGTGCGATCCTCCAGGCTGCCGAATCCGAGCGAGCGGTCCGACAGGCCCGTGCCCCGCTCGTCGAGGACAATCACGCGGAACCTCTCGGCCAGGGCGAGAATCGACTGGAACGGCGGCAGATCCCCAGATCGGATCGAGGTGGATGACGAAGCCAGGCGCCACGAGCGGGTCCGGCCCCTCGCCGAACACCGTATAGGCGATGTCGATGCCGTCGGATGAATATCGAGAACAGACACGCGCGACCGCGACAAGATCTCTCCCTTCGGATGGGGAATTTCGGGCCGTCGGGGCCACGCCGATACGTGTATGATGTTCGGATTTCCTGAATGGAGGGTCGCCCATGAAGATCCACGCAACCCCCTATTGGCTCGCCACGGCGGCCGCTCTTTTCTGTCTCGCTCCAGCCGCGTCGGCCGAGGTCGTCTTCGCCTGGGTCACGGTCGGTGTCCCGGGCAACGCCTGTGACAACCAGTCACAGGGGTGTTTCGGCTCGGTGGCGGACGTCTATCGGATCTCGGAAGCCGAGGTGACGAACGCGCAGTACGCCGAGTTCCTGAACGCGGTGGCGAAGACCGACGCCAACGCACTCTACAACGCGGGCATGGGGTCGGGCCTCGGCGGCATCACGCAGTCGGGCAGCTCGGGGAGCTACACCTACAGCGCGATTGGGGGCCGTGAGGACATGCCGGTCAGCTACGTGTCGTTCTGGGATGCGGCCCGCTTCGCCAACTGGTTGCACAACGGCCAGCCAACCGGCGCGCAGGACAACTCGACGACGGAAGACGGGGCCTACACGCTCACGCCCACCGACGTTACGAACAATACGGTGACGCGAAACGGCGGTGCCGATGCCTACGTGACGAGCGAGGACGAGTGGTACAAGGGAGCCTACTACGACGCGAATGGTACGGTCTACTTCGACTACCCGGCGGGCTCCGATTCGACGACCAGTTGTGCGGCGGCCGGGGCCGCTGCGAACACAGCGAATTGTGGCGGTGTCGTCGGCGATCTGACCGCGAAGGGGAGCTACACCGGCGCTGCGAGCCCGGCCGGGACCTTCGATCAGGGCGGCAACGTCGCCGAGTGGAACGACACCGCCGTCACCGGTACGACCCGTGGCCTGCGCGGCGGCGACCTGAACCTCAGTTCGGGCAATCTCGCTGCGTCGTTCCGGATCAGCCTTCCCCCGACGCTCGAGAACCCCGGCGTCGGCTTCCGCGTCACGAGTCCGGTCTCCTCACCTTCGATCGTGTCGGCCATCAGCCCGCTCGGGTTGGTGGCACTGGGTGCCGTGCTGGGAGTCATGGGGCTGCGGAGGCTGCGCAGCTGAACCCGGAGCTCACCGGCGTGCTCTCGATATTCACCTTGGTTGAAATCGTTCGAGTCGTCGGCTGTCTGTTCGCAATTCTCGTCCGGCTTGATTCCAGCGGGCGTTTCCGCCCCGCCCTCTTGCTCCAGCCGAGGATGATGCACGCGATCGAATCCGGGATTCAGGCTCGTTCCGGGCCACCTCTCACCCCGCTGGACTGTCGGGCCTCAGTCGAGCTCGTAGAGCAGGTGACGGCTCAGGTCGCCGACCAGGTCGACGTGCATGATCCGAGTGTCGAACCACCAGCGACCATCGATGCGATGGAAGGTGTCGTGATAGCGCCCCGAGATGATGGGTTGGAGCGGCAGACCTTCGACCTGTTGGAAGACCGTGAAGTAGCTGCGAGCCGAGCCGCGATCCGCGCCGTCGGCGACCTCGATGATCGAGTTCGTCGTCACGTGTTTCGTGTGCGGGCTGCCGTCGTCGTGGATCCGCGTCGATCCACGGTAGAGCGCGAGCACCCGGTCGCGACCTTCGAAGGTCTGCTCCGGTGGAGCCTCGGTCGCTGCGGCAATGCGACCATGAGCGAACAGATCCGCGACGCCGGGAAGGTCGCCGGCGTCGATTCGCTCTGCGTAGGTGTGGAGCAGGTTCTCGATTTCGCGCGCAGGGTCGGCCATACGCACGATTCTAGCTCGCTGGCGCTATGTCGGTCGCAGGTACACGGCCATTTCGCACGCTGGCGTGAATTCCGCCCATGAGATAAGCCGTGGAATCGAGGGTGCGAACCCCGCGCTCGGCAGGAGAGAACGACCATGGATGGCGAGCACTCGCGTCCCTTCGACGAGTCCGCGCTCATCGCGGAGGCGCGCCGCAAGACCGGCCTCGACGAGTTCGGCGATCCGGCGTTTCGAACGCCGCTCCGCGAACTGCTCGCTGCGCTCGCGGATGCGCCGCTCAATGCGGTCGGAACCGCGGTCCTGCGAGCATCGATCCGGCGCAGCCTCACGCAGCGCCTGCTCGCCGAAGACTGGTTCGCGCGGCATCCCGAGATCGCTCGTGAACGCATCGAGGCGCCGATCGTGGTGGTGGGCATGATGAGGTCCGGGACGACCCTGCTCCAGCGCCTGCTCGCACGCGACCCGCGCCTCTACTCCGCCCTCGGCTGGGAAATCGGCGAGCCCGCACCGCGGCTGGGCACGGACTGGAGTGAACCCGATCCGCGAGTGGCCGACGGATTGGTGACTACGAAGCAGATGCGGGAATTCGCGCCCGAGCTGTACGCCATCCACCCGACCGACGCGCTCGAGGCCGACGAGGAAATCGTCTTCCTCGCCGATGCCTTCCTCTCGCACATCCCCGAAGCGTCTTGTCACGTCCCGCGCTATCGGGCCTGGATCGACACGCAGGATTTCACGCCCGCCTACGAGTATCTGCGGCGCATGCTCCAGCTGCTCCAATGGCAGAAACGGCAGCGGGGCGACAACCGCGAACGCTGGGTGCTGAAGACCCCCGCCCACCTGGGTTACCTGGACACGCTCTTTTCCGTCTTCCCGGACGCGCACGTGATCCAGATGCACCGCAACCCGCTCGAGACGATTCCGTCGGGCGCGAGTCTGAACTGCGTGCTCTGGCGAATCTACTCCGACGACGTCGACCCGGCGGAGGTCGGCCGCCAATGGCTGGAGCGCATGGCCTGGGCCACGTGCCGTGGCCTCTCGGCTCGTGACCGCCGGCCGAATGCGTCGCAGCACTTCACCGATGTCTGGTATCGCGACGCCGTCACGGACCCACTCGGGCAGATCGAGCGGATCTACGCGGCGGTCGACCTCGAACTGCTACCCGAAGCGCGCAGCGCAATGAAGGCCTGGCTCGCCGAGCAGGCCCGGGAGCCGCGACCGCCCCACCACTACACGCCGGAGCAGTTCGGCCTCAGCGAGGCGGCGATCCGCGAGGCGTTCGCCGGGTATCTGGAACGCTTCGTCGAACCGCACGAACGAGCGTGAGTCACTGACCGCCCGGACTGACGATGGTAACCTGACGAGCACCACCGGACGCCAAATATTTCGCAGGGTCGACGGTGTCTGGAGGCAGCATGGATTCCCACCCGATCGCAACCGCCGAGCAGCACAGCCACGAACGCGCGGCGGTCGAATTGACGCAGCATCCCATCGTGAAGGAAGCCTACGAGCGGGTTCGCAACAGCTGGCTCGCTGCCGCCGACCCGAGCCCCGACATGCGCGGCTGCTTCGACGCCGCCTTCGAAGAAGTGATGTTTTCGGCGGCAATCTGGTCGCTCAACCAGGATCCACTACGCCCGAAGGTGATCTGCATCACCCGCCTCGAACACCGACTCGACAACCTGCGAATACCGGGCTCGCGCTGGGGCATCGACAACCCCGACTCGATCTATCGCGTGATTCCGATTTCGGGCGACGAACGATACGTGATTCGCGGTCGCGTCGGCGAGCGGCGCATGACCGAGAACTACTTCACGCTCTGGGAAGAGAACATGAATACCGTCGACGTACTCTCGGGCGGCGATCTCGTGCTCGGCCCCGACCGCCGTTTCGAGATCACGGTCGACAGCGATCCGGCCAACGGTCGCCCCAACCACATCCGCTCCGCGCCCGAGGCGCACGAGTTCTACATCCGCGACGTCATGCTCGACTGGGCGAAGGACGAGCCCAATGAACTCACGATCGAGAGGCTCGGCGATCCCCCGACGACCTCACCGCGCACCGCGGATGAACAGGCCGAACTCACCGCGAGCTTCATGCTCCGTTTCGCGGAATTCACCCAGAAGCTCGGCCGCGGCATGATGGCGAGCCCGGCGAACCAGTTCAGCCTGGCGTATTCGGCCGACAAGGGGGGCGCGTTGCGTAAGCAGGTCTACATCGGTGGCAACTTCCGGCTCGATGAAGACGAAGCGATGCTGATCGACGTGAGCGATGGCGGCGCAGCCTATTTCGTGGTTCCGGCCGGCAACATCTGGGGGACGACACTCGAAATCGTCGACCACACCAGCAGCCTCAACAAGGCCCAGGCGATTCCGAACGCCGACGGGACCTATACCTTCGTGTTGACGCGACGGGATCCGGCCGTCCACAACTGGATCGACCCGTGCGGTCTGGGCGACGGCATCCTGACGTTGCGCATGGCCGAGTTCCCCGGCGGCCGCCCCAGCGACGACCTCGCGGCGAAGAGCCGTGTCGTGCCCTTCTCGCGCCTGCGCGACGAGCTGCCGCCGGAGACGAAATGGGTGACGCCCGACGAACGCGCCCGGCAGCTCGCCGAGCGGGCTGCCGGCTACAAGCGGCGGCTGCCGGAGCCGTGAGCGGCGGGGGCGACTCGATGGCCGAAGCAGCGAACGAAACTTCGAGAGTCTGGCTGATCACCGGCTGTTCGAGTGGCATCGGTCGCGACATCGCGCTCGCCGCACTGAACAAGGGCCACCGGGTCGCAGTCACGGCGCGCAACCCGTCCGCGGTCGCGGATCTCGTTGCGCAGCACCCGGAACGAGCCATCGCCGTCGCGTTGGACGTGACGGATCGCGATCAGATCAGCGCGGCGGTCCGAGAGACGGACCGGGTGTTCGGATCGATCGACATCCTCGTCAACAACGCCGGCTACGGCTACATGGCCGCAGTCGAAGAGGGCGAGGACGACGAGGTTCGCGCCATGTTCGATACCAACTATTTCGGTGTCGTCGACATGATCAAGTCGACGCTGCCCGGCATGCGCGCCCGGGGCCGTGGGCACATCATCAACATCTCGTCGATGACGGGCCTGGTCGCGAACCCGCCCAACGTCTACTACAGCTCGACGAAGTTTGCGCTCGAAGCGCTCACGGAAGGACTTTCGAAAGAGGTCGCGGCATTCGGTATTCACGTCACCGCCATCGAACCCGGCGCATTTCGCACCGACTGGTCGACGCGCTCGATGAAGGAGGCCCGCGAACCCATCGACGCCTACGCGGAGACGGTCGGCGCACGCAAGAACCTGATCAAGCTCGCAGGCAGCAAGTTCCCGGGCGATCCACGGCGTGTCGCCGATGCGGTCCTGATGGTGACCGAACTCGACGACCCACCGCTCCACCTGCTGCTCGGCCACGATGTCTACAAGGCCTATCGCGAAAAGCTGAGCGACCTGGCCGCGTCGATCGAGGAATGGAAGTCCGTCACCCTGGACGTGAACTTCCCGCCCGAGTAGTCGAAGCCCGCAATCCAGGTCGGCCTTGCGACCGCCGTGGCCTCCTCGTGCGTTCTCGATATTCGCTTGCACTGATTTCGTTGGGATTTCCAGCCCGGGCCCCGACCGAAGCCTCGCGGAGCACGCCCGAGTCGTCGGATTGCCGCGTGTCGGAGGTCTTCACCACCGGTATCGCCGGCGCGAAGCGTCCTGATCAGCGGCTTCCACCGCTGCGATCGTCTCGACAGGCGTCGTGATGAATTTCGAGAGTAGAGAGCTCCGCCGCGCTCGTTCCGAGGATCGAATTCAGTCGACCCTCGCGGGCTCGAAAGGGGGTAGACTGTCATGGATCACCCCCCGGAGGACGTCGATGGACTGGCTGAGCTGGCTTGCCGCGCCGGGGATCCGACTGGGCCCCCTGATCTCCGAAGGCTGGAACGCCTACCGGGGCGCCTCGCAGTGGAACGAGGTGCCCGAGGTGAAGCCCTCCCTGGGCCTTGCCCTGGGAGCCACCCTCGACCGCGCCTTCACGGTGGCCACCAACATCCTGACCGGCGTGCCCACTCCGGAGACCGTGCGGCGCTTCAACACCGAGGCGGCTGCCCTGCGCGACTTCTTCGACGAGCGCGGCTGGCTCCGCGATCCCGCCGGCTTCTACACGAAGCCGCCGCCCGTGGAGGAGTGGACGAGCAGCGAAGAGCGCACCTGGATGGGCGTCAGCCGCCACCGTTACGAGCACGTCACCTGGGTCAGCGGGTACGAGCCGCACCCCGGCGAGCCGGGCGGAGAGCGCTGGCTCGAGCGCGAAGAGAACCGGATGCTGCACGCCCACGTGCTCGAGCATTCGGACGGCCCGCGGCCCTGGCTCGTGTGTGTTCACGGCTTCGGCATGGGCACGCCGCTCGTGAACTTCCACGGCTTCGCCGCGAAGCGGCTGCACGAAGACCTGGGCCTCAACCTGATCTTCCCGTGCCTGCCGCTGCACGGCCCGCGCGGCGGCGGGAAGATGAGCGGGGTCGAGCTGCTCGAGACCGATTTCGTGAACCTGGTGCACACCTTCGCCCACGCCGTCTGGGACATCCGCCGGACGGTCTCGTGGGTGCGCTCGCGCCAGCCGAAGACCATCGGCCTGTACGGCATCTCGCTCGGCGGCTACCTGAGCGCCCTGACCTCCTCGCTCGAATCGGGGCTCGACTGCGTGATCGCCTCCATCCCGATGGTGGACCTGGCCAGCGTGGCCCAGGACAACGAGCCCTGGCTCTTCCGCACCTACGAGCGGGAGTTCGAGATCGACTGGGAGACGCTCCGGGCGGTCACCCACGTGGTCTCGCCGCTCTCGCTCGAGTCGAAGGTCCCGCGCGAGCGGCGCTTCATCTGCGCGGGCACCGCGGACCGCGTCGTCCGCCCCAACCACGCCCGCGCCCTGTGGCGGCACTGGGACCGCCCGGAGATCTACTGGTTCCCCAGCAGCCACGTGCTCGGGCTGATGCACCCGAGCGTCCCGGACTTCGTCGAGCGCTGCGTGCGCTCGGCCGGCTTCGCCTGAGGGCGCCCCTCAAGCGGACGCCTCGGTGCCCATCGGCCCCGCGACCCGCCGCAGCTCGTCGAAGGAGCGCTCGAGCGCCACCGCGAAGACGTCGAGGTCGGGCACCAGGTCGAAGTCCGCGTTCAGCCCGAAGAAGAGCCGGCCGTCGTAGCTCATCACCGCGATGCCGAGCCCGTGGTGCTCGCGCAGCGGTACCTGCCCGTAGGTCTCGAGCAGGCGCGCCCCCTTGAAATGGAGCGGGACCTGCGTGCCCGGAGCGTTGATGAGCGTCATGTTGACGGGCATGTGGCTCGCCAGCGAACGCGCCCCGAGCGACAGCAGCCGGCCGCCAAACCAGACATCGCCCTCGAGCAGCGCGCTCGCGGGCACCGTCCCCTTGCTCTCGCTGAGCTTCCGCGTCGCCTGGCGGATCTGCTGGAGACGGACGACCGGATCCTTCTCCCACAGCGGCAGATCGATGACCCACTCCGCGGCGCGCTCGCCCGAGCGTCCAGCGGCCAGTCCCACCGGAGTCGCAATGCGGAAATCGAGGGCCGCTGGGCTGACCAGGCGCTCTTTCAGATAGCTTCGCACCGCGCCGGCCACCGCGGTCAGGATGACGTCGAGCATCTTCGCGTCCATGGCTCGCCGGACGAAGCGGGCGTCGTCGAGCGACACGGCCACGCCCTTGAAGCGGCGGTGCGGGCCGATGAGGCCGTTGAGCGGTGTGCCGATGGGCGGGCGCAGCGAGTAGCCGAGCAGCTCGGCGGCGGCGGTCGCCTTCGCCGTCAGCTCCCGCCCCAGCTGGTGCCGTTCCGATATCAGCCCACGCAGGCGCTCGAAGGCGCGCCGGGGCAGCTTCGCCTGCTGCACGACCTCCTCCACCACCAGCTCGCGGGCCGAGGGGCGGGGACGCGGCTGGAAGGTCGGGGGCTCGGGGTCGGTCGCGTCGGGCGACGCGGAGAGCAACACCTCCAGGAGATCGGCGCCCGCCTCCTCGACCATGCAGTGATGGGTCTTCATGATCAGCGCGAAGCGGCCGCCCGTGAGGCCCTCCAGCACCCAGCACTCCCAGAGCGGACGCGTGCGATCCATGCGCTGGGCCATGATGCGGGCGGCCATCGCCTCGAGCTGGGCGAAGCCGCCGGGCCGGGGCAGGCTGGTGTGGCGCAGGTGGTAGCCGAGATTGAAGTTCTCGTCGTCGACCCAGATGGGATGGTTCTCGATCGGAATCCAGATGAGCTCCTGGCGCAGGCGGGGCACCTGGTGCAGCCGCGCCGCGATCGCGCTGCTTATCGCTTCGAAGTCCACGCCACCGTCGGCGGTTGCCAGCGGTCCCGATTCGAAGACCTGGATCGACGACGCGTGCGCGAAGGTGCGCGGCGTCTCGTTCGCCAGGTAGCCCGCGCTGCGGTCGCTCAGACGTTCGTAGAAATATCGCGGCATCGATTCTCCAGCAGCTCATCTGACGCTCCCGGAGGGTAGCTCAGCAGCGGCAGCTTGCTGTGTATGCTCGGAGACGCCCCAGACCGAAGCAGAACGGAACGGCCGAGCGAGTCGTCGGTTCGGCAGTCGCGAACTCCTCGATCACCTCATCGTCTTGAACGAGGATCACCCAAGACGATTGCTCCGCAAATACGTCGACGACCACAACGACGAGAGAGTTCACGAGTCGATTGCCGATGCACCGGTCGGCCGACCCGTGGAGTCACGGCCATCGCGGTACGCGAAGGCCGTTGAATTCCCGCGTGTCGGAGGTCTTCACCATCGGTATCGCTGGCGCGAAGCCGCCTGATGGGCGAGTCCGAGGCGCTCGATCGGCTCAATGGGCGTCGTGGATGAATATTGAGAACAGACAGGCGTCGAGATCGTCTCCGATGCAGATCTTCGCCGGGAACTGCTCAGCGAACTCGTCGAGGCCTCTCGGCCGGCGATGCGCAACGCGATCGACGACGCTCACATTGCGGCAACGGCCATCTCCCGCGGTGCCACCCTCGCCTCGTTCGACTCGGACCTCGTTGGGAACGACTGAACTCCGCATCGGAGACGATCTCCGGGAGGTCGGCCGGTGAGCCACAACTTCGTTGTGAGTGTCGGCGCCCGAGATGAGATGGCTCACGATGCACCGGGGATGCAAGAAATGCCCTGACATCTCGAGGCGTTGCAGTTGCAACGCTCAATGTCCAGAACGTCCGTGGACGCAGCTGGGCGAAAGCTGGACGGCAGCTTCGATCGAGATGTCTAGGGGCTTACGCAAGTCCGGTTCACGCACGAGTAGCCGGCGACACAATCGATCCCATTGTCGCAGTGTTCTTTGCAGGTGCCCGCAACGCATCTGTAGGGGGCGCAGGATTCGAGTGTACCGCTCGCACTTATCGTCGAATAGACGGCGTAGCAGTTGTAGCCGACGGGGGCACAGGCGCCGGACGAACTGTTGCACTCCGCTCCCTCCGCGCAGTCCGCAGTGGTCACGCAGCTCGTGCCGCAGGTTTCGCCTTCGTCGCTGCACGCGTAGGGGAAGCACGGGTACACGAGGTCGTCTACACATGTGCCTAGAGCAGTGTCGTAGCGGTGGGTTACCGTGTGCGCGCCCGTGCAGGCGGGCGCACAGATCGGCGTGGGCG
>Ga0210064_1000366_pt1 | contig 21966 bp, 17 predicted proteins | sample Muzzi_CordC_D2_FD_185531 | JGI IMG/M metagenome (GOLD analysis project Ga0210064, IMG submission 185531) | Wetland microbial communities from San Francisco Bay, California, USA, that impact long-term carbon sequestration - Muzzi_CordC_D2 (SPAdes) | ecosystem: Environmental > Aquatic > Marine >...
ATAGATTTGCCGGATGTGTGCCGAAATAACATCCTTCCGGAGAAATGTTTTCGAGAATATCAAAAATATCATGAAAAAGGATTTCTTTTTTGCGTTTGTAAATTTTATCGATGTTTTCGAGTTTTTTCGACTGCTGTAATTTTTTTTCAACATTCAACAACTTTTCTGCGGTATCTTGATCAAGAGATATAGCGCGCAAAAAATTCATGCAGTCTTCGATCAGTTCATTAACGTTAAGGGTTGTGTTTTGACTAATTGTATAAAGCCTGTATTCGCTTCCCAGTTTCATTTTGTCCTCATTTTTTTATTTTTCCAGGCTTTTTTATACGCGCCTATTTTTGTTTGAAACCCATGCCTCATATCTTTTGAAACCATCATGGCCAATTTTTCGGATACCACGGTAAAATGGGCAGAAAGTAACGAGTTTTTTATAGAAGGTGTTTCTCTATGAAGAAATGCGGTGAGGGTAAGCAGCAAAACAGAAACAATCAACACAGCTTTGACAGTAGCGACTCCGGCTCCGAATATGTTATCAACCCCACTTAAAAAATCAATTTTAAATAGCTGTTTGATAATTCTTCCAAAAATACCGATCGCAATCAAGGAACCAAAAACAATACATAGAAAACTCAATATCTTGATTTTCGAAACATCTAATGTCCAACGTGATAAAAATTTTGCAATTGCCATGTAAAACGTTGATGCTGCTATGAAACCGATCAAGACACCTGTTAATGAGAATAATTCCCTGATAAGGCCTGTGAAAACACCTCTGATGAGGCAAAAACATAAAATCGAAATAATTGCTAAATCAAACAGGTTCATCATTTTGCTTTTGTTGATGAAAGCAAGTATTTACCCTGAATATTCTATAAAATGATCGAAAAAAGTTTAAAAAAAATAGACTCTCTTAGAACATAGGTGCGCAACGGATTTGTCACAGGTTTTACCGGTAACAGTCATTATAGACGGATCCACTGACCGACCGTATCGATTGCGCTGCCGCTGCCAAAATGTTTGGTAAAAATTTGAAAGTAAAATAACTCTTCCTTGCTCCTTATAATGGGATAATCGGCCTGGGCGGTTCTCAAGGCTTCATCGTCAATCATCTCCTCAAAATATGAAGGGAGGATATCTGCAGAGCCGGAGCCTTGTGAAAACTCTTGTTTCAAGCGCCAGGTGATGGTATCCGGAAGATATTGTTCGAATGCCTTTCTGAAAATCCACTTTTCAACTTTCTGATCGCCGTCAGGTTTTTGTTTGTATTCCGATGGCACAGCTAAAACGTAACGGAACAGTTCCCCTGATATCAGAGGTGCAACGACGCGAACACCATTACAATGGTTCATCCGGTCCAATCTCAAAGAGGCGTTGTTGTGCAAAAAAGCGATGCATTCCATCTGCCGCCGAAACAGTTCTTCAAGAGGAAATTCTTTTAGGTAGATATACCCGCAGAAAATTTCATCACCGCCCTCACCGGAAAGCAGAATCTCGATGCCTTGATCGCTGGCATATTTAGAGATAAGATAGTTGGAGACCGAACTTCGTACCAGGGAAGGATCAAAAGATTCCAGATAATAGATGACCTCGGGTAGAACTTTTAGAATTTCATCGAGATCTACGATAAGTTCCTGGTGATCGGAATTGATGTGTTCGGCCAGCAGTCGGGCATTTTTTATGTCTTCACTTTCTCCCACCCCCAATGCAAAAGTTTTCAATCTGGCGTTGGTTCCGAATTTATCTTTATACAACTCATTTGCCAATGTGTTGATAACGCTGCTGTCCATGCCGCCACTGAGCAAGCCGGCTGTCGGTACGGTGAAATCTATCCGCGATCTCACGCTTTTTTTGATAATGTGCCTTATGTCTTCCATCATTTGGTCGAGTTCGGTATGCAACACTTCCGGAGGAGCCGTGGGCAGTTCGGCAAACCGGATTAGAGTTCCAGTGCCGTCCATGTAATGGCCCGGCGGGAATTCATACAGATCGTCAGTAATTCCTGTCAGGCTCTTAAGTTCGGAAGACAGGTAAAGGGCGCCGTTCTTTCGTCCATAAAAAAGGGTTTTGATGCCTAAAAGATCTCTGGCTGCAAACAGGTTTTCGCCGTCGCTAATCACGAAAGCAAAAATGGCATCATCTAAAAACTCGAACATACCACGACCGTATTGCTTGTAAAGTTTTAGCAGAAGAAGTTCTTCTCTAAATGGGCCATCTGTTTCTCCTAAGGTTTTCGCCCGTTCCTCCCAGTTTCCCATTTGGCCGTCGTAGCAGATTCTTAATTCCGGAGATTTCGGGCTAAAAGCAGGCACTCGACGAGTATTGCCTCCAGTTAAAACGACATCAGGATTTTCGGAAATGTCGCCCTTAAGGTAATTCTGTGCCATTAAAATCTTTTTTCCCTCGAAACTCCCTGACAAATGCGGGCCACGATGAGCAATCCGCTTAAACATTTTCTCTAAAGCAAGAGCATCATTTTGATTGTAAACCACAGCAAAACCGCTCATTTTTAATCCTGCCTCCACACCTATATAGATCAATTAAAAATAACTAAAATTACCCTTTAGTCTTGTCTCTTAATGATTCTGCCATATCGGTTTTTCCCATGAAAATTCGGGTTCACTTCGGCCGAAATGGCCATAGGCAGAAGTTTTACGATATATGGGCCGCAATAGATCAAGATATTTAATGACTTCTTCGATGATTGCTTCTTTCAAGTCTTCGTGCGAAACATCCGGTTTGTGCTGGGCGGAAACAATGATTGTATCGACTCTTTTCGGGGTTCCGTTTTCATATTCTACGGTGACCTGTGATTTACCATCGGGTCTTAGAAAATCCAGAGCACCGTTCTTGCGGACTTTTGCCAGACGGCTGGTCAATTGGTGGGCATATGTAATCGGCATCGGCATGAGTTCCGGGGTTTCGTTGCAGGCATAGCCGAACATCAAGCCCTGATCGCCGGCTCCCTGTTCCTTGAAAAGCCCTTCGCCAACATTGACGCCCTGAACGATATCCGATGATTGCTGGTCGATACTCGTAATCACCGAGCAGGTCTGCCAGTCAAATCCCATCTGTGATGAATGGTAACCGATATCTCGTATGGTTTCTCGAACCAGTTCGGGAATATCGACATAACAGTCGGTTGTAATTTCACCGGCCACCAAGGCCAAGCCGGTAGTTACCAGGGTCTCGCAAGCGACCCTGCTGTTTTTATCTTTTGCCACCATCGCATCGAGAATTGAATCCGATATGGCATCGGCGACCTTATCGGGATGTCCTTCTGTCACCGACTCGGATGTAAAAAAATATTGTTCTTTTCCCATTGAACTCTCCTTGGATTATATTTCTACTCAAGTTTCCCCCCTTGAAGTTCAGCAACGCTGCAACAGGGCAGCAGGCCAGGATAATTTTTTGCGGACAAGAAGCTTTTTTAGTAATATTAGGGTGCGAAACTTGTGTCCCTAATAGCAGCAAAATCCAGCCTGTTTTTTACATCCATTTGTCACAACGCGTTTAAAGGCCGATGCGACCAGCGGCCGGTATTTGAAAAAACAACCTCCGGATTTTCAAATACTTCCATCAAAATGCGATGATAGTGACACTCTTCTTCAGATCTGAGGGATGTCTCGGAGAACCGGCGGCGATAGTTTTCCATTTCGGTTTTTCCCATAACACCCGCCAAAACGCCATTAAGCATATCAACCGTCCCGCTGCCTTCATCAAACTGCTCTTTTATCCGCCAGATGATCTCTTCCGGCAAAAGGTCTTCGAATGCTTTTCTTAAAATCCATTTTTCTATAGGTGGTGATCCTGAAATCTTCATTTCCGGCGGTATCAGCTGACCCAATCGAATCATCGCGAGATCCAGAAAAGGCACCCGTCCCTCGATGGCATGGGCCATGGTCATTCGATCGACCCGTTGAAGATTTATGTTATGCAATGACGCTACTGACCGGCGCAATTCACGATGTAAAAATTCTGCGTCTCCAATGTCTTTATAATAGGTGTATCCGCCAAAAAGCTCATCAGCACCTTCACCTGTAAGTATCACTTTGACATAATCGGCAGCCAGACGAGAAGTAAAATAGCAGGGAATGGCACTTCGCACCAAATCCTGATCAAAAGATTCCAGATAATAAATGATTTCCGGCAGCTTTTCTCTTACTTCTTTTTCGGTGAGAATGTATTCATGATGAATGGTGTCAAGGTGCCGGGAAACCAGGCGGGCTGCTTCGAGATCTCTGCTGCCTTCAATACCGACCGAAAATGTGTGAAGCCCATCCATGTGTTTTCGGGCCATAGCTGCAATAAGGCTGCTGTCCAGACCTCCTGACAAGAACGCACCTAGAGGCACATCACTCATCAATCGTTTGACTACGGCATTCTCCAAAGTTTCTCTGATTTTTTCAATGTAATCCTCCACCGGAGCCTTCCGGCTCAACACCTCGGGAACTGTATAAAAAGTAGAAAATCCCTGGGCAGAATGGAAAAAAGCACCGGGTGGAAATTCCTGAACGGAGTCACAATTTGAGGGAAAGGATTTAAGTTCTGAGGCAAAAAGCCACGACCCGTCTTTTTCACCCAGGTAGAGCGGTTTGATTCCGATGGGATCGCGAGCCGCGTAAAAATTGTCTCCATCGGCAACAACAAAGGCATACATGCCGTCCAGATGCTCGACCATGGACACCCCATGGTCTTCGTAAAGATGGACAATGGCCTCGCTGTCGCTGGTGGTGTAAAACTTATGCCGTTTGGAAAGTTCGGGATGCAAATGCGGGAAATTATAGATTTCTCCATTGGCGATTACAGCCATATTTTTTGCTTCATTGTAAATGGGCTGATTACCACCCTCAGGATCCATGATGCTCAACCGACGATGTCCTAAAACCCCCGGACCATTTTGGGACACAAACATACCTTCCGCATCCGGGCCCCTGTGTCTCATTAGCGACATCATCTTTTTTACAAGCGGTGCATTCGCACTTCCCCAAATTCCTGCAATTCCGCACATGGGTGCAATCCTCCTAACGATCTATTTAGTGCCTATCCATAAACGGCTATTTTGCCCAACATGTTCGTTATACTCAAAAATTAATCCTCGAAATATCAACTATATGCCGGCTTGTCCCGGTACTTCAACGGGGTGGTTAATTTTCTCGTATGCCTTGATCTTGAACAAAATATCTCATTTCTGGATAGACACTATTTAGTGATTTCGAAAATTCCCACCAGTCCGTGCCCCATTCCCGTGCCGGGCTGAAGCTCCATTTCAAGCTTTCGCAAGGCAAAACCGAGAACGGATTCGATCAAGTTGGCCCGAACATCCCCCCAATTTAACCACCCCACACCCTCGATGACCCTGCGCATGGTTTCCATGGCCTCTTGAAGCGGTTTTGGGTAATAGGGAAGAATATCCGGGACGCATTCCAGCCTACCGGTTTCGCAATCGTAATCCCCAAGAAGATTCATGGCGTATTTGACCAGGGCGTTGGAGGACATGAAAAACAATTCAAAAAAGTTGTTGAGATGATCGAACCCCGGTCTGGGAACGTAATCCACCAATAAGTTCTCTAAATCCGTCCGCACGTAAGTTTCAAAAAGGGCATTGACAGGATGGCGAAGCTTGGGACAGTTCTTGTTGTAATCCCCCGTATCCAGATGACGGCCGATAAAAATCGACCGATCGAAGAAACATAGAGGTTTAATTTGTACGCCTGCCTCCTTGGATGCCTGTTCAATAATATGCATCACTTCGTCCCGACATACCAGCTTCAAAGCAAAAGAGGCCACATCCGCCGTTGCCCGCTCTTCTTTGGGATAGATATAGGATATGCGGTAGTCCATGAAATACTCCTGATCGGGCGGGTGGTGCCACAGGTCCTGCCATTCAAGAGTGTAACGACCGAGCCAGTCTCCCATGAAAAGGGCTTTTTCAGGCGCATGCCTGCAAACATCGGCGATGATTTTTATACATTGTTCAGTGGTAAAATGCGAAAGGGTTCCGAAAGACGTAAAATAAAAATCAAACGGCGGTTCTTCATCCAAAAATCCAGGCATCATGCCCTGGGAAATATCACTGACTTCAAATCGTAATTTAGGATTATTGCTATAGTAGCCCAGAGCCTGTTGGATTAAATTTTCATTGAGATCAATACCGACATATTCCTTTAACATGTCTTCGGTGACGGCATTGACAATATAATCATAAATACCCGGATCCTTTGTTGTAACTCCCATCAACAGATCATATCCGTCACCGCTGCCGCAGCCGATATCCAAAATACGCAGGCGTTCCAATTGTTTTCTTTTCCGCTCCACCATATCGTTAAGGAAGGGACGTAAAAAGATTGCCGTTACCTGATCTTCCCAAAATCTTCTGACATTGTCATATTTTCCTAAAAGACCGGTGGCTTTGTCATACTTTCCGGTTTGAAATGCCTGGGTATATGCTTTTTTTTCTGACATCTTTTTCTCCTTGGATACAACGAATCAAACAGCCACGGTTTTCATCACTTCAATGGCTTCGAAGGCATCCTTGCAATGGGCATCAGCACCGATCTGATCGACAAAGGCCTGAGATGTAGGAGCACCCCCTATGAGTACTTTGACATTATCGCGGAGCCCTTCTTCTTTGAGTGTGTCGATCACTTCCTGCATCACCCGCATGGTTGTGGTCAACAGCGCCGAAAGCCCCAGATAAGGTGCCTTGTTTTCTTTAACAGCCTGTACGATTACCGGGGTAGGCACATCGGCTCCCAGATCGACAACCTCATAACCTGCGCCTTTAATCATGATCGATACGATGTTCTTGCCGATGTCGTGCAGGTCTCCGGCCACGGTCGCAATGACGAATTTGCCCTTGCTCTCTACGCCCGCTTTTAACAGGTGAGGGCTCATGATGTCCATGGCAACACCCACACATTCGGCCGAAGCCAACATATCCGGGATAAGGTATTCCTCGTGTTCAAATTTTTTGCCCACAATCTCCATGGCATGGGTTAATCCATCGATCACGATGGTCTTGGGATCTATACCGGCTTCAAGGGCTTTATTTACCAGTTCTGTTACGGCAGGCTGCCCTTCGAAACCTTCGTCAAAGCCCTCGTCTTCAGCCTCGACACGGCCCTGTACAATGTTAAATGCAATTTTTTCAATGAGCGTTTTGTTGTCCATGGTTTATGATCTCCTCTTTATCGTGGTTGTGAAGTAATCATTCTCATCCGGTCTGTTTGAGCCCGGGTAAAATCCCCGGAACCTCCTTGAAGATTTTTTCAACAATATCAGATTCCAAATGTGCTGCTGGTTGTTGTTCCAATTGATCCATATAATCGAGAGCGTTTTCCAGGACTTTGTCTTCCATTCCTTTGGCCTCAAAACGATAAGGATCGGAAACCTCTCCGGAATGCATGGCCTTGCGCACATGACGGGCATATAGCCGATAGGGCGATGCCATGACTTTTTTCACGGTTTTGAGCATATCTTCGACGGCATCGGGATTGACGTTGGGTTGCCGCAGACAATGTTTGATCTTGCCGATCTGCTCGTTGTCCAGTACTGCCTGGACCGGACAGAAACTGTTGGTTCGATCCAGCAACCCGAAGGCATAGTGAATGTACTGTGCCCCGCTCATGGCCATGTAAAGATGGGTAAACAGCTTTTCGAAAACAGCCTGCATGCCCGGAATTTTGGCATCACCCACGCCGGCGGTGGAATAACAGGGAATATTATAAAAACGGGCCAATTGCGCACAGTCGATGTTATACTGATTGAATTCCGGGCATCCGTACAGGTCATGCAAGTCATCCAGACGGGCCCGAACCGGCACGCTTCCATAAAGTACCGGAAAACCCGGTTTAATTAACTGGGTAAGGGTGATACCGGTTAGGATTTCAGCGTTGATTTGAGCCACCATCCCGGCCTCTTGTATGGGAGCGGACGATCCGCCCTGGGGTGAAGATGATATCACCAGAGGCAAACCGGCTTCGACGATGGCAAAAACCTTATCGGCAGTATCATCCACAACCTGTAAAGGACTCTTGAATATACAGGTGATAAACGAAACTATAGGATTCTCTCGAAGCGCTTCCGGGCTGCCGGTAATGATTTCACCCATTCGCACCACATCTTTTAAGCCGTCTATGGTGGTTAATCCTGCTTGGACGTGCTTGGTAATATTGTTCAAGCTGGCAAAAAACTTATTGACATCATGATTGTCAGGCGTGATTTCAGGATCCTGTATGTTTAACGGCCGGATAAAAAAATCCAGATGTTCCAATTGTTCACAGAGTCTGGCTGCCCGGCTGAGCAAAGATGTATTACCCCGAAGCTCTTTAAACCGGGGGACCTTGCATTTGATGCCGTTGTCTTCAACGCTCATAAATTCCTGCATCTGTGTTTCTATCCAGATATTGGCCTCAGAACCCGTACCGAAATACGCGCGCGGTATTTCGGCGTCCAATAACAACCGGTTTTCGGGAATCCTTGCCCCCAAAACAAAGCGCGAAGGGGCCTGGGCCACTGCTTCCTTGATGAGTCCGGAGGGAAAGCTTATTCTCCAACAGATGCTGTGTTTGTCTTTTTCTTCCCAAACCTTGGCTCCATGGGTTTTGAAAAGCTTGGCGGCTTTTTCATTGTAACACCAAATGCCGGGATCATTTAAAATACTCATAGATGCTTGATCCAGCCATTTGACCTGCTCCGGGTCAAGCCTTTCATAAGGTTTGACCATAACGCCTTCTCGAAAACGCTCTATCACGATGCTCTCCTTTTTCGTAAATGTTTATTGATAGCTTCAGATAGGTTAAATTTTTTCTCCTATTTATTTTTTCCGAAACACCCGGGTGTAGCGGCGACAGTGACGATCTTTTCCCACCAGAACCTCGGCGGTTCTCACGGCAGCCATCATCTGTTGATCCGACGGGTCCATGATGGCTGCATCCAGACCGGCAAATACGGCCATGTGCAAAAATGCCGAATTCAGTCCCACCCTGTTGGGAAGACCGTAAGATATATTGGAAAGCCCCATGACCGTCTGTGCATCGGGGAAGTTTTCTTTGATTGCCGTAAGCGTATCCAATGTGACCCGCCCTTGCCGGATATCCGTACTAACGGGCAATACCAGGGGATCGAAAAATACCTTATCCAGAATAAGCCCGAACCCATGGCAGGCTTCAGCGATTTTTTCGCAAGCAGCCAGCCGCTCTTGGACGGTTTTCGGGATTCCGAATTCATCCATGGCCAAGGCGATTAGGGACGCATTATGGCGAACCGCAAGGGGTATAATTTTATTTAAATTGTCCTCTTCGGCTTTTGTGGAGTTGATCAGACTGGTCCTGCCGTTCAGTGCTTCGAGGGCGGCCTCCAAAAGTATGGGGTCCGCACTATCAATACAAAGGGGCGTATCGATTTCATTTTGGATGATTGTTATGGCCCATCGCATGGCTGAAATCTCATCGTCCCTTGATCCTTCACCGGTCCCAACGTTGACATCGATGTAAGCCGACCCAACAGCAGCCTGCTTTTGGGCGAGTTCGATCAATTTTTTATCGTCCCTGTTTTGGATGATGGTTTTAACAGCCGGAATGCTGGCATTTATCTTTTCGCCGATGATGATCATGAATACCTCTTTTTAATTTCTGCTACTCCATAATAAACGATCGAATTCCCGGGATTTCCTGTTTGATACGTTCTCGAATATCTCCGGGAATGACTGATTGGGAGGGCGTTGCCAAAATTTCCTGCGCCTTTCCGGTGGCTCGTTGCCTGCTATCCTTGGCCCCATCTTTATGCCAGCGATCGCGATTTTCCCTATCGCTGTGCTGTGGTTTGTAAAGTTCCGAGCGCATATGGCGACGCGTATGACGGGCGGAAATAAAATGCCCGCCGGGCCCCGCCTTTTTTATCAAATCAAATGCCAGGGTCTCATCGTTAACCTTGATCCCGTCAACCGCCCGCATGACCATTCCGATAATTTCATTATCGACCACCAACTTATCATAGGAAGCAGTCATACAAAATTCTAAGAATCCCGCAGCGTCATGGATGAAATTACCCCCCGCCAGCGCAACCATGAGGTTGGTAATGGCCGATTCATAACCGGCTTGGGCATCGTTAACCTTGGAATCGGACATGCCCGCAGTCACATAGATCGGCAGATCGTAAAATCGGGCCATTTGAGTTGAAGCAGCGTTCATCAATCCCATTTCCACGGCCCCTGAAAGATATTTCATGTCGCGCAGATCGGTGATGGAGGAGATACAGCCATAAAGGGTCGGCGTTCCGGGGGTGGTCATTTGGGCCAGCATAACCCCGGCCAAAGAGTCCACATTTTGAATTACCAGATTCCCCGCCAAGGTCATGGGAGCGGTGGCGCCGCACAGAGGTTCCGAAGGCACCACCACCGGAATGCGATGGCGAGCCGCTTCCATGGTGAGCCGGGCATAGGCTTCATCCAGTGTCAACGGGCTGATCACACAGGTTACCATGGATATAAACGGCCGATCTCTGAGTTTACCGGGAGATCCGGCAATGAATTCCGCCATTTTGATAACGTTTCGAACCCCTTCAACGGTATAAACACCGCCCATGACATGTTTACGGGTGCGATTCAAGGCTGCACCAAAACGATTGACATCCACGTCTTTTTCAGAGAGGTCATTGGGATATACGTTGAGCATGTAAAAATGAATGTTATCCAGGACATCAACCATTCGAGCCATATTGACGATGTCTTCCAGCTTTGAACGGCGCGCATCGTTGCTGCCCGGATCCTGGACATTCAGGGCCGTGCCGCCCGTGCCGAAATAAACTTTATTTCCTCCGATTTCACAATCCAGATCTCCGCTTTCGTCACGACCGCAAAGGAGGATCGTTGAGGGTGCCTTCTTGATCCACTCTGTTACCATGTCCGGAGAAATCTTGACGATCCGGCTGTCTTTATCAACCTTTGCACCATTATTTTCAAAGAGCTCCAGTGCTTCCGGAAATTTTACTTTCACGCCTACTTCGGCAAATACCTTGAGACTGGTTTCATGTATTTTAATAATGTCTTTTTCGGAAATGGCCTCATATTGGCCACCGGGCAAACCTTTTCTTGTTTTCATATTTTTCTCACTTTTTTAATCTAAAGAAATAATAGGAACAAATGTTATAATTCTATGTTCTTCGAGCGGAACAGCCATGCCGGCTGCATTCCAGGCATGGATTATAAGATTGTTCTTTAGGATTGGAATCAGGTGGTGTTATTCCGAAAACCCCGGAAATAGATTTACGGGGTTGCATAAAGCAGGAATCTGTGAGCTCAATGTCCAACTCATTTGAGTCAAACATACTAAACAATTTTTTTTGGTCGGTGATGGGCCAGTCACAATACCCCGGACTGAAGCACAGGGTTACCTGCTTGCCCTTGCTGTTATATTCACCAGCCATACGCTGATGAAACGCTGCCACCATATTATCGGCAGCCACAGACGCCATGGCATCCAGGATATAGGCTTCCGTGATATGTTTATTTTCCATGAGCCGCTTAATTTCGCCTTCGACAGCACCACCCAACGTCGCAATGTAACAAACGATTTCTTCACAATTTTTTAACGTCTTTGAAAGTTTTGAACTTTTAAATTCCAGCCCTTCTTCAAGATGAACGACACCTTTTTCTACCGAATCGATCTCCGTCTTCCGGTGATGCAGTGAAGGGTCGACAAGTTCATTAAATACAGGTTCCAATTTTTCTGTTTTCAACCGGGTCGAACGGGAAATGCTGCTGAAATTGTCCGTCCCAAAGAGTTTGGCCAAGTCATCTTTTTCTATGGCAGATGTGATTTCCATTTTAACCTTACCTCGCATTAACAAAAATTATTTCTTTAAAAAAAATAAAACCTTTGGAAAACATCCCTTTTGATCAAATTTTGCGTCAGACTCAAATTGTTATCCCAGAAATACTCGATGCATTCCTTGGATCAAAATCTAAGGTATTCCCCGCTCAAAACCCGGGGGCTTTGACTTGAACAAAATTGAACATTTTCTAAAGGTTCCATAATCTTATATAGAAGTATATTTAGTTTAAATTGTTTCAGCTAGAACCATTACACAAATAAATTTCTTTTGTAAAGGCTTTTTTTAAATAATATCAGACAGAACTGTTTCCGGACGGTTTTATCGGTCGATAAAGGATAAGTATCGGGGAGTTACTTAACTTCCAGATCCTGAACGTCAAGCATGCTGGTTAGCATGTTTAGTGACGTCACAATCTGTTCTATTTTGGTTTTCTCAGTTTGTTTCAAACCATCAATGATTTTTTGCTGGATGGGGGGTGGTGCATTTTGCGCCAACTTCTTACCGGATTCGGTAAGCTGGATGGTAATCACACGGCGGTCGAGTGAGTTTCGCATCCGTTCCGCGAGACCTTTTTTCTCCAGCCGGTCTACCACACCGGTGACCGTGCTGGACTTAACCATGATATGGCTGGCGATTTTAGACAGCGGTAAAGGGCCATACTCATAAAGCGTTAGAATGCAGTTAAGCTGCGCCGAGCTTACCTGGTATTTTTTGTTTAATTCTTTGGTATAAAGTTCGTTTGCCTGAATAAGCCTTCGGATCGAAAGGATGATCTTTGCTGTATGATCGGATGGCAATTTTTTGTCTATGGTATTTAGATTGCCGCTGCTGTCAATTGACATTTTATTTTGTTCCTGTTAAAAAGGTTTTAACTCAAACATTTTATTACTTCAGACAATTCAATAAATCAATATAATTTTTTTAGGTTCTTTTTATTTATATTCTGACGGTTTCTCAGGTCAACCATTAAATACATCATGATCAAACTCACCCATGTTTTCAAATCATTTGACGGCGGACAAACTTATGCTGTCGAGGATCTTTCTTTCCAAGTCCTTAAAGGTGAGACCTTGGTTCTTCTTGGATCATCGGGGTGTGGGAAAACAACGACATTGAAGATGATCAACCGCCTGATCGAACCCAGCAGCGGGACCGTTGAAGTGGATGGAAAAGACGTCATGAGGCGGAATCCTGTGGAACTGCGTCGTCAAATCGGATATGTGTTTCAAGGGATCGGGCTGTTTCCCCACATGACCGTAAAACAGAATATTGAGATTCTCCCTCGACTTCTCGGATGGTCCAGCCGTTCTAAACGAGAACGAATGCAAGAATTGCTTAGCCTGGTCGGGCTGCCGGCAGAAAGTTTTGCCCAAAGATTTCCCGAAGAACTCTCGGGCGGGCAGCAGCAAAGGATCGGTGTGGCCCGGGCGCTTGCAGCAAATCCCGACTATTTACTCATGGACGAACCGTTCGGTGCCCTTGACGCCCTCACCCGTGAGGCCCTCCAGCAGGAATTGTTGAATCTGAAAAAACAACTTAATAAGACCATCGTCTTTGTTACGCATGACCTTCATGAAGCGCTTCTACTCGGCGACCGCATTGCCATTTTGCATGAAGGTCATCTGGAACAGATCGGGACTAAAAAGGATATATTGGATGCGCCGGCAACCCAATTCATAAGGGATTTATTTACGACAAGAGAGCCGGGAGCCTCATCACGATGAGACGAATCGAGGTAAATATTATTAGAAGTGGTTTCAAAATCTTCAATCAGGTTCAAAGTCAAGACGGACCGAGAAATTCAAACACAGGAATATATCTAATATGTCGAGTATTAAATCTTTCGGTCCAACAAAGGAATTAGGCCTGAAGAGAGGTTTTGATACTACTTCTATGATCATTTTCGGTTTAGTTTATGTTCAACAATTAAGGTTTACTATAACCTAAGTGGAGATTTAAGGTATAAGGGACACCGACTATGCCTTTGGATGCTTTTTACGTCTTTATCGTCGAACGCTTGCCGGAACTTTGGCTTAGGACCGGCGAACACCTCATGCTGACAGGCTGTTCTACGCTGGCCGCCATGTTCATCGGAATCCCGGCGGGCATTCTCATGTCCCGAACCCCCTGGCTGCGCGGGCCGGTAATGGGCGTTATCGGCATCCTTCAAACCATACCCAGCCTGGCCATGCTGGTCTTTTTGCTGGCACTGCTCAACAAAATCGGCGTCCTGCCCGCACTTATTGCACTCACCCTCTATGCCCTGCTTCCCATTGCCAGAAATACCCTCACAGGGCTTGAGGAAGTTTCTGCCGAGGTGATGGAAGCTGCCCAAGGGATAGGCATGAAAGAATACCAGCAGCTTATGATGGTCAAAATACCCTTGGCCGCACCGGTGATCGTCGCCGGCATACGCACCGCAGCAGTGGTCGGGGTAGGCATCGCGACGCTTTCAGCCTTTATCGGAGCCGGCGGGTTGGGTCAGTTTATCAATCGTGGTTTGGCCTTGGCCAATACAAAACTCATTCTTCTCGGTGCTGTTCCGGCGGCCCTGCTTGCCCTTTTTGTGGATTTTTCCATCGGCGCTTTTGAATGGGGGCTGCGACCGCGAATTAGAAGGCATAAAAAGAAATGGGTTCGATCGTTGATACGGCCGCTGGCATTGCTGTTGCCCGTTGTTTTAATCCTGATGGGCAGCATTGCCTACTTCACGAAACCCGGATGGATTTTCAAGTCGGAAACACCCTTAGAAACAAATGACAGAATTATCAAGATTGCCACAAAGAATTTTACGGAACAACTTATTCTCGGCGAGATGATGGCCCAACTCATCGAAACCAAAACCGATTTCAAGGTCCAACGCCGCTTTAATCTGGGAGGTACCATGATCTGCCATGGCGCCCTGGTCAACGGAGAAATCGACCTTTACGCCGAGTACACCGGAACAGGATTGACGGCGATTTTAAAACACTCGGTGATCGCTGATCCTGAGAAAGCACTGCGCCACGTCACCAAAGCGTACCATGAGCGCTTTAAATTACAGTGGCTGAAGCCTTTTGGATTTAATAATACCTATGCCATTACGGTCCGGAAAGCCGATGCCGAAAAATATAGCTGGAATACCATATCTGATCTTCAAGGGTCGGCCAAAGGGCTGCGGGCCGGTTTTACCGCAGAATTCGCCGAGCGTCCCGATGGTTACCCCGGACTCCGTCAAACTTACAATCTGAAATTTGGAGAAGTTCGCGATTTCGATCCTTCCCTCATGTACGAAGCTGTAGCCAGAAAAGAGGTGGATGTGATCTGTGCCTTTGCTACGGATGGCCGTATTGCATCATACCATCTGAAACCACTCAAAGACGACCGGCATTTTTTCCCTCCTTATCATGCTGCCCCTGTTATCAGAGAAGAAATACTGAAAAAATACCCTAAAATTGGTGATGTTCTGGAGCTTCTCGGCGGAATAATCGATGATGCCACCATGCAACAGCTCAATTTTGAAGTAGATGCTAAAAAACGCCAGCCAGCAGAGGTGGTGACGGAATTTTTAAAAACAAAAGAAATTCTCTAGATATAAATTTCAGAGACGGAAAGCTATTAAGTTTGAATAAATCGGAGGGGGCGGAACTGGAATTATTATCATTTGTGATATGCTGACGAAGGTATTGGCATAGTCAGAAAACCGCAGATGCTTCTCGTAAAAATGCAATTATTCAATACGTTTCATGTTATAGTCCTTGATACAGATGCCTTGCAAAAAGTTCATATATCTTATGATTCCAAACCGATGTGATACTAATTACCTATCTATCATTCAGCTTCAATATTTTAATGAAAACCTGGTCATTCCGTCAATACAACATCTTGTATAATCTCGTTCCATCCTGACAACTTTTCAGGTATCCATCCATAAGGTGAAAATATCATCCACTCTCAAAAACCTTAGATATGTCTGACAGATCCGGGTTTAACTTTGATTCGTACATATGTTAGCGGTGCGAACATCGACTTCCACAAGCTGTGAAAGATACTCCAATTCCGGCTGTCTATTCATAGTTTCATCCCGATCCGAAAGCGAGTCGCAAGTAATCTATTTCTTGGTTTATCAGAAACAATCAAAGCCTATTCTTGCGCCTTTTGAATCGCCGCGATAAAAAGGACTGGAGATCGTCCATGTAAACATAGAAAACAGGGGTTACCACAAGGGTCAGGAATTGGGAAAAGAGCAGTCCGCCGACAACCGCCAGACCCAGAGGCCGACGGGATTCAGCACCTGCACCAAAGCCAAGAGCAATGGGAAGCGTGCCCATGAGGGCCGCCATGGTGGTCATCATAATGGGCCGAAACCGTACGATGCAGGCTTCGTGGATGGCCTCCACCGGTCCTTTTCCTTCTTTCCGTTCAGCCTCTAAAGCGAAGTCGATCATAATAATGCCGTTTTTCTTGACGAGCCCCACCAGCATGATAATGCCCACAAAAGCATAGATACTGAGATCGATCCGAAACAAAAGCAACGTAACCAGGGCGCCGAACCCTGCAAACGGCAGGGCCGAAAGTATGGTGATCGGATGGATGAAACTCTCATAAAGGATTCCGAGAACCATATAAATAACCAGTATGGCCATCAGCAGAAGAAGTCCGAGACCGGCGATGGAAGACCGGAAAGCTTCGGCTGTTCCCTGGAAACTCGTGCTGATGCTGGCCGGAAGTGTATTACGGGCCAGGTTTTCCACCTGGTTGATCGCTTTGCTCAACGGAAAGTCGGGATTGAGGTTGAAAGAGAGCGTCACCGAAGGGGCCTGGCCGGTGTGGTTAATGGACAGGGGACCCAAATCCTGGGAGATAGTCGCTATGGTCTTTAGCGGGACGAGCTGTCCGTCCCGGGAACGGACATAAAGTAGAGACAGGGCCGAGGGATCACGCTGAAAGTGCGTCTCCACCTCCATGATAACCTGATACGTATTGTTCCGGGTATAAATCGTCGAGATTTCCCGGGAACCGTAGGCGTAGTACAGTGTGTTCTCGATGGCTTCCGCGGTCACGCCCATGACGGCAGCCTTGTTCCGGTCGATATTGACGGTTACCTGGGGGTTTTTTATTTCAAGATCACTGACGATGTCGTGTAAGCCTTCCAGGCTGTGCATTTTCTCTTCCATAATCGGCGCGTATTTGTAAAGTTCTTCGGTGTCCGCACCTTGCAGGGTGACCTGGTACTGGGCTTTGGTGAGACGTCCGCCGATTTGGATGGGCGGAAGATTTTGTAAAAAGGACATGATCCCCGGAATCTTGGCCAGCTTGGGCCGGAGCTGCTCAATTACCTGGTCGGCGGAATACTTCCGCTGGGAGCGGGCTTTAAGGTGCATGAAGGCGATACCGGTATTACTGGATCTGGAGCCCCTGGAGCCTGCTGTAGAAAAGAAACTTTCCACGTTGGGGTCCTGCCGGATCACCGCGGCTACGGCCTGTTGGTGTTCCAGCATGGCATCGACGGAAATCCCTTCCGCAGCCTGGGTAAAGGCAAAGATGGCCGATCTGTCCTCACTGGGAATGAAACCTTTGGGGATGACTACGAAAAGGTAGACGGTTGCCAGCAGGATGATTCCTGAAAAGATCATGACCAAACGGCGGTGATGAAGGCTCCATTTCAGTCCCTTTTCGTAGATATCGAGCATTTTTTTGAAGACCCGCTCGGATGCGTCATAAATGGCACTGCGTCGCTTTTCGGAAGGGGGCTTAAGAAACCGGCTGCAAAGCATGGGGGTCAGTGTCAGGGAGACAAAGCCCGAAATCAGGATGGCCACCGCGATGGTCACGGCGAATTCGTGGAAAAGCCGACCGATGATTCCGCCCATGAAAAGGACCGGGATGAAAACGGCTGCCAGGGAGAGGGTCATGGAGAGGATGGTGAAACCGATTTCGCGGGATCCTTTCAGCGCGGCGCTGAAGGTTCCCTCCCCCAGTTCCATGTGACGGACAATGTTTTCCAGCATGACAATGGCATCGTCCACCACAAATCCCACCGAGAGTGTCAGTGCCATGAGAGAGAGATTATCCAGGCTGTAACCCAGATAGTACATAATGGCAAAGGTGCCGATGATGGACATGGGGAGCGCCAGACTGGGGATGAGGGTGGCCGACAGATTTCTCAAAAAGAGAAAAATGACCATAACCACCAGGGCCAGGGCCAGCAGCAGGGTGAGTTTGACGTCATTGACCGAGTCCCGGATGGGCGCGGAACGGTCATAAAGCACGTGCAGTGAAACAGATGCCGGAATTTGCTTCTGAAGCGTGGTGACGATCTTTCGCACGTTGCCGGCCACTTTGACCGTGTTGGTTCCGGGCTGTCTCTGGATCGCCAGAATAACGGAGCGGTCGTTGTGAGTGGCGTCCACGTACCAGGCTGCGGTTCTGTTGTTTTCCACGCTGTCCAATACAACGCCCAAATCCTCAAGGCGAACGGGGCTCCCGTTTCGATAAGCGACAATCAGGGGCATGTAGGCAGCGGCATTCTTGAGTTGACCCGTGGCCTGGACGGTGTAAGATACATGCGGCCCATCAAGGGTTCCCGTGGGCAGGTTCACATTTCCCTGCCGCACCGCCAGTGCCACTTCGTCCAGACCGATGCCCTTGTTTGCCAGCCTGCTGGGATCCAGCCGGATGCGAACCGCGTATTTCTGGGAGCCGTAGACCAGCACTTGCGCCACTCCTCCCACCATGGAAATACGTTGTGCCAGAAGTGTCTGCCCGTATTCGTCAAGGTCGGAAAGGGGCAGTGTCGGCGACGTGAGCGCAAAATAGATGATGGGTTTGTCTGCCGGATTGACCTTTTTAAAGGAGGGCGGATTCGTCATGTCATCCGGAAGATTGCCTTGGGCTACCGAGATGGATGCCTGGACATCCTGGGCTGCTGCGTCAATGCTCCGGCTCAAATTAAACTGGAGAACGATCTGGGTGGTGCCCAGCGTGTTCGAGGATGTCATGGAATCCAGCCCGGCGATGGTTGAGAATTGCTTCTCCAAAGGCGTTGCTACTGCCGATGCCATGGTCTCCGGGCTGGCTCCGGGCAGGGAAGCCGTCACCTGAATCGTAGGGAAATCCACGTTGGGCAGGTCACTCACCGGAAGCAGACGATAGCCGGTGATTCCAAAAAGAAGTATGCCGAACATGACAAGGGTCGTCATGACCGGTCGATGAATGAATATGTCGGATAGTCCCTTCATGGCGTGTTTGTTCCTGATGATGCCGGTTGATTCATTAACGCCACCTTGGCTCCGGGAAAGAGACGAAGCTGGCCGTCCGTCACCACACGCTCGCCGGCCTCAAGTCCTTTCCGAACCACCGTCTCCCCGTCAATCCCCTGTCCCGATTGAATAACGCGCGATTCCACGGTCATGTCAGGTTTGACTACAAAAACATAGTCCCCTTGCTGACCTCGTTGTACGGCCTGGGACGGTACAACAACAGCTCTCTGACTGGTGGCGATTCTGAGAGTGACATTCACGAACTGTCCCGGCCAAAGGGCCTTGTCAGGATTGGGGAACGTGGCTTTCAAAAGAATCGTTCCGGTGGACCCGTCCACCGTATTGTTAATGAACGAGAGCTCCCCTTGAAAGTTCGGCTCAGTTCGATTGGGAAAGGCGGCCTCGACACCGAGGGTTCCCTCTGATGCGTAACGCTGGATATCCGCCAAATATTCTTCAGGTATCGAAAAACTCACATTTATGGGCATGATTTGATTGATGGTGATGACCGGCTGCTCGTTGGCCTTGATCACATTTCCGAGTTTTACCAAAAGGTTTCCCGTACGACCGGTGATAGGCGCCCGGACGGTACAGTAATCGAGGTTGATCCGGGCACTTTCCACAGCCGCCTGGTCGGCTGCAACGGTGGCCTTGAGCGCCCCCGCGTTTGCCAGCGTTTGATCGTATGTTTGGGACGTCACATAATCTTTTTTGACCAATTCGGCATAACGCCGGACATCTTCTTTGGCACTCTTCAGCCTGGCGTTGTCCCGGTCGAGGTCCGCCAAAGCGCCTTCCAAAGCCGCCTGATAGGGCCGGGGATCCATGGTGAAGAGCAGGTCTCCCTGGGAGACGTCCTGTCCCTCTTTGAAAGCAATTTGTGTAATTTCACCGGCAACTCGCGCCCGAACGGACACCGTATTGTGCGGTTCCACGGTTCCAATGGCTTTAAGAACCACCGGAACATCTTTCTTGAGGGCGATGCTGACCGTTACGGGCGCCGATTTCGGGACATGACTATTTTCGGCATTTCCGGAACAGGCGGTCAACATGAGAACCGCGATTCCCGCTGTCAGGAGGTTAGATAGAAAATTACGAAACGGTCCGGAAGGTTTTGTTCCGGAGAACGGCAAATGGCAAATGATTGTCATGGTTTCTTTACCTTTTCCATGGTAATGGGAACCTTTTCCAGGGTATTATTGGTGTTGGATAGGGTTAACGTTCCTGTGTCACGCGCCAAGGCGGCAAGCGATACGAACCAGTCGGAAGTGGATAGAACCCGTTGAGCCCTTGCGCCTTCGAGGGCACTCTGAGCCGACAAAAGGTCCAGGATGCTGCCGACTCCTGCTTTATAACGCCCCAGGGCCACCTGGTAGGATTCGGTGGCACTCTTGAGCAGATCTTCGCTGGTTCTAACGCGCTGTTCGGCGGTCTTGAGATTGTAATAGCTCGTCCACACCTCCAGCACCACCTGTTGTTCGAGACTTTTCAGGCGAGCCTCGGCCGTCTCTTCGTCAGCCCGTGCCTGTTCTACATTATGGCGTTGGGAAAAGCCTGTGAAAAGCGGTACACTGAACAGCAAGGCACCGCTGTAATTGTCCTTGTACAAGGCGGTGGTGCCGTAATACGTGTTTCCCCAGTTGGCAGCTCCGTTGATGGAGGGATAAGCCCGCGCCGCCACTTTTCGCACATTCGCCCCGGCTTTTCTGACTTGGGCACGCGCAGCTGCCAAATCCGGCCGCTGTTTCTCAGCCTGAGCAAGATATGCCTCCACTTTCTCCAGAGTTTCTTTGAGAGGGATCTCTTTTTTCGGAATGACAATGTCATACGGCGTATTGGCCGGGAGTCCCATGGCCGTTGCCAGAGCGCCCCTTGTGGTTTGTATTTGTCCCTGAAGGATGTCCAGCGCCAGCTTGGACTGTGCCAGAGCGGTCTTTGCCTGAAGCACATCGGCAATGGTGGCAACGCCGGCATGGTGACGGTCCTTTGAGGCCTCCATATTTGTTTCAGCCTCCTTGTAGGTGGCTTGTTGGGCTTCGAGCAGGACTTTGGAGGTGACGTAATTGTAGTAAGCCTTTTCCACTTCAAAAACAATGTTCTGGATAATGGTATTATGGGACCAATCAGCGGCAATGAGGGCTTCCCGGGCTTCGTCCAGGGCCGCCCCACGCCCCCCGAAATCGAAGATGAGCCAGTTGAGTTCCAAAGCCCCCAAAGAATCCCGTTGACTGTAAGACGTTTCGCCATTATCTCTGTGGCCTCGGATATAACTTGTACCGGCCGATGCTCCAAGTTGCGGGTAATACGACCCTTTGTTACTTTCGTATGCAGCAGCAGCAGAACGGGCTTGGGCCCAGGCGGCAGCCGATTCAGGGTTATTGCGAAGGGCAATATCCACAATATTCAGAAGACTTAAGGATTGTTCGGCTTTGAGGATATCCTCGGGCAGAGTTATTCGAGCCGATTTGGAAGTTGACTTCGGCATTGTTTCGGGCATCGGTGTCCACGGTACCGCGGAAGACGGGGCAGTTCCAGGGGATTTCCAGACTCTGTTCAGATCTGAAGCGCACCCGGACAGCGTCAAGACGGCTGCGAACAACACGGCGGCGAAAAAGTGCGGATTGTTTTTTGTCCGGTTTTTTTCTCGATAGTTCATGGTTTCCTCTTATCCTAACGGATTGTAAACAAAATTCGATCAATTAGGATCTTACTGCAAGTCGTGCATCAAAGCGATGCCCCGGAAAAGCACTTGGATCAGAAGTCGGGCATCTTCATCCAGGGGGCCGGGGGTTTCCTCCAGCAGCCGACGGGCGGTCATGGCAATCATGGCTTCGATAAATATGGATGCCACTTTTTTGGAGTCTATGTGACGGAAAAGTCCGGAGGCGACCCC
>Ga0210064_1000368_pt1 | contig 21914 bp, 18 predicted proteins | sample Muzzi_CordC_D2_FD_185531 | JGI IMG/M metagenome (GOLD analysis project Ga0210064, IMG submission 185531) | Wetland microbial communities from San Francisco Bay, California, USA, that impact long-term carbon sequestration - Muzzi_CordC_D2 (SPAdes) | ecosystem: Environmental > Aquatic > Marine >...
CACTACACGCTGAACCCGCCGCTGCTCAGTCGAGACACCGTGGACGAGTTCCTGTTCGATACACGCAAGGGCTTTTGCGAGCACTACGCTTCCGCTTTCACCGTCATGATGCGCATGGCTGGCATCCCTGCCCGCGTCGTGACCGGTTACCAGGGCGGCTGGTACAATGACCTCGGCGGCTACCTGCTGGTCAGGCAGTCCGATGCACATGCATGGTCGGAAGTCTGGGTCAGGGGCGCCGGCTGGACACGCATCGACCCCACCGCCGCGGTCGCGCCGCAACGGATCGAGGAAAGCGCTCTGGACTTGCTGACGCAACGCCGCCACCTGCTGGATTTCTCGTGGATGCGCAATGCGCGGAATACGTTCGACCTGTTGCAGCGCGGCTGGAACGACTGGGTCATCGCCTTCAATCACGACCGGCAGTCGAGACTGTTCACCGGTCTTGGCTGGGGCATTTTCGACGCCAACAAACTGGCCGCGGCGATGATCGCCGTCATCTGCATGGTGGCCGCCGCGGTATTTCTGCTCATGCCGCTGATCGCCCGGATCCGGGCGGCGCGCAAACAGGACGCGGTCCTGCGGCTGTGGCAGACCTTTTCCGCCAAGCTGCGTAAAGCCGGGGCGCGGGCGGTCCCATCGATGGCGCCGAAGGAACTCGCCGCCGCCGCCGGCAGTCAATTGAAGCATCAGGCAGAGGAAATCGACAGGATCGCGGAACTGTACTCTTTATGCCGCTATTCGCCGCAGCGCGGCGACCAGTCGGAGTTGAAGGCCATGATCAGGCGTTTTCACCCGCGGCCGGCGACACAGCACCATTGACTCCCTGCATCGCAGGGTTACGATGTAACAAACCACGGAGCAGATCGATGAAGACACTAACGCGTATGTTCAGTCTGGTTGCGGTCAGCGGCATGCTGTTGTCGGCATGCACTACCGTCCCGGTGCAACTGCAGGGCGACTACGGCAACCTCAGCCCGGAAAGCGCCGGTGCAAAGAATATCGGCGCGAGAGTCCGCTGGGGCGGCGTGGTGCTGGAAACACGGCCCGAGGCGGACCATACCTGTTTCGAGATTCTTTCCCGGGCGCTGGGAAGTTCAATGCGGCCGGTCGAATCGGACGAGGCCAGTGGTCGCTTCATCGCCTGCAAGGGCGGGTTCTATGACCCCGAAGTCTTCGTCAAGGGACGTGAGGTCACGATTACCGGGACCCTGGTCCGCATCGACAGGCGCAAGGTCGGGGATTACAACTACACCTACCCGGTCGTGAACACCGATTTCATCAGCCTCTGGCCAAAACGCCGCGAGGTGATCTACAGGGACATCTACACCCCTTTCAGCCCTTACTACTGGTACTATCCATACCCGTATTATTACCGCTACCCGTTTTAGGGCTTGCTCGCACATGCCGTCATTCGAGGGGTTTCCAGACGACTTCTTCAGGTTCTATGCGGAACTGAAGGTCAACAACAACCGACCGTGGTTCAACGCCAACAAGACCCGGTTCCGCGACTCGGTGGTGACCCCGGTGGGTAGTTTTATTACCGCCATCGCACCGGGCCTCAAAACCATTTCGCCGAGTTACACGGCGGATCCCCGTCCCAATGGCGGCTCCATGTTCCGCATCTACCGCGACACGCGCTTTGCCAAGGACAAAACCCCGTACAAGACACATGCCGCCTGCCACTTCAGACACGTTGCCGGCCGCGATGCACACGCACCCGGCTTCTATGTGCAATTCGACACCGACGGCATCCGTTTCGGCGGCGGCATCTGGCGGCCGCCCTCGAAGCAACTGGGTATGATCAGGGAGTTTATCGCCGACAACCCCGCCGCCTGGGCAAGACTGCGCAATTCCGCGGTCATCCGGCAGGCCGGCGGCATCCAGGGCGAATCCCTCAAGCGTCCGCCGCGCGGGTACAGCAATGGCAGCCGGCATCTCGAAGACCTCAAACGCAAGACCTTTTTCGTGATGCGGGAAGCCCCGTCCGATCTGGCGCTGTCGGCCGGTCTGGTTGATGCGGCCCTCGACGCGTTTCGCACCGCCGGCAAACTCAACCGGTTTCTGACCCTGGCGCTGGAATTGCCGGCCTGATACTTGCGGACCGGTTTATCACTGTATATATTTACAGTATCGAAAACCCAGGTTTCAACACATGTCCGTCAAAGCATTGACAAAAAGACAAAAGGAAATCCTTAACTTTATATCTGATCATATTGATTCTGAAGGATTTCCACCAACGCGAAATGAGTTATCCATGCATTTTGGCTTTCGTTCGCCAAACGCCGCCGAAAGCCACTTGCGGGCACTGGAAAACAAGCAAATGCTCCAGATCGGCGCCGGGCGCTCGCGTGGCATCACGCTGACCGCACTGGCCCGCGCGAACCTGACCGGCGGCGGCAGGCCGCATACGCCGATACCGTTGGTCGGGCGGGTTGCCGCCGGCAGCCCAATCCTGGCCCAGCAGAACATCGAGCACGAATACCGCATGGACCTGTCGCTGTTTTCGCCCCGGCCGCACTACCTGCTGCGTGTCGAGGGCAACAGCATGCATGACGCCGGTATCCTTGACGGCGACCTGCTGGCGGTACACCGCACACCAGAGGCACGCAACGGCCAGATCGTGGTCGCACGTCTGGACGACGAGGTTACCGTCAAGCGCCTCGAACGCAAAGGTCACCGGGTCATCCTGCTGCCCGACAATCCGGAGTTCGAACCCATCCACGTCGATCTCCGCAACCAGGGCCTGGTGATCGAAGGCCTCGGCGTCGGTGTCATCCGGCCCCGCCTATAATGGAAATCGGGGAAGTACCGCAGTCTTTGCTATGGCGGGGCGGGCAGATCGAGCATGCGCTGCCGGTTCTCGGCACCGGTCACGCCGTGTTGGACGCCGCCTTGCCCGGCCATGGCTGGCCGCAGGGCGGGCTCACTGAAATCATTCATGCAAATTGCGGCTGCGGGGAACTGAGCCTGCTGTTGCCCGCGCTGGCACGGCTGGGTCAAGAGCGGCGCCGGATCGTCATGATCGACCCGCCGTGGATTCCTTATCCGCCCGCCCTGCGTGGCCGGGGCCTGGTGCTGGAACAACTGCTGCTGGTGCGCACGCACAACCCGCGGGAATCGCTGTGGGCCTGCCGGCAGGCCCTGTGCAACATTGCGGCCGGGGCCGTGCTCGCATGGCCGCAAATTCTCAGCTTCGGTGAAATACGCACCCTGCAACTGGCTGCAAAAGAAAGGCGGAACACGGCGTTCGTCTTTCGCCAAGACACGGCCGCGGCCACCCCCTCACCGGCCGCACTGCGTTTGTGCCTGACCGCGGATCATGACGACCTGCTGGTGCAGGTGCTGAAATGCCGCGGCCCGCGGCCGGTAGCCAAGATACGCGTGCAGGGCCTCAACCGGGTCCGCGCGCCGCTGCCGGGGGGAACGGATCGTCAGCGCTTGATTCCGCCCCGGGTCAAATCCAGCGGGTCCAGCAGCCGTTCCAGGTCCTCGTCCGACAACCCGGTCGTTTCCCTCGCGACCTCCCGTATCGGCCGGCCCTCCTTGTAGGCCTGCTTGGCGGTGGCCGCGCCCACCTCGTATCCGATCACCGGGTTCAGCGCCGTCACCAGTATCGGGTTGCGCTCCAGCGCGCTGTTGACCCTGTCCACGTTGACGGTAAATCCGCTGATCGCCGAATCCGCCAGCAAACGGCTCGAACTCGCCAGTATCTCGATACTCTGCAACAGGTTGTGGGCGATCACCGGCAACATCACGTTGAGTTGAAAATTGCCGGCCTGGCCGCCGATGGTGACGCTCAGATCGTTACCGATCACCTGCGCGCAGACCATGCAAACCGCTTCGGGTATCACCGGGTTGACCTTGCCCGGCATGATGGAGGAACCCGGCTGCAGCGCCGGCAGCGCGATATCGCCGATTCCGGCCAGCGGCCCGGAGTTCATCAGCCGCAGATCGTTGGCGATCTTGGTCAGGCTCACGGCCGTGGTTTTCAACTGCCCGGACAATTCCACCGCCGCGTCCTGCGAGCTGATGCCCTCGAAATAATTGTCGCTGGAGGCGAAATCAAAACCGGTGGACTGACTCAATGCAACCGCGATCCGCGGGCCGAATTCAGGGTGTGCATTGATACCCGTGCCGACCGCACTACCGCCCTGGGGCAGTTGCCGGAGGCGTGTCAAAGCCGACTCGATGCGGGCAATGCCCGAGCGGATCTGCGCCGCCCATCCCGAAAGTTCCTGTCCGAACGTGACCGGCATGGCATCCATCAGGTGGGTGCGGCCGGTCTTGACGACATCCGCCAGGCTGCGCGCTTTCTCGTCCAGCACATGCACGAGGTGTTGCAGGGCCGGCAACAGCTGTTCGCTGGTCTCCAGGCAGGCGCTGACCTGGATGGCCGTCGGGATCACGTCATTGGAACTCTGACCCATGTTGACATGGTCGTTGGGGTGCACCCGGGTGCCCGCCTTCCCGGCCAGGTGGGCAATCACCTCATTGGCGTTCATGTTGGTGCTGGTGCCGGAACCGGTCTGGAAAACATCGATCGGAAAATGACCGTCGACCTCACCGGAGGTGACCTTCGCGGCAGCCTCGATGATCGCGGCGGAAATCCCGTCATCGAGCAAACCCAGTTCGCGGTTGACCGTGGCGGCGGCCGACTTGATCAGTCCCAGTGCGCGGATCAGCCCACGCGGCATGGTCAGGCCGCTGATCGGAAAATTATTCACCGCGCGTTGCGTTTGCGCGCCCCAAAGGGCGTCGGCGGGAACCTCGAGTTCACCCATCGTGTCATGTTCTGTACGGGTTTTGGTCATGACCCTTTCTCCATCAAAATCAACAGCCCGTATTATACCGCCGGAGCCGTCCCGGGAGTGAAAAATCCGGCCAAAATCCGGCTGGTTTGTCCGCTCCTTTCCCGCGCGCTGGAACCGCTGATTTTCAGCCGGGACAGGAAAATGCGGAAACAGCGGGGTTATAATGTCGCAGCCACCGAAAGAGCCGAAAAATATGCAGCTATCTTCCCTGACCGCCGTCTCGTCTGTCGACGGACGCTATGCAGAAAAAACCGCCGGACTGCGCGCGATTTTCAGCGAGTACGGACTGATCCGTTACCGGCTTGTCATCGAGGTCCGCTGGTTCCAGGCGCTGGCGGCATGCGAGGACATTCCGCAGATAGAGGCCCTGGGCGACGAGGCCAACCGCTACCTCGATAAGTTGCTCGATGATTTCGATATCGAGGCCGCGCAGCGCGTCAAGACGATCGAGGCGACCACCAACCACGACGTCAAGGCGGTCGAATACTATCTCAAGGAACGACTTTCAAAACAGCAGGAACTGAAAAGCAAGGCCGAATTCCTGCACTTCGCGTGCACCTCCGAGGATATCAACAACCTCGCCTACGCGTTGATGCTGAAAACGGCGCGCGACGAGGTTTTCCTGCCTGTCTTCGCCGAACTCGAACAGGCCCTGCAAGCTATCGCGCGGGAGAACGCGGAGGTCGCGATGCTGTCGCGCACCCACGGCCAGAGCGCGTCGCCGACGACGCTCGGAAAGGAATTCGCCAATGTCACCGCACGTCTCGGGCGGCAGACGAACCTCTTCAAGCAGCAGGTCATACTCGGCAAGATCAACGGCGCGGTGGGCAATTTCAACGCCCACCTGGCTGCCTGTCCGGATGTCGACTGGCCGCGCTTTGCACGCCGCTTCGTGACCTCGCTCGGTCTCGACTGGAACCCATGGACCACCCAGATCGAACCCCACGACTGGATGGCGGAAAGCTTTCACACACTGAGCCGTTACAACACCATACTGATCGATCTTTGCCGCGACGTCTGGGGCTACATCGCCATCGGCTATTTCAGCCAGCAGTCGGCGGACGGTGAGGTCGGCTCATCGACGATGCCGCACAAGATCAACCCCATCGACTTCGAAAACGCCGAAGGCAACCTCGGCCTCGCCAATGCGCTGTTGGCTCATTTCGCGGCCAAGCTGCCTGTTTCGCGCTGGCAGCGCGATCTCACCGACTCGACGGTGTTGCGAGCGATCGGCACCGCTGCCGGGCACGCGCTGATCGCGTACGCGTCCCTGCTCAAGGGCCTCGGTAAGATCAGGGTGAACGAGGCGAGGCTGGCTGCGGACCTGGACCAAAGCTGGGAAGTCCTGGCCGAGCCCATCCAGACCGTCATGCGCCTGCACGGCGTCGCCAACCCTTACGAGCAGCTGAAATCCCTGACGCGCGGCAAACGTATCGACGCGCAGACACTGGAAGCGTTTATCCGGCAACTCGACATCCCCGAGCCCGCGCGGCGCCAGTTACTCGAACTCACGCCGGCCGGCTACACCGGGAACGCGGCAGCGATGGCGGCACGGATCGCCGACGGGGTGGGTCAGGACGGCCCCGCGGGGCCGTCGCAAAGCGACAAGGGCCGTTGAGTCGCAGCAATGCCTGGGCTGATGAAACCTGGGTTGTTCCTGGCCGAATACTGGCAAAAGAGGCCATGCCTGATGCGCCAGGCCTTTCCGGATTTCAAGCCTTTGCTGGACCGCGACGACCTCGCTGGTCTCGCCTGCGAGGAAATGGTCGAATCCCGTCTGATCAAAGGCAATGCGGACGCGGCTGACTGGGAACTCCTCCACGGGCCCTTCGACGAAACCAGTTTTTCCGGTTTGCCCCATAGCGACTGGACGCTGCTGGTGCAGGACACGGAAAAGCACTACGTGCCGCTGCAGGCCCTGATACAGCAGTTCGATTTCATACCGCAATGGCGCCTGGACGACCTGATGATCTCCTTCGCGGCCACCGGGGGCTCGGTCGGGCCGCACGTGGACCAATACGACGTTTTCCTGCTGCAGGCCGAGGGCCGCCGGCGCTGGCAGATCGCAACCTCCTTCGACCCCGAAACGTTGCCGGATTGCCCATTGAACGTATTGCGCCGCTTCACCGCCGAGCAGGAGTGGGTGTTGGAACCGGGTGACCTGCTCTACCTGCCGCCGCAGGTAGCCCACCACGGTCTCGCGCTGGAGCCGTGCATGACCTGGTCGATCGGCGCTCGCGCACCTTCGGCGGCCGACCTGTTGCAGGCCTACGGGGAATGGCTCGCCTTCACGGACCAGCAAGGCGGTTACTATTCCGACCCGGATCTGCAGGCGCCCTGCCGTGCCGGCGAAGTCACCCCGGAGGCCCTGGACAAACTGCGTGCGCTGATGCGGGCCGGCATCCGCGACGACGATGAAACCAATACTTTCCTGGCCGCGTTTCTCAGTCGCTTCCGCCTTGCCCACGAACCGGCCGAGCCTCCCCACCGTGTCGGCGCGAGACGCGTGTTCGAGGCGCTCAGGGACGGCCGGCGGCTGCTGCGCAACCCCTGGACCCGGCTGACGTGGATCGAGACGGACACGGGCGCCCGCCTGCTGGCGGCCGGCCAGGTTTATGACTGCAGCGTCGGGTTTGCCGAGACCCTGTGCGAATGGGAGCAGCCGCGCCTCAGCCTCGACATGCTCGACCGCGCCGAGTTGGACGTACTCACGGAACTCATCAACAAGGGGCACTTTTCCTTGTAGGGGCGCGCCGTTTTTTGCCGGCGAGACCGGGGTGGCGCATGGCGGAAAGTGGTGCCATGATGGCTGCTGGCGGGTTATAATGAGCGGCTCGCTACCGCGCCCGGATGACATCGATATCGTGAGCTCAACAATCGAGCAGCTAAAGCAGTCCTCACACCTTTTTGGCGGCAACGCGCCCTACATCGAGAGCTGGTACGAAAGCTGGCTCGCCGAGCCGCATAGCGTACCCGAGCAGTGGCAAAAGTATTTTTCCGCGCTGGAGGGCCCCGGCGCCGAGGCCGGCGGCGCGCCGGAGAGGGGGCGACGGGCGGTCGCCGAGCGGTTCCGCGGAATTGCACGGCGCCCCGCCGCGCGCGGCCCTGCGGTCGAACTGACAGAGCACAAGCAGGCCGGTGTCTCACGCCTGATCAACTCTTACCGTATACGCGGTCACGAAATTGCGCATCTCGACCCCCTCGGCCGGTCCCATCACGAAGCGGCCGCGGATCTGCAACTGGCATTCCACGATCTCGACGAAACGGACCTGAACAAGGAATTCGACACCGGCGCGCTGGCCGCGCCCGACCGCATGACCCTGGCCGCGATTATCGAGTTGTGCCAGCGTGTCTACTGCAACAGCATCGGTATCGAGTACATGCATATCGTCGATACCGCCAAGCGCGACTGGCTGCGACAGCGGCTGGAAGGCTCGCAGGGTTTCTACGACATCGACGACGAGGAACGCGTGCGGATACTGCAAATGCTGACCGCGGCGGAAGGCCTGGAAAAATACCTGCACACCCGTTACGTCGGGCAAAAGCGATTCTCGCTCGAGGGTGGCGACAGTCTTATCCCCTTGTTGCATGAAACCATGCTCCACAGCGGCAGGAACGGCGTGCGGGAAGTCGTGATCGGCATGGCTCACCGCGGCAGACTCAACGTGCTGGTGAACATCCTCGGCAAGTCACCCTCGATACTGTTCGACGAGTTCGAAGGCAAGATCACGGATTCCGACCCGGATCGACCGGGTGATGTCAAATACCACCTCGGGTTCGCCTCGGACATCAAGACCGCCGGCGGCGGCATCCACATGGCGCTGGCGTTCAACCCGTCCCACCTGGAAATCGTCGACCCGGTGGTGCTGGGTTCGGTGCGCGCGCGCCAGACCCGCCGCGGCGACAAGAGCCACGACGAGGTCATGCCGATACTGGTCCACGGGGACGCGGCTTTCTCCGGCCAGGGCGTAGTCATGGAGTTGTTCCAGATGTCCGAAGTGCGCGGCTTCGCGGTCGGCGGGACGCTGCACATCATCGTCAACAACCAGATCGGCTTTACCACCAGCGAACCCGCCGACATGCGGTCGACGGCTTACTGCACGGCCATCGCAAAAATGGTGCACGCACCGATTTTCCACGTCAACGCCGACGACCCAGAAGCGGTCCACCACGTCATGAGAATCGCCTGTGACTTCCGCCAGCGGTTCAAGCGGGACGTCGTCGTCGACCTCGTCTGCTACCGGCGTCACGGACATAACGAAGCCGACGAACCGGCCGCCACGCAGCCATTGATGTACAAGCTCATCCGCAACATGCCGACGACGCGGCAGAAATACGCGGACGACCTCGTAAGACGCAAGATCATCGGCCCGGACAAGCCGCGCCAGATGATGGATGCCTACCGTCAGAAGCTGGACGATGGCGAGCAGGTCGCCGATGTCGATTCGACCGCCCCCGGTCCCGCCAACGCGGCCAAGTGGCATGATTATGATCGCGGCGACGAGACGGACAGCCCCATCGATACCCGTTTCGGTATCGAGGAGCTCCAACAACTCACCGAGCGCATGACACGCCTGCCGGACGGCTTCATGCTCCACCCCAGGGTGCGGAAGATCAACGACGACCGGCGCAAGATGGCCAGGGGCCAAATGCCGCTGGACTGGGGTTTTTGCGAAACCGCGGCCTACGCGAGCCTGATCAGCAGCGGCACGCGGTTGCGGTTGGTCGGGCAGGATTCCGCCCGCGGCACCTTTTTCCACCGTCACGCGCAATTGCACAACCAGGTCGACGGCTCCGTCATTACCCCGCTGGCGGCAATCGACCCCGAAGTCAATGTCGAAATCATCGACTCGCTGCTGTCAGAGGAGGCCGTGGCCGGTTTCGAGTACGGCTATGCGACCGCCTCACCGCGCACGCTGGTCATCTGGGAAGCACAGTTCGGTGACTTTGCCAACGGCGCACAGGTCGTCATCGACCAGTTCATCACTTCGGGTGAAGCCAAGTGGGGCCGCATGTGCGGTCTGGTGCTGTACCTGCCGCACGGCTACGAGGGCCAGGGTCCCGAGCACTCCAGCGCGCGTCTCGAGCGCTTCATGCAACTGTGTTCGAACCTGAACATACAGGTCTGCATACCGTCCACGCCGGCGCAGATGTTTCACCTGATCAGACGGCAAATGCTGATGCACACGCGTAAGCCGCTGATCGTCATGACCCCAAAGAGCCTTTTGCGCAACAAGGCATCGACTTCGACCCTGGAGGAACTCAGCGACGGTGCTTTTCACGAATGCATCGACGACCCTTCGGTCACGGACAGGGGCAAGGTGAAGCGCGTCGTGCTGTGTTCCGGCAAGGTCTATTACGACCTGGCGGCAGCGCTGGCCGATTCCGGTCGAACCGACATCGCCGTGGTGCGCATAGAGCAGCTGTACCCGGTGCCGCACGCCGACCTGCGGGAGAAACTCGCCGGCTACCCCAACGCCACCGAAGTGGCCTGGTGCCAGGAAGAGCCGCAAAACCAGGGCGCCTGGTACCAGAGCCGGCACAACCTGATTGCCGCCATCGGTGACGGGCAGACGCTTTACTACACGGGCCGGCCCAGTTCAGCCTCGCCGGCGACCGGTTACCATCGCCTGCACACGGAAGAACAAAAAGCCCTGGTCGCCGAGGCCATCACCCCCGGGGCAGGGTTCAAACAATGAATGCCGGCGACCCGGGGTCGAGGGCCGCCGCTGAAGGAGAGCAATGAGTACAGAGATCAAAGTTCCGGTATTACCCGAATCCGTTACCGATGCGACGGTCGCGGCATGGCACAAAAAGCCCGGCGACAGCGTCAGCCGGGATGAAAACCTGCTCGACCTGGAAACGGACAAAGTCGTCCTCGAGGTCCCCTCCCCGATCGATGGCGTGTTGCAGAAGATCACACGGGAGACCGGAGAGACGGTCACCAGCGGTGAACTGCTCGGAGTGCTCGAAGAAGCCGGGCCGGCTGACGCGGAAAAGTCCGGCGGCGGTGCGGCTGACGGGGTGACGGATGAATCCACGCCCCCGGAACCGGCAACGCAGGCGGCCGAGGCGGTGCCCGCACGGGATGAAGCCGAGACAAGAGCAGGACCTGAGCCGGTTCTGAGCCCCGCGGCCCGCCGCCTGGCGGAAGAAGACGGGACCGACGTCAGCGGACTGAGCGGCAGCGGGCGCGGCGGCCGTATCACCAAGGCCGATGTCCTCAGGCAGGTTCGCCGGCAGCCGGCCGCAGGCACGCGGCCCGAAGAGCGGGTCAGGATGACACGGTTGCGTGCACGCATCGCCGAACGTATGAAGGAGGCACAGAACACGGCCGCCATCCTGTCCTCGTTCAACGAGATCGACCTCAAGGCAGTCATGGACCTGCGCGGCAAATACAAGCAGGCGTTCGAGGAAACGCACGGGGTCAAACTGGGGCTGATGTCGTTTTTCGTGCGCGCGGTATGCGAGGCCCTGAACAAGCATCCGGTGGTCAATGCGTCGCTCGAGGGCGAAGAGATCGTTTATCACGGTTACCAGGACATCGGTATCGCGGTCTCCACCGAGCGCGGTCTGCTGGTGCCCGTGCTGCGCGACGCCGGGCAGATGACGCTGGCCGAGATCGAACACGGCATCCGCGAGTTCGCCGTCAGCGCGCGGGACGGAACGATCGCGCTGGAGGACCTGCAGGGCGGCACCTTCACGATCACCAACGGCGGTACGTTCGGCTCACTGCTTTCGACACCGCTGCTGAACCCGCCGCAGAGCGCGATCCTCGGCATGCACGCGATCAAGGAGCGGCCGGTGGTCGTCGACGGTGAAGTACGGGTCCGCCCGATGATGTACGTCGCGCTGAGCTATGACCACCGCCTGATCGACGGCAAGGACGCGGTGCTGTTTCTCGTGGCCGTCAAGGAAGCGCTGGAGGACCCGGCGCGAATGTTGCTGAATCTGTAAACGACCCATTCCCGACCCTTGCAGGAAAAAACCATGACAGAAAAATTCGACGTAGTTGTAATCGGCGGAGGACCGGGCGGTTACGTGGCGGCCATACGCGCGGCTCAACTGGGCCTTGAAACCGCCTGCATCGACATGAACAGCGGCCGCGACGGCAAGGCCGCGCTCGGCGGCACGTGTCTGAATGTCGGCTGCATACCCTCGAAGGCGCTGCTCGACAGTTCCAAGCACTACCACCACATCACACACGAATTCGCCAGCCACGGCATCAAGACCGGCGATGTCAGCATCGACGTGGAGACGATGATCAAACGCAAGGACTCGGTGGTCAAACAGCTCAATGGCGGCGTCGCCCAGTTGTTCAAGGCGAACAAGATCAGCCACTTTCACGGCAGGGGAAAACTGCTGGCCGAACGCCGCATCGAGGTCACGCCGAACGAGGGCGGGGACAAGCTGATGCTCGAGGCGGACAACGTGATCCTGGCCAGCGGTTCCGCGCCCATCGAGATCCCGAAGGTGGAATTCGACGGGAAAAACATCATCGACAGCGCGGGTGCGCTGGCCATGACATCGGTACCAAAGCGTCTCGGTGTGATCGGCGCGGGGGTCATCGGTCTTGAACTGGGTTCGGTCTGGCGCCGTCTCGGGGCCGAGGTGACCCTGCTCGAGGCTTTGCCGGAGTTTCTGCCGGCGGCCGACCAGGACGTCGCGAAGCAGGCGGCGCGGGAATTCAAAAAACAGGGTCTCGACATACGCCTGGGAACACTGGTGAAGTCCGCACAGGTCGACAAGGACGAAGTCAGGGTCAGGCTGGAGGGCGGAAAAGGCGAAACGGAGCTGGTCTTTGAGCGCCTGCTGGTGGCCGTGGGCCGTAAACCCTACACCGAAGGGCTGCTCGCAGACGACAGCGGGGTCGAACTCAACGAGCGGGGCCAGATCACCGTCAACGAGAAATCGCAGACCACCGCTCCGGGCGTCTGGGCCGTGGGCGATTGCGTGCGCGGTCCGATGCTGGCGCACAAGGCCTCCGAAGAGGGAATTGCCGTGGCCGAACTGATCGCGGGACGGGCGGCGCACATCCATTTTGATACGGTGCCGTGGGTCATTTACACTGACCCGGAGATTGCCTGGGTCGGGAAGACCGAGCAGCAACTGAAAGCGCAAGGCGTTGCCTACCGTACCGGTTCGTTCCCGTTTGCGGCAACGGGCCGCGGTTTGGCCATGGGTCACGCGGCCGGCATGGTGAAAATACTGGCGGACGAGACCAGCGACGAGATTCTCGGCGTGCACATTATCGGCCCCAGTGCTTCCGAATTGATCGCCGAGTGCGTCGTGGCCATGGAGTTCCATGGTGCCGCGGAGGACCTGGCGATGATCGTCCACGCCCACCCGACCCTGTCCGAGGCCGTGCACGAGGCGGCCCTTAACGTCGCCAAGCGCGCCATACACCGTGGGAACTGACATGGCAACCGTTGCCAAGAAATTCAGGGCCTTTCGCATCCACAGCGATGCGGAAGGGTACCGCGCCGGTCTCGAAGACGTCGGTATCGACGACCTCAGTCAAGGCGACGTGACGATCCGTTGCGAATGGTCCGGTATCAACTACAAGGACGCCCTCGCCGCCACCGGCAAGGGCAAGATACTGAAAAAATTTCCACTGACCGGCGGCATCGACGTCGCCGGAGAAGTGGTTGCTTCTGAGTGCAAGGACTTTTCACCGGGGAACAAGGTGCTGGTCACCGGTTGCAGCCTGTCCGAAACACGTGACGGGGGCTACAGCCAATACCTGCGCCTGGACAGCGCGCACGTGGTGCCCCTGCCGGGCGGTTTGAGTACGCGGGAGGCGATGGGTATCGGCACCGCGGGTTTCACCGCGGCCATCTCGCTGTACCGCATGGAAGCCCTCGGGCAGACACCTCCAATGGGCCCGGTCGTCATTACCGGCGCCAGCGGCGGTGTCGGCAGCTTCGCCATCGACATCCTCAGCAACGCCGGCTACGAAGTGCACGCCATCAGCGGGAAAACGGACCAATTCGACTACCTGGAGGCTCTGGGCGCCAGCCAGTGCATTTCGAGGCATGACCTGCACTGGAGCGAGCAACCCCTGGGCTCCGTGCGCTGGGCCGGTTGCATCGACAACGTCGGCGGGGACATGCTGGCGGGTATCAGCCGCGTCATCGGCCTGTGGGGCAATATCGCGGTCTGCGGCATGGCGGGCGGTGTCGGTCTGCACGCGACCAATTTGCCACTGATCCTGCGCGGTGTCAGCCTGATCGGGATCAGTTCCAACAATGCCCCCTATGAGCTCAGGAAAGTACTCTGGGAACGCCTGTCCGGAGACTGGAAGCCGCGTCATCTCGACGCCATCGTCCGGCGCGAAGTGGCCCTGGAAAACCTCGGCGAAGCCTTCGACAGCCTGATCGCAGGTCAGTCCACGGGCAGGATCGTGGTCAATCTGGATTGAAGACCACGGCTGCAAATTTCGACGCACTTGATGCATAATTGGATGCTGGGGTTTTCCGCAGCCGGATACGGGCGAACATTATCATGGCCAAAGTACTGATAGTCGACGATTCCCCGGCCCAGGTGTTGACGCTGAAAAAACTCGTTGAAGAATGGGGCCACCTGGCCTTGACGGCCACTGACGGCGACAAGGCCATCGAAACCGCCCGCCGGGAGCAACCCGATGTCATATTGATGGATGTCATCATGCCCGGCATGAACGGCTTCCAGACCGCGCGCCAGCTGACCCGCATCGAGTCGACCCATGCGATCCCGATCATCTTCGTCAGCATCAGGGGTGGTGAGGCCGACCGGGTCTGGGGCATGCGCCAGGGTGCCATCGCCTATATCACCAAGCCGGTCAACCCGGAATTGTTGTGCGATGCCATTTCCGGCGCTGTCGCGGCCTGACCCCGGGCCACCCTGACAAATTTTAACCGCAACGCTGAAATCTAGGAGAATTGTGTATGAGCATTAAAGTCGGTGACCGAATCCCCGCAACGGTCCTAACCCAAATGACGGATCAGGGCCCCCAACCGGTGTCCACCGAGGAATATTTCGGCGGGCGCAAGGTCGTGTTGTTCTCGGTGCCCGGCGCCTTTACCCCCACCTGCTCCGCCAAGCACCTGCCCGGGTTCATCGGACACCGTGACGACTTTGCGGACAAGGGCGTGGACGCCGTCGCCTGCATGGCGGTCAATGACGTGTTCGTCATGCACGCCTGGGGCAAGAACGCAAATGCCGAGGGCATCGATATGCTGGCCGACGGCAACGGAGAATTCGCTGCCGCGATGGGGCTCGAAATGGATGCCTCCGCATTCGGCATGGGCACCCGTTCGCAGCGCTTCGCCCTGGTGGCTGACGACGGTGTCGTCACCCACCTGCTCGTCGAGGCCCCGGGAGAATTCCGTGTAAGTTCCGCCGAATCGGTACTGGCCGCGCTCTGACACTCGATAGCCGGAACCGCTGCTTGCCGGCGGCGGTTCCGCTTAATCTCCGCCGGCCTCTTCGCCGGGCTCTTCGTCGAGATCTTCGGCGGTTTCTTCCTCAGACTGGATTTTGGCCACACCCACCAGGTTTTCGTCTTCATCCAGCCGGATCAGCGTCACACCCTGCGTATTGCGCCGCAGCGTGGATATTTCGTCAGCGTGCGTCCTGACCAAAGTGCCGCCGTCCGAGATCAGCATGATGTCGTCCTCGTCCGTCACCTGCAGCGCGGCGATGAGTTCGCCGTTGCGGTCGGACGTCCGGATACCGATGACGCCCTGACCGCCCCGGCCCTGGCGCGAATGCTCGTCGGGCTGCGAGCGCTTGCCGAAGCCGCGCTGGGTCGCGGTCAGGATATCCCCTTCACCCAGCACCAGCATGGACACCACGCGCTGGCCTTCCTTGAGCCGGATGCCGATAACGCCGCGCGCGGTACGCCCGACCGTGCTGACATCGCTCTCGGCAAAACGGATGCACTTGCCGGAATTCGAGAACAGCATGATGTCGCTGTCACCACCGGTGATCTCCACGTTGACCAGTTCGTCGTCCTCGTCGAGGTTGATGGCCCAGATTCCGTTGGCGCGCTGATTGCGGTAAGCGGTCAGCGGGGTTTTCTTGACGATGCCGTTGCGGGTGGCGAAAAACACGAAGCGGTCTTCGGTGTATTCCCGCACAGGCAGCACGGCATTGACACGTTCGTCCTTCTCCAGCGGCAACAGGTTGACGATGGGCTTGCCCCGGCTGATGTGACCGGCCTGCGGTAATTCATATACCTTCAACCAGTAAATCTTGCCGCGCGAGGTAAAGCACAGCAGGGTGTCATGCGTATTGGCAACGAATATCTCGTCGATGAAATCCTCTTCCTTGACCTTCGTCGCCGACTTGCCCTTCCCGCCACGGCGCTGGGCCTGGTAACGGTCAAGGGACTGCGATTTTGCGTAGCCCGCGTGAGACAGCGTCACGACCACGTCTTCCTCGGTAATCAGGTCCTCCAGGCTGAGGTCCAGTTTCTTGTCCATGATCACGGTACGTCTTTCATCGCCGTACTGCTCGCGGATGCTTTCGAATTCTTCGCGGATGACGCTCATCAGGCGCGCGGGTTCAGAGAGAATCTCCAGCAGGTCCTTGATGGACCCGAGGATCTCCACGTATTCGTTGGTCAGCTTCTCCTGCTCGAGGCCGGTGAGCCTGTGCAGACGCATATTCAGGATTTCCTGCGCCTGAACCGGGGACAACCGGTAGCCGGTCTCCGTCAGGCCATACCGCGTTTCCAGGTTTTCGGGCCGTGACGTCTCGGCGCCGCCCTGCCCCAGCATGTCCCGCACCAGACCCGGCTCCCACGGACGGTCCAGCAGCCGCTGTTTGGCTTCCGCCGGTGTCGGTGAGGTCTTGATCGTCTCGATCAATTCGTCGAGATTGACCAGTGCAACGGTCAGTCCTTCCAGTACGTGGGCCCGGTTTCTGGCCTTGCGCAGCTCGAACAGCGTCCGGCGCGTGACCACTTCCCTGCGGTGACCGATAAACGCCTGCAGCACTTCCTTCAGGTTCAACAGCCGCGGCTGGCCATCGACCAGCGCCACCATGTTGATACCGAAGACATTCTGCATCGCGGTGTGTTTGTACAGGTTGTTCAGAACGACTTCGGGGACCTCGCCGCGGCGTAATTCGATCACGACCCGCATACCGTCCTTGTCCGACTCGTCCCGCAAGGCGGTAATGCCTTCCAGCTTCTTGTCCTTGACCAGCTCGGCAATTTTCTCCAGCAAACGGGCCTTGTTCACCTGGTACGGCAACTCGGTGACGATCAGTGAATCCTTGCCGTTGGCCTCGTTGCTTTCCACGTGGGTCCTGGCACGAATGTAAATCCTGCCGCGGCCCGTGTGGTACGCGTCGAAAATGCCCTGTGCGCCGTTGATAACGCCCGCGGTGGGGAAATCCGGACCGGGTATGTACTGCATCAGACCTTCGATATCCAGGTCCGGGTCTTCGATCAACGCAATGGCGGCGTCAATGACTTCGGTCAGGTTGTGCGGCGGAATATTGGTCGCCATGCCCACGGCAATACCGGCGGACCCGTTGACGAGCAGGCTGGGGATGCGGGTCGGCAAAACCAGCGGCTCGCTTTCCGACTCGTCGTAATTCGGGCCGAAATCGACCGTTTCCTTCTCCAGGTCGGCCAGCAGTTCGTGCGCCAGCCTGGACATCCTCACTTCCGTGTAGCGCATGGCCGCCGGTGCGTCGCCATCGACGGAACCGAAATTACCCTGCCCGTCCACGAGCATGTAGCGCATTGCGAAAGGCTGGGCCATGCGCACGATCGTGTCGTAAACCGCGGAATCGCCGTGCGGGTGATATTTACCGATGACGTCACCGACGACGCGCGCCGACTTCTTGTACGGCTTGTTCCAGTCGTTGCCGAGTTCACGCATGGCGTAGAGCACGCGCCGGTGCACCGGCTTCAAACCGTCGCGCACATCCGGCAACGCCCGCCCGACGATGACGCTCATGGCATAGTCCATATAGGACTGGCGCATTTCGTCTTCCAGACTTACCTGCAGGACTTCTTTGGCGAGTTCAGCCATTAAATGTATAATCTCCGGAAGTATCTATAACTTTTTGTTATATATGTTATTTATTATTCCAAATAAACGACGGTCTGGATCGGTCGGAACAACGGCGCCACGGCGGTTCATTATAACACAAAAGTACCCCGGAATTGGGTCCGGAAGGACGTGTGAAAACGTCTCTGCGCGGTACCCGGCGGCGGTGCCGCCGCGCGATCCTTTATACCTGCGAATCGCACGGGTATGATGGCCCTCTCACAGTTCCGCGTCCGTCTGCCGGCAGCGGCCGCGGAAACCTGCCAGATGGAGACAGCAGTATGAAATTTTCATTTTTCGGCGCGGCAAGCCTCGTCATCTTCCTAACGTTGGGCGCACCCGCCGCCCGGGCCCAGCAGGAGCAGGCGGCCACGGTCAATCCCCGTGTCGTGTTGCACACCAATCACGGGGATATAACCGTGGAACTTTTTCCCGACAAGGCACCCAAAACGGTCGCGAACTTTCTCCAGTACGTCAATGACGGCTTTTACAACGGCACGATATTCCACAGGATTATCAGCTATTTCATGATCCAGGGCGGCGGCATGACCGCCGACATGAAGCCCAAGCCGACACGTGAACCCATCGTCAACGAAGCCGACAACGGCCTCAAGAACGAACGCGGCGCCCTCGCCATGGCCCGGACCAACGAGGTCAACTCCGCCACGTCGCAATTTTTCATCAACGTCGAAATCAACGGCGCCCTGGACTTCACCGGCAAGGAAAACTCCCGCACCTGGGGCTACGCGGTCTTCGGCAAGGTCATCGCCGGCATGGACGTGGTCGACGACATCCGTTTCGTCCCCACCGACGAAAACGACGTACCCAAAGAGACGGTCCTGATCGAATCGGCGGAAGTCCTCTGAGGAGTATGACGACACTCTTCATTTCCGATCTGCACCTCGATGACCGCAGACCCGAAACCACCGCGCTGTTCGTGGAGTTCCTGCGCACCCGGGCCCGGCGCGCCGACGCGCTGTACATACTGGGAGACCTGTTCGAGTACTGGCTGGGTGACGATGTCCCGGGAGCCTGTGGCGAGCAGGTCGCGGCGGCACTCGTGCAATTGGGCTCAGAGCGGGTCAAATGCTATTTCATGCACGGCAACCGTGATTTCCTGGTCGGCGAGGACTACGCCCGGCGGGCCGCCATGACGCTGCTGACCCAACCGCACGTCATCGAACTGGACGGCGAGCCCGTCGTGCTGCTGCACGGTGACAGCCTGTGCACCGACGACATCGCCTACCAGCACTTTCGCGAGCAGGTCCGGAATCCGGACTGGCAGCGTGACTTTCTTGCCCGGCCGCCCGCCGAACGGCGCAGGCTCGCCGACGAAGCGCGCACCGCGAGTGACAACCATAAGCACAGCACGGCCGATGAAATCATGGACGTCAACCAGGCCGAAGTCGAAGCGGAAATGCGCCGTCAAGGCGCTACCAGGATGATTCACGGCCATACGCACAGACCCGCCATCCACACGTTTCTAGTTGACGGGACGAGGGCGCACCGTTACGTGCTCGGTGATTGGTACCGCCAGGCCAGCGTCCTCAGCGTGCGGGCCGGCCGTTACGAGCTGATCTGCTGAGACCCTCCCGCAGCCGTTCAATTGCATCCATTTCGTGCTGGCTGAATCCGGCCCGCGTCCGCGCCGGGATGTTGAATGGCCCGCGTAACGCAGCCGCGCCGTGCTCGGCCAGTAGCGCCAGGAAGGTCGCCTCCGGGTCGAGCCCCCGCTGGTCGCAACACAGGTGAAACCAGTGACTGCCGATTTCCACGTGGCGCACTTCCTCTTCGAGTATGATCTTCAACAGCCGCGCGCTCTCCATGTCACCGCTGTTCTCCAAACGCTCGATCATGCCCGGGGTCACGTCCAGGCCCCTGGCCTCCAGCACCCGCGGCACCAGCGCCATACGCTGCATGCAGTCCCCGGCCGTGCGCACGGCCATTTCCCATAACCCGTTGTGTGCCGGAAAATCGCCGTAGACGTGACCGAGTTCGTTGAGACGCTGGTCCAGCAAGCGGAAATGCCGCGCCTCGTCGGCAGCGACCGAAACCCAGTCCACGTAAAACTGCCGGGGCATGTCGCGAAACCGGTGGACGGCATCCAACGCCAGGTTGATGGCATTGAATTCGATGTGCGCCACGGCGTGCACCAGCGCGGCGCGGCCGGCAGCGCTGCCCAGACGACGGCGCCTGAGTTTCGATGGCGCCACCAACTCCGGCCGGGCCGGGCGACCCGCCCCGCCGGTCGGAACGACCGGCGCGTGCGGGTCGAAATCGAAATCGTATTGAGCCACGCGGCCCCGGAGACGGGCAACGGCCCGGCACTTCTCCTGTGGGGAGGACAGTGCCAGGCACGCGCCGGACCGGCCGAAAATACCCGCAGCCACGGGCGGAAACAGTGAGTACCCCGGCCGGCTACAGATTCCTGATCAGGGCGTCGGCGAAACCGGACGTCGACACCTTGGTCGCTCCTTCCATCTGGCGGGCAAAGTCATAGGTGACGATTTTCTGGGCGACGGTCGCGCGGAAGGCGTCCTTGATCAGGGTCGATACCTCCCTCCAGCCGATGTATTCGAACATCATCGTGCCCGAGAACATCAACGAGCTTGGATTGACCTTGTCCAGGTTTGCATACTTGGGTGCAGTACCGTGCGTCGCCTCGAAAACGGCGATGTGGTCCGCCATGTTCGCCCCCGGGGCAACACCCATGCCGCCCACTTCGGCGGCGATTGCATCGGACAGGTAGTCACCGTTCAGGTTGGTGGTCGCAAGCACGCTGAATTCATCGGGACGCAGTTGCATCAACTGGAAAATGATGTCCGCGATCCGGTCCTTGATGATCACTTTGCCTTCGGGACACTTACCGTCGTACTTGTCCCAGAGGTCCGCCTCGGTGATGGTCTGCTCCGGGAACTCCTCGGCTGCGACTTCGTAACCCCATTTTCGGAACGCACCTTCGGTAAATTTCTGGATATTGCCCTTATGCACCAGCGTCACACTCGGCAAACCGTACTCGATCGCGTAGCGGATGGCCTTGCGCACCAGGCGCTTGGAGGCAAAGGCGGATATCGGCTTGATGCCGATCCCGGCGCCCTCGAAAAACTCGGCACCCATCTCTTCGCGCAGGAACTTCGCCAGTTTCTCATTTTCCGGCGTACCGGAGGCGTATTCGATACCGGCATAGACGTCCTCCGTGTTTTCCCTGAAGATGACCGCATTGACCTTTTCCGGGTGCCGCATCGGCGACGGAACACCGGTGAAGTACTCGACGGGACGCACACAGGCGTACAGGTCCATTTCCTGGCGCAGGGAAACGTTCAGGGAACGGAAGCCGCCGCCGACCGGTGTCGTCAGAGGCCCCTTGATCGACACGATCAACTCGCGGACCGCGTCGAGCGTTTCGGCCGGAAAATAGTTGCCGTCGTATATACCCGCGGCCTTCTCACCCAGGTACAGTTCGGCCCAGTGGACCTTGCGCTTGCCGCCATAGGCCTTTTCCACCGCGGCATTCCAGACGCGCATCGAGGCTCGGGTGATATCCGGGCCGATACCGTCGCCTTCTATGAAGCCGAGAATCGGGTTGTCGGGCACTACCAGGGCATCGTTCTTGACCGTGATTTTCTCACCGCTTTCCGGAAACTTGATATGTTGATAGGACATGCTTTGAATTCCTTGTGCTTGGGTATTGGAAACAGCCCGATATTATACGACAGAGCGGATCAAACCGCAGTCGGTTTACCCGGATGAATAGACAAAAACTTGGTCGATTTCACCAATTTCTCTGCTGTGGCAATGGCCTGTTTGAGACGAGCGCGAGAGATTCCCTGACATGCGTGGATGGCATGATTCCTGCATGTTCAAACGTACACCACCAGAGGAGGATGTCATGGGTCAGGGTTCTTCAGGCAACGTCATTGCCGCCTTGTGCAGCTTTTTCATTCCCGGTCTGGGCCAGTTGCTGCAGGGCCGCTGGGTATTGGCGGGCTTCATGTTCGTGATGTCCATCCTGCTCTGGGTCATTCTGCTGGGTTGGCTCGTGCACCTGTGGTCG
>Ga0210064_1000369_pt1 | contig 21904 bp, 14 predicted proteins | sample Muzzi_CordC_D2_FD_185531 | JGI IMG/M metagenome (GOLD analysis project Ga0210064, IMG submission 185531) | Wetland microbial communities from San Francisco Bay, California, USA, that impact long-term carbon sequestration - Muzzi_CordC_D2 (SPAdes) | ecosystem: Environmental > Aquatic > Marine >...
GATCGCGCAGGCCGGCCCACGCCTGCTCGGCGAAGACCTCTTCGCGCGTGGCGCCCGCGCGCACCTGGAATTCCGGCAAGTGGTACTCGCCGGTCTCCAGGCCGATTACCAGGTTGCAGCGCTCGGCGACTTCCAGGGTGTTGGCGATCGCGGACGGGTGATCGCGGAACACCTCGGCCATTTCGTCGCCCGACTTCAGGTAGAACCCCTGGCCGTCGAACCGAAACCGCTTCGGGTCGTCGAGGTTCGATGCAGTGCCGATGCACAGCAGCGCATCGTGCGGCTCGTGATCACAGTCGTTCAGGTAGTGGGCGTCGTTCGTCGCGAGGAGCGGAAGTTTCATGTCGACCGACATCTTCGCGAGCTCGGCATTCACGCGATCCTGGTCGCCGATCCCGTGGCGTTGGAGTTCGAGGTAATAGCGATCCTTGAAGATCTCCGAGAAGTCTTCGACGAGTTCCCACGCCGTGTCGGTCTGCCCGCTCGTGATCGCGCGCGAGACCATCGACGACAAACAGCCCGAAGTCGCGATCAATCCCTCGTGGCGCTCCCGAAGCAGGTCGAGGTCGATCCGCGGCTTGTAATAGAAGCCCTCGAGGTACGCTTTCGAGACCAGGTACATCAAGTTCTTGTAGCCGGTGTCGTTCATCGCGAGCAGGATGAGGTGGTTGATCGCGTCGAATCCGCTCTCGTCGCGCTCGCGCTTCTCCTTCGAGAACCGCGAGCCCGAGGCCACGTAGACCTCGCAGCCGATGATCGGCTTCACTTCGGCGCGCATGGCGGCTTCGTAGAACTCGACGACGCCAAAGAGGTTGCCGTGATCGGTGAGCGAAACCGCCGGCATGCCGAGCGCCTTGGCGCGTTCGAACAGCGGATCGATCTTGATGGCCCCGTCGAGGAGCGAATACTGACTGTGCAGATGGCAGTGGACGAACGGAGCCGTAGCCACTCCCGCTACTCCCACTCGATCGTCGCAGGCGGCTTCGACGAGATGTCGTAGACGACGCGGTTCACGCCCTTCACCTCGTTGATGATGCGACTCGAGATGCGCGACAACACCTCGGGCGGCAGGTGTGCCCAGTCGGCCGTCATCGCGTCGACGGACGTCACGCAGCGCACCGCGATGGCGTTGTCATAGGTGCGCTCGTCTCCCATCACGCCGACGCTCTGAACGGGCAGGAAGACCGCGAAAGCCTGCCAGAGCTGGTCGTAGAGTTCGAAGCGGCGAATTTCCTCGATCACGATGGCGTCGGCTCGCCGCAGGCACTCGAGCCGTTCGGCCGTGATCTCGCCCATGACCCGGATCGCGAGACCCGGCCCCGGAAACGGGTGTCGCCCGACCAACGAGTGCGGCAGACCGAGACGCCGGCCGACTTCGCGCACTTCATCCTTGAAGAGTTCGCGCAGCGGCTCGACGAGTGAGAGGCGCATCCGCTCGGGGAGCCCGCCGACGTTGTGGTGCGATTTGATGGTCGCGGAGGGCCCCTTCACCGAGACGCTTTCGATCACGTCCGGATACAACGTTCCCTGCACGAGGTAGTCGACGACGCCGAGGCGGTTCGCTTCTTCTTCGAAGATCTCGATGAAGACCCGGCCGATGATCTTGCGCTTCTCTTCCGGATCGACGATTCCCGCGAGCTCGCTCAGAAATCGTTCTTCGGCCCGCACCGTGACGAGGTTGACGTGCAACATGCCCTCGAACAGCCGCTCGACTTCCTCGCGCTCGCCCAATCGCAGCAGGCCGTTGTCGACGAACAGGCAGGTCAGCTTGTCGCCGATCGCCCGGTGGACCAACGCCGCCGCGACCGACGAATCGACCCCTCCCGACAGACCGCAGACCACCAGCCCGTCGCCGACCCGCTCGCGGACGTCGTCGACGGTCTTCTCGATGAACGCGTCCATCGTCCACGACCCGCCGCAGCCGCAGATTCCGTTCACGAAATTCCGGAGCATCTGCCCGCCGCCCTCGGTGTGGACGACTTCGGGATGGAACTGCACGCCCCAGATCGGCCGTTCGACGTGCCGGACCGCCGCGAACGGGGAGTTCTGGCTCGTCGCCAGCACCTCGAACCCCTGCGGAAGGCGCAACACGCGGTCGCCGTGACTCATCCAGACGACACGTTCGACGCCGTCTTCGAGATCCGCGAACAGCGGATCTTCGCGCTCGATCTTCAGCAACGCCCGTCCGTACTCGCGATCGTCCGCCGCCTCCACGAGGCCGTCGAGACGGTGCGCGAGCAGTTGCAAGCCGTAACAGATGCCGAGTATCGGAATGCCGAGGTCGACGAGGCCGGGGTCGACATCGGGAGCGCCCTCGGCGAGTACGCTGGAAGGTCCGCCGGAGAGGATGATCCCGGACGGCTTCCAGGCGCTGATCGCATCGAGACCGAAGCTCGGAGGCTGGATCTCGCAATAGACGTGGTGTTCTCGGATGCGACGCGCGATCAACTGCGTGTACTGCGATCCAAAATCCAGGATCAAGATCCTGTCGCACTCGGGGTCCGACGACATGCGCGTAGGGATTCCTCTCATCCGCAATTACGGACTCGTCATCCTGCCGGGAGGGCGGCTGGAGTGGCAGTGGGGGTCCCGGAGATTCTAATCGATCCGGTAGTTGGGGGCTTCCTTGGTGATGATCACGTCGTGGACGTGGCTCTCCTTCAGACCGGCCGCCGAGATTCGTACGAAACGCGCGCGCTCGGCGAGGTCGCCCAGGCTGCGCGAGCCGGTGTAGCCCATGCCCGAGCGGAGCCCGCCGATCAACTGGTGGATGTTGCTCGTGAGGCTTCCGCGATAGGGAATGCGCCCCTCGATTCCTTCCGGCACCAGTTTGTCGCCCGAGACCTCCGACTGGAAATAGCGATCGGCGCTGCCCGCGGCCATCGCGCCCAGCGAGCCCATGCCGCGGTAGACCTTGTAGGAGCGCCCCTGATACAGCACGAGTTCGCCCGGCGCCTCGTCGGTGCCCGCGAACAGCGAGCCGATCATCACCGAGGCGGCGCCGGCTGCGAGTGCTTTCACCACATCGCCCGAGAACTTGATGCCGCCGTCCGCGATCACGGGAATCCCCGCGGTTGCGGCCGCGCGAGCACTCTCCATCACCGCGGTGAACTGCGGCACGCCCACTCCCGCGACCACACGGGTGGTGCAGATCGAACCGGGCCCGACTCCGACCTTCACCGCGGACACGCCGGCCTTGATGAGCGCCTCGGTGCCCTCGGGGGTGGCGACGTTTCCGCCCACCATCGGCAGGTTCGGGAAGTGGTGTCGCAGCTCCGCGACGGTGCTGAGGACCGCCGCCGAATGCCCGTGCGCGGTATCGACCACGATCACATCGACGCCGGCATCCACGAGGACCTGGGAGCGCTCGAGGCGATCCACCCCGACTCCGACCGCGGCGCCACAGAGCAGCCGTCCCATCGAGTCCTTGGAGGCGTCGGGAAACCGCTCGCTCTTTTCGATGTCCTTGATCGTGATCAGGCCGCAGAGATCGCCGGAGTCGTCGACCACCAGCAGCTTCTCGATGCGGTGGGCGTGCAGCAGCTCCTTCGCTCGCTCACGGGTCGTGCCGGGCGGGACCGTCACGAGGTTCTCACGCGTCATCACGCTGGAGATCTCTTGATGGGTGTCGCGCACGAAGCGCAGGTCGCGGTTGGTCAGGATTCCGACCGCCTTGCCGTTCTGGATCACCGGCACACCGGAGATGCGGTAACGAGCCATCACCTCGAGAGCTTCGTAGATCCGTTGCTCGGGGTGCATCGTGATCGGGTCGACGATCAGACCGGATTCGGAACGCTTGACCTTGTCGACCTCGCTCGCCTGCGCGGCGATCGAGAGATTCTTGTGCACGATTCCGATGCCGCCGTTCTGCGCCAGGCAGATCGCGGCCTCGTGCTCGGTGACGGTGTCCATCGCGGCCGAGACGAGTGGGATATTGATCGCGATTTCACGCGTGAGCTGGGTCTTGAGGTCGACGTCGGCCGGCAGGACGTCGCTGGATCCGGGCGTGAGGAGGACGTCATCGAACGTCAGTCCATCGCGGATCCGGTCTTCGTTCATGTCCGTTCCGTGCCGTGTCGGACGCGGGATTACGCGCCGCCGGGATGGCCGAGCAGTCTAATCGCTGACCGCCGCGGGGTCAACCGGGACCGTCGCGCGAAACCTCATCGCGCACCACCCCCGCGTACTCGTTCAAGATCCCTTCCAGCAGTCGACAGGCGGCGGTCGGTTCCGCCTCTACGAGCCGGCGAAACGCGCCGCGCGAGAGGCGCCAGATGCGCGCGTGAGACAGCGTTTCGGCGCTGGCCGCGCGAGGCCCCTCGACCGCGAGCGACAGCGTTCCGAGCACATCTCCCGGACCGAGCTCGGCCCCGACGCCGACTCGGCGCGCGTGAACGCGCACACGACCCTCGACGATGAAGAAAGCCGCATCCGCGGGCTCGCCTTCTCGAAACAGCGGCAAATCGGGGCCGAGCTCGATCGGCTCGAGCTCGTCGGCGACCGCGTCTCGTTCGGCGTCCGCGAGTGGCGCGAGCAGCGGGAATTTCGCGAGCTCGGTCTCGTTCACGGCAGGATTCTCCCGAACATCTCGCGCAACAGGATGCCGGCCTTGGATTCGTTCTCGAGCGGTACCAGGAAGAGCGAAGTGTCGTCGAGCAGGGAGATGTTCTCGCGCAGAGCCTCCGGCGCGATGCCCTGCCCCTTCTCGAGCAGCAGCAGGTGGAAGACCCGCGAACGCGGCATGGCACGCATCGCATCGGCGACGTTCCCGATCGATTGCATGGCCAGCGACAGCGGCCCCGCGAGCAACAACAACACACCGACCGCACCGTGTGCCGCGGTCGGCCACAGCGGTGCGAATCGCTGCTCGACCGGGACCTGGATGAACTCGATTCCGCACTCGTTGTCGACCGCGATCCGCCCGAGCGACGTGACGACGTCGGGCGGAATCGCACCCGCCCGCGCGGCGTCGTCGAGCGAGACTCCCGGCAGGCGCCCCACCGCGCGTGCGAATTCGCGACACGCGTCGGAACTCGAAAACGCGACGACGAGCTTGGCATCGCTCGGCCGCTTGCCCGCCGTCCCCCCGTGCTGCAACCACTCGTGCAGGCGCGATGCCTGGCTCGGCGAGAACAGACCCGCCCGCGACGGCGCGCCGGCCGGCCCGGGGACGTCCCGGCGCAGCGACAGCATGCCGCGCCGAATCAGGGTGTGGAGCATCCTCAGCACCTGATAGTCCGAATGCGCGCAGTGGTCGACCACGTCGCGAATCCGCGAGTAGTGCTCGAGCACCAGCAGCACTTCCTGCGTGAGCGGGTGGATCACGTTCGGCAACGACGCACTCTGGATCTTCAGCGTGACGTGCGCGTCCATCGGGGGCATGTGGCGCGCCAGCCGCTCCCACTCCTCGATCTGGCGCCGCCCCTCGCGCAGCAGCGAGAGCGTCGGAGTCTGGATCGGCTCCTTGACGATCACCGCCTCGGGTCGGAACGAGAAGCTGCCGCGCTCCCAGGCGATCAGACGGAACAGCGCCTTCTCGCCGTGCACCGCGCCCGCTTCGGCCTGGACGATTTCGCCGCCGGACACCAGCACCAGGCCCGATTCCTCTTCTCCGCTGTGGTTCCGCCGCAGCAGGGTGACGATTCCGGTCTTTCGGCTGACATGGAACAGCTGGAGCAGATCGGTGAGCGAGACCTGGGAGAGCTGCCCTTCGACCGCTCCGGCGATGTCTTCCGTCGCGTCGGCTTCGGGCTCGGCCTCGCCGCGCTCGTCGAGCAGCGCGCGCACCGATTCGGCGATGTCTTCGGCCGGTGCCGACGGACCGAGAACCGGGGCGTCACCGGCCGGGATCGCCTGCGCGTTGCGATTTCCGAGGAACAGCAGCCGGATCGAATGCGTCCGCGGGTTCGCCCGCAGGATCTCGCCGAGCTTCTCACCGTCGATCAGCGGCAGATCGCTCTCGACCACCAGCACCGCCGGAACCTCGGCGAGCGCCGTCTCGAGCGCAGCCGCTCCGTGTGAGACCACGCGACTCTTGAGACCGAGCGATTCGCAGGCCTCGGCGATACGACTCCCGCGCGCGCCGTTTCCGTCTGCGATCAGCACCGAGCGATTCACACGGGCCTCCTACGCCAGCTCGGGGAGTGCGAACTCCCGTTGTAGCCGGAAGGCGAGGAATTCGACGACGCTGCGGTCGTCCGTATGGAACATCCTCACGCCGTTACCGTCCGGTTTTTCGTCGCAAATCAGTGCATAGACCGCGCCATCCGTATAGCGCACCAGGAACGGGGGCAACGTCTCGCCCACCGGCGCGGACAACCAGGTCACACCGCCGTTCAGGTCGCGCGGAGCCGCCTTGTCGCTGATCACGACGATCCCGCTGTGGGGCGAAGCGCCTTCGAATGCGGTCAGACCGCGACGTGTCCTGGCTGCGAGACTCTCGCCGGGTCCGACGAAGAGCAGGCCGCGGTCCTCGGGGCGCCGCGCGACCTCGCCGAGCACGAAGTCCACGATGCTCTCGATGACCTCGGGCCGTTCGCTCGCGCCCTGGTCCGCGAGAGCGGTCAGCGAGTCGGCGATCGAGCGCGTGTCGAGCTCGAGCCGACGCACGAGGCTCACACGGTCGGCCGCCATGCGCTCCTCGAGCGTGCGCAAGATCGATTCGAGCTGGCTTCCGTCCGCGGGATAGTTCGCGATCGCGAAATGGATCTGGGGGCGGTGCTCGCCCGCGAGATTCGTGAGCAACGCGTCGCGTTCGAGCTCCCGCGCAACACGCTGCTTGAAGATCGCGCCACCGAGCGTATCGGTTTCGGGCAACAGCACGAGGAACCGGCCTTCGCCGTCCGCGGCCAGGATGTCGGCCGCGCGCATGGCGCTGCGCATTCGCTTGACGATGCCCGCGAGCCACTCCCGACTCCCGCGCTCGCCCAGCCGCCGCTCGAGGGCGTCGAGCTCGGCCAGTTCGACCTCGAGCAACGAGAAGTTGCGACCGAAGCGGTTCGATTTCTCGATCTCGCTGCGCACGATGTCGTGGAAGTAGTCGAAGACGTACGCGCCCGTGTTCGGATCCGCGAGCGAATTCTGCTCGAGCCGAGCGAATCGCAGCGCGTTCACCAGCGCGATCTCGCCGTATTGCGCAAACTTCTCCGCGAAGGCCCGGTCGATTTCCTCGAACTCGTCGTGGCCGAGCTTGTCGGTCAGTCGCACCAGCCCGATCACGCGCCCCTCACGCCGCATGGCGAGATACAGCGCGGGGCGCTCCTCGCCCCCGTTTCCACTCCATGGGACCAGCGCCGACAATTTCGAACCGTCGGCGAGTTCCTCCGGAACCTGCTCGAGCATCACCACGTTCGGTTCTTCGTTCACGCGCACCAGGCCCCGCACGGCGGCGAGATTCAGCCGATCGGGGGCATCCTCGTCGACCACCCACACGATGCCGCCCTGCGCTCGGGTCTCGACGCACAGGCCTTCGACGATCCGAGCCGCGAGCGGATCGACGGCGAGGCAGGAGAACATCGCCACCGCCCGCTCGAACAGCGTCCGCTCGCCCATGTACTCGATGTTCTCGGCCAGCAGCCGCGCGTGCTCGGTCCTCAGCCGGCGATTCTGGAGGATCTTCTCGATCGCGGTGGCAAGTGTCTCGCGGTCGAACGGCTTGATCAGGTACTCCGCCGCGCCGAGCTTCATGGCGTCGACCGCAGTCTTCACATCGACGACACCGGTCACGACGACGATCTCCTGCTCGGGATCGCGCTCCTTCACCCGGTGGACGAGGTCGTTGCCGTCCATCCCGGGCATCACGAGATCGGTCAGGACGATGTCGAAATGGCTCTGATCGAGGATGCGAAGCGCCTCTTCGCCGCTCGACGCCGTGACGACGTCGTAGCCCTCCTCGCGGAGCAATCCCTCGAGGAGCTCACGAAAATATCGCTGGTCGTCGACCGCTAGGATGCGCCCCTTGGGCATCGATTCCCCTCACGAGCGCGCCACCGCGCCCCGGCCAGCCACGATTCTCCTGTCGCCGTGCGGGCTTGCCCCGCTCGGTTACCGGTTCGATTCGACCTGGAATAGCGCGCTCCGACCCTCTTCATCGGCCATCCCGGGCTCGCCCTTCACCAGTCTTCGCATCGTACCAAGCGTTTGTGGGTTCGCGACCTCGCCGATCAGCGAGTGCGGGGTGGCGTCGACGATCCGTACGGCGACCAGCTCTCCGGGCTCGACCGTTCCCGGCGGTGCGCGGAAGTTCACCACCCGGTGGTACGGGTCGCGACCCGAGAGCTGTTCGCCGCCGTGACGGCTATGGCCCGTGACGAGGACTTCCGTCGCGCCCCCGACCCGACGGCGGTGTGCGGCCAGGGTAAGCCCACGCTGGAGATCTTGGAGCTCCTGGAGGCGTGCCTGTGCGACGTCGCCGCCCACCGCGCCCGACATCGACGCAGCGGTCGTCCCGGGGCGCGGTGAATACTTGAACGAGTAGGCATCCACGAAGCCGACCTCCGCAACGAGATCGAGCGTGCGGCGGAAATCTTCGTCGGTCTCCCCCGGGAAACCGACGATCAGGTCGGTCGTCAGCACGATGTCGGGTCGAGCCGCCCGCAGCGCCGCCACCCGGGCTCGGTACTCGTCGACGGAGTAGCGGCGGCGCATCCGCTCGAGAATCGGGTTCGAGCCGCTCTGCAGGGGCAAGTGCACGTGCGGGCAGAGCACGTCCAGCTCGGCGTGGGCTGCTACCAGCTCGTCGTCGAAGAACAGCGGATGCGGGCTCGTGTAGCGCAACCGCTCGATACCGGGAATCTCCGCCAGACGCCGCAGCAGAGCGCCAAAGCTCACGGTGCCGACGTGGCCGCGGCGGCGGTCGTGGCGCCCGTAGGCGTTGACGGTCTGCCCGAGCAGCGTGAGCTCCCGCACCCCCCGGGCTGCCAGCGATCGAGCCTCGGCGACGATCCCGGTGGCCGGGCGGCTGATCTCGCGCCCGCGCGTTCCCGGCACCACGCAGAAGCTGCAGAACATGTCGCAGCCTTCCATCACGGTCAGGTAGCCGCGCCCCGGGCTCGCCCCCCGGTAATCCGGGTGGCGCTCGGGCAGGTCGAATCGCGCCAGGGAGTCCGATTCCCCCACTTCGAGCGAGGTCCGACCCCGCTCGGCGGCGGCCACCATCGACGGAACCAGGCGCAGATTGTGGGTACCGAACACGAAATCCACGTGGGCGAAGCGCCGCTGGATCGCGTCGCCCGCCTGCTGAGCCACGCAGCCCGCCACCCCCAGAACGCGCCCCGGCCGAGCCGCCTTCCACTTCCGGAGGAGCCCCAGATCGCTGTAGAGCTGGTGTTCGGCCTTGTCGCGGATCGAGCAGGTGTTGATCAGCAACAGATCCGCAGCGTCGGCATCGTCCGCAGCCGCCCAGCCCGCGTGATAGAGCAGATTCGCGACCTTCTCGGAGTCGTGGGCGTTCATTTGACAGCCGTACGTCCGGATGTGGAAACGTCGCATTTCGCTCAAGGACTCCTCCAACGACCGGCCGGGACTGGGACGAGCGACAGGCAACTGGCGCCGCAGCCGCCCGGAAACGCGGGGACAGTACCCGACCCCCACGGAATCCGTCAAAACGCGCGAGTCGCAGCGAAGCCTCGAATCCACCTCAAATGAGACTATCCAATAGTCTGTTTTGTAAGAGATCTTCAGAAAATTTCAAAAAGCCGTCGAGCAATAGCAAAATACGGTTTGACTATTCCCTTGACAGCCCGCATAATGGCTGAAACGCAGGGAGGTGTTCCCCAAGATTTTCAGGTTTTATGGAGCGGCGGTGGATTTGGCATTTCTCACCGAAATGTCCAACCTCTCACCCCCCATCATCCATCCACCGCCCTCCCCCCTGACCAACGCCCCGTCGAGAAATCGCCGGGGCGTTGTCTTTTTCGGATCCGCGTCGGGCGGGTCGGGATTCAGAGCACCAACCGGTCGATGATCGCGGAGAGTTGCTTCAGGTTGCGACACTCCTCGGCGACATCGGTGTAGGGCAGGTAGCGATTCATCACGCTGTCGCCGAATCCCCAGGCGCTCGGGCTTTCGGGGTTCAACCAGACCACGTTCTTGGCCTTGTTGTGAATGTCGCGCAAGCACCAGGCGCGTGGGTCGTTGTAGTTGTTGCGCGCGTCGCCCAGGATCAGCACGGTGGTCTTGTTGTCGATCACCGAGAGGTGATTCTGCCAGAAATGGTGGAATGCGAAGCCGAAGTTCGAGCGCGTGTAGACGTTGATCACGTCACCCCCATCGAGCGCCTTCTCGATCGATTGGTTGATGTCGCCCTCGCGGAACAGCTCGGTGACGTCTCCGAGCTCCGCGACGAAGACATACGAGCGGATCTTCGTGAAGGCATCCTGCAGGCTGTAGACGAATTGCAGCATGAAGCGCGAAACATTCGCGACCGAAGAAGACACGTCGCACAGGATCACGAGCTTGGGGCGATCCTTCTTGCGCTGCTTGAAGATCAGCTCGAACGGAATGCCGCCGTGGGACATGTTGCGACGCAACGTCTGGTGCAGATCGAGCTTTCCGCGCTTGAGGCGCCGGCGCCGAATCGAGAGGATGTTCTTGATCCGCTGGGCGAGGCGCTCGACGACCTCACGCATCTTGCGGATCTCTTCCTCCGACAGGTGATAGAAGCTCTTCTCCAGCAGCGTCTCGCGCCGGAATTTCTCCATGTAGTCGTGATTCTGCTTCTGGAGTTCGCGCTCGGTGTAGTTTCGGATGCCCTTGCGCGCGGCCTCGGTCAGTCCTTCGATCAGGCGTCGCAATGCGGCGACCTGCTCCGGATCCATGCCGGCCTCTTCGAGCGCGGTGGCGAGATCACGCAGCTCGTCGCTCGCGCCCTCGACGCCCATCTGCTCCATCGTGCGGCGGCTGAAGAATCCGACCTGCAGGAAGTTCTCGATGTTCTGGACGCCGGAAGCCTCGGCGGCGGCACGAATCATCTGCTCGAGCTGGTTCAGATCGCCGAGCAGCATCGCGCGAGCGAGATCGGAAAGGTCGCCGGCGTCGCCCTCCATGTTCTGGAGCATCTCGGCGATCTGCCTCAGCAGATCGTCGAGGTCGACACCCATCTCCGCGAGCCCGGCACCGGCCTCTCCGAACTGCTCGCGCAGGCTGTCGTAGAACCCCGACCAGAACAGGTCGAAGAGCTGTTCGAAGGTCGACACCTCCTCGCCGCGTTTGACCATCGTCGCGCACAGAGCGTCGCGGAAGACGGCGCGATCCTCGATCGAGAGTTCATCGAGTGCTTCGAAAGCGTCGATCGCCTCGGCGGTCGACACGCGGATCCCGCTCTTTCGCAGGATGTTCGTGAATTCGAGGATCTTCTGTTGCATCGGCCGGGCACCTAGCCGCGATCGCGCTTCGCGGGATCCTTGCGTCGCCGCGAAGGCTGCATCGCTCATCGCGCTCCTAGTGGAGCGCGCCCTTCTTCACGATCTTCGGCTCCGGAACTTCCGTCACGGACTCGGCAGTGGCCTTGGCCTTCGCGGCCTTCTTTTCGAGCAGCTGCGACAGTTCTCCCTGCGCCTTCTTCACGTCGCCCTCGTACTTGAGAATGACGTTCAGCGTCTGATTCACGAAGTCCGCGTCGAGTTCATGGGCGTTCAAGGCCAACAACGCCCGCGCCCAGTCGAGCGTTTCGCTGATCGAAGGGGTCTTCTTCAGGTCCAGATTGCGGAGATTGGCCATCATCTCGACCAGGTCGGCCGCGAGCCTCTGCTCGACCCCCGGAACCTTGGTCTCGAGGATGCGCTGCTCGAGTTCCTGACTCGGGAAGTCGATGTAGAGGTGCAGGCAGCGTCGTTTCAGGGCGTCGCTCATCTCACGGGCATTGTTCGAAGTCAGGAATACCAGCGGCTTGGTGCGGGAGCTGATGGTCCCGATTTCCGGAATGGTCACCTGGAAATCGGACAGCACCTCGAGCAGGAATGCCTCGAACTCCGGGTCCGACTTGTCGACCTCGTCGATCAGCAGCAACGGCGCCTCTTCGGAGGTGATCGCCGACAACAGCGGACGAGGCACGATGAACTGCTGCGAAAAGAAGACGCTGTCCTCCTTGCCGACTCGCTCCGCGGCCTCGGCGAGCGTGGTCGAGCCGGCCATCGCTTCGGTGAACTTCTCCTTCAGAATCTGCGTGTACAGCAGCTGCTTCGAGTACTCCCATTCGTACAGTGCCTTGGCTTCGTCGAGGCCCTCGTAGCACTGCAGCCGGATCAATCGGCGCCCCGTGGCAGCCGCAACGACCTTCGCGAGCTCCGTCTTTCCGACGCCTGCGGGCCCTTCGACCAGTACCGGTTTCTCGAGCTTCTCGGCCAGGAATACGACCGTCGAGATCTTCTGGTCGCAGATGTAACCCTGCGCGCTCAGTTGTTCTTCGACGTCTACCACGGAATCGAACATACACAGGCTCCGTTCACAATGGCCGGACGCAGCAGTCGCCGCCGTTGCAGTTGATGAGGTGTCCGACGTCCCGCGAGCCTCAACTCATCAGGTGCAGGACGTGGCCGAGCTTTTCCTTCTTGGTGCGGAGGTACTCCAGATTCCTCGCGTTCGGCGCGATTTCGAGCGGCACCCGCTCGATGATCTTCAGGCCATAGCCCTCGATTCCCGCGCGCTTTCCGGGATTGTTGGTGATCATGCGCATCTCACGCACGCCCAGGTCGTGAAGGATCTGCGCACCCACGCCGTAGTCGCGCAGGTCGGCGGGAAAGCCGAGTCGTTCGTTCGCCTGCACGGTGTCGAGGCCTTCTTCATCCTGCAACCCGTAGGCCTTGATCTTGTTCTTGAGACCGATCCCCCGGCCTTCCTGGCGCATGTAGAGCAGAATCCCGGTGCCGGCTTCGTCGATCATCTTGAGCGCGGACTGGAGCTGCTCACCGCAGTCGCAACGAAGCGAGCCGAAGGCGTCGCCCGTGAGGCATTCGCTGTGGACTCGCGCGAGTACCGGAACTTTCGAATCGATCTCGCCCTTCACCAGCGCGATGTGGTCGATGTGATCGATCTCGTTCGTGTAGACGACGGCGCGATATTCGCCCGCGCCCGCGATCGGCATCGTGGCCTCGGCCGCCCGCTGCACGAGCTTCTCGTTGCGCAGCCGGTACTGGATCAGATCGGCGATCGTGACGATCTTGATGTCGTGGGTTCGGCCGAATTCGACCAGATCGGGCAGCCTCGCCATGGTGCCGTCATCGTTCATGATCTCGCAGATCACGCCCGAAGGATTCAGACCGGCCAGCCGAGCGAGGTCGATCGAGCCCTCGGTCTGCCCCGCACGTCGCAGCACCCCGCCTCGCCGCGCCCGCAGCGGGAAGATGTGGCCCGGGCGCGCGAGGTCGTTCGGATGGGCAGCGGGATCGATCGCCGTGAGAACGGTTCGGGCGCGGTCGGCCGCCGAGATCCCCGTCGTGACCCCCTCGCGCGCCTCGATCGAGACCGTGAAGGCGGTGCCGAAGCCGGAGTTGTTCTCGTAATCGGGCACCATCATCGACAGATGCAGCCGCTCGAGCTGCTCCTCGGTAAGCGAGAGGCAGATCAGGCCGCGACCGTACCTGGCCATGAAATTGATGGCCTCGGCCGTCACCTTCTCGGCGGCGATACACAGGTCGCCCTCGTTCTCACGGTCGGCGTCGTCGACCAGAATGACGATCTTGCCGGCCCGGATGTCCTCGACCGCGGCCTCCACGGACGCGGTCGCGGCCGCGATTTCCTCGGCCGTCTGGGCGAGTTTCAGCTTGGGCGGCGTATTGGTCATCGGTAGTTCAATCTTCCGTACGGACCGGTGAGCGGTTCCGGCGGGCGGGCGACGATGCAGCCGGTGGGCGCCGGCGAAAGGTACAGCGGTCGATTACGGTGTCAATCGAAACCGCCCCCGTGGGAAACCGTCGTCGTCGATCCCGGTGGCGAGGCTGACTAGGGAGTGAAGTTCTCGAAGACGCCCTTCAGGAAGTCTTCCTCGGAGACGCCGAACTTCTCACCGAAGCTGTGGCGCTCTTCCATGCTCCGGTAGAGCGACCGCAACAGCGCGCGAAAGGTCTCGAGCACGCCCTCCCCGCGGATCGCCACCGCGGGATAGGTCGGGATGTCGCCCCAGGCCTGCTTGATCTCCTGGAGTGGCTTCACGTCCGGCAGATCCCGCTTGTTGAATTGCACGACCTTGGGCATTGCGGCGAAGTCGATTCCGTTCGACTTCAAGTTCGCTTCCATGTCACGCCAGGAGTACGCATTCGCGCCGGCGCTCGAACGCTGTGAATCGGCGATGAATGCGACCGCATCGACGCCCGCCAGCACCACTTTCCGGGTCGACTTGTGCATCACCTGGCCCGGCACCGTGAAGAGCTTGATCTTCACGGAGAAGCCGTTTTGGGTGCCGAATTGGATCGGCAGGAAGTCGAAGTACAGGGTCCGATCGTCGGCGGTATCGAGTGTCACCATCTTGCCGCGGGACGGAGAGTCGATGAGTTCGTGAAGCTGTTGCAGGTTGGTCGTCTTGCCCGAGAGCGCAGGGCCGTAATAGACCACCTTCACGGTGATCTCTCGGTCGGCCATGTTGATCTGGACCATCGCAGACGACTCCCGGTCCCACATCGTGGGACTTCTTGGCACTGCATTCATCGGAGATTCGCGCGCGGAAGTGAAGCGATTCGGCCCCGAACGTGACGCTTGCCACGAAGAAAACTCCCGGGTTGGGCGAAGCCGTGGCGCGATTCAGGAGTTCTTGAAAGCTTCCAACAGCACGCGAGCGGCGGCAGCCGGAGTGGTCTTCAGGCCCTCGACATCTCGTTCGAGCTCCTCGATCCGACCCGCGACCGCGGGAGCGCCCCGGAAGGCCTGACGCAGGCCCTCCTCGACCAGGCTCCACATCCACGCCCGTGCCTGCTCGGCGCGGCGACGCTGGCGCTCGCCGCTCGCCTCGAGCTTGGCCGCGTGCTCGAGGATGGTGGCCCACACATCGTCGATTCCGCGATTCTCGATCGAACTCACGCTCAACACCACCGGACTCCAATTCGGCGACAGTGGCCGCAGCAAGCCGAGAGCCTGGGCGTGCTGAATCCGGGTGCGGTCCGCAGCGGCCGCCTGGTCGCCGTCGGCCTTGTTCACCACCAGTGCATCCGCGAGCTCGAGCGCGCCCTTCTTGATGCCCTGGAGCTCATCTCCCGCGCCCGGCTGCAACAGCACCAGGAAGAAGTCGACCATCGAGCGAACCGCAACCTCGCTCTGCCCGATCCCGACCGTCTCGACGAGAATCACGTCGTAGCCCGCGGCTTCACAGACCAGCATCGCCTCGCGCGTGCGATTTGCCACACCACCGAGCGACCCCCCCGACGGCGACGGACGGATGAAGGCGCGCTCCTCCTGGGCAAGTCGCTCCATGCGGGTCTTGTCGCCCAGGATGCTGCCGCCGGTGACCGGACTGCTCGGATCGACGGCGAGAACCGCCACCCGGTAACCGCGCTCGAGCAGGTAGATCCCGATCGCTTCGATGAAGGTGCTCTTGCCGACGCCCGGCGGGCCCGTGATCCCCACGCGCGCGGCACCGCCGGTATTCGCCACCAGCTCTTCGAGGATCTGCTGGCCCAGCGCGAACTGGTCCGCACGGGTGCTCTCGAGCAGCGTGATGGTGCGGGCGATCGCGCGGCGTTCCCCCCTTCGGATCGCGTCCCGGGTGTCGGCGACCGATTCGAGGAGTTCGCTCATGCCGAACGCGCCTGGATCACCTGCAAGACTTCGCGCGCCGCCTTCGGAACCGCGGTGCCGGGACCGAAGATCGCCGCGACGCCGTTCTCTCGCAGGTACCCGTAGTCCTTTGGCGGGATGATGCCGCCCACCACCACCGCGATGTTGCTCGCACCCTGCGCCTCGAGTTCCTTGACGAGTTCGGGAACGAGTGTCTTGTGGCCGGCCGCCTGACTCGACACGCCGACGACATGGACGTCGTTTTCGATCGCCATCCGCGCGGCTTCCGCGGGGACCTGGAACAGCGGGCCGATGTCGACGTCGAAGCCGAGATCGGCGAAAGCGGTGGCGATCACCTTCATGCCGCGATCATGACCGTCCTGGCCGAGCTTCACGACGAGCATTCGCGGCCGGCGCCCCTCGTCCTCTGCGAACTGGACCACTTCGCGCAGCACCGAATCGAACTCATCGTCGCCCTTGTACACGCTGCTGTAGACCCCCGAGATCGACTGCACGTCGGCGCGGTAACGCGTGAACTCCTGTTCCAGAGCCTCGGAAATCTCGCCCACGGTCGCCCGTCGGCGCGCCGCCTCGACCGCCGCCTCGAGCAGATTACCCTGTCCGCTTCGGCCGATTTCCCGCAGCCGCGCGAGCGACTCCTTCACGGCTCCATCGTCGCGACTCGCTCGAATCCGCTCGAGCCGTTCGATCTGCGCCCTGCGCACCGCATCGTTGTCGACGTCGAGCACGTCGATCTCGGCCTTCTCGTCGGTCCGATACTTGTTCACTCCGACGATCACGTCGTCACCACGATCGATTCGCGCCTGCCGCCGCGCGGCGCACTCCTCGATTCGCAGCTTGGGCATGCCCTGCACGATGGCCTTCGTCATGCCGCCGAGTTCTTCGACCTCGCGAATGATCGCGCGCGCAGCCTCGGCCACACTCGCCGTCAGCGATTCCATGAAGTACGAGCCGCCCCACGGATCGATCACGTGCGGGATTCCCGCCTCCTCCTGGAGGATCAGCTGGGTGTTGCGCGCGGTCCGCGCGGTGCTGTCCGTCGGCAGCCCGAGTGCCTCGTCGTAGGCGTTGGTGTGAAGCGACTGCGTTCCGCCGAAAACCGCGGCCATCGCCTCGATGGTCGTGCGAATCACGTTGTTGATCGGATCCTGCTCGGTGAGGCTCGCGCCGGAGGTCTGGCAATGGGTGCGCAACATCGACGAGCGCGGATCCTTCGGATCGAACTGCGCCATCAGCTCCGCCCACAGCAGCCTGGCTGCGCGCATCTTCGCGACCTCTAGGTAGAAATTCATCCCGATCGCCCAGAAGAACGACAGTCGCGGCGCGAAGTCGTCGACGCCCAGCCCCTTCGAGAGCGCGGCGCGCACGTAATCGAGGCCGTCGGCCAGCGTGAACGCGAGCTCGAGCACCGTGTTCGCACCGGCTTCCTGCATGTGGTAGCCGCTGATCGAGATCGAATTGAAACGCGGCATTTCGCGGCTCGTGAATTCGATGATGTCCGCGACGATCCGCATGCTCGGCTCGGGCGGATAGATATAGGTGTTGCGGACCATGAATTCCTTGAGGATGTCGTTCTGGATCGTCCCCGTCAGCTTTTCGGTCGGCACGCCCTGCTCTTCTCCGGCGACGATGAAACACGCCAGTACCGGCAGGACCGCGCCGTTCATCGTCATCGAGACCGACATCTCTTCGAGGGGGATGCCGTCGAACAGGATCTTCATATCCTCGACGGAGTCGATCGCGACTCCGGCCTTGCCGACGTCGCCGGTCACGCGCGGGTGGTCCGAGTCGTAGCCCCGGTGGGTCGCGAGATCGAACGCAACCGAAAGCCCCTTCTGCCCCATCGCAAGGTTGCGCCGGTAGAACGCGTTGGACTCCTCCGCGGTCGAGAACCCCGCGTACTGCCGGATGGTCCACGGCCGGTTGGCGTACATCGTGGCGCGAGGCCCGCGCAGGTACGGTGCCGCGCCGGGAATCGTGTCGATGAACTCGAGGTCCTCGAGGTCCGCGGCGGTGTACAGGGCCTTCACCCGCAATCCGTCCGGGGTCTCCCAGACCAGGTCGTCGGGGTCGCCACCGCGCAGATCCTTCTTCGCGAGCTGCTTCCAGAGCTCGATATCGGCGCCTCGCTTGTCTCGACTGCTCATTCGGGTGCTCCTGTTGCGCTGGGCTTCGCCGACGGTGCCGGTCGATAGCCCGCATCGCGGCCCAGAGGGCCAAAACCATACCCATTCCGCTTTTTTGCGGCACGTTTCACTCGGCGCACGGACTACATCGAGCGACGATAACGACCACCGGCCTCGAACAGCGCATCGGAAATCTGCTGAAGGCTCGCGACCTTCACGGTCTCCATCAGCTCGGCGAAGATGTTCTCGCCACGGCGCGCCACCTGCTGGAGCCGTTCGAGCGCGGGGCCCGAGGACTCCGCGTGCCTCCCCTGGAAAGCGCGCAGATTTGCGAGTTGCCCGTTCTTCTCGGCGTCGTCCGAGCGGATCAGACTGGGCGCCGCGCTCACTTCGGGCTCCGGATTCTCGAACGTGTTGACTCCGACGATCGGCAACTCGCCCGAGTCCTTCAGCGTCTCGTAATGCAGACTCTCCTCCTGGATCTTGCTGCGTTGGTACTGCGTCTCCATCGCGCCGAGAACTCCACCGCGACTCGACAGTCGCTCGAATTCCCGGAGCACCGCCTCTTCGACGAGATCGGTCAGCTCGTCGATCACATGGGCGCCCTGAAGCGGATTCTCGTTCTTCGAGAGACCGAGTTCGCGATTGATGATCAGTTGAATTGCGAGAGCGCGTCTGACCGATTCCTCGGTCGGCGTGGTGACCGCCTCGTCGTAGGCGTTGGTGTGCAGGCTGTTGCACTGGTCCTGGAGCGCCATCAGGGCCTGAAGAGTCGTGCGAATGTCGTTGAAAGCCATCTCCTGGGCGTGTAGCGATCTCCCGGAAGTCTGAGTGTGGTATTTGAGCTTCTGGCTGCGCTCGGAGGCTCCGTAGCGCTCGCGCATCGCAACCGCCCAGATCCGCCGCGCGACGCGGCCGATCACGTTGTATTCGGCGTCGAGGCCGTTGCTGAAGAAGAACGACAGATTCGGCGCGAAATCGTCGACGGCCATCCCGCGACCTGCGTAGTACTCGCAGAACGTGAAGCCGTTGGCGAGCGTGAACGCGAGCTGGCTGATCGGGTTCGCACCGGCTTCAGCCATGTGATAGCCGGAAATCGAGACCGAGTAGAAGTTCTTGACGCTGTTCTCGATGAAGTACTCCTGGATGTCCCCCATCATCTCGAGGCCAAACGTCGTCGAGAAGATGCAGGTGTTCTGGGCCTGGTCTTCCTTCAGGATGTCGGCCTGCACCGTGCCGCGAACCGATGCCAGCACTTCGCCGCGAATGCGCGCGTAGGTTTCCGCATCGACGACTTCGTCTCCAGACACCCCGAGAAGGCCGAGGCCGAGCCCGTCGTTGCCCGCGGGCAACTCCCCCGTGTAGGTCGGGAGCTCCCGCTCGCTGCGCAGCGCTGCGAGCTTCCGATCGAGCTCACCGTTCGCCCGCAGGTGTTTCTCGACACCCTGGTCGATCGCTGCATTCAGGAAGAACGCGAGGATCATCGGCGCCGGGCCGTTGATCGTCATCGACACCGAAGTATTCGGCGCGCACAGATCGAAGCCCGAGTAGAGCTTCTTGGCGTCATCGACGGAGCAGATCGAGACGCCCGAATTGCCGATCTTGCCGTAGATGTCGGGGCGCTCGTCGGGGTCCCGTCCGTACAGCGTCACACTGTCGAAGGCCGTCGACAGACGATGCGCAGGCTGTCCCTGGCAGACGAAGTGGAAGCGACGGTTGGTGCGCTCGGGAGTCCCCTCCCCCGCGAACATCCGGGTCGGATCCTCGCCGCTGCGCTTGAACGGGAATACCCCCGCCGTGAATGGGAACCTCCCGGGCAGGTTCTCGAGCCTGAAATAGCGCGTGAGATCGCCCCAGTCGCTGCTGCGCGGCAGCGCGATCTTGGGCAATCGGGTGCCCGACAGCGTCATCGAGAAGTTCTCGACTTCGATCGACCGACCTCGAACTTCGTACGATTGATTCTCGTCCCGGTAACGAGCGCGCAGCGCAGGCCACTCCACCAGTTCCGCGCGCGTCGACGAATCGAGGTCTTCGAGCGCGGCGTTGTAGCGACCGCGCAGGCTCGCGATCGCCGGGTCTTCCGACTCGCAAAGAGCGCTCACCGGATACGGCTGCGCCTGCGCGGGAACGTCGTCTCCGAAGTCACGCAATGCCCGCGCGAACGCCCCCGCGTCCGAGGCGCGTTCGGCCTGGGCCTCCGTGCGTGCGCGCCAATCGCGGACGCATTCGGCAATCTCCGCGAGGTAGCGCTGTCGCGGCCCCGGAATCAGCCCGGTCGACTGCTCGACCGTCGTCGCCGGCACCACCACCACGTCCTCCGGATCGCCCGTCAGCCGTGGTCGCAACGCACGGTAGAAATCGTCCATGCCGGCATCGTTCCACTGGCTCGCGATCGTCGGAAACACCGGGATCACCTCGTCGTGGAAGCGCTCGCGGTTGCGTTGCCACTGCTTGCGAACATCGCGCAAGGCGTCGGCCGCGCCCTGCCGATCGCTCTTGTTCAGCACGGTGAAGTCCGCCATATCGAGCATGTCGATCTTCTCGAGCTGCGACGGCGCGCCGTACTCGGGTGTCATCACGTAGATCGAAGTGTCGACCAGGTCGACGATCTCGGAGTCGCTCTGGCCGATTCCCGCCGTCTCGACGAGGATCAGGTCGAAATCAGCGGCCTGGAGCACGCGAACCGCGTTCGCGACCACCTTCGAAAGCGCGAGATGCGCCTGCCGCGTGGCGAGCGACCGCGCGAAGATCTGCGGTGCCGAGATCGCGTTCATCCGAATCCGATCCCCGAGCAGTGCGCCCCCCGAACGGCGGCGCGTCGGATCGACGAGCAGCAACCCGATGTACCGCTCCGGATATTCTGCGTGAAAACGTCGGACCAGTTCGTCGACGACACTCGATTTCCCGGAGCCGCCCGTTCCGGTGAATCCGACGACGGGTGCGGCCGCACGCTCCCGGCACGCCTGCAGCCGCGCACAGATGGCCGCGTATTCCGGGCCACCGTCTTCCGACGCTTCCTCGAGCCAGCTGATCCGCCGCGCGATCGCACGCCAGTCCGACGGCGACAGGCTCCCGACCCCATCGGCGCTGCGGTCGGGCGCATTCCGCGAGCACTCGTCGATGATCAACTGGTTCATGCCCTCGAGGCCGAGTTCGCGACCGTCTTCGGGCGTGAAGATGCGGGTGACACCGTAGTCGTGGAGCTCTGCGGCCTCCTGCTTCGTGATCGTCCCGCCCCCGCCGCCGTAGATCCGGATGTCGGGTGCACCGAGTTCGCGCAGGCGGTCGACCAGGAACCGGAAGAACTCCATGTGACCGCCCTGATAGGACGAGATCGCGACGGCGTGCGCGTCTTCCTGCACCGCCGCGGTCGCGATCTCCTCGACCGAACGGTCGTGCCCCAGGTGGACGACCTCGGCACCCTGCGACTGGAGGATTCGCCGCATGATGTTGATCGCGGCGTCGTGCCCGTCGAACAACGACGCCGCGGTCACCAGGCGGATGCGCTCGGGGGCCGGGTGCAGTGCGGTCACTCGAGCCGAACTCGAACTCATGTCTTCCTCCGATTCACGGCGCCGGGAGAAGCCGCAAGCCGCTCGCTGCGGGCGGCGACGTGATCCCGGTACTTCATGATTTCGTCGCGCAAGCCCATCAACTCGGCGATGCGTCCGTCGATCTCGCGGAAGTGCCGCTCGAGCAGCTCGTCGAGCCGCACGAGCATCGCGCTCGTCGACCCCTCGATGCCGTAGACCGCGTTCAGGTCCTTGATGTCGGACAGCGACAATCCGAGCGCCTTGAGGCGCTGGATGAAGCGCAGGCGTTCGATCTCGTCCGGGCCGTAGACGCGTCGGCCGCCCGAGCGCCGGCGCACGCCGGGCAGGAGCCCGAGCTCCTCGTAGTAGCGCAGGGTCCGGGCCGACAGCCCGGTTCGCTCGCGCACCTCGGCGACGCTCAGCAACAGCTCTTCGTTCCCATCACTTTGCCAGCTCACGTCAACTGGTTAGCATGGGATCTCCGCAGCGTCGACCGCAGTTACCCCAGGGGAACCCTCGTGG